>Ga0136619_10000017_pt1 | contig 58098 bp, 58 predicted proteins | sample AntDrymUQ3532106_2_FD_104807 | JGI IMG/M metagenome (GOLD analysis project Ga0136619, IMG submission 104807) | Polar desert sand microbial communities from Dry Valleys, Antarctica - metaG UQ353 (21.06) | ecosystem: Environmental > Terrestrial > Soil > Desert | place: Antarctica: Dry Valley...
AATGATACCCCCGCCGAGGTGAACCGCCAGCGTTACTTTCAGATCCCCGGGAACCCTCCACCGGTCGTGTTGGCCGCCGCGGCGGTGACCAGCACGAGCTGAGCGGCGAGCGCGATGAGCGTGGCCAGGAACCATGGGCGTCGGATCGGGAGCGGGCGCATCTGGGCGGCCTCCATGCGGAAACGGGCATGGGACCCGATGGCCGCTTACCGGCGGCTTACCGCCCGCTTACCGCGCGCGCTCGCTGGGCGACGGCCCTATCCGCCGACGGAGATGAGGACCACCGCCGCGACCGCCAGCGCGACTCCGACCAGGCCGAGCGGAGCGAGCCGCTCGCGGACTATGAACCGCGCCAGGAGCATGGTGACGATCGGGTAGAGCCCGGTGAGTGCCGCCGCCAGACCGACCGCCATCTCCCCCCGTGCCGCGACATAGAAGGCATTGCCGGCGACATCCAGGAGCCCCGCCACGGCCACGATCCGGTATGGGTAGCGGCCGTGGTCGAAACGACGGGCCGCCACGACGCCGGTGACGATCGCGGCGGCGGTTCGGCTGAGCACCAGCGTCCAGAGCGGGTCGGCCACCTGCGCCCCGAGGTCGAGGAGCACATACCACGAGCCGAACGCGACGGCGGCGAGGCCGCTGAGGGCGAGCGCCCGCCGCCCGACGTCTCCTCGCGACGCGCCGCTTGCCGCCGCCGCCGCAGCGGCCGCCGCGACGATGCCGACGAGCTGGAGCGGCGCCACCGACGCGCCGGTCAGCGCACCGACGACGAGCGGGATGACCAGCGACCCCGCACCGCTGAGGGCCGCAACGAGGCCCATGCTGCCGAGCGCCATGCCGCCGAAGAGCGCCGCCAACCCCACCGCTCCGGCGATGCCGGCGACCAGGCCGAGGGCGATTCCGTCCATCCCCGGGGGCTCGGGGCGCATGACCGCGAGACCCACGAGGAGTGCGGCCAGGCCCGCGACCTGAGCACCGGCCACCACGACCAGCACGCCCGCGCGCCGTGCGGCGCTGGCGCCAACGAAGTCTCCGCTGCCGAATGAGAGTGCGGCGAGAAGGCCGTAGGCGATTCCGGCTGGCGGCAACGAATCGGATCCTCAGCGCTCAGGAAGTCAGCGCCCGCGGACGGCGGGCGGCAGACTGTAGCGCACGTGACCAATCTTCCCGCCCCGTTGGAGCACCTCCCCGACGAATCGCCTCGGACGCGCGGGGCCGGCGTGGCCGCCGCCGCGGCTCGGCTGCGCGCGGCCGGTGTCGAGCCGACCTCCTGGAGCAATGGACCCGGCGACGAGTACGGCGCGCACGAGCATGGCTTCACCAAGCTGCTCATCTGCGCCGAGGGCACGATCACCTTCTCCATCGGCCCCGATTCGAACCCGGTGGACCTGACTCCCGGCGACGGATTCGTGCTGCCACCGCGCACCCGTCACTCGGCGGTGGTGGGTCCTGACGGTTGCACCTGCGTCGAGGGCCACCGCGGCTGAGGCTGGCTCAGTCGTCCGGGTGCACGAGCAGGTCGCGTCGATCGCCCCAGTGCTCCAGGAACCGATAGAAATTCCGCTTGCTGAGCCGATCGCGCTCGGCGTCAGGCAGCGCCGCGTATCCGCGGTGCTCATGCCGCGCGAGCGGCAGCGGGTCCGTCCGCACGGCGCGCCACCCGGCGTTTCGGACCGCGAAGCTCAGGTCGAGATCGGCGTTGCGGTAGAACCGGAAGCGCGGGTCGAAGCCACCGACGGCCCGGAGGGCGGCGCGCCGGATCGCGAGGCAGTAGCCCTCGATGGCGTCCACCTCGCCGGGCGGCGCCTCGGCGAACTGCCTGCCGTCGCCGCTCGTCACGCCCCATGGCCCCGCCACGCCGACGGTCGGGTCGTCGAACGCGGCAGCCAGCGGCGCCAGGAAGTCCCCGACCGGCTCGAGCGACGTGTCCAGCAGGACAGTGATCTCGCCCGAGGATCGGCGCAGGCCGAGCGTGCGCGCCTCGGCCCATCCGAGCCGCGCCTTCACGGACAGCACCTCGGGCAGGACGGGCAGCCCTGCGGACGCGATCACCGGCTCCAGGTCGAAGGAGGGCGCGTTGGCGACCACCACCAGCTGCCACGCCAGCGACGGAGGATGGGCCACCAGCCCGCCGAGCAGACGCTCGAGGTCGCCGGGATCATCCTCGGCGGCCACCTGGACGGAGGCGGCCACGCTGGCGGGGTCGTCGAGCCGCGACTTGAGCTCCTCGGCGCCGGGAGCGGTGGCCGACGGCGGCAGCATCGGCCTGGCCGTCGAGCGTGATGTGCCGTCCTCGACCTGCCAGCCGAGCGCGGCCAGCTGGTCGCGCAGCGCATCGGCCCGCGGCCAGTCGTGATCGTCCCGCGCGGCGCGTCGCTTGGCGAGCAGCCTGCGGACCTCCGGGGGCGGCGAGGCGTTGGACATCTACCCGAAGTACTCCTGGCTGGCCCCCGAAGTACCGGTCTGGCGGAGGGCACCTCAACCTTACTATCCGATCACGAGCCGCACCCACCGCAGACCGATTTCGTGCGCTACATGCGACCCGAGTGCCCATACACGAGGACCAGCGAACCCATGATGACGAACGAGGTAGGGAAGCTGCTGACGGCCGCTGAGGTCGCCGACCTGCTGCACCTGCACGTGAACACCGTCAAGCGCCTTGGCGACCGCGGGGAGCTCCCCTTCTTCCGCGTCTGCAAGCGCGGGGATCGCCGATTCCGCTACGACGACGTTCTCGACTTCCTCCGCCGCGCCAAGTAGCGCACATAGCTGCTCCGGCTCATCTGCCGGGGAGGCTTCCTGCAAGGGGAGCCCACGACTGACCGCCGAGGTGCCATCTCTCGGCGGTCCTTCGTTTGCCCCGATCATTGCCCCGACGAGTTACCCCGCATAATCGGGCCGCAGTGACTGACGAACCCACGCTGCGCCTCGAGGAAGGGCGGCGGCTCCTGGACACCGGCGACCCGGACGCGGCCCTCCGCATCCTGGGTCAGCTCACCGGTCACCCCGATGCCGAGATCGCCGGCGACGCGTGGCTGTTGATCGGCATGGCCAGGTACCGCACGGACGATGAGCCGGGCGCCCGCGCCGCCTGGAAGGCCTCCGCACGGCTGGGCGGCAGCAGCGCATGGCTCGGTTGGCGCAGCCTCGCCGAGCAGCAGGTGCGCGACGAGGAGCTGAACGAGGCGGTCGACTCGTACCGCGAGGCCGACCGCCTTGCGCCGCCCGCCGATCGCGGCGCCATCGCAAACCGCATCGCGTGGCTCCTCAAGGAGACCGGGCACGACTTCGCGGCGCGACGGCAGTTCAACCGGGCCCGCGGCGCATACGCGACCCACACGCCGCTCGTGACCTGGGCGATCATCGCCATCTGCGCCGCGCTGTTCGGGATCGATGCACTCCTGAGCGGCGGCACGACCCTCGGCGGAGGCCTGTTCAGCGGCTCGGTCGGGCCGCTCGGCGCCGAGAACCTCATCAACGCCGGCGCCGTCGCCAACGGCGAGTGGTGGCGCATCGTCACAAGCGCCTTCTTCCACCTCGGTCTCATTCACCTGGCCTTCAACATGTACGTGCTGTACCTGTACGGACAGCTCGTCGAGCGCATGTACGGGCCGATCGAGTACGCCGCCATCTACCTGCTGTGCGCGGCTGGTGGCAGCGTGCTCACCATCCTCGTCGACCCCCGGCAGTCCGCCGCCGGGGCCTCCGGCGCGATCTTCGGCCTGGTGGGGATGCTGTTCGTCGTGTCCCGCCGCCATCACGCCGTGCTCGGCCGCGAGGCCCGCACGGTGGTGGCGGGGATCGGCAGCTACCTCGTCTTCCTGCTCCTGTTCACGTTCATCGTGCCGGGCATCAGCTGGACGGGGCATCTTGGTGGGCTCGCGGTGGGGGCGCTCCTGGGCCTGCTGCTGCCGCCCACCGGCGTGGCCACCCTGGCCGGCCTGTGGCGCACGCCGTCCGGTGATAGCCTGTCGGGCGCCATGCCTCGCGCCATCCGAGCTGCGGTCTACGCCGGAGTCGCGGTCCTGCTCGCGATCGGCTCGTACGTGGCCATCGAGCGGTTCATTGGCTGATGTGCTTCGACCTCGACTCGCGCCCGCCGCTGCCGCCCATCCGCGGCTCCGCCCTCGACGCGCGTGACCTCACGCTCACCAGCGCCGATGGCACGCGCTTCGCGGCCTACGCGGCGCGCAGCGAGCAGCCCTCCGGGGCGGGCATGGTCGTGCTCCCGGACGTCCGCGGGCTGCATCCGTACTACGAGGAGCTCGCGGTGCGTCTCGCGGAGGCGGGGATCCACGCCGTGGCGATCGACCCATACGCGCGGACGGCGGGCACCTCGAAGCGCGGCGAGGGCTTCGAGTACGAGCCGCATGTCGGGCAGCTGCGACACGAGTCGCTCAACGCGGACGTTGCCGCGGGGGTCGACTTCCTGCGGGCCGACGAGGGCGGGGCGGCCGAGCGCCTCTATACCGTCGGGTTCTGTCTCGGCGGGCGGGTGAGCCTGCTCCAGGCAGCATCCGGTCTCGGGCTGTCCGGTGTGATCGGCCTCTACCCCTGGCCGACGGGTCCGCATCGCAGCGGGCTGCCCGCCCCGACGGACGAGGCGGCGCGGTTCCGCTGCCCGGTGCTCACCCTCTACGGCGGGGAGGACGCTGGCATCCCGCTCGCCGCGCGCGAGGCGTTCGACGCGGCGCTCGACGCCGCCGGCGTCGAGCAACGATCAGTCGTGTACGAGGGTGCTCCGCACTCCTTCTTCGACCGGAAGTCAGCCGACCACGCTGAGGCCAGCGCGGACGGCTGGCGCCAGATCCTCGATTTCGTCGGGGCCCCCGGGAACCGCTCTCACCCTTCGTCGATGGGATAGACCGGGATCTCGCGCGCGCGGGCGTGCGCGATCACCTCGGTCCCGACCTCGACGGTCGCGCTCGACGGGGTGGCAGCCTCGAGCTCCAACCCACTCGGGCTGCGCAGTACGTGGTGCACCTCCGAGCCATGGAAGATGCGGCGCACGACGCGGAGCACGCTCTCGGGCGACGGGGGCGTCTTGAGGCGTGCGACCGGCAGCATGTGGAGCTGCTCCGGTCGCAGCAGCACATCGGCTCGCGCTCCCTGCGCCAGGAAGCCCGGTGCCGCACGGAAGTGGCCGACGAGCGTGTGGACCTCGTCGCCGTGGACCTCACCCGACAGGAAGTTCGCCTCGCCAACGAAGCCCGCCACGAACCGGTTCGCCGGGCGCAGGTAGAGCTCGTCCGGTGTCGAGACCTGCTCGATGCGCCCGGCGCGCATGACGGCCACGCGGTCGCTGATCTCGAGTGCCTCGGCCTGGTCATGCGTGACGAAGACTGCCGTCGCCCCGGCCGCGCGCAGGATTTCGCGCACCTCCACGCGGAGCTGCGCTCGCAGCGTCGCGTCGAGGCTGCTGAACGGCTCGTCGAGGAGCACCAGCGCCGGATGGGGAGCGAGCGCGCGGGCAAGGGCGACCCGCTGCTGTTGACCGCCCGACAGCTCGTACGGCATGCGACGCTGGAGGCCCGCCAGCCCCACCAGCGCCACGAGCTCGGCAACGCGTGGCCCGCGGCCGCGCCCTGGCAGACCAAACCCGATATTCCCCTCGACATCCAGGTGGGGGAAGAGGGCCGACTCCTGGAACACCATGCCGATGCGCCGCTCTTCCGGCGGCACGACCCGCCGCGGCCCGGCGACGACCTCTCCGTCGATCTCGATGCCACCGGCGTCCGGGCGCTCGAAGCCGGCGATCAGTCGCAGCAGCGTCGTCTTGCCGCAGCCCGAGGGTCCCAGCACCGCCAGGAACTCCCCCCGCCGAACCTCGAGGTCGACGCGGTCGACGGCCAGCACCTCATCGAAACGCTTCACGAGCGCGAGCGTACGGAGCGCCGGCGATGCCGCATCGATCATGGGCGGCATTGTGGCGCCGGAGCGATCGGTGTCAGTCACCGGCTCGACTCGTGGCGCAGCACGACGCCCAGCGACACCGCGGCCACCAGCACCATCAGCAGCGCCGGAGCGGCCGCGCGAGCGAAGAACCCCTCGCTCGTGGCGCTCCAGATCCGCAGGGCGAGGGTGTCGAACCCGGTCGGCGCGAGCAGCACCGTGGTCGGCAACTCTTTCATGGCGGTCAGGAAGACGAGGGCGGCCGCCGCGACCAGGCCGGGGCGCACGATGGGCAGCGTCACGTCGCGCAGGACGGCGGCCGGCCGACGGCCGAGCGTCCGCGCCGCCTCCTCGAGCCGCGGGCTCACCTGGGACAGCGAGGCGCGCGCGATGCCGACGGCCTCGGGCGCGAAGCGGACGAGGTAGGCGACGAGGAGGAGTGGCAGGCTCTGGTAGACGATCGGCAGGTAGCGGGCGGCGACGAAGACGAACGCCAGGCCGATGACGATGCCGGGGAGCGCGAAGCCGGCGTACGTGGCGCGCTCGATGGCGGCCGACAGGAGCCCGCGATGGCGGACCGCCAGCAACGCGACCGGGATCGACGCGGCGACGACGAGCAGGGCCGCGAGCCCCGATGCCAGCACCGAATTGACCGTCGCGTCGAGCACGAAGCCGAGCGGCTCGCCACTGGTGATGGCACGGACCAGCCAGAAGCCGATCGTTGCCATCGGCAGGCCGACCGCCAGGCCCACCACCACGGCGCAGAAGGCGACCGCCGGCCAGCGCCAAGGCCCCAGCTCCACCGTACGCATCGGCCGGCGCGGAGCGCCGGCGGCGCGCTGAAGACGAGCGCGGCCGCGGAGCCGGGATTCGGCGATGAGCACGCCGCCGGTGCATGCCACGAGCATGAGTGCCAGGACGGCCGCGAGGGTCGGGTCGAAGCTGGCGCGGTACTGCACGTAGATGGCGCGGGTGAACGAGTCGAACTGGAGGAGGCTCACCGCGCCGAAGTCGGCGAGCGAGTAGAGGGCGACGAGCAGGCCGCCGGCCGCGATCGCCGGACGCACCTGCGGCAGCGTGACGCTCACGAATGTCCGCCACGGACCCCGGCCGAGGCTGCGGCTCACCTCCTCGTAGGCAGGGTCCAGTCCCAGGAGCGCTCCCCTCACGTTCAGGACGACGTAGGGAAAGCTGAAGAGGGTGAGTGCCAGGACGGCGCCCGGGAAGCCATACAGCTCTGGCAGCCGGTCCACCCCGAGCGGCTCCAGGAGCGACTGGAGCGCGCCGCGCGGCCCGAAAGCCGCGACCACAGCATATCCGCCCACGTAGCTCGGGATCACCAGCGGCAGGATGAGGAGGATCGTCCACAGCCTTCGCCCCGGCAGGTTGCTCCGCGTCGTCAGCCACGCGAGCGGAACCCCGAGGACGACGCTGATGACGGTGACCGTCGTCGCCAGCAGGAGGGTTCGGCCGAGCACGCCCAGCGTGCGCTCACGGATGACGAGAGCGGCGGCGGACTCACCGCCACCGAGCGCCAGCACGATGAGATACCCGACCGGCAGCAGACCGAGCAGCGCCACGGCCGCGCCGGTTCCCACCAGCCAAACCGGGGCCGGGGACGCGCTCGACCGCCCCCGCCAGCGACCAGCAGGCGCGTACCTCATCGGCCGCTACAGGATGCCAACGTCCTGAAGTAGCTCGAGCGTCCGCTCGAGGTCCGACAGCGCGGAGAGGTCGATCTCCGGGGTCCCGATCTCGGCGAGGGACGGAAGGGCCGGGTCCGGCTCCACGCCCTCGACGAGCGGGTACTCCTTCGTCTCCTCGGCGAAGTAGCTCTGCGCCTCCTCGCTCAGGAGGTACTCGATGAATGCCCGTGCCGCCTCGCCGTTGTCCGAGGTGTCGAGGACGCCGGCTCCGGCGACGTTCACCAGCGCGCCGGGGTCGCCATCGGTCAGGAAGTGGTTCGCGGCGGGCGCGTCGGGGTCCTCGGCGAGGCGCTGCATGAGGTAGTAGTGGTTGATGAACGCGACGTCGATCTCGCCGGCGATCACCGCGTCCAGCGCCGCGTTGTTCCCGTCGTAGGCGTTCGGATCGTTGGCCTCGATGCCCTCCAGCCACTCGCGCGCACGGTCCTCTCCCTCGATGACGCGCATCGCGGTGACGAACGCCTGGAACGACCCGTTCGTGGGCGCCCAGCCGATGCGTCCCGACCACGCCGGGTCCGTGAACCCGAAGATCGAGTCCGGCAGGTCCTCCTCGGTCACCGAGTCCGTGTTGTAGACGACCACGCGAGCGCGCCCGCTCACGCCGACCCACTCGCCGCTCGGCGACCGGAAGCGCTCATCGACGCGATCGAGCACCTCCACCGGCAGGGCGCTGAGCATGCCCGCCTCCGCGACGGCGCCGAGCGCGCCGGCATCCTGTGCGAAGAAGACGTCGGCGGGGGAGTTCTCCGCTTCGGTGAGGATGAGGTTCGCCATCTCGGCGGTGTCCCCGTACCGCGCCTCGACCACGATGCCGGTCGCTTCCGAGAATCGTGCGAGCAGCGGCCCCACGAGCTCCTCAGACCTCCCGGAGTACACGGTGAGAGCCCCTTCGCTCGCAGGAGCGCCCGCCTGCGGCTCGGCGGTCTGTCCATCGCTCACGCTCATGCACGCGGCGAGCACAAAGCCGAGAAAGATCAATGCGGCTGACTGACGGCGCAAAGGTGATCGCTCCTACATAACCGGGGTACGAAAGGTCGAGTTAGGCTAGCCTAACGATTTCCGTTCGTCAAAGCGAACTACTGGCTTGCCGGTCGGAATTGGCCGGCGGCCCGCGAGCCCTGATTCCGTGGCCAGCTGCCCGTCACCTAGAATCAGCGGTCGTGATTGACTTCTCACTGACTGATGCGCAGCGCGAGGCGCAGCGCACCGCTCGCGCCTTCGCCGAGCGCGAGATCCTGCCGCGCATCCGCGAGCTCGACGAGCGTGCCACCTACGACCGCACGCTCTACGAGCGCATGGGCGCGGAGGGCTTCCTCGGCCTGCCGATCCCGGAGCGCTACGGCGGGGCGGGCATGGACTACATCGCCTTCGCGCTGCTGTGCGAGGAGATGGAGCGTGCCGACACCGCCTTCCGCGTGATCCTCTCCGTGCACACCGGGCTGAACTCGTTGACGCTGCTCCAGTGGGGCTCGGAGGAGCAGAAGCAGCAGTACCTCGTGCCGCAGGCACGCGGGGAGAAGCTCGCGACGTTCGGCCTGACCGAGCCGGGCGTCGGCTCGGACGCAGCCGCCCTGACGACGACGGCGCGCCGCGACGGCGATCGCTACATTCTCAACGGCAGCAAGATCTGGATCAGCCTCGGCGACACCGCCGACCACGTGCTCGTCTTCGCCAGCGTCGACCGCTCGAAGGGGCACCGGGGCATCACCGCCTTCATCGTCGAGCGGTCATTTCCCGGCTTTTCCTCGGAATCGCTGCACGGCAAGCTCGGCGTCCGCGCCGGGAACACCGGCATCCTCACCTTCAGCGATTGCGAGGTACCGGTGGCCAATCGTGTCGGCGAGGAGGGGGAGGGCTTCACGATCGCCATGAGCGCCATCGACCAGGGTCGCTACACGGTGGCCGCGGGATCGGTCGGGCTGGCGCAGGCGTGCCTCGACGCATCGGTCAAGTACGCGCACGAGCGCCAGGCCTTCGGCTCGGAGATCGGGCAGCACCAGCTCGTGAAGCAGATGATCGCGAAGATGTACGCCGGCATCGAAGCCGGTCGCCTGCTGGTCTGGAAGGCCGGAGCGAAGAAGAACGCGGGGGAGCGCAACACGCGCGAGACGGGGCTCGCGAAGTGGTACTGCACCGACCACGCGGTCGCCTCGGCGCTCGACGCGATCCAGATCCACGGCGCCTACGGCTACTCGAACGAGTACCCGGTCGAGCGCTACCTGCGCAACAGCAAGGGCTCGGTGATCTACGAGGGCACGAGCCAGATCCACACCCTCATGCAGGCTGACTACCTGCTCGGCTACCGGAAGGACAAGCCGCTTCGGATTGCCCAGCCGGCATACGAAGGGGAGATGTAGGCATCCCGTGAGCCGCACGATCGAGCTCGCCGCCGGGCTGCTGCTCCTCGCCATCGGCCTCGCCGTGCTAGCCAGCGAGCCGCTCTTCGGCTTCGTGCGCGGCCTCGACATCGGTGACGAGGTCTGGCGCTGGTGGCCACTGATCCTCATCGGCCTGTCGCTCTTCTTCGTCGTACCGGCACTGCTGGGCACCCGTGCCAACCGCCGAATTCGTGCGGGGATGGCGATCCCCGGCTTCTTCCTCGCCGGCGTCGGCGGCGTGCTGCTCTACACCAGCCTCACCGACCGCTGGGGTGCGTGGAGCTACCTGTGGAGCGTGGTCCCCTTCAGCTTCGGGCTGGGCATGTACGCGGCGGGCTGGATCGCCGATGCACCGGCATTCAAGTGGATCGGCGCCGCGATCGCCGTGGGCGGCGCGGTTGGCTACCTCGTGTTCGCCACCGCCTTCGGCGGGGAGGGCTTCAGGCTGGTCGCTGCCGTCGCCATCCTGGGGCTGGGGCTCGCGCTCACCATCGGCGGCCTCGCCGATCGGCTCAGCCGGAAGTCGCCCGGCCCCTAGGTTCGACCCGCCAGCAGCCCGACCACCGCCAGCGCCGCGACAATTGCCGCGACAAACGCCGCGAGGAACCGCACGGCCCGTGAGTGGACGTCCGCCACGATTGCGGCCACCAGCGCGGCGCCGCCCGCGCCGACCAGGCCCGCCATGGCTGCGGCGAACGCGTGGGCCAGTACCGGCGACGCGACTCCAGCCTGCCGCTCGGAACCGGTTGCGACGCCGACGACGATGACCACCAGCGCGGCGAAAAGGCCGGCACCCAGCGTGGCCGTCCACGCGCGGGCTCTCCCGATCTGCATCGCGCCGGTCAGGGCCGCGCCACCGGCAAGAGCGGCGGCCACGATGAAGGTGCCGGGCAGCGCTCGATCCGCGGCCGTCGGTGGAGCGGCGAGGAACCAGGCGGCCGCGACCACCGGCCCGGCCAGCATGCCGAGCGCCACGATCCAGGTCAGGGGCCGACTCCAGTCCTCCGGGTCCTCCGGCGGGACGACCTTGCCCAGGCGAACGCTGACCGGGACGACGTCGTGGGGCGGAGGATCCGTCACGCGGCGTCGGCGCCGGCGGCCGCCTGGCGCCGGGTTTCGGCCGGGGAGGTCGCCAGGCGCAACCCGAGGATCCGTGTGCCGAACTCCCGAACCATCCAGCCGGCCTGCGCCTGGAGCCGGGGATCGGCCGCGCCGAGCGCGATCTCCGCCAGCGCGGCGAGCTCCGGTATCGCCCGCGGCGTGTCGAGGTCATCGTCCATTGCCGCCAGGAACCGCGTCCGGTGCCCGGCGACCGCCGGAAGCAGCGTTCGTGCGTCGGCGAGGGCCGGCCACGCCGGCTCGAGGTGCTCGGCGGGCACGGACGCGGCGCGCAGGGTGGCTGCGGCCTCGGCAGATCGGGCGAGGTCCGCCTCCACGTACTGCACCTCGGAGCGGTAGTGGCGCGACACGAGGTAGTGCCGAATGGCGTCGCCGGGGTACGTGCGCAGGAGGTCGCGGACGAGGACGAGGTTGCCGAGCGACTTGCTCATCTTCTCCCCGCCGTAGCCGAGCATTCCCGCGTGGGTCCAGTGCGCGACGAAGGGCTTCTGGCCGGTGACGCCCTCGGCCTGGGCGAGCTCAGACTCGTGGTGCGGGAAGATGAGGTCCTCGCCGCCGCCGTGGATCTCGAAGCGCGGCCCGAGGTACGCCATGCTCATCGCCGAACACTCGATGTGCCAGCCCGGCCGCCCGGGACCCCACGGCGACTGCCATGCCGGCTCGTCGGGAAGGGAGCGCTGCCACAGGACGAAGTCCAGCGGATCGCGCTTGCCGGGCATGTCCGGGACGTTTCCGCGCTCGTTTGCGATCGGCAGCATCTCGTCGCGGCCCAGGTGCGACAGCTCGCCGTAGGCTGGATGGGCGTCGATCCGGAAGTACACGTTCCCCTCGGCGGCGTAGGCCAGACCGCCCGCCACCAGCCTGCCGATCAGGTCCAGCACCTGCGGGATATGCTCGGTCGCGCGCGGGTAGTGGTCGGGAGGCAGCCAGTTCAGTGCCGCCATCTCGGTCAGGAAGGTCGTGACCCATCGGTTTCCCAGCGCCAGGTAGTCCTCGCCGGTCTCGCGTGCCCGGCGCAGCATGTCGTCGTCGACATCGGTCAGGTTCTGGACGTAGACGACGTCGTGGCCCAGGTACTCGAGGTAGCGGTGCAGGACGTCGAAACTGACGTAGGTGAACGCGTGTCCCAGGTGGCCGGTGTCGTAGGGCGTGACGCCGCAGACGTAGAGGCCGACGCGCGGCCGGTCGCCGACCGGCGCGAACGGGTACAGCCCGCCCCGTCGGGCGTCGTGGAGTCGAAGCGTCATGCGGGCTCGGGCGACGAAGGGGCCATCGCGGTACTGGACATCAGGGGTTCAAGATCAGGCATTCGATCGATTGGGAGACGAGCATGGAAGTTCTTCTGGCAGACCTTCTGAGCGGCGATCACCACAGCTGCGGCTTGGTGCTCATGAGCATGCCGATGACGCCGATGGCGGCCGCCATCCCGTAGGCCACCCAGCGCTGACGTCGGGCGAGGCGTGTCCAGGCCGCGTCCTCCTCCGACCTGCCAGGGCCGATGCCCACCATGCGCCGCAGGTTCGGGCGGCTGATGAGGGCCGCGACCGCCAGGTTGATGGCGTAGAGCACGAGCGCGACGATCAGCCACGGCTGCGTGAGGAGCTCCGGGCCGAGGAGCCACAGCATCGCCACGCCGGTGACGGCGAGCCCTGCGCCGATGAGCAGCGTGCCGCTGCCCTGCATCCTCATCAGCGCGCGGGTTCCGGGACCGGGGCTGCCCCCGCTCCGCCGCAGCACGAACGGCAGGACCACGCTCGGAAGGAGCATGGCCACCGCGAGGCCGATGTGAGTGACCAGGAGGACCGGGAACCAGCTCATCTGGCGTCCGATGGTACCCCCGAGCGGCGCGTGCTGTGGCTCAGCGGCCCTTCGTGTAGGGAGACTTCACCCCGAGGCGCCGCAGCAGGGTCGGGATGTTCACCGACCAGCCCACGCCGAGCGGCTTATCGGTGAAGAGCTTGGGCGACTTCGGGTTCCAGTACGCCCGCCGCAGGTCGTCGAGATTCGGGATGCGCAGGTCGTACGGCACCACCCCGAGCAGCTTCCCGTTCCAGGTCCGCGACTCCGGCGCCTTGCGCAGCTCGGTGTAGACCGCGCCGATCACGGCGCCCAGGACCAGGGTTCGCAGCAGCCAGGCGAGATCTCGCAGCTCGGTGCCGACCGTGTCGGCACGCTCCGAGATGTCGTCCATCACATTGTCGATCTTCATGTGTCCTCCTCGTGTCCCCTCATCTCGCAAGCATTGTGCCGCGTCCGAGGCCCCTAGACTCACGCAGCCGATGACGAGCGACTCCCTTCCCTTCCTGTCCGGCGACGAGATTCGCCGCGCGGTGCCGATCGCCGACGTGCTGGACGCCGTCGAGGCCGCGTTCCGCGACGTCGCGGCCGGCAACGATCGCTCACCGATGCGAATGCACGTTGCCGTGGACGCCGGCGACCTGCTCCTCATGCCCGGCTTCCGAGCCGAGGGGTCGGGGTTCAGCGTGAAGCTGGTCACGGTCGTGGGGGCGAATCCGGCTCGCGGCCTGCCGACCGTGCAGGCCGTCGTGGTCTGGTTCGACGCGGCGACGGGGCGGCCGATGGCCCTCATCGATGGCGCGACGCTCACCGCGATGCGCACGGGCGCCGCATCCGGCGTGGCCACGCGACTGCTGGCCCGCCGCGATGCCTCGGTCGCGGTGATCATCGGTGCCGGTGCCCAGGCGGAATGGCAGCTTCGCGCCGTGCTGGCCGCACGGCCCATCCGCCGCGTCCTCGTCTACTCGCGCACCGCCGCGGCGTGCGAGGCATTCGCGCGGCGCATGGCGGCAGAGGTCGGCGTCGACGTCGAGCCGATGCGCAGCGCGGAGGAGGCGGTGGCTGCGGCGGACGTGGTGTGCTGCGCGACGACGTCATCGACGCCGGCCTTCGAGGCGGCGTGGCTTCGGCCGGGCGTCCACGTCAACGGCGTCGGCGCTTTTCGGCTCGGGATGGTGGAGCTGCCGCCCGAGCTCTTCGCGCGCGCCACGCTGGTGGCCGTGGACTCGCACGCGGCCGCCATGGCGGAGGCCGGCGACGTCGTCGCGGCGATCGAGCGGGGGATGCTGCGGGAGGATGCGCTGGTCGAGATCGGCTCGGTGGCTCGTTCGTGGGTGGACGAGCGCCCGGACGACGCCATCACGACGTTCAAGTCGGTCGGCCTGGCGATCCAGGACGCCGCCGCCGCGGAGCTGATCGCGAGCCGCCTGCTGACTCCGGATTAGGCCGCCCAGCGGTGGATGCGCTCGCGGATGCGGTCGAAGCCGAGCTCTTCGCACAGCGCCAGGAACTCATCGCGCGGCACGCCCTGCCATTCGAGGTCGTCGAGCCTCGGCGTCACCACGCCGATGGCCGCGTCGCGGTTGAGGATCGCCAGGCGTTTGTAGAGGTATGCCTCGGGACGCTGCTGCTCGAGCGTGGCGGCGAGGCGGCTCGCGTTGCGGAGCGGCACGTCCCACTCGAGCGCTGAGGCTGGGATGGCCTCGAGGTGCTCCCAGCGCGCGAGGACGGCGGCCGCGCTCTTGGCGCCCCAGCCGGGAAGGCCCGGGTACCCGTCGCTGGTGTCGCCGACGAGCGCCAGGTAGTCCGGGATGCTCGTCGGCCGCACGCCGAACTTGGCGATGACGCCCTCTTCGTCGTACGTGAGGCGCCGCATCCGGTCGCGCAGCACGACTCGGTCACCCTCGACGAGTTGCGCCAGGTCCTTGTCGACGCTGCACACGATGACCGTCTCGACACGCGGGTCGCTCCCGAATCGCTCGAGGGCGGTGGCGATCGCGTCATCGGCCTCGTCCTCCACCATCGGCCAGACCTTGAGGCCGATGGACCGCAGCGCACGCTCGGCATCGTTGAACTGCATGAGCAGGTCGCGGTCGATGCCGGCGCTCGACTTGTATCCGGGGTACACGTCGTTCCGCCACGACTCGATGACGTGGTCGGTCGCCGCGCCGATGTGCGTCACATCCGGCTCGCGCAGCAGCGACAGCATCGAGTCCAGCAGCCCGTGCACGGCGTTCGTCGGCCGACCGTCCGGCCCGCGCTCCATCGGGCGGGAGTAGAACGCCCGGAAGAGCTCGAACGTGGCGTCGACCAGGTGAAGCTTCATCGGTTCGATGGTACGCGGCGCCGCCGGCTGCCATGTGCAACCCTGAAAGCTGCGAGTGGGGCTCGCTCGTGCCGGTGCGGCGAGGCACCCGTTCCAGTAAGCGGCTGGTAATCGTGTCTGCGGCACGATGGTCCGAGCGGGGGAGGCGCGGCGCGGTGAGCGTGCCCTGCGTCTGCCGGCCGTGGCTCCCGGCCTGTGTCGGCGGCCCGCGTCGCGCCACTCCTCGCACCAGCGCCTCCGTCAGGAGGCGTTGCTCGCTCGGCACTGTCAGACGGCGAGCGGCTCCCGGTACTCGCCGTAGACGCCGCGCAGCACGCCGCACATCTCGCCGATGGTGGCGTACGCCTCCACGGCCGCGACGATGGCGGTCATGAGGTTGACGTCGCCGGCGCGGGCCTCCTCCTCGAGGCGTCGCATGGCGGCGGCGTGGGCGGGAGCATCACGCTCCGAGCGCACGCGCGCCAGCCGGTCGAGGTGCCGGCGCTCCTGCTCGGAGCTGATGGCGAGCAGGGGAATGCGGAGCTCCTCGTTCGGATCGGCGTACTTCGTGACGCCCACGATGTCGCGCTCGTGGGCCTCGAGCTCGCGTGACTGCTCGTAGGCGGCATCGGCGATCTCTGCCTGCGGGAAGCCGGCCTCGAGCGCGCGGACCATGCCGCCCATCTCGTCGATCTGCCTGATGTAGGCCCAGGCGCGCTGCTCGGTCTGGTTCGTGAGCGTCTCGACGAAGTAGGAGCCGGCCAGCGGGTCGACGGTGTTGGCGGCGCCGGACTCCTCGGCCAGGATCTGCTGCTGCCGCAGGGCGAGCATGGCGGCCTCCTCCGAGGGAACCGCCCACGCCTCGTCGTACGCATCGGTATGGAGGCTCTGCGTGCCTCCCAGCACCCCGGCCAGCGCCTGGATGGCGACCCGCGTCAGATTGTTGAGGGGCTGCTGCGCGGTCAGGGAAACCCCGGCCGTCTGGGTGTGGAAGCGCATCCAGGTGGAGCGCTCGTTCTCGGCGCCGAATCGCTCGCGGCACAGCTTGTACCAGATGCGGCGCGCGGCGCGGAACTTGGCGATCTCCTCGAAGAAGTCGTTGTGCGAGTTGAAAAAGAAGGAGAGGCGCGGCGCGAAGTCGTCGAATCGCATGCCGCGCGCGAGGGCGTCCTCCACGTAGGCGATGCCGTCGGCAATCGTGAAGGCGAGCTCCTGGACCGCGGTCGAGCCGGCCTCGCGGATGTGATAGCCGGAGATGCTGATGGTGTTCCAGCGCGGCAGCTCGCGGGTGCCCCACTCCACGGTATCCGTGACGAGCTTCAAAGAGGGAGCCGGCGGAAAAATGTACTCCTTCTGCGCGATGAACTCCTTGAGGATGTCGTTCTGGAGCGTGCCGGTGAGCTGCGCGCGCGGCACGCCGGACTTCTCGGCGGCCACGATGTACATCGCCCAGATCATCGCCGCGGGGGAGTTGATGGTCATGGAGGTCGAGATCTCGCCCACGGGGAGCCCGTCGAGGAGGATCTCCATGTCGGCGAGGCTCGAGACCGCGACGCCGCAGGTGCCGAACTCGCCGTCGGCCATGGGGTCGTCGTGGTCGTAGCCATAGAGCGTCGGCATGTCGTAGGCGATGCTCAACCCCGTCCCGCCGGCGGCGATGAGCTTCTTGAACCGGTCGTTCGTGTCCTCCGCGGTGCCGAACCCGGCGAACATGCGCATCGTCCACAGCCGGCCGCGATGACCCGTCGGATGGATTCCGCGCGTGAAGGGCGGCTCCCCCGGCAGCCCAAGGTCGTCGATCTCGTCCAAGCCGTCGGCGCCGCCCGCAGCAGGGCTGAACTGGTAGCGCGGCCGGTTCGTGTCGGGGTCGTTGGCCGGATCGGCGAGGTCCGCCGGGGTATAGAGCCGATCGATCTCGACGCCTGACTGCGTGATGAACCGCGACTTGCGCTCCGGCCCGTCCTCCAGTGCGGGGCGCAGCCTATCGGCCTCCCATCGGTCCTGGTGCTCGCGCCAGCGCTTCGGGTCGCTCATGCGGCGCAGTCTGCGGGCAAGGCCGAGGCGCGCGCAAATGCGGCGGGCACGCGCGGTGCAAGAGGCAGGCGCATGTTCGGATTATTGCGACGATTTCTCATCGGCTTCGTGGTGGTGCGGATCCTGAGGCGGCTTGCCGCAGGGAGTCGCCCAGGCGGCACCGGCCGCTAGGCCCCTTTTAGCCGGCGCGGGCGGCGTCGCGCTCCAGGTTGAGGGCGCGCTTCGCCTCGAAGCGCGATGCCTGCGCGTCGAGATCGATCATGAAGCGACGCAGCTCCTCGCGGCGCAGCTCGGCCGACGGATCGAGGTTCTGCGCCTCGAACACGCCCCAGTACTGGATCAGCGGCAGGATGACCTCGTCATGGTGGACGCGCAGGTCGTAGATGCCGGCCTTCGCCATCTGGGCCGCTTTGCGCGTGAAGTTCACCATGCCGGCGCCTGGCATCTGGAAGTCGGTGATCTCGTCGGCGATGGCGTGGACCGCGGCCGACGGGTCGACCTTCATGGCCTCGTGCAGCATGTCTCGGTAGAAGACCATGTGCAGGTTCTCGTCGGCCGCGATGCGCGTCATGATCTTGTCGGCCACCGGATCCGTGGAGTAGCGACCCGTGTTGCGGTGGCTGATCCGCGTCGCGAGCTCCTGGAAGGCGACGTAGGCGAGCCCGCGGAGGACGTTCCCACCATCGTCATGGCTGTAGGCGGTCTGGAGTTGGTTCATGCGCCCGCGCTCGAGCGCGATCGGGTCGATGTTGCGGGTGACGACGAGGTAGTCGCGCAGCACGATGGCGTGGCGGCCCTCCTCGGCGGTCCATCGGTTCACCCAGTTGATCCACGGGCCGTCTCCGGCGCCGAACATGCGGTGGATCTCGCGGTGGTAGCTGGGCAGGTTGTCCTCGGTCAGGAGGTTGACCTCGAAGGCGATCTGGGCGACCCCGCTGATCCGCGGCTGGTCCGGCGTCCACGGCTCCTTGTCGAAGTCGCGCCCCATCGAGTAGGGAATGTAGTCGTGCGGGAACCACTCCTTCGCCATGCCCAGGTGGCGGTTCAGGAAGCGCTCGGCTGCGGGCTCAAGCTCGGCGAGGAGGTCGCGGGGCGGGGCGAAGGTCGTGGTGGTCATGCTGCTCCGAAGTTTGAATGTATCCGCGCATCGTGGATACGCGCACTGAGAGTACGTTTGAAGGTCCACCAGCGCACTAATCGGGCCAAAAGAATGGCGATGGTGCGCGGTGACGATCTAAAGAGTAGCCCAGGGCCGCACTTTCAGGGATAGAGGCCACGAAGCTGGGTCGCCTCGGCCACGCGCGAGACGGCGACCATCATGGCCGCCGAGCGGAGGTCGACCGCCTCTGTCTCGGCCATCGCCCGCACGCCGGCCATCGCCTCGTCCATGATCCGATCGAGCTCGGCGGTGATCTCTGTCTCGGTCCAGAAGAAGGCCTGCATGTCCTGGACCCACTCGAAGTAGCCGAGGACCATGCCACCGGCGGTGCAGATGATGTCTGGGATCAGGGTGATGCCGCGATCGGCGAGGACCGCGTCGGCCGCGGGGGTGGTGGCGCCGTTGGCGGCCTCGGCCACGATGCGCGCACGGATGCCATTGGCGATCTCCTCGGTGATCTCGCCCTGGAGGCCAGCGGGGACGAGGATGTCGCAGTCCATGGCGAACAGATCGGCCTTGCTCATGGCCTCGGCGCCGGGGAGGCCGGAGATGGCGTCGTGCTCGCGCATCCACTCGACGGCGCGGTCGATGGCGATGCCCCTGGCGTTCGACGCCGCATCCTTGTCATCGGCGATTCCCACGATGGTCGCCCCCGCCGCGTGGAGCTCCTCGGCCAGGGTCATGCCGACGCGGCCGAAGCCCTGGATCGCGACGCGAGCTCCCGAGAGCGACAGATCCTGGGCCGATGCGATCGCCGCCATGCAGCGCATTGCGCCACGCGCGGTGGCCGACCGGCGGCCCCGAGTGCCGCCGATGGCGAGCGGCTTCCCGGTGACCGAGGCGGCGACCGTGTGGCCGCGGTGCATGGAGTAGGTGTCCATGATCCAGGCCATGGTCTGCGACCCGGTATTCACGTCCGGCGACGGAATGTCGCGCTCCGGACCGAGGATGATGCTGATCTCGGTCGCGAAGCGGCGGGTCAGGCCCTGCCGCTCGTTTTCGCTCAGCCGCCTCGGGTTGACCCGGACGCCGCCCGCGGCGCCGCCGAACGGGATTCGCACCAGCGCCGCCTTCCAGGTCGTGAGCATGGCGAGCGCGCGTGCCTCGTCGAGATCGAGCTTGGGCAGGTAGCGGATGCCGCCGGTGACCGGCCCGCGATTGATGTTGTGATGGACCCGGAAGCCGGTGTAGACCTCGACGTGCCCATCGTCGTGGGTGACGGGGAAGTTCACGGTCAGCTCACGTTTTGGGACACGCAGGACCTTGTGCATGCCCGGGTCGAGATGGAGGCGCTGGGCCGCCGCGTCAAGCTCGCCCTGCGCGTTGGCCCAGATGCCGTTGGACGTGGAGGTCTTCGGTCGCTCGGTGCTCATGGCGCTTAGGCTATCGCGCCGATACAAGTGGCGGCGATTCCGCTCGGCGAGATGGCAAGATGGACAGGTCCGACACAACCGATGACGCCGGCGGCTCGACGACGTCCGACCGGCGCCCCACAGCCCCGAGGAGGTACGCCGATGGCGCCACGCGTCATGACCGTCTCCGGACCGATCCCACCCGACCGGCTCGGCTTCACCCTGCCGCACGAGCACACCGGCATCGCCCTGTGGCACATCGAGGGGCGCTCCGATTACTGGGAGCTCACTCCTGACGAGGACATGCTCATCGAGGAGCTCCGCGAGTTCCGGCGGCGCGGTGGCGGGACGCTGGTGGACCTCACGCTCGATGGCGTCGGCCGCGACCAGCACCGGCTCCGCAGGCTCGCGGGAGCCACCGGCGTGAACATCGTCATGGGCTGCGGCTGGTATCGCGGGTCCCACTATCCGCCGGAGGCGCTCATCGACCGCCGATCGGTGGACGACCTCGCCGCGCAGATCATCGGCGAGTTCGAATCGGGCGTCGGCGACACCGGCATTCGGCCGGGGATCGTCGGCGAGATCGGCACCGACAAGCCGTGGGTCAGTGCGCGCGAGGAACGGGTGCATCGGGCGGCGGCGCGTGCGTCCAAGGCGACCGGGATGGCGATCACCACGCACGGCGTCCAGTCGCCGGTCGGGCTCGCGCAGCTCCGCATCTTCGAGGAGGAGGGCGTGGATCCGGCGCGCGTCGTCATCGGCCATGCCGACTCGTACCACGACATCGACCATTACCTTGCCGTCCTTGCACGGGGCGCCAACCTGGAGTTCGACTTCCTGGGGCATCGGCGAGGCGTCGAGGAGGCGCTCGAGCCGCGGCTGGTGGAGACGATCGTCGAGCTCGTCGACCGCGGCTTCGCCGACCAGATCCTCCTCAGCCAGGACGTCTGCAGCAATTACCAGCTCAAGGCGAACGGTGGGTTCGGGTACGTCTACCTGCAGCAGCACTTCCTTCCCACCCTGCGCACTGCGGCCGTGGGCGAGGGCGAGATCCGGCAGATGACCATCGACAACCCGGCGCGGATCCTGACGATCCCGTAGTGGCCACGCGGCTCGCGTTCCCACCCCACGGGCGTAGCAGCCGGTCAGGCGCCGACTCTCCCGCCGGGTGGGAGCTTTGGCCGGTGAGAGGTGCCCGTTTCAGCACCCCACCCGCCGATTCGCCCGCCCCACGTGAGTTTCAGCACCCCACCCGCCGATTCGCCCGCCCCACGGGAGATGGCTACATGGCCAACGAATGACTACCGCAGCGCGCGATCCCGTCGCCGATCTGAAGCGAATCGCGTTCCTGCTCGAGGCGATGCAGGAGCCGAGCTACCGCGTCCGCGTCTTTCGGACCGCGGCGGCGACGCTGGCAGGCCTTGGTATCGAGGAGATCCGGGAGCGTGCCGCCACGGGACGACTGCAAGAGCTGTCGGGGATCGGCGAGGTCACCGAGCGCACCATCCTCGAGAGCCTGCGTGGCGAGGCACCCGTCTACATGCGACGCCTCGAGACGACCGAAGGCAAGCCGTTGGCGCAGGGCGCCGCGGAGCTGCGAGCCGCGCTGAAGGGGGATCTTCACGCCCACACCGATGCCTCCGACGGCCACGCCAGCGTGCGGGAGATGGCGGAGGCGGCCATCGAGCTCGGCCACGAGTACCTCGTCATCAGCGACCACTCACCGCGCCTGACCATCGCCAACGGGCTCTCGACGGAGCGGCTCCTGCTCCAGCTCGACGATGTGGCTCGTCTGAACGCCGAGCTCGCGCCGTTCCGCGTCCTCACCGGCATCGAGGTGGACATCAACGAGGACGGGTCGCTGGACCAGGCGCCGGAGGTGCTCAGCCGCCTCGACGTGGTGGTCGGCAGCGTCCACTCGCTGCTCCGAATGGAGTCGGGAAAGATGACCCGACGGATGGTCACCGCCCTCGCGGACCCGCACCTGGACGTGCTCGGCCACTGCACGGGGCGCATGAAGACGGAGCGCCGTGACCGCCCGGAGTCGACGTTCGACCCCGATATCGTGTTCGCCGCCGCGGCCCGCTTCGACAAGGCGATCGAGATCAACTGCCTGCCGGCGCGTCTCGATCCGCCGAAGAGGCTGCTGCGCCTGGCCATCGAGTCCGGCTGCCGCGTCTCCATCGACTCGGACGCGCACTACGCCGGGCAGCTCGCCTGGGTGGGGGTCGGCTGCGAGCGAGCCTTCCTGTGCGGCGTGACGCCGGAGATCATCGTGAACGCCATGCCCGCCGACGACCTGCTCGGCTGGGCGGCCGCGCACGAAGCCTGAGAGGGGACTGAGCGGGGGTTGGCAGGCGGCCTGCATCGGCTCCAGGCCTGGGCAGTCGCCCATCACGTCAGCTTGATCAGGAGAACCACACCATGTCCGTTGCCAAGGTCACCGAGCTGTCCTGCACCTCGAACGAGAGCTTCGAGGATGCCGTCCGCCAGGGAGTCGAGCGTGCCAGCAAGACGCTGCGTGGCGTCCGCGGCGCGTGGGTCAAGGAGCTGCGCGTCGCCGTCGGTCGTGACGCGAGCCTCGAGTTCCAGGCCAACATCCTGGTGACGTTCGTCCTCGAGGACTAACCCTCGCTGAGGCCGATGCGTCCCTCTGAGCGCTTGAATCGACCCCGATAGGTGGGGTTGCTGACGCGCGCGTTGACCGTGGCGGCGTCGAGCGGCTTCCCGCTGCGCGGCGGTAGGTAGCGTCCGCGCTCGGCGATGGCAGTGGCGATCTCCGCCGCGGGGAGCGGGCCGCGCTCGCCGATCACCGCGATGATCTCATCGTGGAGCGCCACACGCTCGCCCGAGGGCTGCGCCGTGACCTTGCTCTTTGCTCGGCGCTTCGGCTTGGCCCCATTCTGCGGAGATTGGTCGCTGCCCTTCACGTCGGCGGTGGCGGGCGCGGCAGAAGCGGACGCACCGGACGGCGAGGTGCCTGACGACGATGCCTCGAGCGCGTTCACCCGCTCGGTCAGCGCGGCCAGCTCGGCCACCACGCCACCGCTGGCGGATGACGGTGCGTCGCCATGGCGCTCGGCGTCGAGGCGCTCCTCGATCCAGATGCGCACGAGGTCGCCGGGCCGCGTGTTGGCCTCGGCGGCGAGCTGCTTGAGGACCCCGACGCGCCTCGGGTCGAGGCGGATGGACATGGCACCCTCGTCCTGCCCGCCCTCGAAGCGAGGGCGTGGCGTGTAGGGGCGATCACCGCCGGGACGTGGCGTGTAGGGGCGGTCGCTGCCGGGACGTGGCGTGTAGGGGCGGTTGCTGCCCGGCCGCGGGGCGTAGGGACGGTCGCCGCGCGGACCGCCACCGCCTCCACGCTCGCCGCGTTCGCCGCCGGAACCCCCTCCGGGGCGCTCGCGCGGCTGCCAGTCGCTGCCACCAGGCGGGCGGTTCGGTCGGTCGCCGCGGTCGCGGTCCGGCCGGTTGGGCCGGTCGCCGGGTCGGTTCGGTCGCCGATTAAAGCTCATTGCCTTTGACTTTAGCCCTTTTATCTTTTTCGTGCCAGATAGACCCAGGGAGGTACAAGGGGTCATCGGCTCAGGAGCACGTCACCGATGCGCCGGCAGGCTCGACGTCGAGTCCCGGAATTGTCTCGGTCTGCTCGCCGGTCTCGCCACCGGGGATCTGCTCGGTCACGGTGTTCCGCGTACGGAGCTCCTCACCGTCCGGGCCGACGGCGATGATCAGGCATTTCGCGCGGCCGGCCTTGGTCCCCTCGTTGCGCACCGCGTAGGTGATCGAGTGGCCGGGGTCGGCCGGGTCGATCGAGACCACCTCCGCCGAGTACGGTCCGACGCCGCGCTGCGACAGGCTGGCCGCCACCGCCAGGCCCACCACGGCCAGCAGGATCGCCGCGACCACGGTGCCGTGGTACTGGGATGCCGATGGCGTCGCCATTCCGGCGCGGTTGCAGACCTCGCAGATCGTTTCTCCGGTCGCGATCTCGCGGCCGCACTTGATGCAGCGGCGTGGGTCGTCCGGACGCGCACGTGTCGTCATGGGCCGATGCATGATGCATGAGAAGGGGCGGACCGGCGAACCGGCCCGCCCCGAGGCGTGAGAGGTCGACGGCCTAGTTCAGGCCGTTGTCCTCCAGCCACTGCCGTGCGGCGTCCTCGTAGCTGACCTGGTCGACGGCGACCTGTACGCCGAGGTTGGTGAGCTCCTCGGTGGTCAGCAGCGCGGTCACTGCGTTGAGGGTCTCCTCGAAGTCCGCGGGTGCGGCGTCGAGCAGCTCCTGTCGGGCCACCGGCACGATGTTCTGTGCCGGCTGAAGGCCCATGTCGTCCTCGAGCAGGACAAAGTTGAAGCGGACGATGTCCGGCTGGGTCGTGCAGACCTGCGCGACGTCGATCGCACTGTTGTCGAGCGCCTCGGCGATCTCGGTGCTGCACGGGGCGAGCGTCTCGGTCTCGATCGCGTCGATGTCGATCCCGTAGACCTCGTTGAGGCCCGGCCCGCAGACGGGATTATCCGGGCAGCCCGGGGCAATTCCCCAGACGAGCTGGTCGGCGACGGCGGCGATGTCGCTCATGGTGACGAGCCCGAAGTCCTCGGCCGTCTCGGAGCGGACGACGAAGCCGTCCGCGTCGGTCCCCGGCGAGTAATCGAGCGCCGCCAGATCCTGCTCGGCCAGCGCGGTCTGGATCGCCTCCAGTGTTGCATCGGCGTCAGAGGAGACCTCGGCCTCCAGATACGAGCCGAGCCCGCCCAGGTACTCCGGGACGAGGTTCACCTCGCCCGAGGTGAGAGCGGCCTGAACGTTCGGGCGCTCGCCAATCTCGAGCTGCCGCTCGACGGTGTAGCCGTTGGCCTCGAGGGCCTGGGCATAGATCTCGGCGACGAGCGCCGCCTCGTAGAAGCCGGCAGAGCCGACGGTGACGATGGGCTTTGATTCGGCGCTGGCGCCGGGGCTCGAGCCAGAGCCGCCCCCTCCCGGCGAGCAGGCGCTCAGAACGAGCGCGAGCGTCGCCGCCCCGAGGGCGAGCGTGCGGTGGATCCGCATTGTGGGTAGCCTCCTGTGCGGGAACGTGTGTTTGACCCAATACGCGCCCGCTTTCCGATTGGATCATCCGGCGGGTATCAAGGCGGTCGATCCGCGACCGGCGCGAAGTCTACCCGCCATGAGGCCATGGAGCTTATTCAGGCGCCTGCCGCGGAGCGCAGCGCCTCGGCCGGTGGCTGGGCCGACGCGCGTTCGCGCAGCCCCTTCGAGACCGATGCGCGCTGGAGCGCGCCGAACCCCCATTCGGTGAGCAGCGCGAGCGCGGCCACCATGATCGCGCCGCCCACCACGCGCGGCAGGTCATTGATGAACAGCCCCTGGACAACGTAGGCGCCGAGCGTGCCGCCGCCGACGAGGGAGCTCAGGGTGGCGGTGGCAACCACGGTCACCGCGGAGGCCCGGACGCCGGCGAGGATCACCGGCAGCGCGATCGGGATCTCAACCCGTCGCAGAAGCTCGGACTCGCGCATGCCCATGCCACGCCCGGCCTCGCGGAGGTCGGGGTCCACCTCCCGCAGCCCGGCGTATGTGTTCGTCACGATCGGCGGCACCGACAGCGCCACGAGCGCGACGAAGGTCGGCCAGAAGCCGAGGCCACCACGCGCGAGGAGGGCGACGCTGATGGGGTACACGATGCCGAGCCAGCCGAGCGACGGCACCGCGCGGCCGATGTTCGCGACCGCGATGACCGTCCGTGCCCCCTTTCCGGTATGCCCGATGTACAGGCCGAGCGGCAGCGCCACGGCCACGCCGGCCGCCAGCGAGGCGGCGGACAGCGAGACGTGCTCCCAGAGCCGCAGCGGGATGGCGTTGTTGCCGCTCCACTGCTCCGGCGCGGTGAACCACGCGATGACCTCGCCGATGCCGTCCATCGGCTACGCCTCCGCCCGTGCGCGGGCCCACGGCGTGAGCCGCCGCTGGAGGGCGAGCAGCAGCAGGTCCGCGGCGATGGCCAGCGCGACGGAGAGGACGACGCCGGTGTACGTCGAGGTGTCGAAGAAGCGTCGGATGCCGGTGTTCACGATGAGGTAGCCGAGACCGCCGGCCCCGATGAGCGTCGTGATGGTGACGAGGCCGATGGTCGTCACCGTCGCGATGCGAAGCCCGGCGACGATGACCGGCAGCGCGATCGGCAGCTCCACGCGCCACAGCCGTTGCGATGGCGTGTAGCCCATCCCGACGGCCGCCTCGATGACGTCGGGAGGCACACCCTCCAGACCGGTGACGATGTTGCGGATCAGGATCACGAGCGTGTAGCTGACGAGCGCGATCTCGGCGCTGAGCACCGACAGGCCGGTGAACGGCACCAGCAGGGCAAAGAGCGCGACGCTCGGGATGGCGTACAGGATCCCGGAGAAGCCGATGATCGGGCCGTACAGGCCGGGGCGGCTGCGGATGAGCATCGCCAGCGCGAACGAGATGGCGAAGCCGATGGAGATCGCGAGCAGCGTCATGTAGACGTGCTCGCCCAGGCGTCGGCCGATCTGGTCGAGGTTGTCGATGATCCAGTCCCACCGGATGAACGGCTGGCCCTCGTTCACGTCGCCGGCGCCGTTCGCAATGCCTCGCTGATGGCATCCACGCTGATCAGCCCGACGACTCGATCCCGCTCGTCCACCACCACGCCGAGCTGCACCGAGGAGGCGAGCATCACCGACAGCGCGTCGCGCAGGGTGGTCTCGGCCTGCACCGGGGTGGGGCCCGGGACCGCTGCGGACGGGTCGATCGGCCCGTCGCCGTCGAGGTCGTGCTGGTCGATCCAGCCGAGCGGGCGCTCCTTCTCGTCGAGGAGCAGTGCGTAGCCTATCTCGTCGGTGCGCTCGAGCCGGCGGCGCACGTCGGACGCCGATTCGCCCGCGTGGACGACGATCGGCTCGATGAGCGTGAGGTCACGCACCCTCGCCAGGCTGAGCCGCTTCAGGCCCCGGTCGGCGCCGACGAAGCGCTCGACGAAATCGCTCGCCGGGCTCGCCAGGATCGCCTGGGGCGTGTCGTATTGCGCCAGGACGCCGCCGCGGGCGAGGATGGCAATGCGGTCGGCCATCTTGATCGCCTCGTCGACGTCATGGGTGACGAAGACGATCGTCTTGCGCACCTTCTCCTGGAGCCGGAGGAACTCATTCTGGAGGCGATCGCGACGGATGGGATCCACCGCGCCGAACGGCTCGTCCATGAGCATCACCGGCGGGTCCGCGGCCAGGGCACGGGCGACGCCGACGCGCTGGCGCTCGCCGCCGGAGAGCTCGTTCGGGTATCTCTCGCGGAAGGTGGCGGGCTCGAGCCCCACGAGGTCCAGGAGCTCGTCCACGCGCTCGGCGATCCGCCGCGCCTTCCAGCCGATCAGGCGCGGGACGACGGACACGTTCTCGCCGATGGTCAGGTGCGGGAAGAGGCCCACCTGCTGGATGACGTAGCCGATCCGCCGACGGAGCTCGACCGCCGGCAGGCTCATCACGTCGTCTCCGCCGATCGTGATGCGGCCGCCGGTCGGCTCGATGAGCCGGTTGATCATCTTCATCGTGGTGGTCTTGCCCGAACCCGACGGCCCGACCAGCACGCAGATCTCGCCGGCGCGTACGGTGAAGGTCAGATCGTCGACGGCGGGGGATTCGGCGCCGGCGTAACGCTTCGTGACGTGCTCGAAGGCGACGACGGCCCCGGCGGCGTCCTGCATCGGCCGATGATAGGCGACCGCGGGTCTACGACCCGATCAGGCGCCAGATGAAGGGGCCGCGCTCGTAGACGAGCTCGAAGTCCGCCGACGAGCCGAAGTCCACCGGCGCCGGACACGGCTGCGGGCGCGTGCCGTCCACGACGTACGTGGCGCCGTACCGGCGCATGAGCGCGGCCGAGGCTTCAGGCTCGCCGCCGCAGTAGATCTCAGTCACGTGCCCGATGCGCTCGTCCGGGCGGTAGCCCAGGTTGGCGACGTACGGCCCGAACGTGGTCAGCCGGCGACGGCCCGCGCCATCGGTCAGGGAGTTCACCCAGCCGTCGGTGACGAAGACGGCGTCGGCCGGTGTCTCGCCTCGCACCCAGGCCATCGCCTCCAGCTCCGCCGCCGTGATGACCTGGAGGTTCGAGGTCGCCGTCCAGCCCGCCACGAGCAGCGGTGACGGAACGCTCAGCAGCAGGACGGCGGCGATCGCCGGCATCGGCCAGCGATGGATCAGCCAGGCGGCAAGGATCGCGATACCGATCCACATCGCCTGGAAGTACTTGTTCATATCGAAGTCGATGACGCTGACCTGCACGACGTTGGGGATGACGAAGAGGCCGATGACCCACGCCGATAGGAACGCGCGCATCGGCAGGCTCCGGGCGTAGAGCGCGGCGATCGCCAGGACGAACGGCACCCCGAGGTTGGTGAGGTAGAAGAAGGCGACCGCGAGGGGGCCGTCCTCGCGCGGAGCCGATGGCCAGACCGTCACGAACTGGAGGGAGCCGGAGCCCGAGGCCTGGAGCGCCGGGGCGAGCACGAACGGCAGGGCGAGGACCAAGGGCGCCAGAAGGAGCGCGGCGTTTCGCGGAGCATGCGCATCCCTGAGGCGGCCGCCGACCATCGCCCAGGCCAGGGCGAGCAGTGGGAAGACCGGAAAGAAGAAGAAGTGGAAGGGCGCCAGTAGCGCCCCCAGTAAGCCGGCGAGGCCGATGAGCCACGGCCTGTCGGCCACTCCCGCGAGACGGCGCCGGGCGGTGGGGAGGCCATGGATCAGCAGGAGCACGGCGGCGATCAGCATCGGCAGGCCAGCGGTGGTGGCGCGGTGCGCAAGCAGCCCGGTGCCCATCACCGAGGGCACGCGGAAATACGGCCAGCCGGTCAGCCACTGGTTGTCGTAGCTCGTGGCGGCGATGAGGTCGACCGGCGCCCGCCCCGTGGCGCCCAGGTCGCCGATGAACCGGATGTAGCCGAGCCCACCACCGAAGATGGCGATCACCGCCGTGAGGATGGCCACCCGTCGAGCGTCCCTGCCCGCGACGAGGGTGCGAGCCAGGGCATACACGAGCAGCGCCAGCGCGGCCGCGAGCACCCCGGACTGCACGACCATGGCCGGGACGGAGAAGATCCCGGCCGCCTCCGCGAGGATCGCCGTGTGGTAGTCGGCGAACCAGTGGTAGACGAGCGGCACTCCGGCGAAGTAGGGGACCTCGGGCGGGAAGTTCGCACCCGCATTGAGCGTCTCGGCTATCGAGAGGTGCACTCCCAGGTCGCTCCAGTTCGAGCCGCCCGATGTCACCCCGTCAGGCGTCACGCGCCAGATGCCCACGCCGAGCACCACGCCCACCGTCGCCGCTGCCGCCGTCGCGACCGCGAGCGCCGCCCAGGTCCTCCGCACGCTCGGGAGGCGTGGCAGGCGTCCCCGCGCCACCGCCGCCACCACCGGTATGGCGAGGATGGCCGCCGCCAGGTAGATGGTTGCGCGCCCGTAGCCACCGCTCAGGTGGCTGAGCCAGTACACCATGTGCGTCGAGGTGGCCACCGTCAGCATCACGGCGATGCCGACACGGGCGACGAGGTCGAGGCGCGACGGCACCATGGCCAGGATCGACCAGCCGGGCACGAAGAGGAGGAGCGGCCACACGAGGAAGACGGCGAGGGGCGGCAGCAGCCAGGCGGCGGCGAGCGAGGCGGCCACGGCGATGGCGGCTGCGGCACCGCGGCCGATGGGGGTGCCCATGGGCTGCGGATGATACGCGGCCACCCTAGACTCACCGGCCATGCGATCGCCGATCGGAGCATTCACACCGCTGGCGTCCCTCGCGGGGGTCGCTCTGGTCGTCGCCCTTGCCCTCCTCGTCAGCTCGGGACTGAGCGGCCCGGTGGACTCCACGATCATCGGAGCGGTTCGCGCCCCGGAACTCGCCGGGCTGCTCGCGCCGCTGCGGCAGATCACCGAGCTGGGCTCCACGCTGGCCGTGATCGTTGTCGCGGCGCTGACGGCGGCGCTCGCGGCGGCCATCGGGCCGTGGCGCCACGGGGCGATCGGCGCGGTCACCATCGCCGCCGCATCCTTCCTCAACGGCGCCATCAAGCTGGCCATCGCGCGGGAGCGCCCGGCCCTGCTGGAGCCGCTGGTGCAGGAGCATGGGTTCAGCTTTCCCTCGGGCCACTCGGCGCTGGGCATGGTCGCCTACGGCATCCTCGCCGTGGTGATCGGCCGATCGCGCCTGCCGCGCCCGCTGCGCGCGGGGCTCATCGGCGCGCTGCTCGTGCTCGTCCTCCTCATCGGCCTGTCGCGCGTGTGGCTCGGCGTCCACTACCCGACCGACGTGCTGGCCGGCTGGACCGCCGGCGCGATCATCGTGCTGCTCTACCGGTCTCTGACGCGCACCGTCTCCCGCGAGCCGGCGCCCGATGCCCTGGACGCTCCCGATGTCGCCGCCCGCTGATCCGGGTCGAAGCGGTCCGGGCGCGGCGGACCGGCGTCGTCAGTCGCGCCCCGTAGAATGCCGCCCATGGACGATGGCCACGCCCCCTTCGAGAAGGCGATCAGGACACTGCTGACCGAGATCGGGGAGGACCCTGCCCGCGAGGGGCTGGCCCGGACGCCCGGGCGCGTGCGGCGCATGTACGACGAGCTGACCGCGGGCTACGCGACCGATCCGGGCACGCTCATCAACGACGCGATCTTCGAGGTCGACTACGACGAGATGGTCGTCGTCCGCGACATCGAGTTCTTCAGCCTGTGCGAGCACCATCTCCTGCCGTTCCATGGCCGCGCGCACGTCGGGTACCTGCCGCGCGGCCGGGTCATCGGCCTGTCGAAGATCCCGCGCATCGTGGACCTGTACGCGCATCGGCTCCAGGTGCAGGAGCGGCTGACCGTGCAGATCGCGGATCTGCTCATGGAGCGCCTCGATCCCAAGGGAGTCGGCTGTGTGGTGGAGGCGACACACCTGTGCACCGTCATGCGCGGCGTGAAGAAGCAGCAGGCCACCATGGTCACCTCGTCCATGCTCGGCCGCTTCCGGAGCGACGAGAAGACGAGGAGCGAGTTCCTGACCTTCATCGGCCGAACGGCCTGACCGATAGAATCGCCGAGCCGATGAGCGACGAGCGAGCCACCGACCGATCCGAGCCGATCCGCGTCATCATCGCCAAGCCCGGGCTGGACGGCCACGACCGCGGTGCCAAGGTGCTCGCCCGAGGGCTCCGCGACGAGGGCTTCGAGGTGATCTACACCGGGCTGCGGCAGACGCCGGAGATGATCGCCGATGCCGCCGAGCAGGAGGACGTGGACATCGTCGGGCTGTCGATCCTGTCCGGCGCGCACATGGCGCTCCTGCCGCGGACCGTCGCGCTGCTTCGCGAGCGGGGCATGGACGACGTGCTGGTAGCGGCGGGAGGCATCATCCCCGATGCCGACATCGTGAAGCTCAAGGAGGCCGGGATCGCCGAGATCTTCGGCCCCGGCACGAGCATCGGCCAGATCGCGCGCTACTTCCGGGAGAACGCCCGGCGCCGTTCGTGACCTCCGGCGGGGACCCGCTCCTCGAGCAGTTGGCGAGCGGGGAGCGGCTTCCGCTGGCGCGGCTGCTGACCCGCATCGAGAACGGCGACCCTTCCGTGCGTCCGCTGCTCCCGTCGCTCTTCGCGGCCGGTCGCGGCGGCCACGTGGTCGGCATCACCGGCCCGCCGGGAAGCGGGAAGTCGACGCTCGTCAACGGGCTCATCGGGGAATGGCGGCGCCGAGGGCGGCGCGTGGGCATCCTGGCCGTCGACCCCTCGTCGCCGTACACCCGTGGCGCCATCCTGGGCGACCGCATCCGGATGATGGAGCACGCCGCCGACCGGGACGTCTTCATGCGCTCCATGGCGTCGCGCGGCGAGCTGGGCGGCATCGCCGCCACGACGTGGATCACCGCGGCAGCCCTCGACGCGGCAGGCTACGACCCGATCCTGGTCGAGACGGTGGGCGCCGGCCAGTCCGAGGTCGAGGTCGCCCGCCTCGCCGAGACGACGGTGGTCGTCGAGGCTCCCGAGATGGGGGACGAGGTACAGGCCATCAAGGCGGGGCTGCTCGAGGTCGCGGACATCATCGCCGTCAACAAGGGGGATCGACCCGGCGCCGATCGTGCGGCCCGCCAGCTGCGCGCCATGTTATCCACAGCCGGCGGTCGGGTCGAGCGCAAGCCGCCGCCGGTCCTCGTGACTACCGCAACCGATGGCGACGGCGTCGCCGCCCTTGCCGATGCCATCGACGCCCATCGCTCGGCCGCACGGACCCCAGCCGCCGCCCGCGAGCGTGCCATCAGCCAGGTCCGTCGGGCGCTCGCCGATCTCGTGGCCGAACGGGCGGCCGGCTCAACCGGCTGGAACGAGGTCGCACGCGCCGTGGCGGCGCGCGAGCTCGACCCGCTCACGGCGGCCGAGCGGCTGATGGGCGAGTGATCCACCACGTCCAGCTGAGCGCCCCGGCCGGCTCGGAGGGAAAGGCCCGCGCCTTCTGGGCCACTCTCCTCGGATACGAGGAAATCGCCAAGCGGGAGGCGCTCGTGGGACGGGGCGGGTGCTGGTTCCGAGGGCCGGGGATCGAGATCCACGTGGGCATCGAGGCCGACTTTCGTCCGGCGGCCAAGGCACATCCCGGCCTCCAGATCGCCGGACTCGATGCCATGGCAGAGCGCCTCGCTGAAGCCGGATACGGCGTGGCGTGGGACGGCGACCTCCCCGGGATGCGGAGGTTCTACACGGCGGACCCATTTGGGAATCGCATCGAGTTCCTCGAGGTGGACCTGCCTCCCCGACGATCGCCGTGACACGCCCTGGAGATCGACCCCCTGAGCCGGCTCGGTGGATGACCTCGCTGCCGATCCTGGGGCTGGCGGCCATACTGCCGCCGATCGTCCTCTTCGCCGCGAGCATCGCCGACGGCGGCCACGGGCTGTGGAACGACTTCACCTCGTACTGGCTCGCGGGTCGGCTCGTTGCCGCGGGGGAGACCCCGTACGACATCGCCGCGCTCGCCGCGCTCGGGGCGCGCGAGGGGATCGTCTTCGAGGTGGGGACGGGCTATTCGTACCCGCTGCCGTTTGCCGTGGCCATGGTTCCGCTATCGGCCCTGTCCTTCACGCTGGCTGCCTCGCTCTTCACCGCTGCCTCGCTGCTCCTCTTCGGCCTCGCCGTGGCGAGCTGGCTGCGCGACGAGCGGGTCTGGCGGGCGGGTCCCGCAGTGACGCTGGGTGCCGCCCTCGCGGCCGGCCTGTACACCCCGGTGCACGGGTCGCTGTTCTTCGGGCAGGCGAACCTGCTCGTCTTCGCCGGTCTTGCCCTCGGGGTTCGCCTCTGGCTGGGTGGCGACCGCCGGCGGGACGTGATCGGGGGAATCTGGATCGGCCTCGTCGGGATCCTCAAGGTCGCGCCGCTGGCGCTCGCGCTGCCGCTGCTGCTCGCGCGTCGGGTCGGTGGGCTCGTGGGGATCGGCGCTGGGGCGGCCGGTGCGATGCTCGCCGCCGCGGCGCTGGCACCGTCCGGCCTGCTGGGCATGGACCGGCTGGTCCGGCTCGGCGAGCCCGACCCGTACTGGACGAACCAGTCGATCAATGGCTTCGCCTCGCGGCTCACCATCGGCAGCGACCGGGTCGTCGCGATCCTGCCGGGGGTGGATGCTCGCCTCCTCGGCAGCGTGCTCCTCGTGCTGTTCGGAATCGCCTCCATTGTCGTCCTCGTGCGCAGCCGCCGCCTCCTCGAGCCATCGGTCTGGATCGGCCTGGCGATCGCGCTGGCCCTGGTCGGCCACGGCCGGCGCGCCGAAGAACTCCTTCTGGAACCAGGTGCCGGCACTCATCGGCGCGGGCCTGCTCCTCGCGCCGATCACCGGCGGTCAAGCCGTCCTGCGCCGCAGCGAGCTCGCTCTCCTGGCCGCGTGGTACGGCCTCGCCATGCTGCAATGGTGGCTCGACAGCCTCTCGATCGGTCTGCGGTCCTTCGGCCCGGCCGGCACGGTGCTGTCGTCGGCTGCCCTGTACGGAGTCATCGCGCTGTGGGCTGCGATCGGCAGTCGGATGCTGCGGCCGCGAGCGCCTCGAACCACTGAATTGCCTGCGGCGCTCTAGCGGCCCCCACTGGACCGCTGGTACCCTGCGGACCGATGAGCCCCACGAAGAAGATCCAGCGCGTATTCATCATCGGTGCCGGCCTGATGGGTCACGGCATCGCCCAGGTGAGCGCGACGGCCGGAATTCAGGTGACGCTGGCCGATCGGACCGAGGAGCTCGCCGAGTCCGGTGCCGCGCGAATCGCCGCGAACCTCAAGCGCCAGGTCGAGAAGGGCAAACTCGACCCGACGACCGCCAGCGAGATCATCGACCGCATCTCGACCGCCGCAGGGACCGATGGCGCCGCCGGGCACGACATCGTCATCGAGGCGGTCTTCGAGGACGAGGCGGTCAAGCGCGAGACGTGGCAGCGCCTGAGCGAATCCGCCGATGCCGATGCGATCTTCGCGAGCAACACGAGCAGCATCAGCATCACCGGCCTCGCGACGGCAACCGACCGCCCCGCGAGGTTCATCGGCCTCCACTTCTTCTCGCCGGTGCCGGTCATGAAGCTCATCGAGATCATCCGTGGCCTCGAGACCGACGATGCGACCCACGAGGCGTGCCGGACCTTCGCGGAGGACCTCGGCAAGACGGTGATCGAGTCGCGGGACATGCCCGGGTTCCTCGTGAACCGCATGCTCGGCCCGTTCATCAACGAGGCGATCTTCGCGCTCATGGAGTCCACGGGCAGCGCCGAGGATATCGACACGGGGGCGCGTCTCGGCCTCAACCACCCGATGGGGCCGCTGGAGCTGAGCGACTTCATCGGCAACGACGTCATGCTCGGCGTCATGGACGTCCTCTATCGCGGCTTTGGCGATCCGAAGTTCCGGGCGGCGCCGCTCCTGCGCCAGATGGTGGCTGCCGGTCACCTTGGGCGAAAGAGTAAGCGCGGCTTCTACCGCTACGACGACCAGGGCAACAAGGTCGACGCATGACGGCCACCGACGCTCACGGTCTGACCGAGGAGGAGCGCAGTGTTCGGGAGACCGTCCGCCAATGGGCACGTTCGGAGGTGGCGCCGGGCGCCGCTGAGCGCGACGAGCAGGAACGCTATGACCGCGGCCTGTTCGAACGCGCCGGTGAGCTGGGCCTGGCCGGCCTGCCCTATTCGGAGGAGTACGGCGGGGCCGGCATGGGCGCATTCGCATCGGCCCTGGCCCTCGAGGAGATTGCCGCGGCGGACATGGCCATGGCGGTCAGCCTGAGCGTCCATTACCTCAGCCAGCTGTGCATCTTCGCCAACGGCACCGATGAGCAGAAGCGGCGCTTCCTGCCGCCGATGACCGCGGGCCGCGACCTGGGCGCCTTTGCGCTCACCGAGCCGCAGGCCGGGTCGGATGCGGCGTCGCTCTCGCTCGCCGCGCGGCGCGACGGCGACGACTACCTCCTCACCGGCACGAAGATCTGGATCACGAACGCAGGCGAGGCGGCGCGTTACGTCACGTTCGCGACGGTGGACCGATCGAAGGGCAAGGCCGGCATCACCGCCTTCGTCGTGGAGGCCGATACCCCCGGCTTCCGGCTCGGCTCGAAGGAGCGAAAGATGGGGATCCGCGGCACAACCGGCTACGAGATCGTCTTCGAGGACGCTCGGGTCCCCGCCGCAAACCGCCTGGGCGAGGAGGGCGAGGGGCTGAAAGTGGCTCTCTCGGCGCTCGGTGCCGGGCGCATCGGCATCGCCGCAGCCTGCACCGGACTGGCGCGCTCGGCGTTGGACCTGGCGGCCCGATACGCCCTCCAGCGTCGCCAGTTCGACCGTGCCATCGCCGACCAGGAGATGATCCAGGCCATGCTGGCGGAGATGGCCGTGAGCGTCTATGCGGCGCGGCTGCTCACTTGGCGGGCGGCGCGCATGCGCGACGCGGGCGCGCCGATCAACGTGCCGTCGAGCATGGCGAAGTGGTACGCGTCGGACGCCGCGATGCGCGTCACCACCGATGCCGTGCAGATCTACGGGGGAGCGGGCTACAGCCGCGACAACCCGGTCGAGCGGCTCATGCGCGACGCGAAGGGCGCACAGATCTACGAGGGGACCAACCAGATCCATAGGCTCATCGTCGCGCAGGGACTGCTCGACACCATGCGTCGAGGCTCAGATATATGACGCGCGCGCGCGCGGCGATCAGCGCCTCTCAGTACGGAGGAGGGTAGACCGATGGCGACCACGATCGATCGCGACACCGAATCAGCGACCGCCCCGACGCCCGCCGCGGGGCGCGTCATGCAGACGCCGGAGATCGAGCCGCTCGTCGTGGCGCCTGCCGATCGCGCACGCAACATGGTGGACCTGATCCATCGGTCAGTGGAGCGCAACGCCGGCCGCGAGGCCATGCGCTGGAAGCTGCCGAAGGCGCAGCGTGCAGAGGGCTCCACCGAGGACGCGTGGGCGAGCCGCACGTACCGCGAGATGTGGGACTGGGTGACGGGGCTGTCGCTGGGCCTCAAGGATCTCGGCATTCGGGCCGGCGATTCGGTGTGCATCCTCGCCCGCACGCGCCCCGAGTGGACGGTCGCCGACCTCGCCTCGCTGGCGCTGGGCGCCGTCACCTGCCCGATCTACCCGCAGTCGGAGGCCGGGCAGGCGGCGTTCGTCATCAACAACGTCAAGGCGAAGGCCATCTTCGTCGAGAACGTCCAGCAAGCCGCCAAGATCGCGTCCATCAGATCGGAGTGCCCGACGCTCGAGCACGTCATCTCGCTGGAGGCAAGCGGCAAGCTGCCCGCAGGGACCCTCACCCTTGATGACGTCATGGCCCGCGCCGACATGGAGGCCGCCAACCGCGTCGCCTGGCGGGACGGCTGGCTGGCCATCGACCGGGAGCACCTGGCCACCGTCATCCACACGTCGGGGACGACGGGCAACCCGAAGGGCGCCATGCTCAACCACGGCAACGTCCTGTTCAACTTCGAGGCGGCGAACCAGGTCGTCGACTTCTACGAGACCGATGTCTTCCTGAGCTTCCTCCCCCTGAGCCACATCTACGGCCGGATCGTGGACGAGGTCGTGGCCCTGGGAAAGGGCGCGGTGGTGGTGTACGCCGAGGCGCTCATCGAGCGGCTGCCGGCGAACATGATCGAGGTGCAGCCCACCGTCATGGGAGCCGTACCGCGCCTCTACGAGCGGGTCTACGGCCGCGTGCTGTCCGCCGTCGAAGCGGGCTCGCCCACCAAGCAGAAGATCTTCCACTGGGCGTCCGGGCTCGGCGCGCAGAAGTACGCCAACCACCTGGCCGGCCGCCCCGACTCGTTCTGGCTCAAGCTCCAGCTCAAGGTCGCCGACAAGCTCGTGTTCGGGAAGATCCGCGCGCGGACCGGTGGCCGCGTCCGCTACTTCGTCTCGGGCTCCGCGCCACTGGCGCGCGAGATCGGCGAGTTCTTCTACGGCATGGGCATGCTGGTCCTCGAGGGCTATGGCCTGACCGAGACGTCGCCGTTCGTGTCCCTCAACCGGCCCGACGACTTCGTCTTCGGCACGGTCGGACGTCCGGCCCCGGGGTCGGAGGTGAAGATCGATCCGGCGACCGGCGAGATCCTCGTACGAGGCCCGCAGGTCATGCAGGGCTACCTCAACCAGCCCGATGAGACGGCGAAGGCGATCGATCCCGACGGCTGGTTCCACACCGGCGACATCGGCGAGCTCGACGAGATCGGCCGCATCAGCATCACCGATCGGCTCAAGAACATCATCGTCCTGGGCAACGGCAAGAACGTCTCACCGGCGCCGATGGAGGCCGCCCTGTCGACGTCGAAGTACGTGGCGCAGGCGGTCATCCTGGGCGATCGGCAGGCCTACACCGGGGCCCTCATCGCCCCCGACTTCGAGGAGCTCGGGACATGGGCCGCGGCGAATGGCATCGGCGAGATGCCCCCCGAGCAGCTGGTGGAGGAGAAGGCGGTGCAGCGGCTGTTCGACGCCGAGGTCAAGCGCACGCTGGACGGGTTCGCCATCTACGAGCGCCCCCGGCGCATCGCCTTGCTGCCGCGGCTGCTCAGCGAGGAGGCTGGGGAACTGACCGCAACCATGAAGACGAAGAACCGGGTCGTCCTCACCAACTGGGCCGACAAGATCGCCTACCTCTTCGACGAGAAGTCCGCCGGGTCCGACTGAAAGGCTGGTGCGGTCGGTCCCGGCATGATCGAGCAGATCGAGGGGCCTCATGGACGACCTCCGGGGAGCGTGACGGGCGCCTCCGGGTGGCATCGGCGTACGATGAAGCCGTCATGAGCAGCGACGTCTTCATCCTGTCCGCCGCGCGGACCCCCATCGGCAAGTTCGGCGGTGGCCTGAGCACCACGCCGGCCACCGAGCTCGGCGCAATCGCCGTGCGTGCGGCTGTCGAGCGGGCCGGGATCGAGGCCACGCGGATCGACGAGGTCATCATGGGCCAGGTCATCCAGGCCGGCGCCGGCCAGGCCCCCGCCCGCCAGGCCGCGCTGCGGGCCGGCCTTCCGGAGGGCGTGAGCGCCACCACCATCAACAAGGTGTGCGGCTCCGGCCTGAAGGCCGTGATGATGGGTGCCGCCGCCATCCGTGCGGGCGACGCGCAGGTCATCGTCGCCGGCGGGATGGAGAACATGAACCTCGGCCCGTACCTGCTGCCGCAGGCGCGCACCGGGTATCGGCTCGGTGACGGGAAGATCGTCGACGCCACCGTCCGCGATGGCCTGTGGTGCTCGACCTGCGACGTCCACATGGGCAACCACGCCGAGCGCGTGGCGACCAAGCACGGCGTGAGCCGCGAGGCACAGGACGAGTTCGCGCTGCGCTCGCACGAGCGGGCGCTGGCGGCGCAGGTGGCCGGCCGCTTTGACGACGAGATCGTGCCGCTGACCGTCCCGGGCAAGAAGGGCGACACGGTCATCGACGCCGATGAGGCCCCCCGCTCGGACACCACCCTCGAGGCACTAGCCAAGCTCAAGCCAGCGTTCGACGCGGAGGCGGGCTCCGTGACGGCAGGGAATGCCCCGGGCATCACCGATGGCGCGGCTGCACTCGTGATCGCCGGCGGCGAGGCGCTCGACGGAGCGGAGCCGATGGCGCGCATCACCGGCTACGCGCAGGCCGACCTGGCCCCCGAGTGGCTGTTCGAGGCGCCGATCCACGGCGTCCGCCGCCTGCTCGACAAGCTGGATGCCGCCATCGAGGACTTCGACCTCATCGAGATCAACGAGGCGTTCGCCGCGCAGGTGCTGGCCGATGGCAACGAGCTCGGCTTCGACTGGGACCGCGTGAACGTCAACGGCGGGGCGATCGCGCTCGGCCATCCCATCGGCGCATCCGGCGCACGCGTGCTGACCACGCTCCTCTACGAGCTGCGACGCCGGGGCGGCGGGAAGGGCCTCGCGACCCTGTGCCTCGGGGGCGGAGGAGCGGTCGCGCTGGCGGTGGAAACGGTCTAGGCGCGGCGCACACGCCACGGGTCGCGGCCTCGCGCACCTCAGGTCAAGTCGCGTGCCGTGCACGTTATCGGTCCGCAGGATGGCCAGATCGCCCGCACAGTCGTGAATCGGGGCGTCCCATTGGCGTAAACGCAGGCAGGAGAGCGTCCGTACCGGTCGCTGCCCGCCGGTCGGCGTCGCCTGAGCCAACGTAACTTGCACCACGCCCGAATAGGGCTGCGCTGCGGCTCGTGACGGCCGGGCGCGACGCGTCGCGACGTTGTGCCTCGGCGGTGGGGGAACGGTTGCGCTCGCCATCGAGACCGTCTAGAGCGTCGCGGGAACGGACGTGCGCTAGAATCCGGCGACCGTCACGCGGCCCGGCCAGTTTCCGCCACGTTTGGCGTGAGAGGCGCCGGCACCGCGTCCACAAGGAGGCAGTCAGCGACCTGATGGCCAGCCAGAACCCGGTGGCGGAGGCCCCGAACATCTGGGCGGTCGCCCAATCGCAGTTCGACCACGCCGCCGACAAGCTCGACCTCGACGACGGCATGCGTCGCGTCCTGCGGGTCCCGCAGCGCGAGCTGACCGTGAACTTCCCGGTGACCATGGACGACGGCAACGTGCGGGTCTTCACCGGTCACCGCGTCCAGCACAACGTCAGCCGCGGCCCGGGGAAGGGCGGCATCCGCTATCACCAGGACGTGACGCTCGACGAGGTGCGCGCGCTGGCGATGTGGATGAGCTGGAAGTGCGCCTGCGTGAACATCCCGTACGGCGGCGCCAAGGGCGGCGTGATCGTGGACCCCAAGAAGCTGTCCATTCGCGAGGTGGAGGGGCTGACCAGGCGCTTCACCACCGAGATCAGCCCGCTCATCGGCCCCGACCGCGACATCCCGGCGCCGGACGTGAACACCACCGCCCAGACGATGGCGTGGATCATGGACACCTACTCGATGCACAAGGGCTACACCGTCCACGGCGTGGTCACCGGCAAGCCGATCAGCGTCGGCGGCTCGCTGGGGCGCAACGAGGCGACGGCGCGGGGTGCGGTCTTCACGCTCATCCAGTGGGCGCTGGCAAAGGGACGCAGCGTCTCCGGCTCGCGCGTCGCCATCCAGGGCTACGGCAACGCCGGATCCATCGCGGCGACCCTGCTCGCGGCGGAGGGGGCGAAGATCGTTGCGGTGAGCGACTCGCAGGGCGGGATCCACAACGCCGAGGGGCTCGATCCGGCAAAGGTGGCCGCGTGGAAGCGCGAGCACGGCACCGTGGTGGGCTATCGCGGCAGCGACGAGGTGACGAACCAGGAGATCCTGGAGGTTGACTGCGACATCCTCGTGCCCGCCGCGCTCGAGAACCAGATCACGCGGGAGAACGCCCCGCGCATCCGCGCCAGCGTCATCGCCGAGGCGGCCAACGGCCCGACGACGCCGGACGCGGACGAGATCCTCTTCGACCGCGGCGTCTTCGTCATCCCCGACATCCTCTGCAATGCCGGAGGCGTGACGGTCAGCTATTTCGAGTGGGTGCAGGACATGCAGTCCTTCTTCTGGACGGAGGATCGCATCAACGATAGCCTCAGGGGCATCATGCATCGTGCGTTCGCATCGGTGCTCGAGATGGCCGATCGGTACGAGGTGGATATGCGCACGGCCGCCTACATGGTCGCGGTCGCTCGCGTGGCTGAAGCGACTCTGCTCCGCGGGCTGTACCCGTAGAGATGCTCGATCACGAGGAGCGCTTCCTCTTCCGCGAGGAGATCCAGGCCCTGGCGAGCGCGCTCGCCGATCCGGGGCAGCTCGACAACGTCGAAGACCTGCTTGCCGAGGTGACCACCAGCCCGCGCTTCGACGCGGACGTCTTCACGCTGGAGCGGTCGCTCCAGGTGATGCTGGGCGGACGCGCCGGCTCGACGCTGGTCGGCCTGCTGACGGTCGACCGTGGCGTGTTCGAGGAGCTCGGCGACATCGGCCTGCCACCCGACGTGCACGAGCGACTGGTGAGCTGGCGCGCGCGCTTCGGACTCGTCATCGACAACGCGCTGAACTTCCTCAACAACCCCGATGGCATCCAGGGCCACAACTTCGGCACCCAGCTGTCGCACACCGATGGCGGCCTGACCCTCCAGGGTCGCCTCACCCTCGTGCGCTACAACAATGAGCCCCAGTTCTTCATCGCCGATGTGGACGTGCTGCTCGCCGTCGCCGCCGACATGCTCGAGCGTCTCGGCGAGCACCTCGAGCCCGAGATGATCGATGCAGAGCTCGTCAATCGTCTTCGAGAGGGCGTCGAGCTTGTGGAGCGCCGCACAAAGGCGCGCGGCTGACCGCCAGGCGTCTCTTCCTGGCCGCGACCGGCCAGAACCGCGGCAAGACCACCACCAGCCTGGGGCTGATCGCCGCCATCCGCGAGCGCGGGCTGCGCCTGGGCTTCGTCAAGCCGGTGGGCCAGCGCTACCTCGTGGTCGACGGCACCCGAGCCGATGAAGATGCCGTCCTGATGAGCGAGGTCTTCGGCCTGCCCGACGCGCTGAACGATATGAGCCCCGTCACGCTGCCGCGGGGGTTCACGACCGACTACATCATGGGGCGCATCAGCGATGACCTGGAGGCCCAGGTGCTCACCGCCTACGAGCGCGTGGCGGCAGATAAGGACCTCGTGGTCATCGAGGGCACCGGGCACGCCGGGGTCGGGGCCGTGGTGGGGCTCTCGAACGCTCGGGCGGCCGCGCTGCTCGGCGCGCCGGTCATCATCGTCTCGGAGGGCGGCGTGGGGCGGCCGATCGACGAGATCGTGCTCAACTGCGCGCTGTTCGCGGCGCACGGCGTCACCGTCATCGGTGCGGTCGTCAACAAGGTCGACGTCGTGAGCCATCCGCAGCTGCCCGATGTGCTCGCACGCGGCCTCGCCCAGCATGGCGTGGAGCTCCTGGGCTGCATCCCGTACAGCGAGTTCCTTTCACAGCCGTCGGCCGAGAAGACGCACGCCGGCGACACCGAGAAGATCGCCACCATCATCGAGCTCGTGGGCGGGGCGCTCGACGTGGATGACCTCCTGGCGCGCCTGTAGCCGGACGCGAGGGGAGGCCGGACGTGGGCACCCGCCGGCCTCCCGCGCACCACCGGCGATGGTCGGCCGTGAGGCCGGTCGCCGAGGTGACTGCCGCATCATACGAGCGGAGCCCCCCGGAGCACTAGTACCTTCGTGGGCGCCCGGCCCGCACCCGGGCTCGCCCGGGCTGCCCGGCCAATTTGTAGCTGCCTGAGTTACAAATTCCCCACCAAGCGATGCTTCACGCCACGTCCCAGGCGAGTGGCATGTTGTCGGTGAGGCGGGCCCGGCCGATTCCCGCGGCCACGAGCGCCAGTGCAGGCCCGGTGATGCGCTGGAGCTCCGCCAGCGTGGAGGCGTCGGCCACGCTCACGTAGTCGACGCGCGCCTTTGGCTCGCGGGAGAGGACATCGGTCATCCGCCAGCGGATCACCTCCGCCGAACGCTCGCCCGCCTCGTATGCCGCGCGCGCCGCGCTCAGCGCCGCGTACAGGCAGGTGGCGGCATGGCGCTCCTCGATCCCGAGCAGCGCGTTGGCGCTCGACAGCGCGAGGCCGTCGTCGTCGCGCACCGTGGGGCACACCACGAGCTCGACGTTGATGAACAGGTCGCGCAGCATGCGGCGCACGATCACGACCCGCTGGGCGTGGCGCTGTCCCAGGTAGAGGCGCGCCGGGCCGACGAGGTGGAGCAGCTTGAGCATCACCGTGGTGAGGCCGTCGAGGTGCCCCGGCCTCGACGCGCCCTCGAGCTGGCGGGTCAGCCCCTCGACGGTGACCCGGGTGGTGTCGTCGGGCGGGTAGAGCGTCGCGACGTCCGGCACGAACGCGATGGCGGCGCCGGCATGCTCGAGCAGAGCCAGGTCCCGGGCAGCGTCACGCACGCCGGGGTGCGCCTCGTCGAGCGACCTGAACGCCCCGGGGTTGACGAAGCTGGATACGACGACGCAGCCGGTCTCCTCGGTGGCGCGGCGCACCAGGGAGATCTGCCCGCCGTGAATCATCCCCATGGTGGGCACGAATCCGACGCTCTGCGCAGCCAGCCGTCGCTCCAGGATGGCGTCCCGCAGCTCGTCGGCCCGGTTGACGACGATCACGATCCGATGCGGATCCACGCCGCGAACGCCGCGAACGCCGCGAACGCCGCGGCGCCGGTCACGACCGTCGGCGCCGCCGTCCCGGGGTGGCGCCCGCCTCGGGCGTGGCCCGATCCCGCCCGCGCCCGTATCGGTCCCCGATGAGGTCCCACAGGCGTTCGGCGACCTGGCGCTTGGGGAGCATCGGCCAGTCGGTGAGGGCTCCCTCCGCGCCGAAGACGGTTACCTTGTTCTCGTCGGAGCCGATGGCGTCGAACGGGCCGCCCACCACGTTGCCGACGATCAGGTCGAGCCCCTTGTCGCGCAGCTTGGCGGCGGCGTTGGCCTCGAGGTCATCGGACTCGGCGGCGAAGCCGATGAGGAACGGACGGACGTCGTCGGGCATCTCGCCGACCTCGGCCACGATGTCGGGGTTCGGCACCAGCTCGATCTGGAGGTTCGCGCCGGAGCGCTTGATCTTGCGCTGCGACGGACGCGCGGGGGCGAAGTCGGCCACGGCGGCGGCCATCACCAGGATGTCGGCCTGGGGCGCGGCGCGGATCACGGCCTCGCGCATGGACTGGGCGGTGGTGGCCTCGACGACGGTCACGCCGCGCGGTGGCGTCACGCTCATGGCGCCGGCGATGAGCGTCACCGCCGCGCCGCGGTCGCGCGCCGCCTCGGCGATGGCCGTGCCCATCTTCCCGGACGAGCGGTTGCCGATGAAGCGCACCGGGTCGAGCGGCTCGCGCGTTCCGCCGGCGCTAACGACGACGTGCAGCCCCTCGAGGTCGCCTGAGCGGGCGAACAGGTGCTCGACGGCAGCGAGGATCGTGGCGGGCTCGGCGAGGCGGCCGATGCCGGTGAGCCCGCTGGCGAGCTCGCCGACCTCGGGATCGACGATGAGGTAGCCGTAGTCGCGGAGCGTTCCGATGTTGCGCTGGGTGGCCGGGTTCGTCCACATTCCCGCGTCCATGGCCGGGGCGACGACCACCGGGGCGCCGGTGGCGCACACGATGGCCGTGACGGCATCGCCGACCAGGCCACCCGCGAGCTGGCCGATGAGGTTCGCCGTGGCCGGCGCGATCACCACGGCATCGGCCGCCTCGGCAAGCTCGATGTGCGCGATCTGCTGGTCCGAGTCGAGCTCGAGGACGTCGTCGAGCACGGGCCGATGGGTGAGGCTGGCGAAGGTGAGCGGCCCCACGAAGCGCGTGGAGGAGCGCGTCATGGCCACGTCGACCACCGCCCCCCGCTCGGCCAGCAGGCGCACCAGCGTCACCGCCTTGTAGGCCGCGATGCTGCCCGAGACGCCGACCACGATCCGCCGTCCCGCCAGGCTGGCCCGCTCCTCGGTCATGCCTCGCTCCGCACGGCCGCCCGGCGTCGCTCGCGCATCGAGGACCACGCGTAGCGGATCCCGCGCAGCGTGAGGTCCGGCTCGACCGCGTCGATCCCGGGAACCTCACGCAGCCACGGCTGGTGGGTGTAGCCGCCGGTGGCCACCACCGTCACGCGACTGTCGGCCGGGGAGCGTTCGACCAGCTCGCCGCGCAGGGCGGTCAGCAGGCCGCTCACGAGGCCGATGTAGCCGAGCACGGCACCGGACTGCATGGCGTGCACGGTGTTCGTGCCGATGGCCGACGGCGGACGTCGCAGCTCGATGCGCGGCAGCTTGCTGGCGCGCCCGACGAGCGCCTCGAGCGACAGGCCCATGCCCGGGGCGATCGCGCCGCCGATGTATGCGCCGTCGGCGTCCACGAGGTCGAAGTTCGTGCTCGTGCCGAGGTCGATGACGATGGCGGGGCCACCGAACTCGGTCCGTGCGGCGAGCGCGTTGGCGAGTCGGTCGGCCCCCGCCTCCGAGGGTCGGTCGATACGGATCTCGAGGATGCCCTCGAGCGTGGTGGAATCGAGAATCGCCGCCTCCACGCCGATGCGCTCGGTCGCGAGCCGCTCCCAGGTCTCGGTGAGCGGCGGGACCACGCTCGCCAGCGCCACCGCGTCGAGGTCATCGAGCCGATGCCCGCCGAGCGCGAGCATGCCGCTCACCATGGCGGCGACCTCGTCGCTGGTCGCGTTCTGGCGTGTGATCGCGCGCCACGAGCGTGCCAGCCGATCGTCCTCGAAGAGGCCGATGGTGACGTTCGTGTTCCCGATGTCCGCCGCGAGCAGCTTCACGCGGCGTATCGTAGCAGCGGTCGGCGCCGCCTCCGGCGCCGCCTCGGCGCGGTGTAGACTCGCCGACGACCCGATTTCGTGCGTGAAGAGCCCATGTCTGAGGCGCCCGCCAAGCTCTATATCAACACCGGAGTCGTCACCGGCAAGAACGACATCTACAACATCCTGCGCCCGCTGCTGAAGCAGACCGTCAGCTACACGTACTACCGCGGGTCGCGGGCCGAGTCGAGCGGCACCGGCTGGGTCGAGCGCATCGTCGTCGACCACCCCGACGTGGCCTCGTACTTCACGCCGCTGGCCATCTGCCTCAACCTCGACTCGTTCGACTATCTCCAGTTCGACACGACCAGTGACCAGCTCCTCGTGTACACGCTCGTCATCGGCAACGAGCGGGTGGTGCTCGAGTTCGCGACGGCCGCAATTCCGCGCCTCATCGAGTCGAGCGACGGCGACGAGACGGCGAGCGGGAGTGGAGGACGGCCCTTGCCGCGCAACGCGGGCGAGCTGGCGCGCGACCTCCGCTTCATTCAGATGGAGCTGCTCATGTCGGCCGAGGCGGACGGCGACGGCGAGCGATCGGACGAGGACGAGGACGGGGCGTGAGCGCCAGTCCGGCGCCGGCGCGGTCGCGGTCCGGCGCTTCATCCCGCAGCCCAGCCACGCATCAGCGATCGGTCCTGCCGAGCGGCATGCGGGTCGTCACGCAGGAGATGCCGGGAGCCCGATCCGCGAGCGTCGCGCTCTTCGTTCCTGTCGGATCGCGCCACGAGACCGACGCGCAGGCGGGCCTCTCGCACTTCCTCGAGCACCTCGTCTTCAAGGGGACGCGCGGCTTTCCCGAGGCGGGGTCGCTGTCCCAACTCGTCGAGGGCGTGGGAGGCTCCGTCAATGCGAGCACCGACCGCGAGCTGACGGTGTTCGGCGCGAAGGTGCCGGCGGAACGCGCCGATGTTGCCCTCCAGGCGATCAGCGAGCTCGCGCTCCACCCCCTCCTGCGGCGGGCCGACCTGACGGCGGAGAAGCCGGTCATCGTCGATGAGATACGCATGTACATCGACTCGCCGTCCGATCACGTCTTCACGCTCTTCGACGGGCTTCTCTACGGACGGCACCCGCTCGGCCGGGAGATCGCCGGGTCGATCGGCTCGGTCCGCCGCGCCACGCATGCGGGCGTCGTCGGCCACTGGCGCGCCGCCTACCGTCCGGGTCGCATGGTCCTCGCCGCGGCCGGCGCGCTCCGGCACGAGGACGTCGTGCGCGCCGCGGCGGAGTGGCACGCGGACAGTCCGCCGCCCGACGGCTCGCCGGCGGCTCGGCCGCCGGTCGCGGCGCCGGCACCGAAGCCCGCACCACCGGGATCGATCCGCGTCTCGCGCCGCCGTCTCTCGCAGGCGAACGTCTGCCTGGGGATGCCCGGCGTGGCGCGCGACGACCCGGACCGCTGGGCGCTCGACGTGCTGGGCGCCATCCTCGGCGATGGCATGGGCAGCCGCCTCTTCCTGGAGCTCCGAGAGAGCCGCTCGCTGGTGTACGACATCTCCACCTTCATCTCCTCCTACGCCGATGCCGGCACCTTCGGCGTGCACGCTGGCTTCGACCCGGAGGATGCCCCGCGCGTCATCCGCGCCATCGTGGATGAGCTCGATCGCATCGCGAGTGAGCGGGTCCGCCCGGAGGAGCTGGACCGCGCGCGCGCCTACGCGCGAGGACGGCTCGAGCTGCGCATGGAGGAGAGCGGCGCCGTTGCCGGCTGGCTGGGCACCGGCGAGGCGCTCCTGCCGCGGATACTCACCGTCGAGGAGGTGCTCGAGCGCTTCGACGCGGTGAGCGCCGAGGACCTCCTTCGCGTCGCCGCCCGCTACCTGCCGCCCACGGCGCTGCGCATGGTCGCGCTGGGCCCGTTCCGCTCGCGCGAGCCGCTCGCCCGCGCCCTTCACCGATGACCGAGGATCCGCCCGAGCCGACCACGGATCGCGACGTCCACCTCATCGACGTGGTGGTCGACGAGCTCGCGCTCGCGCGCGCCCAGATCGACGCGGGGGTGCCGGGGCTCGCCGAGGGCACGCTGCGCCGACGGATCGCGTGGCTCGAGGCGTCCGGCATCGGCGGGGGAGACGAGACCGACGCCGCTCGCACCCTGCTCGCGGAGGCGCTCTGGCGGCAGGGGCGCCTGCTCGCGGCGCGCGCGGCCCTCGACGGCGTGCGTGCGGGGAGCCCTCAGCGCCGGCTCCCGATCGCGACCATCATCGAGGCGGAGGTCCTCGCCGCGGCCGGAGAGCTCGATCGCGCGGCCGGAGCGGTGGAGCGCGTCGTGGACAACATCGGTGTGGACGAGACGTTTGCGCTGCGCGCCGGGGCGCACGGGCGCGCCACCTGGCCGCTGCCGGCCGAGCTGCTGCCCGAGCCACCGCGGCGCGGGCGTCCACCGTGGTCCTCCGATCGTGGGCCGGGCGACCAGCCGGATGAGCTTCCCGACGACGCTCGGCGGGCCGCGGCGCGCGGACGGCTGGAGGAGGCGCGGGTGGCATACGTGGCCGGCGCGGTCGAGCGCGGTGACGTGGAGATGGCCATCGCCGTGCGGCTCGACCCGTCGCTGGCGGGCGATGGAGTGGCCATCCTGGAGCCCACGCTCGGCGGCCAGCCCTCGTCGGACCGTCTGCTACTCTACGGCGACCTGCTGCGTGCAGCCGGACGCGACGTGGAGGCGAACCGGGCGTACGACCGCGGCGCCGACCGGCAGGCCTGACCCCCCGGCAGCATCGCAATCGGCAAGCGGTCGCGCGCGGCCGCATCGGCCCTTACACCGCCAGGAGCTCGTCCACATGCAGCGCACCCTCGTTCTCGCCAAGCCCGACGCCGTGCAGCGCGGGCTCATCGGCGAGATCATCGGCCGCTTCGAGCGCAAGGGCCTCAAGGTGGCCGGACTGCGGCTCCTCCACGTGCCGCGGGAGATGGCCGAGCGCCACTACGCCGTGCACTCCGAGAAGCACTTCTACGCGGGCCTCGTGGAGTTCATCACCTCGGGGCCGGTGGCGGCCATCGCGCTCGATGGACCGGACGCCATCGCCACCGTGCGGCGCCTGGTGGGCAAGACGATGCCTAACGAGGCCGAGCCCGGCACCATCCGCGGTGACCTCGGAATCAGCGGGCTGCGGAACCTCATCCATGCGTCCGACGCGCCGGAGACGGCCGCGGCCGAGCTCGAGCTGTGGTTTGGCGCCGATGCGCTCGTGGACTACGAGCGCGCGGTGGACGCGTGGATCGTCGCCGAGGAGCCGCCGCGCGGCTGAGGGGAACCTACGGTGCGGCGCCCGCCGGCACCAGCCGCTGCCCGCTGGCACGGTCTTCGGTCGCCAGCGAGGGGTACTCGGGGCGCTCGATGAGGCCCACGCGCTCGAGTGGGAAGTAGCGCAGCCAGGCGCGGCCCAAGATCAGGTCCTCGGTGATCGGGCCGAACGCCCGCGAGTCCTGGCTGTCCGGTCGGTTGTCGCCCATCACGAAGTAGGAGCCCTCGGGGACCACCCACTCGTTGACCGGGTCGCCGTTGGTCTGGAGGGTGGCGGCCAGGGAACCGTCCTCCTCACGCACCACGTACGGTTCCTCGATGCGCACGGGGGCCTGGCCGGGACGCGTCACGAAGACGCGACCGTTCTCGAGGGCCACCGTGTCGCCGGGAATGCCGATGATGCGCTTGATGAACGGGATGCCATCGGTGGCGAGCCCGGATCCGCCCGGCGGCTCGAAGACGACCACGTCGCCGTGCTGGTACTCGCTGAAGCGCGGCGTGAGCTTGTCGATGAGGATGTACTCGCCCTCGACGATGGTCGGGAACATCGAGCGTTGCTGGACCTCGAACGGCTGCGCCACGAAGTTGTGGATGACGAGGTAGATGACGAGGGTGAGCACCAGCGTCTCGACGATCTCGAACGCGCATCCCAGGGCGCGGCGCGAACCGGCGCGCTCGCCTTGGGCGGGCGCGCCGGAGTCGGCGGTGTCGTCATGGGCGTAGGTCATCGGGTACCGAGCGGGGGTGGGCGGGCCGTGCGGCGGGCCGGGCAAGGATAGCGCACCGCGCAGGTAGACTCGCCGCAGCCGATGGGCAGCCTGATCCTCGTTCGCCACGCCACCACGGCCGCATCTGAGAGCGGCCGCAACCTGGGACAGCGCAGCGATCCGCCGCTCGCCCCGGGTGGCCGGCAGCTGGCCGCGCGCCTCGCCGTCACGTTGGCGGCCGAGCTCGACGAGCTGCCGCACGACGAGCTGCGCGTCCTCAGCAGCCCGGCGCTCCGCTGCCGTCAGACCGCCGCCACGCTCGCGCTCGGCGTGGACGTGGCCCCGGATGCGATTGAGGTGGCGCCGGGTCTCCTGGAGGTCGACTACGGGGCGTGGGACGGCCTCACCGCTGACGAGTGTCGCGCGCGTGACCCCGAGCGGCGCGCGGCGTGGGAAGCGGACCCGTACGGCACGCGCTGCCCGGACGGGGAGAGCGGCTCCGACGTGGCCCGACGCGCCTTCGCCGCCCTGGAGCCGATCGAGGCGTGGCTCGCGGCGGATCGGGCCCGCTGCGCCATCGTGGTCGCCCACAATCACGTGAACCGCCTCCGCGTCTGCGCGCTCATGGGATGGCCGATGCGGGAGTACCGCGACCGCCTGGCCCAAGAGCCCGGCGGCTACAACCTCGTGACCTTCGGGGCGGATGCGCCGGTCGTCCGCCGCGTGAACGCCCCGCCGGGCTAGGCCGCGCCGGGCTGGGCACTTCTCGACCTCGAGTCCATCATTCCTATACTCTTGGGCCAAGGGCGACCAAGCTCACCGCAACGAGGTTCCATGTCGATCGAGGTCAGCCAGCAGCTTCATCAGGTCATGCATACCAAGGTGACCCCGAAGCAGATCGCGGCGAACTACATCCTCCAGATGAGCTCGGTGCAGCTCCAGGAGGCGATCGCGCAGGAGCTTGACGAGAACCCCGCGCTCGAGATGCAGGAGCTCTCCTCCTGCCCGATCTGCGGCCACCCGGTGACGGGCAACTTCTGCACAGAGTGCATGCCGCGCAAGACGCAGGGCGAGGATGGGGCTCGCCTGCTCACCGCCGACGACCTTCCCGGCGACGGTGCCAACCGCCTGCGCGAGGAGGACGACGAGTTCGACCCGATCGCCTGCGCGGAGGCCGACTTCACGCTGGAGGACCACCTGACCTGGAACCTGCACGCGCTGCTGCCGTCGCGGCTGCACCCGGTCGCGGACCACGTCATCGGCGCACTCGACTCGAATGGATTCCTGACACAGAACGACGTCGACATCGCCTCAGCCACCGGCGTCAAGCGGGAGGACGTCGAGACGGTCCTCATGGCCATGAAGGGCCTGGAGCCGATAGGCATCGGCTCACGCTCCATCACCGAGTCGCTGCTGGCCCAGGTCGAGTACCTTCGCGAGCAGGGCGAGGTCGAGGTCCCGGAGCACGCCGAGGCCGTCATCGGGAAGCACCTCGCCGACCTGGGTGAGCGTCGCTTCCGTGAGGTGGCTGCGGCGATCGGCGCCACGCAGCGCGATGTGATCGGCGTCTGGGAGTTCGTGAAGAGCAACCTCAACCCGTATCCGACGGCCGCCTTCACCGCCGCGGTGAGCGGCGACCACTCGCGCCCGATCATCCGTCCCGATGTGCTCATCCGCGACATCGATGGCGAGCTGACCGTCGAGGTCGTCGAGTCCCGACGCTTCGCGCTCAGCGTCGCGCCGATCTACTCGAGCCTCTCCTCGAAGCTGCGCAGCAGCGAGACGACGGAGGACGAGAAGCAGCACGTGCGCCAGTACGTGGGGCGCGCGAAGTTCTTCATCGACAACATCAATCGTCGGCGCGCCACCATCCAGCGCATCGCCGAGTGCCTGGTCGACCGGCAGCGCGACTACCTCGTCCAGGGGGTGCAGCACCTCGTGTCGCTGACGCGCGCCGAGGTGGGGGAGATCATCGGCATGCACGAGTCGACCGTGAGCCGCGCGACCGCCGAGAAGTACGTGATGATCCCCACCGGTGAGGTGGTGCCGTTCAGCCACTTCTTCACCGCGTCGCTGGGGATCAAGGACCAGATCAAGCGCATGATCGAGACCGAGGATGCGCATCACCCGTACTCGGACCAGGAGATCGCCGATGCCCTGGCCGAGCTGGGGGTCGCGCTGGCCCGGCGGACCGTCGCCAAGTACCGCGACGAGCTCCAGATACTGCCCGCGCGCCTGCGACATCGCTGAGCCGGGCGCTTCGCCGTGCGTCTGGTCATCTTCAGAAGCCTCGTCGTCCTGTCGGTCGGTGCCATCGTGCTGGTCGGAGTGCTCTTCGTCGCCAGCACGGTCGACGCGCGGTCGCCGGAGGTGCTTCGCTTCGGGCTGACGCAGGCGCTCCCCGACGAGCCCGACACGGCGCTCATCACCACCAGCGTGGAAGTGGACTTCAACGAGCCGGTGCAGGTCGTCGAGGGCACCACCGCGCTCACGCTCGTGCCAGGCGTCGAGGGCACCGTCTCGTGGAGCGGGAGCACCATGATCTTCACCCCGCGGGACCGGCTCGCCCTCGAGACGTCGTACACCGCGACCGTCGGCAGCGGCATCCGGGACCTCTCCGGTAACCGCATCGCGACGCCGCCACCGAGCTTCACCTTCGTCACCGCCGGACGGCCCTCGGTTGCCGAGACGATGCCTGCCGACGGCGCGCTCGACGTCGCCGTGGACGAGCCGCTGCTGATCACCTTCTCGACCCTCATGGACACCGGGTCCGTGGAGGGGGCGCTGACCGTGGAGCCGTCCCTCGACCTCGAGCTTCGTTGGAGCGGCGAAGTGCTCGAGGCGACGCCCGACGGAGGCTTCGAGCCGGGTCGCGAGTACGTCGTCCGCATCGGCGGCGACGCGGCGGATGTGGCGGGCGTGCCGATCGGTGAGACGACCGTCGTCACCTTCCGGACGGTCGCGGCCGGCCTCGAGCCGATCGCCGTGGTCCCGACCGACGGCGTCGACGGGATCGCGCCGAGCGCACCGATTGCGATCATCTTCGACCGCGCGCTCGATCCCGAGTCGGTGTCCGCGGACCTCGTCACCGTCAGCCCGGACGTGGAGGGCGAGCTCGACGTTGTCTCACCGGCCGGCGAGACCGCCGCGGATGCCGAGCCCGGAACGGCGACCATCCTGCGCTTCACCCCATCGGGGCGCCTGCCGCTCAACACCACCTTCGAGGTCACCATCGACGCGGGCCTGCGTGCGCTCGACGGCGGCCGCATGGCGGAGGGTACGAGCTGGACCTTCACCACGGGGGCTCCCGCCGCCACGCTGTCGAACCAGATCACCTTCATCAGCGACCGAGGCGGCGTCGCCAACGTGTGGGCCATGAACCCCGACGGGTCCGGGGAGCACCAGGTCTCGACGGAGCTTGCCCCCGTCCGGGACTACGCGGTGGCGCCGGACGGCGGCCGTATCGTGGTGGCGGATGGCCGGCGTCTGATCGCCGTGCGTGCGGACGGCTCCGGCCGCAGCGTGCTCACCGAGGAGGGGCTGATTGAGTTCGATCCCGAATTCGCGCCGGACGGCCAGCGGCTCGCGTTCGGGCGCGCCGACGCCGAGACGGGAGATGGCCTGGGGCTCTGGATCAGCACGGCCGACGGCGGCAACGCGATGGAGGTGGAGCTGCCCCCCGAGCTCGGTACGGCGCCCACGCCGTCTCCGAGCGATGGAGGCGCTGCGGGGCTGCTGCGCGCACCCCGCTTCTCGCCCGACGGCCAGGCGCTCGCGTTCGTCGACCTCGACGGGTCGGTGGCGATCCTCGAGCTGCCGGCGCAGCGGCTGACCCGGATCGAGGCCGTGGCGGAGGCGCCGGTTGCGTGGCTCCCGGATTCGGGCGGCATCCTCGTAACGCAACGGGAGGGCGGGGCCAGCGCGCCACTGCTGGCCGCGGACGGGCTCGTTCATCCGCTGGGCGGGCGGCCATGGGACGCCATCAGTGTCGGGTTCATGAGCCGATCCGGCACCAGCCTCGCCGAGACCGCCATCGGCGCCGGCGCCACCGTCCTCGGCGTGGACCGCAACGGCCGCATCGCCCACCTCGATGTGGATGGTCGGCTCCGGCTCAGCGACGGGCGCGACGACCCGGGGCGGGCGGCGCGGGGCACGTTGGACGTCACGGTCGCGGCGGCCGCGTTCGCGGCCGGCGAGGACGCCATGGTGATCGTGGTGGTGCCACTCGACGACCCGGACGGGTCCTCGGGAGCGTTGGAGCTGCTCGATCTCGATACCGGGCTGCGGACGCTCCTGACGCCGGAGGGAGCTCGCCCGCGGTGGCTGCCGTGATGCTAGAATCGCCCCGCACTCGCTGGCGGGGAATCATTCCTCTGCCGGCGATTCCCTTGTCTCAACCACGGTCGCGCGCGTCCTCGGAGGATTGATGGAGCAGCTGATCACCTGGGTGATCCCGATCGCCGGCGTTGCGGCAATCGCCTTCGCCCTGTACCTCGCGTGGGACGTCCTGCGCGCCGACACCGGCACGCCAGCCATGCAGGAGATCGCCGGCACCATCTTCGAGGGCGCCGTCGCCTTCATCCGCCGGCAGTACCAGACGATCGGCTTCCTGGCCATCGGTGGCGCCATCGTCATCGGCGTCGTCATCGGCGTCGTGGAAGGCCCCGACGTGGCTGATACGAGCATCTTCGGCTTCGACCTCGGCTGGCGCACCGGCCTCGCGTTCCTGGTGGGAGCGGCGAGCTCGATGGCGTCGGGGATCATCGGCATGTACATCAGCGTCAAGGCCAACCTGCGGACGGCGGCGGCCGCGCAGCACAGCCTCGTGCGCGCCGTCCAGGTCGCCATGCGTGGCGGCGCCGTATCCGGATTCCTCGTCGTCGCACTGTCGCTCCTGGGCGTGTACGGCATCTTTGCCGCGTTCGGCGGCTTCACGAACCCGGAGGAGGCTCCGTTCCTCATCGTCGGGTTCGGGTTCGGCGCCAGCTTCGTCGCGCTCTTCGCCCAGCTCGGCGGCGGCATCTACACCAAGGCGGCCGACGTCGGCGCCGACCTCGTGGGTAAGGTGGAGGCCGGCATCCCGGAGGACGACCCGCGCAACGCGGCCGTCGTCGCGGACCTGGTGGGGGACAACGTCGGAGACTGCGCCGGCCGTGGGGCGGACCTGTTCGAGTCCACCGCCGCCGAGAACATCGGCGCCATGATCCTGGGCGTCGCCGTCTTCCGTATCGCCGTCGAGCTGAACTGGCCGAACCCCGAGGCGTGGATCTTCTTCCCGCTCGTCATCCGCGCGTTCGGCCTGCTCGCCACCATCGTCGCCATGTTCTTCGTCCGCGGCCGCGAGGACGAGAACCCGATGAACATCCTCAACCGCGGGTACTGGGCCACGACCATCCTGTCCGCCGGGGCGCTGGCATTCGTGAGCTGGCAGATGATGCAGACCGTGGGAGCCATCGGCGCCAACGGCATCCCGTCGTGGATCTGGTTCTTCGGTGCCGGCCTGGTGGGCCTGGCGACCAGCGTGGCCTTCGTGTACATCACCCAGTACTACACCGCTGGCGCGTTCCGGCCGGTGCGCGAGATCGCGGAGGCGAGCAAGACCGGCCCCGCCACGAACATCATCAGCGGCACTGCCGTCGGATTCGAAACGACGGCCGTCACGGCCATCACCATCAGCATTGCCCTCTTCGCGAGCTACCTGCTCGGCGAGCAGGCGCTTGCCGGGGTGGAGGGCGTCGAGGCCGGCATCGGCGGCATCTTCGGCACCGCGGTCGCCACCATGGGCATGCTCATGACCACGGCCTACATCCTGGCCATGGACACCTTCGGGCCGATCACCGACAACGCCGGTGGCATCGCGCAGTTCAGCAACGCGGATCCGCGCACGCGAGAGATCACCGATCACCTCGACGCGGTGGGCAACACGACCAAGGCGCTCACCAAGGGCTACGCCATCGCATCCGCTTCCCTCGCCGCGTTCCTCCTGTTCAGCGCCTACATCGACAAGGTCAACCTCATCCTCCAGCGCCAGATCGACAACGGGCTGCGTGAGGCGGGGACGCTGCTCGAGTCGGTCGACCTCGCCAACGTGAACGTGTTCATCGCGGCGCTCATCGGCGCCATGCTCGTCTACTTCTTCTCGAGCCTCGCCATCCGCGCGGTCGGCACCGCCGCCCAGGCGATCATCGTCGAGGTCCGCCGGCAGTTCCGCGAGATGCCGGGGATCATGGATTACACCCAGCGCCCCGACTACGCGCGCGTCGTCGACATCACCACCCGCGCGGCGCTGCGGGAGATGATCCTGCCCGGCACGGTCGCCGTGGCGACCCCGATCATCGTCGGCCTGCTGCTCGGCCACGAGGCCGTCGCGGGAATGCTCATGGTCGGCACCATCGCGGGCGTCCTGCTCGCCACCGTCCTGAACAACGGCGGCGGGGCGTGGGACAACGCGAAGAAGTACATCGAGTCGGGGCAGCTCAAGGACGCGGACGGCAACGTGCTCGGAAAGGGCTCGGATGCGCACGCGGCGGCGGTCGTCGGCGATACCGTCGGCGACCCGTTCAAGGACACCGCGGGTCCGTCGCTCCACGTCCTCGTTAAGCTGCTCGCGACGATCACCCTGGTGCTCGCCCCGCTCTTCATCCGGTAAGGCGGCGCCGCGCTGGACGTCGTCATCCAGGCCGCGATCGTCGGCCTGCTCCAGGGCCTGACCGAGTTCATCCCGATCAGCTCCTCGGCGCATCTCGAGCTCCTGCCATGGATCGCCGGCTGGGAGTCGGACGGTCTCATCGGCAGCCTCGCCTTCGACGTCTTCCTCCACCTGGGGACGCTGGTGGCGCTGCTCGCCTACTTCGCGCGGGACTGGGTCCGCTACGCGCGCGCCTTCGTCGCGAGCATCCGGGAGCGGCGCATCGGCTCGGACCCGGATCGGCGGATCGCGTGGCTGCTCGTGCTGGCGACGATCCCGGCCGGGCTCATCGGCTTCCTGCTCGAGGACCTCATCGCCGAGACGTTCCACGGCGACAACGACGCGGCGCGGCTGGCGATCGCCGCCTTCCTGGTGATCGGGGCGGTGGCGCTGTGGCTGGCCGACCGGCTCGGCGCCGGGCGTCGCGGGATTGACGAGCTTTCGACGCGCAGCGCGCTGGCCATCGGCCTCTCGCAGGCGCTGGCGCTGCTGCCGGGCATCAGCCGATCGGGAGCCACCATCACCGCCGGCCTGGCCCTCGGCCTCACGCGCGAGTCGGCCGCGAGATTCAGCTTTCTGCTGGCCACGCCCATCACCGCCGGTGCGGGCCTGTACGGAAGCCGGCGCCTGCTCACCGAGGCCCACACGCAGACCGAGTGGCTGGCCATCGCCGTCGGGTTCGTGGTCGCGGCGCTGTCGGGCCTGGTCGCCATCGGCTTCCTGCTCGCCTGGCTGCGAAGCCGATCCGTCACGATCTTCAGCCTCTACCGCATCGGCCTCGCGGCGGTCGTGGTGGCTCTCGTCGTCCTCGGCCGCTAGGGCCTGAGCGAGGCCGCGATCCTTTGACGCGGAGCGGCCCGCGGGCGTACACTTCGGCCCGCCGCTGGCCACTGACCGCGGCAGATCCTGGTCGCGCGGGACGGCCAGCTTCAGGAGACGCCGCGAGGGGCGTGGCCTGGAGCGTTTTTTGTTATCGGACACGCCGAATACGGCCACACCGCCACCGCACCAGCGAGGGGGCCCGAGAGATATGAACGCCAAGCCTGTCTACCTGACCGCGGGGGGACTCGAGAAGCTCAAGGTCGAGCTCCATGAGCTCATCACCGTCGAGCGCCCGCGGGTCGCCGCGCGCATCCACGAGGCCAAGCTCGACGGCGACCTGTCCGAGAACGCCGAGTACGAGGACGCCAAGCAGGAGCAGTCCTTTCTCGAGGGGCGGATCGCGACCCTCGAGCTCCAGCTGCGCAATGCGGCCGTGATCCACAAGACCAACGGCGACAAGGTGGGCATCGGCTCCAAGGTGGTCATCAAGGGTGACGAGGGCGAGGAGTCGCTCATGATCGTGGGCTCGGCCGAGGCGGCCCCGCGCGAGGGACGCATCAGCAACGAGTCGCCGGTGGGCGCCGCGCTGATGGGGCGCAAGAAGGGTGAGAAGGTCGTGGTCCAGGCCCCGCAGGGCCCCATCGAGTTCACGCTCCTCAAGATCGGCTAGGTCCGGAGCCCCGATGTTCTGGGCTGACGAGCTGGCAGCGTCCGTATCCGGGCCGCAGGTCGTTAACGACTCGAAGACGCCCTCCGGCACGATCCACGTCGGTGCCCTGCGCGGCGTCGTGATCCACGACGCGATCGTCCGCGCCCTCCGCGGCACCGGGCACGAGGTGCGCCTGCTGTACGGGATCGACGACCTCGACCCGATGGACTCCGCCACGCTGGCGACCCAGGAGGGCGTCAGCGAGTACATGGGCAGGCCGCTGGCCGAGGTGCCCGCTCCCCGTGGCTCGGACCAGCCGTCCTGGGCCCGCCACTTCGCCCAGACCTTCCTCGACACGTTCCACCGCCTCGGCGTGCAGCCGGAGCTCTACTGGGCCAGCGAGCAGTACCGGGC
>Ga0136619_10000018_pt1 | contig 57322 bp, 59 predicted proteins | sample AntDrymUQ3532106_2_FD_104807 | JGI IMG/M metagenome (GOLD analysis project Ga0136619, IMG submission 104807) | Polar desert sand microbial communities from Dry Valleys, Antarctica - metaG UQ353 (21.06) | ecosystem: Environmental > Terrestrial > Soil > Desert | place: Antarctica: Dry Valley...
CGACTGAAGACGCTGAGCCGCGTACTAGGATGTGCCACGAGAGCCTCCGACCGGTATGGGTACTCAACACCTCACACCGTGTCGCGGGGCTCTCGTTTGTCAACAACGTCTTCGGACACCACACCTAGCCCGCGCGCGCAACCCCGTTGCCCTGCGGTCGAACGCGCCGGCTGCGCGCGAGGATGTAGGCCTGCATGAGATCGCGAACGTCCGATTCGGTCAGTGCCTCGTCGCCGCGCAGCGCGTACTCGACGCGCACGGTCGGCAGGAGCTGGCTGCGCGAGAGGGTCGCGAAGTAGGCTTGACCATCACCGTCGTCCGGGATCTCGCGGAGGCCCCGGGCAAGCTTGGTAGCGGTTCCGAGCGACGGCATGCGGTCACCCTTGATGAGCCGCGAGATCGTCGAGTGATCGACCCCGGACTGCAGCGCAAGCTGGCGCTGGCTCATCTTCTTCTCCTTCAGCTGGCCTCGGAGCCAGGAGTTGAAGGATCGTGGCGGCTGCAACGTCATAAACGACCTACGTGCGCCGTACGCCGGCGGAACGAGCGCTCCACCGGTGCGTACGAGCAACCGCAGCATCCCAGCCGGCGGCTGACCCCTCAATAGGAGGAAGGTACCGAACGCTACGCGGGTGGGCCGATGGTGTGCGCGCGCCGGATCTTGCGGGAAAAGGCGTAGAGGATGCCGCCGAGCACGATCACCGACCCCACGGTCAGGGCGCGATCGGTGAGCGCAACGGCCGTGGCGGGCTCCCTGACGACGCCGTACAGGGCGAGCGTCCCGATGATCCCGGCCTCAACGAAGCCGAAGCCGGCGGGCGTCAGCGGGATGGCGGTCAGGAGCGCGGCGGCGAGCGCCACGAACACCGCGGCGCTGATGCCCAGGCCAACGTCCGGCATGTTGAGCGCCCTGACCACGAAGTACAGGCGGGCGCCCTCGAGCAGCCAGATGCCGACGGTGAGCGCCAGGATGACGGGCACGCTCCGCACCGTGAGCGCACCGGTGCTGCCCTCCTGGAAGCGCTCCCACAGCGCCGCCAGCCGGGCCGGCAGCCAGCGGCCCAGGTGGGCGCCGAGCAGCCGGAGCACCACCACGAGCACGACGAGTCCAAGCGACAGCGCAAAGCCGATGATGAACAGTGCATCGATCTCCGGACGCGATCGGCCGCGGAACGACCAGAATCCCGCCGCCAGGGCCAGGCCGGCGATAACGATGACGTCGGCCACGCGCTCGATGAAGATCGTCCCGACCGTGCGCGAGATGGATGCGCCGAAGTTTCCGCGCAGCAGGTAGGCGCGGTAGAGGTCGCCGAGCTTCGCCGGCACGAGGCAGTTCACGAACCACGACAGGTACAGGATCTCGGTGGCGTCACGGAACCTGACCCGCACGCCGCTCCGCGAGAGCACGTACCGCCACCGGTAGCTGCGGAGCGGAAAGGTCGCGTAGTAGGCGAGGAATGCGAGGGCCAGGAATGCGGGATTCGCCTCGCCGATCAACCGTGCGACGAGGCCCCAGTCGAAGTCGTCGCCGAAGACGACGCGAAAGAGCAGGAAAAGCAGCAGGGCGCCGAAGAGCAGCGAGCCGATGGTCCTGACGTTGAGCAGCCGACGGCGCAGCGAAACCTCGTCGTCGAGCGGCACGGCCTCAGTCACGAGGCATCCTGCCGGCCCGGCGGGGCGTCGACATCCTCGGCGTCCTTCGCCGGCAGCTCGGCCCCGGTCGGCCGCTGGATCGGCTCGCGCTGGACCTCCTCCGGCTTCTGCGGCCCGAGGATCGGCCCCGCCGCGGTGCGCTTGCCGCGCCAGTGGTCGAACACGTTCTTCCAGACGGCGAAGCGCGTCGTCAGGTGGATGAGCGTGCTCGATCGGCTGCCATGCCAGTCGTTCTCCGGCAGTCCCGACTTCAGCCCCTCAGCCGAGTCGAACCACGGCAGCGCGTTGAAGCACATCGCCACCTCGAACGCCGAGTGCGAGTCGGAGCAGGCTATGCCCGGTATCCCGTACCGCGCCGCGAACTCGGCGGCCTCGACGTTGTGGCCCTGGATGGTGATGCGGCTGTTGAAGACCTCGACCGCGTCGATCTTTCCCATCTCGGCCAGGTTGCGGAGGGGACCGGGCTTGATGTGTGAGGCGCGGAACGGGTCGAACGGGTGCGGGATGCTCACGAGGCCGCCCTGCCGGTGGATCTCGTCCGCGGTCTCGTTGGCCGAGAGGCCGCGCGGGATCGTCTTCGTCAGGAAGATGCCGACCACCTCGCCATCGGCAGTGGACACCTCCTCGCCGAGGATCACGGTCAGCTGGTCCTCGAGCCCCAGCTCCGCGACCTTGTCGCGCACGGCGATCGCCCCCTCCACGTTGTTGTGGTTCGTGACGCAGGCGTGAGTGAGGCCGCGCTCGATCGCCTTCCGAATGAACGTCTCCTCGCGAAGGATGGAGTCGCGGCTGAAGCGCGTGTGGCAGTGAAAGTCAGCGAACGCCCGCCGCGCGGCCGGGTCACCCGTTGTCTCGCGACTTCGGCGCAGCGTCTGCCGCAGGGACCTGGCGGAGGCGGCGATCGTCACGCGCTCACCAGGCTCTTGCGGAAGGTCGCGAAGTTCTCGAGCGCGATGCCGGTGCCGATGGCAACGGAGTGCAGCGGATTGTCGGCGACCAGGCAGGGCACGCCCGTCACCTGCGTGAGCAGGCGATCCAGGTCGCGCAGGAGCGCGCCGCCGCCGCTCATCACCATCCCCTTGTCGATGATGTCGCTGGCGAGCTCGGGCGGCGTGCGCTCGAGGACGCCGCGGACCGCATCGGTGATCGCACGCAGCGGCTGGTCCATCGCCTGGGTCATCTCGGTCGAGGTCACCCGCACCGTCCGAGGCAGGCCGGCGACCGTGTCGCGGCCCTTGACCTCCATGGTGAGCGGCTCCTCGAGCGGCAGCGCGCTGCCCACCCCGATCTTCACCTCCTCGGCCGTCCGGTCGCCGATCATGAGGTTGTAGGCGCGGCGCATGTGGGCGGCGATTGCCTCGTCAAGCCGGTTGCCCCCGACGCGAAGCGAGTCGCTCACGATGATCGAGCCCAGCGAGATGACGGCGATCTCGGTGGTTCCCCCACCGATGTCGACGATCATGCTGCCCGACGCGCCCGCGATCGGGACGTTCGCCCCGATGGCCGCGGCCAGCGTCTCCTCGATGAGGTACGCCTCGCGCGCGCCGGCCTTGAGGGCGGCATCGCGCACGGCCCGCTTCTCCACGCTCGTGACCCCCGACGGGACGCTGATCATCACGTCGGGCCGAAAGAGCCGGAGGCCTGTCGCGCGGTTGATGACGTGACGCAGCATGGCCTCGGTGATCACGTAGTCGGCGATGACGCCGTCCTTCATCGGTCGCACGGCCCGGAGGTTGGCCGGCGTCCGGCCGATCATCTCGCGCGCCTCTTCGCCGACGGCCACGACGCGATTCTCGTCCTCGCTGATGGCGACCACGCTCGGCTCGCTCAGGATCACGCCACGACCCTTGACGTAGACGAGGATGTTGGCCGTGCCGAGGTCAATGCCGATCTTCATGAACGCAGCAAGGCGGTCCTGTACGAGAGGTCGTGGGGGGCTGGCGCAGTATAGCGGCCGAGCCCGTAACGCCCCGCGGGGCGGACAATGGCGCCATGACCGAAGGTGACACCATCGCACGGACTGCCAATGTGCTGCGTGCGGCGCTGGCCGATCGGCGGATCACCGACGCACGCGCGCAGGCGCAGCCCGGCATGCGACGCGTACCCGACCTCTCCCGGCTCATCGGCAGCACCGTCACCAGCGTCGAGTCGCGCGGCAAGCACCTCCTCATCGGCTTCGATGGCGACCTCACGCTGCGGACGCACCTGCGAATGACCGGCTCCTGGCACCGATACTCACCCGGCGAGCGCTGGCACCGCCCCGCCCGAGCGGCGAGCGTCGTGCTCGAGACGGCATCGTCGGTGGCTGTGGCATTCAGCACGCCGCTGGTCGAGCTCCTGACGCCTGCGCAGCTGCGGCGCTCCGTGGCGCTCGGCAGCCTGGGCCCGGACCTGCTGGCCGCCGAGTTCGACGCCGCCGAGGCCGTCCAACGCCTGATCGCGCGCGGCGGCGAACAGCTGGGCAACGCACTGCTGGACCAGCGGGCCGTCGCCGGCATCGGCAACGTCTACAAGAGCGAGGTGCCGTTCGTCGAGGGCCTGGATCCCTGGTCGCCGGTCGCCGACTTCACCGAGGAGCAGCTCCACTCCGCCCTGGCCACCGCGCGGCGCCTGCTCCGCGCCAACACGCGGGGCGGGGGCCGGGTCACGACCGGGAGCCGGGAGCGGGGCCAGGGGCTCTACGTCTATGGGCGCGCCGGCCGGCCATGCCGACGCTGCGGGGCGCTCATCCGCAGCGGCCGCCAGGGGACCCTGGCGCGGCTGACGTTCTGGTGCCCCCGCTGCCAGAAACGCTGACATGTCACCTCAGGAGTCGGACGGCATCCCCCCGCCGTCAGCCTCGCCGCGTGGCATCGTGGTCCACATTCCCACCCCGACCGTCTGACGTGACGGCTCGCTCGCAGGCGGCGCTGACCCCTCTCAGGCCTCGATGCGGTTGATCCGCGCCCCGAGCGCCACGAGCTTCGCCTCGATCTGCTCGTACCCGCGGTCGACGTGCTCGACGCCGGAGATGACGGACGTTCCCGACGCCGCCAGCGCGGCGAGGATGAGCGTCGCGCCGGCGCGCAGATCGGCGATGCCGACCTCGGCACCGCGCAACGGGGTCGGCCCGCTGATGCGCGCCCGCCGCTCGTCGAGCAGCTCGACCGATGCACCCATGCGGACCAGCTCGCGCAGGTGGTCGAGGCGGTCCTCGAAGATCGTCTCCTCGATGCCCGAGACGCCGTCGGCCTGCGTCATGAGCACCGAGAGCGGAGCCTGGTGGTCCGTGGCAAAGCCCGGGTAGGGCGCCGTCCTCACGTCGGCCGGACGCAGGGTCGCCCCCTCCGGCCCTCGGACCCGCAATCCATCGGCCGTGGCCTCGTGCGGAACGCCCATCGCCCCGCACACCTCCAGGAAGGCTCCGAGGTGCGCGGGATCGACCCCGCTGATCTGCACGTCGCCGCCGGTCACCGCGGCGGCGAGGGCGAAGGTCTCGGCCTCGAGGCGGTCGCCGATCACCCGATGCTCGACGCCACCCAGCCGCTCCACGCCCTCGATCTCAATGCGTCGCGGTTCCGTGCGCTCGATCCGAGCGCCCATGGCGGTCAGCATCGCGATCAGGTCGTCCACCTCCGGTTCGAGGGCCGCGTTGTCGATCACGGTGGTTCCTCGCGCCAGGGTGGCGCCGAGGAGAGCGTTCTCCGTGCCCATCACCGTGACGGTCGGGAACTCCACGTGGGCGCCGCGCAGGCCGCCGTCCGGCACTGAGGCGAAGTAGTAGCCGTTGCGATACATGATGCGGGCGCCCATCTGCTCCATCGCCGCCACGTGAAGGTCCACGGGGCGCCGGCCAATGCGATCGCCACCGGGGTTGGGCAGGATGATGCGGCCGAAGCGCGCCAGCATCGGCCCCAGCAGGATGAAGCTCGCCCGCATCTTGATGCCAGCCTCGAGGGGCACAAAGGGCCACGTGGCCTCGTGGGCGTGGATCTCGAGGGAGTCGCCGTTCGCGCGGCGAACCTCGAAGCCGATGTCGCCCATGAGCTCGCGGAGGATCGCCACGTCGCTGATCTTCGGGACGTTGTGGAGCGTGACGCGCTCGTCGGTCAGGACGGCGGCGGCCATCTCCTTGAGGACGGCATTCTTCGCCCCCGCGATCCGGACCTCACCGGAAAGCGGTACGCCGCCGGTGACGACGAACTTCTGCATGGACCGCGGAGTCTAGCCGGGCCAGGCTTCCTTCCACTCGTGGCCGCCGGTGTGGTGCCCGTCGCAGAGCCCCACGCGGCCACCCATGTGGCGGCTCGGCAGGTAGGGCTGCATGCCCTCCTCGAAGGGCGTCGGCTGGCGGTTGCAGAGCATCATCCGCCCCTCGCGCGCCCACTCGTACAGGTGCTCGGCGGAGCAGAAGCGATACGGACGCGTGAAATTCACCGTCTCGCCGTGCGCCGGGCTCGTGGGCAGGCCGATCGGCCCGGTCTCGCGCACCACCTCGATGCGCACGGGCAGCTGCGGCATCCTCGTGCCGCACCGCTCGCAGGGGAGCATCGGTCAGCCGCGCGAGCGGCGTCGCGTGGCGATGCGCTCCCGCATGAGCGCCGTCTGGAGCGCGGCTCGCACGCGGGCCAGGTCCACCGGGTCGTTGGTCTGCTCGAGCTGCTGCTCGGCCCGCTTGCGCGCCTCGACAGCCCGCGCCTCGTCGATCTCGTCGGAATGCTCGGCAAGGTCCGCCATCACCACCACCTTGTCCGGGCGGACCTCGACGAAGCCACCGCTGATGAGCAGCGACTGCTCGGTGCCGCCCTTCTTGATGCGCAGCTCGCCGACGCCGAGCGCGCTGATGAGCCGCGTGTGATGCGGCAGGATGCCGAGCTGGCCATCGATGCCGGGCACGATGACCATGTCCACCTCATCGGTGAACGCCCGGCGCTCCGGCGAGACGATCTCCAGCTGAAGCGGCATCTAGCCCATCTTCTCGGCGTTGGCGATCACGTCCTCGATCTTGCCGGCCATGAAGAACGCCTGCTCGGGGAGCTGGTCGTGCTTGCCCGCAAGGATCTCGCCGAAGCCGCGGACGGTCTCCTTGAGCTCGACGTAGGCGCCCGAGCGGCCCGTGAACTGCTCCGCCACGAAGAACGGCTGGCTCATGAAGCGCTGGAGGCGCCGCGCCCGTGACACGGTGACCTTGTCCTCCTCGGACAGCTCGTCCATGCCGAGGATGGCGATGATGTCCTGGAGGTCCTTGTAGCGCTGGAGCGTCCGCTGCACCTCCCGCGAGACCTCGAAGTGCTCGTCACCGACGATACGCCGATCGAGGACGGTGGAGGTCGAGGTCAGCGGGTCCACGGCCGGATAGATGCCCAGCTCGACGATGGAGCGCTCGAGGCGAATGGTCGAGTCGAGGTGCGCGAAGGTGGTCGCCGGCGCCGGATCGGTGTAGTCGTCGGCCGGGACGAAGATGGCCTGGAGCGAGGTGATGGAGCCCTTCTTGGTCGAGGTGATGCGCTCCTGGAGGTCGCCCATCTCAGTCGCGAGCGTCGGCTGGTAGCCCACCGCCGACGGCATGCGGCCCAGGAGCGCAGAGACCTCCGAGCCCGCCTGCGTGAAGCGGAAGATGTTGTCGATGAAGAGGAGGATGTCGCGCCCCTCCTCGTCGCGGAAGTACTCGGCCATGGCGAGGGCCGTCAGGCCGACGCGCTGGCGGGCCCCGGGCGGCTCGTTCATCTGGCCGAAGACCATGACCGTCTTGTCGATGACGCCCGATTCGGTCATCTCGCCGAGGAGGTCGTTCCCCTCGCGTGATCGCTCGCCGACGCCGGCGAAGACCGAGTAGCCGCCGTGCTCCGCGGCGATGTTGCGGATGAGCTCCTGGATGATGACCGTCTTGCCAGTGCCGGCCCCGCCGAAGACGCCGACCTTGCCGCCGCGCCGGAAGGGCGCGATGAGGTCGATGACCTTGATGCCGGTCTCGAAGACCTGCGCCTCGGTCTCCATCTGGTCGAACGCCGGGGGGTCGCGGTGGATCGGCAGGCTCTTCTCCGCCTTCACCGGCCCCTTGCCGTCGATCGGATGGCCGAGGACGTCGAACACACGCCCCAGCGTGGCGGCGCCGACCGGCACCGTGATGGGCGCCCCGGTGTCGACGGCGTCGAGGCCGCGCGCCAGCCCGTCGGTGGTCGACATGGCGACGGCGCGTACCCAGTTGTTGCCGAGGTGCTGCTGGACCTCGACCACCAGCGTGTCGTAATCACCGGTCGAGCCGGACTTGCGCGGGCGCTTGATCTCGAGCGCGTTGTAGATCGCGGGCAGGTCGCCGGGCGGAAACTCGACGTCGAGCACGGGGCCCGTGATCTGGATCACCTTGCCGGTCGCCATGGGTCTTGTTCTTCTCCTCTGCCTTAGCCGAGCGCTTCCGCGCCGGAGGCGATCTCGATCATTTCGCGGGTGATGGTGGCCTGTCGCGTCTTGTTGTAGACGAGGGTCAGGTCGTCGATGAGGTCATTCGCGTTGTCGGTCGAGTTGCGCATGGCGATCATGCGCGCCGACTGCTCGGAGGCGTTGTTCTCGAGCACGGCCCGATAGATGCCGATCGCCACGTAATGCGGCAGAAGCCGTCGCAGCACGGCCTCCGGAGAGGGCTCGAAAAGGTACTCGTCGTTCGTCTCCTCGCTCTCCTCGGCCATCTCGGGGCTCACGACCGGCAGCAGCGTGTCGAGCTCCGGCTTCTGCGACAGCGTCGAGACGAAGGTGCTGTAGGCGATGTCTATTTCGTCGTACTTCTCGGCGAGGAAGTCCTCGGTGACGAGCCGCGCGATCGGCGTCACGTCCGAGAAGGATGGCCTGTCGCCGAGCTGGGTGAAATGGGCGGCGATCGGGACGCCGGCGCGCCGCAGCGCGTCGCGGCCCTTGCGCCCGACGGTGATGGCCTCGACCTCCACCGGGCGCTCGTCGTTGTCCGCGGACGCGCGCCCGGCCACCCAGCGCAGGACGGAGCGAATCGCGTTCGCGTTGAGCGAGCCGGCGAGGCCGCGGTCGGTGGTGATCAAGATGATCGCCACGCGACGAACCGGGCGCCGGGCCAGCAGCGGGTCGATCTCCTCGCCCAGGCCGGCAGCGCTTGCCACCCGGCCGAGGGCTCCCTCGAGCTCATCGGCGTAGGGACGCGCGGCCAGGATGGAGTCCTGCGCACGCTTCATGCGTGACGCGGCCACCATCTCCATCGCACGCGTGATCTGGGCGATGTTGCGGACCGATCCGATCCGCCCGCGGATGTCCTTCAGGCTCGGCATCGGCTAGGACTTCTTCCTCGGCGCGGCCTTCTTCGGTGCGACGGCCTTCTTCGGTGCGGCAGGCTTTCGGGCGGCCATGACCTTCTTCCCCTCCGCGGGAGCATCATCGGGCGACGCATCGGCGGAGCCGACGTCCTCGGACGCCTCGGCATCGGCCTTTGGGGCTTCGCCGCCCTTTGCGCCCTGCGGGGCTTCGGCGCCCTCATCGGCCTTGCCGTACCCGCCCTGGTGCTTGAACTCGGCGATCGCCTTCTCGAGGGTGGCGACCGTCTCGTCAGAGAGGACCTTGTCCTTGGCGATCGTCGGCAGCAGCTTGGCGTACCCCGACTCGAGATGCCGGTACAGGCCCGACTCGAATTCGGCGATCCTCGGGGTCTCGACGTCGTCGAGCAGCCCGTTCGTCGCCGCCCAGATGATGACCACCTGCTTCTCCACCGCGAGCGGCTCGTACTGCGGCTGCTTGAGGATCTCGGTCGTCTTCTCGCCGCGCGTGAGCTGATCGCGCGTCGCCTTGTCGAGGTCGGAGGAGAACTGCGCGAAGGCGGCGAGCTCGCGGTACTGCGCGAGGTCGATGCGCAGCTTGCCGGCCACCTGGCGCATGGCCTTGATCTGAGCCGCGCCTCCCACCCGGGAAACGCTGATGCCGGCGTTCACGGCGGGCCGCTGGCCCTGGTTGAACAGATCCGACTGGAGGAAGATCTGCCCGTCGGTGATGCTGATGACGTTCGTCGGGATGTAGGCGGACACGTCACCTGCCTGCGTCTCGATGATCGGCAGCGCGGTCAGAGATCCGCCGCCGTTCTCCTTGTTCAGCCGCGCCGCCCGCTCCAGCAGACGCGAGTGCGAATAGAAGATGTCGCCGGGGAATGCCTCGCGGCCGGGAGGACGCCGCATGAGAAGCGAGACCTGGCGGTAGGCCCACGAATGCTTGGAGAGGTCGTCGTACACGCACAGCGCGTCTCGGCCGGCGTCCATGAACTCCTCGCCCATGGCCACGCCGGCGTACGGGGCCAGGTACTGGAGCGGAGCAGGGTCAGACGCGCCGGCGAACACCACGATCGTGTGCTCCATAGCGCCAGACTCGGTGAGCTGCGCCACCACCTGCGCCACCGTCGACTGCTTCTGGCCGATGGCGACGTAGATGCAGATGAGGTCCTGCCCCTTCTGGTTGATGATCGTGTCGATGGCGATCGCGGTCTTGCCCGTCTGACGGTCTCCGATGATCAGCTCGCGCTGCCCGCGGCCGATCGGGATCATCGAGTCGATGGCCTTGATGCCGGTCTGCACCGGCGTGTCGACCGGCTGGCGCACGATGACGCCGGGCGCTATCCGCTCGATCGGCCGCGTCTTCGTGGTCTTGAGAGGACCCTTGCCGTCGAGCGGCTCGCCGAGCGGGTTCACCACGCGGCCGATGAGCGCGTCACCGACGGGCACCTCGACGATGCGCCCGGTCGTCTTGACCTGGTCACCCTCCGCGAGCGAGGTGTAGTCGCCCAGGATCAGGGCGCCCACCGTCTCCTCCTCGAGGTTGAAGGCCATGCCCATGATCCCGTTCGGGAACTCGAGCAGCTCCTGGGCGAGGGCGCCGGAGAGGCCGTAGACCTGGGCGATGCCGTCGCCCACCTCGACGATGGTGCCGACTCCGGATACATCGGCCCCCTCGTCGAACCCCTTGATCTCGCTGCGGATGATCGAGGTGATCTCGTCAGATCGAATCGCCATGGATGTCCTTCCTGCTAGACGGCGGTCAGCCGTGCGCGAAGCCGCTCGAGGCGGCTCCGCACGCTTGCGTCATAGAGCCGATCGCCGATGCGGACGCTGAGCCCGCCAATCAGCGCGTCGTCGGTCACTTCTCTCATCTCGATGCGATCGCCGGTCAGCTCCCGCAGGCGCTCGCTGATTGCGGCCCGCTGCTCCTCGTCCAGCGGCCGAGCGGTTCGCACCTCGGCCAGAGAGATGCCGCGCTCCCGTCGCACGAGCTCGCCGAAGCGCTCGACCATCGCGTCGATCGCTCCGGGCCGACCCCGCCGGATCATGAGCAGCGCCAGCCTGAGCGGGTCCTCGGAGACGCCGGTCGCGACGCGCCGCAGCACCCGCTCCTTGTCCGCGAACGGAATGGCCGGATGCTCGACGAGGTGGCGCAGCCCGTCGTCGCGAAGGCCCTCGCGCAGCGCGGCGAGGTCCCTCTCCCACGTGTCGAGCGTCCCGTCGGCCCGGCCGATCTCAAACGCGGCGTCGGCGTAGCGACGGGCGACCGTCTCGCGGCGTGCCATCGGTCAGCTGCTCGCGGACTTGGTCGGCTTGACCTCGGCGAGGAACTCCTCGACGAGGCGGCGCTGGGTGGGATCGTCCATCTGGCGACGCACGAGCTTGCCGGCGGCCGCCAGCGCGAGCTCGGCGACCTGCCCGCGGATCTCGGCCATGGCGCGGTCCTTCTCCGCGATGATCTCCTCGCGGGCACGAGTCGAGATCTTCTCGGCCTCCGAACGTGCCTGGTCGAGGATCTCCTTGCGCGTGTCGTCGGCGATCTTGTTCGCGCGCGCCAGCATGTCCGCCGCTTCCTTCCGCGCCTCGGACACGGCCGCCTCGCGCTCGGCGCGGGCGAGCTCGCGGTCGCGCGCGGCGACCTCCGCGTCCTCCAGCCCCTTCGCGATCTTCTCCGAGCGCTCGTCCAGCCGAGCCAGGACGGGCTTGAAGAGGAATCGGTTCAGGAGATAGAGGAGCAGCAGGAAGTTGATGACCTGGAAGCCCAGCTTCCAGAGATCGACGCTGAATGCATCGAAGAACGCGCCCATGCGCCGCCTCCCGTTCGCCGCGGCCTAGGCGGCGCCGGGGACGACGAAGATCAGCAGCAGGCTGACGACCAGCGCGTAGATGCCGATCGCCTCCGCCAGGGCGATACCCAGGATGTAGGGCACGAAGATCGCGCCCGACGCCTCGGGATTGCGGCCGAGCGCCTCCATGGCCTTGCTGACCGCGATGCCGAGACCGATTCCGGGGCCGATGGCACCGAGGCCCATCGCCAGACCGGCTGCGAGATTTGAGTCCACTTCGTCGATTCCTCCTTTATGTCGCCTGCTCGATGCGCAGGCGAGTGATCATGCCCTAGGCAGCTGCGGCGTCGGCCGCGGGAGAGTGAGAGGCGTGGCCCGCATCGGGCTCAGCGCCGTGGTCGTCGTCGCCGTGGCCCGCGGCGTGATGCTCGGCAATGGCCGTGCCGATGTACGTCATGGCGAGCAGCGCGAACACCAGCGCCTGCACGAAGCCGAACAGAACCTCGAGGCCCAGGAAGACCGCGGGGATGATGATCGGCGCGAGGGCGATCATGGTCGCGAGCAGGACCTCTCCGGCGAACACGTTGCCGAAAAGTCGCATTGACAGGCTGATGAGGCGGCTGAACTCGCTGATGAGGTTGATCGGGAACATCAGCGGCGCCATGTAACGGGGCTCACCGATGAGCTCCTTGAGGTAGCCGCCGCCGCCGTTGGCCTTGATCCCCCAGTAGACGAACATCACGAAGGCGACGATCGCGAGGCCGAGCGTGAAGTTCAGGTCGGCCGACGCCGGACGCACTATCGGGATGACGGCCTCGTGCCCCGCCTCGTCGATGTGCGTGATGCCGATGGTCCCCACCCCCGGCAGCAGGCCGATCCAGTTCGCTACGAGGATCATCAGGAAGAATCCCAGGATCAGCCCGATGTAACCGCGCCACCGCGTGCTCGAGGCCGAGACGATGCCCGACATGAGCTCGATCGGCAGCTCGAGCACGCTCACCATCCGTCCGGGAACCAGTGACGTGCGTCGCGTGAACCACCAGGCGCCGACAAGCAGGAGGGCCGACGCCATCAGGGCGCCGACCATGCTGTTCGTGAAGTGCAGGGGGCCGATGACGAACAGATCCTCCGCCGCGATGGCGACGTGGATCAGGCTCTCGCCGCCCTCTTCTTCGGGCATCTATCTCCTCATTGCGCCCGAGGCGACCTTCCAGATCGTGACCATGGCCGCACCGATGCCGAGGACCATCCCGATCAGCGTCGCGATCGGGCTGGTGTGCAGCCAGTTGTCCACGAGCAGGCCGCCGCCGAGGCCCAGTGCTACCGAAACTCCCAACCGAATGCCGAGGTCGAGGCCGAGGCCCCAGTTCGGCGCCGGGGGCGCTGTCTGCCGCCGATCGGAGTGCGTGTTGTTCTCAGGTTCGTTCGCCACGGCCGTCATCTCCACGCCGTCCTCGCGTTCCCGCGCGGATGTAGAGCCAGATCCCGATCATTGAGACCAGTGTGCCGGCCGCCAGGCCGATCAGCACCAGGAGCGGGGACGTCCGCAGCATCCCGTCCGCTACGAGACCGGCGACGGTGCCTCCGACAATCGGGATCACCATGATCAGGGTCACGTGGCCCAGGATCCTGACGAGTCCCGCAGGCGTCAGCTGTGTCATGCGGTTCGACTCAGAGCGGTCGGACGGCGCGAGTATAGCCGAGGGCTCCTGAAGGCGCGATGAGGGACTTCGGGCGCTGGTCCGCTCACGCGACGAGTGCTTGGCCGCTAGGCGGGCGTCTCGGCCATGCTGCGCGTGCCCGGCAGGCCCGGCACCGGGAAGCGGCTGGTGATGGTGGACAGCCGCCGCCGAACCGCCTCCTGCGCGTCTGCATCGCCGCGGGCCGCAATGCCATCGATGATGAGCGACGCGATCTCCCGCATCTCCGCCTCGTGCATCCCGCGGCCGGTGACCGCGGGCGTGCCGGCGCGTATTCCGGAGCTGATCATCGGCTTCTCCGGGTCGTACGGAATCGCGTTCTTGTTGACCGTGATGCGGACTTCGCCGAGGGCCGCATCGGCTTCCTTGCCAGTCACGCCCAGCGGGCGGACGTCGACGAGCATGAGGTGGTTGTCGGTGCCGCCGGAGATGATGGTGGCTCCGGCATCGGCCAGCGATGCGGCGAGCGTGCGGGCGTTCTCCACCGTCTGAGCCGCGTCACGCCGGAACTCGGGGCTCATGGCCTCACGGAACGCGACCGCCTTGGCGGCGATGATGTGCATGAGCGGTCCGCCCTGAAGCCCGGGGAAGACGGACTTGTCGATGGCCTTGGCGTGCACCTCGCGGCTGAGGATCATGCCTCCGCGCGGGCCGCGGAGCGTCTTGTGCGTGGTTGTGGTGACGACGTCGGAGTGCGGGACCGGCGACGGATGGACGCCGGCCGCCACCAGCCCGGCGAAGTGCGCCATGTCGCACATGAGCAGCGCGCCAACCTCGTCGGCGATCTCGCGGAAGGCCGCGAAGTCCCAGAGCCGCGGGTAGGCTGTGGCGCCGGTCACGATCATCTTCGGCCGGTGCTCGCGCGCTAGGGAGCGCACCTCGTCGAGGTCGATCAGGTGCGTGTCGCGGTCCACGTGGTACGCCACGAAGTTGTAGTACTGCCCGGAGAAGTTGACCGGCGACCCGTGCGTCAGGTGGCCGCCCTGGTCGAGGCTGAGGCCGAGCACCGTGTCGCCGCGCTCCAGCAGCGCGTGGAAGACCGCCATGTTGGCCTGCGCGCCGGCATGAGGCTGGACGTTGACGTGCTCGGCGCCGAAGAGCTCCTTTGCCCGGTCCCGGGCGAGGTTCTCGGCGATGTCGACCACTTCGCAGCCGCCGTAGTAGCGACGGCCCGGGTAGCCCTCGGCGTACTTACCGGTGAGGATCGTCCCCATCGCCTGGAGCACCGCCAGGCTCGGGTAGCTCTCCGAGGCAATGAGCTCGAGATGCGTCCGGGTCCGCTCCTCCTCGTCGCGCACCACCTGCGCGATCTCGGGATCCTCGACCTCGAGTGGGGCCCACATGTCCATGGCGGCATCTTAGACCGACGCGTGCGCGGCCACGCTCAGGCGCCGGCCTCCTCGGCCTCGATGTCCGCGATCTTCGCCACGCGGGCCACGTGCCGTCCGCCCGCGAACCTCGCCTCGAGGAAGGCGCGCAGGCACTCCCGCGCGACCTCGGTGCCCACGATCCGCGCCCCCATCGCAAGCACGTTCGCGTCGTTGTGCTCGCGGCCCAGGCGCGCGGTCACCGGATCCGCAGCCTCGACGCAGCGGATGCCGCGCACCTTGTTGGCGACGATGGCCTCTCCGGTCCCGCTGCCGCCGAGCACGACGCCGAGCTCGAACTCGCCGTTCGCCACCGCACGCGCGACCGGGGCGATCAGGTCGGGATAGTCCACCGGCTCCGCGCCGAACGCACCGAAGTCGCGGTACTCCACGCGCAGCTCGTCGAGAATCGTGCAGAGCTCGCCCTTGAGGGCGAAGCCCGCATGGTCGGAGCCGATGGCCACCCGCATGGTGCGGAGTGTAGACGGCGGACCGAGGACCACGACCTCGACCCACCGCTGTCACGTGGTCGGCGTGGCATCGTGCTGCACGTTGCCACGCCGCGGTGCTGACCGTTTGCGTCACGACTCTTCGAGGAGCCCTTTCAGCGCGTCCAGCCGTTCCCGCCACATGGCCTTGAGCCGATCGGCCGCATCGGCGTCCGGAAGCCTCTCGTGCCCGAGGCTGATCTGCGTCTTCGCCTCACCCTTCGGCGCCAGGTTGTAGGCGATGCGCGACGGCGGGTCCTCCCAGTCGAAGCGCGCGGACCGGCCGCGGTTCGAGGTGCGCACGGTCATCGGCGCATCCGGGAGCCATCGGTCCCGCAGGGACGCATCGGTGAAGGCGTCAGACACCCGACCGGCCGACGCGTTGATCGTCCGGCTGACGGTGACCACGATATCGCCCGGCCCCTGCCGAAGCGCCCGCATGCCCCGCGCCTTCTCGTAGCCCACCGTCACCGACTGCGCCCACCAGCCGCCGATGCCGTGCTCGGCGACCAGCCAGCGGGCGATCTCCGGGTGCTTCCGCTCGGTGGCGCCCCACCCATCGAGAATGCGGAGCCAGTCGCCGAAGCGCCTGCCCGAGCCGCGCTCCAGGGCCTCATCGGTCATGCCGGTCAATGCCATGACATCTGGCGGAGGCGCATCGGTACTGCGGAGCAGCTGCGACCGGGCTGCGGTGTAGGACTCGCCGGTCTTTGCGGCGCGCGCGCGGACCGTCCGCTTGAAGGTCTTCTGGGTCGTCATCTCTGGTTCCCTCGCTCAGCACGGCACGCGGGCCTCACGCTCCCTACGTCCCGCGCACGAAGGCGAGACAACATCCATCCCGAGGAATCAGGTTCCCCTTTGCCCCGCGAGCCGGCGGCGTGAGCGCCGGAATCGAGGTTGGGCGCCGGGTGGCGCCACTCGCGTCAAGATAGCACGCCGGTCAAGGGGCTCAGTCGCCGATATCGACCGTCGCCGCCAGCTGGTCACGCGAGATTGGCCCCTCGCGCAGGACTCGCGCCGGGTTCACCGAGAGGTCGAGCACGGTCGAGGCCACGCCGCCCGGCACCACGCCGCCGTCGAGCACGGCCGCGAGCTCGTCCTGCTGCGTGGCAAACGCGATCAGCACGTCGTCCGCCGCCAGCGTGTCCGGGTCACCGGAGAGGTTCGCGCTCGTCGCCAGCAGCGGACCGGCCGCCTGAATCAATCCGAGGGCGACCGGGTGATCGGGAGCCCGGAAGGCCTGCGTTGACGATCCCTCAGCCGACGCGAGCACCAGGGTCAACGGGCCGGGCCAGTTAAGCTCCACGAGCCGATGCGCCCGCGCGTCCACGACCCACCCCGCCGGAATCTGCGCGGCGCTCGCCACCAGGATCGGGATGGCCTTGTCGAGCGGGCGCCGCTTGAGCTCGAAGAGCGCCGGGAGCCGATCCGGTCGTGCGGCCGCAACGGCGACGCCGTAGACGGTGTCGGTAGGGAAGGCCACGATCCCGCCCTCGGCCAGCAGGTCCACCGCGCGCGCGATCCCGTCGGCCGTCGCCGGCAGCCGATCGGTCACGCGGCCAGCCGGACGACCACGACGCGCGGCACGCCGCTCAGGTCATGCATCGCGTCGGCCGTGGCCGTGGCAGGCGCCAGGGCAGCCACCGCATCGGCCTGGCCGAGGGCCACCTCCAGCAGGACGGTGGCCCCGCGAGGGGCTTTAGCGGGCAGCTCGGCGAACAGCCGGCGAAGCAGCCGCAGCCCGTCGGAGCCCGCCTCGAGCGCGACGCGAGGCTCATGCGCCAGCGAGCCCGCGGCGGCATCCACCTCGGCCGTCGAGAGATACGGCAGGTTCGCGACAACCACGTCGGGGCGAGGCAGGGACCAGCCGCCCGAAGCCGTCAGCAGGTCGGCGTGGAGCAGCGTCACGAATCCGCTGACACCATGCTCAGCGAGATTTTCCATCGCGAGCTCCAGCGCGTCGGAAGACACGTCGCTGGCAAGGAGCATCAGCTTCCCGGCGTCCAACGCCGCGCGGAAGCGGAGCCCGAGCGCGACGGCCACGGCCCCGGAGCCGGTCGCGACCTCCCAAACGACAACCGGGCGACTCCCACAGCCCTGCCGAGCCAGCCGAGCCTCGATGTCGGCCACGGCGGCCTCGGCGAGGCCCTCGGTCTCGGGACGCGGGACGAGCGCGCGCGCATCGGTCCTGATGCGCAGCGAGTGCCAATCCTTGAAGCCGCGTATGTAGGCGACCGGCTCGCCGGTCATGCGACGACGGACTGCGGCGCGAAACGCGCGGTCCACCACGTCGTCGAGCGCCGCCTCGCCGTGGGCGAGCAGCCACGATCGGTCCCGGTCGCTGATGTGCGCGAGCAGCACCTCAGCGTCGAGGCGCGGGCTCGGCGAGCCCGATGCTCGCAGGCGCTCCACGGCCTCCGCCAGGGCCGCGCCGACGGTGCCCAGCAGTCGGTCCGTCATCACCCGTCGCCGTCGAGGTCTGCCGATCCGAGGCGCCTCGTCTGCTCCGCTTCCACCAGCGGCTCGATGAGCCGATCGAGGTCGCCCTCCAGCAGCCCCGGCAGGTTGTGGACGGTGAGGCCGATCCGGTGATCGGTGACGCGGTCATCGGGCTGGTTGTACGTGCGGATCTTCTCCGAGCGCTCGCCGGAGCCGACCTGCGAGCGGCGCTCCTCCCCGCGCTCAGCGGCAAGACGCTCCTGCTCCGCCTCGTAGAGCCGCGCGCGGAGAACGCTGAGCGCCTTCGCGCGGTTCTTGTGCTGGCTCTTCTCGTCCTGGATGGCGACCACCAGCCCGGTGGGCAGGTGGGTGATGCGAACCGCGCTGTCCGTGGTGTTGACGCTCTGCCCGCCCGGCCCGCTCGAGCGGTAGACGTCGACGCGCAAATCCTTCTCGTCGATCTGGACCTCGACCTCCTCGGCCTCGGGGAGCACCGAGACGGTGGCCGTCGAGGTGTGGATGCGTCCCGAGGCCTCTGTCGTGGGCACGCGCTGCACGCGGTGCACGCCCGACTCGAACTTCATGCGGGAGAAGGCCCCCGGCCCGCGCAGCTCAGCGATGATCTCCTTGTATCCACCCGAATCGCTCTCCGAGGTCGAGAGCACCTCAACCTTCCATCGCCGCCGCTCCCCGTACCTTGCGTACATGCGGTACAGGTCAGCGGCGAACAGGCTCGCCTCGTCGCCCCCGGCACCGGCCCGCACCTCGAGGATCACGTTCCTGTCGTCACGAGGATCCTGGGGCACGAGCTGCACGCGGAGGTCGGCGAGGATGGCGGCCTCGCGCGCGGTCAGGCGCTCAAGCTCCTCGCGCGCCATGAAGCGAACCTCCTCCTCGGGGTCCTCGGCCATCGCGCCGGTGGCGGCGAGCTCCTCGCGGACGGATCGCAGCTCGCGGCTGGCGGCCACGATCGGATCCAGCCGGGCCATCTCGCGCCCCAGGTCGGCCATGCGGCCGGGATCGGCGGCGACGTCGGGGCTGGAGAGCGCGGTGCTCAGCTCCTCGTAGCGCGCCTCCAGCTCAGCGAGCCGGTCGATCATGCCCGCGCGGGAGCGGCGGCAGCCGCCTCACGATCGGAGGCCAGGCACGACTCGAGGCTGGCGATGCTCACCTCGAGCATCGAGCGGTCGGGCCTGCGCGTCGTCAGCCTCTGGAGCCACAGCCCCGGCTGGTAGATGGCGCGCACGAGGGAGTTGCCGTAGTGCCGCGCGCCGAAGCGCACCAGCTCGTAGGCGAGTGCGGCGATGACCGGCACGAGCACGATGCGCGACAGGAAGAGGAGCGGCAGCGGGACGCCGGCCCGTGGGATGAGGCTGAAGAAGAAGATGCTGATGACGACGACGATGAGGATGAAGGTCGTGCCGCAGCGGGTGTGCGCCGTCCCAAAGGCGCTCACCTCGTCCGGCGTGAGCGGCCGCTCGGCCTCGTAGGCGCTGATGGCCATGTGCTCGGCGCCGTGATAGGCGAACACGCGGCGGATGTCCGCCATCAGGCCGATGACGGCGAGATAGCCGATGAAGATCACCAGGCGGATCACGCCCTCGACGGCGTTGGCCAGGACATCTGACTGCGTGGCGCTCTCGGCGAACGTCGACAGGAAGAGCGGCAGGACGAAGAACAGGCCGATCGCGAAGCCGATGCTCAGGGTCATGGTCAGCGCGAGCATCCCCCGCGAGAGCTCGACATCCTCGTCCTCGGCGGCGATGGACGCAGAGCGCATGAGCATCCGGGTGCCGATGACCAGTGTCTCGTAGAGCAGGATCACGCCGCGCAGGAGTGGGACCCTGATGAGCCGGCGGTCCGCGTTGAGTGCGGCGGGCAGCGGCTCGCTCAGCGTGCGGATCTCACCGGACGGCGGTCGCACGCTCATGGCGACGGTGGTGCGGCCGCGCATCATGACGCCCTCGATGAGAGCCTGGCCGCCGTAGAAGAAGTCCGGCATGCGGAACCGGCGACGCCCCTTTGCGTCGGTCACCGAGGCGATGACCAGCGGTCCCGCCGCCATGAGCAGCTCGGGGATGAGGAAGAAGAGGTGCGGCGTCAGGCGCGCCGGCCACCCGGGCAGGCGGGGCCGGCGCACTCGGATGCTCAGCGCAACGAGCGCTCGAGCCGCTTCTGGAAGCGCTCGACCTGCCCGGCGGTATCGACGATGTTCTGCGTCCCGGTGAAGAAGGGGTGGCAGTTACTGCAGACCTCAACTCGGATCTGCCTGGCGGTCGACCCCACGGTGAACGCGTTGCCGCAGACGCAGTGGACCTGCGCCTCGTGATAGGTGGGATGGATGTCGGCTCTCATGAGTGGGTGCTCCGTTGTCAGGCGGTCGTGCCTTACGCGGCCTCGACGCTGACGCGCTTCTTGCTTCGGGTCTCGTGGGTGAATCGAACCTTGCCGTCGGCGGTCGCGAAGAGCGTGTAATCACGCCCCATGCCGACGTTCGGGCCGGGATTGAATGTGCTGCCGCGCTGTCGAACGATGATCGTGCCGGACAGCACCTGCTGGCCGTCGCCGCGCTTCACGCCGAGGCGCTTGCCGGCGCTGTCACGACCGTTCCTGCTGGACGAGCCGGCCTTCTTGTGAGCCATCGGTTACTCCTTCGGTGACTGCTTCTTCGCGGCCGGACTGCGGCGCTTCGCCGCGGGCTTGGCAGCAGCCTTGTCTGACTTCGCAGTATCCGCCTTCGGCTTGGCCTTCGCTTTCGCGGCGGGTCGTGCCGCGGGCTTCGGCGCCGCCTTCTTCGCCTTCGGCGCGGCCTTGTTCCGCTTCGCCTTCGGCGCCATCGCTGCCGCAGGTCGCTTCGCGCGAGCCGGCTTCGCAGCCTTGGCCGGGGCCTCCGGAGCCGATTCGGTCTTGCCATTGGCAGTGATCCCGTCGATCCGCACCCGAGTCAGGTGCTGCCGATGGCCCGTGCGACGACGGTACGTCGCCTTCTGCTTGAACTTGAAGATGATGATCTTGGGGCCGAGCTCCTCGCCGAGCACCGTCGCGCTCACGGTGGCACCGGAGACGAGCGGAGTCCCGACGGTAACCGCCTCGCCGTCGCCGACGAGGAGGACGCGATCGAACGTGATGCTGGCACCGGCCTCCGCCGCCAGCCGCTCGACGATGAGCGTGTTGCCGGGCTCGACGCGGTACTGCTTGCCACCGCTGGTGAGGACGGCGTACATGAACCTTCTCCTGGGTGAATGGCGGTGTCTCGCCGCGGCCCGCCGAGCGGGTCCGCGAGGCACGCGCAAGCGGGCCGAGTGATCAGCCCGCTTCAGCTCAAAGTCTATCGGGCGATGGGGGGAGTGTCAACGAAGAGGAGCCGGGTCCGGACGGCCCGCCGGACGCGGACCGGCAGGTCCAGCGAGTTCACGACGTCCTCGGGCCGGCCGGCGCCGCTGGGCGTCAGCTGGAGCACCGTCCGCAGGCGCGCGGTGTGGGCCGTCTCGTCAACCTCGAGCACCTCGACATCCTCGATGAGCGGGCGCAGGTCGCGGTCGCCGGCATCGCTGCGCCGCTCGCTCTCGCCCCGGCGGCGCTTGCCGGTCAGCTCCGCGGCCTGGAGCAGGCGCACGATAGCGCCGCGCAGGGCGTCCTGGGTAAGCGACTCGTCTCCGCGCACCTCGACCTCGTACTCGGCGGCCCGCACCTGGGACGCGGCGGACGGGAAGCCGTGCCACACCTCCTTCGCGTCGCGGAGCACGACTCCGGGAGGGAAGTGCTCGGCGGCGCCCTGGATGCGGTCGATCGGCACGAGCTCGTCGAAGTAGGCCTCGACCACCTCGCCGCGCAGCTCGATCCCGATCGGCAGGTTGGCGGCGAGCTTGATCCGCGCCTTTGGCTTGATGGCCTGGGTGTACGAGAGGGGCAGGTCCGCCTCGCGGAAGGCACGCTCGAGCTCCTCGATGAGCTCGGCCTGGCGCATGCGCAGCGCCGGATCGGCCCGACTGAAGAGGAGCTGCCAGCGCTGCCGCGGCGGCACGTCCGGAATTCGCGTGGTCATGCGGTCGATCCTACCGCCCATCTCTCGGCAGGGCCACCCACACCCGGCGGCGGCCGGCCGCGGTCACAGCCTGGGCCTGTCGCTCCGCATCCGAATGGACTCGACGATGCCGAGCCCGAACAGGAGGCTCACGAGGCTCGAGCCACCGTAGGTGACGAACGGCAGCGGGATGCCGGTGACCGGCATGATGCCGATGACCATCCCGATGTTGACCACCACCTGGAACACGATGATGGTGGCCACCCCGGCAGCGACCAGGCTGCCGAACGTGTCCTGGGCCTGCCAGCCGATGAGCAGAATCCTCCACAGCAGCAGCGCGAACAGGCTCAGCAGCACGAGGCCGCCGACGAATCCGAGGTCCTCCGCCACGACCGTGAAGATGAAGTCGGTGGTCTGCACCGGCACGTAGCTGCGCTGGCTCGCCGCGCCGACCGTCAGGCCCTTGCCCAGCAGCCCGCCCGAGCCCACCGCGTTGAGGGCCTGAACGAGCTGGAAGCAGGCACCCTGCGGATCGACGTAGGGATCGAGGAAGCAGAAGAGCCGTTGGCGCTGGTAGCCGTGCAGGAGGCCGACGGCAACTGGCGCGGCCGCCGCGATCGACCCCGCCAGGATGCCGAGCCAGGCGACGCTTGCCCCCGCGAGGAAGAGCATCACCGCCAGGATGGACGCGAAGACCAATGCCGTGCCAAGGTCGGGCTGGCGAAAGATGAGCGCGGCCGGGATGGCGACCAGCGCGGCGGCGAGAACGATCGTCGAGAGCCGATCCACGCGTGCGCCACGACCGGCCAGGAACGCGGCGAGGACCGTGACCATGAGCACCTTGCTCACCTCGCTGAACTGGAAGTCGAGGCCGAGCAGCGTCAGCGACATCTGCGCGCCGAACAGATTCGTGCCGGCGAGCATCGTCAGCAGCAGGAGGCCGATGACCGCGACGTAGATCGGCAGGGCCAGCGTCCGGAGCCAGTGGTAGTCCGCGCTGGCGACGGCCAGGAACAGCACCAGCCCGATCGCCCCCCAGATGACCGTCTTGGTCGTCTGCGGCAGCTCGTCCCCCGCCGGCGTCCCAAATCCGGCGGCGTAGCCCATCACCAGCCCGAACGCAACCAGCAGTACCGCGTAGAGCAGGAGCTGGTGGTCGAAGCGCCGCCACTCGCGCACCCTGAGCGACCCGACGAACGTTGCGGTCGCGAGGCCCATCGCTCCGCGCCCCTAGTTCGCCGTCACGAGGCTGAAGTCGTTCGGGTCGAGGCGCAGGTCCTGCTCCAGGCCGTAGTGCAGCTGGAGGAAGTACTTCACCACCTCGGCGGAGACGTTCCCGGGCACGACCGCGGCGTACGTGAAGGTCACCACCGCGAGCTCGGCGTCGGTGGCGCCGTCGGCACTCGGCAGCCACGCGACGAACCACGAGTGGAACGGAAGGGTTCCCCCGTCGGTGAGCTCCCCGAACTCGGCGGTACCGGTCTTTCCGGACAGCGCCCCGGGGAGCTCGAGGTCACGGATGTTGTAGGCGTGCCCGGAAGTGATCACCGCTCGCGCCGCAACGCGCATGGTGTGGAGGTGGGTGGGGTCGACGTCGAGGTTCCTGATCAGCTCAGGCTCGTACTCGCGCACGAGCGCGCCGGAGGCATCGGTCTCACCCTTGACGATCATGGGCCGCATCAGGCGGCCTCCGTTTGCCACCGCGGCGTACGCGTTGAGCACCTGCAACGGGGTCACGGCGATGACGTTCTGGCCGATGCCGGCCTGGGCCAGCTCACCGGTGAAGACGCCCGATCTGCCCTGCTGTCGCGCCCAGTCGGTGGAGGCGATGATCCCGGCCTCCTCTCCGGGGAGCCGGATGCCACTCAGCCGCCCGAAGCCGAGCTCATTCGCCCACGCGGCCAGCCGGTCGATGCCCGTCTCCACGGCCAGCTGGTAGTAGAAGGTGTCCGAGCTCTGCGCGAACGCATCCACGAGGGCCAGCGGACCGAAGCCCTGCCGGTTCCAGTCGAAGAGGCACTCCCCGTCCGGAGCGCCGGGGATCTGGTAACAGCCATACGTCGGCCACTCGCGCTCCGCCGTGGTGACGTTCTCCTCGAGCGCCGCGATGCTCGTGACGAGCTTGTAGGTGGAGCCGGGCGGATAGATGTCGGAGATCGCGTGGTTGCGCAGAGGCAGGTTCGGATCGTCGAGATACCGCTCGAAGTCCTCGACCGAGATGCCCGAGGCAAAGTCGTTGGCGTCGTAGGTGGGCAGCGAGACCATGGCGAGGATCTCGCCGGTCTGCGGGTTCATCACCACGGTGACGCCCTGGCTGACGCCGGCGACCTCCATGCCCCAGGTCAGGGCCTGGGTCGCGAGACGCTGCGTGCGCGCGTCGACGGTGAGCATGAGGTTGTTGCCCGCGCGTGGCTCGCGGATCGTCTCGATCACCTGCACGGTCCGGCCGGACGCGTCGCGCTCGACCAGCTGTGATCCGTAGCGGCCGCGCAGCTCGCTCTCGAACGCGGCCTCCACCCCGGTCCGCCCCAGCACGTCATCCGGCTGGTATCCCGCTGCGGCGAGGCGGCCGAGATTCGCGGGGTCCACCCGGCCGGTGTAGCCGGTGAGGTGCGCCATCAGGCCGCCGTCGGCCGCTCCCCCCTCGTCGAGGTACGCGCGCATCGGGTCGACCTCGATCACCGTTCCGGGCAGCTGCTGCGCCATTTCGGCCACCAGCAGCGCGGTCTCGCGCGGCAGCCCGCGCACGACGGGGAGCAGGTCGAGCGGCGAGCCGGAGTACCCGTCCAGCCGCGCCTCCATGACACGGGCATCGGCTCCGGTGAGGTCGGCGAGCAGCCCGAGGGCGTCGGCGCGCCGTGAGTCGGGCAGGTCGGCGGGGCGGATGCTCACCGTCCATGTCGGGACGTTCACCGCCAGCGGGCGGCCCGCACGGTCGAACAGGAGGCCGCGAGCCGCGGGGAGCGCGACCTCTGCGGTGCGATCGGCGGCGGCACGGGCGGCGTAGGTGCTTCCGTCGACGACCTGGACCTGGAACAGCCGGAGGACAAGCAGCACGAGCATGGCCCCCGCCACGAGCCCGAAGGCGACGAACCGTCCACCGGCCCGGGGCAGCTCGCCGCGCGCCGCGTTCAGGTCGGCCATCGACTCATCACCGGCGTGCGTGTGCGGCGGCGCTGGAGCCACACGACGCCGAGCACGAGAGCCGCGAGCGCGGCATTGAGGGCCGCGGCGACCAGGATGATCCCGATCGGCACCCCGGCCCAGCCTTGGCCGCCGTCGAGAAGCCGATGGATGCCGAGCATGCCGAGATCAGCCACGATCGATCCCGCGAAGGTCGCGAGGACCGGATGGACCATGCCGAGACGCGTGGCCGCAGGTGCCAAGGCCGCAGCGAGCGCGGCCGCCGCGAGGAGCGTGAGCGGAATGGATCCCATCGGCTCGCCGCTGAGCACATTGGCGGTCAGTCCGGCGCTGAAGGCCCACACGGCGCCGGGGAGCAGGCCCGCGGAGCAGGCGACCAGCACCACCGCCACGAGCACGAGATTGGGGCTGACGTCCGCGACGCCGAGGACGGGAGCGAGGCCGGCGTGAAGGACGCCGACCGCGATCGCCAGGATCGGGCTCAGACGGTTGATCGATGCCACGTCCGACGCGGATGTATGACAAAGTATACGTCACGCTTCACGTGAAACATCGCGCGATGTGGACAACCGATCGGTCGTGAAAGGTCCGCCCGGAGGACCTGCGGTAAGCGGCCGATAACCGGCCGATAACCGGCGAAACTGGTAGAATTGGGGAGCCCACCTGGAACTCGAAGCGGAGCACGCGTGGTCCGAGTAACGGCCTGCACGAACCAGAAGGGCGGGGTCGGCAAGACGACCACGGTCATCAACCTCGCGGCGTATCTCGCCCTCACGGGCACGAGGACGCTCATCATCGACCTCGACCCGCAGGGCAACGCCACGAGCGGCCTCGGGATCGATCGGCGAGGCGTCGAGAGATCCTCGTACGGGGTGCTGGTCGACCGTCAGCCGATCGTGGACGCGACCATCGGCACCGCGATCGAGGGGCTGGATCTCGTGCCATCGACCACCGCCCTCTCGGGCGCCGAGGTCGAGCTGGTGGGCGTGGCGGCGCGAGAGCGCCGGCTGGCCGCGAGCCTCGCGGAGCTGAATGGCCGATACGACCGGGTGCTCATCGACTGTCCGCCGTCGCTGGGCCTGCTGACCATCAACGCACTCACCGCCGCGGACGGGGTGCTGATTCCGATCCAGACCGAGTACTACGCCCTGGAGGGCCTGAGCCAGCTGGTGAACACCATCAGACGCGTTCGCGAGAGCCTGAACCCGCGCCTCGAGATCGAGGGCGTGGTCCTCACCATGTACGACACGCGCACCAGGCTCTCGGAGCAGGTGGCTGGTGAGGTGCGCCGCCACATGAACGGCCGGGTTTACGACACGGTGGTACCTCGCTCCGTTCGGCTGGCAGAAGCGCCGTCTCACGGGCTCCCGATCGTGCTGTACGACCCGGGCTCGAGAGGAGCCGATGCGTACCGCGAGCTCGCCACCGAGGTCGCCGCACGTGAGTAGCGCCGCGGCACGCGGCGGAGCCCGCGCCTTCGGCCTGGGGCGCGGCCTCGACGCGCTCATCCCATCGGCCCGCGACGAGCGAGGGGTCCTCACCATCGCGCTCGACCGCATCGGACGGAACCCGAGCCAGCCACGCGCCACCTTCGACGATGCACAGCTCGGTGAGCTCGCCGCCTCGATCGCCGTCCACGGAGTCCTTCAGCCAGTCGTGGTGCGCGAGCTCGCCGACGGCGGCTACGAGCTCATCGCCGGCGAGCGACGCCTGCGTGCGGCGCGCCTCGCGGGGCTGAATGCGATCCCGGCCATCATCCGCGACACCGAGGGCTCCGGGACGTCGCTCGAGCTCGCGCTCATCGAGAACCTCCAGCGCGAGGATCTCAACGCCATCGAGACGGCGCGGGCGTACCGCGAGCTCATCGACCGCTTCGGGCTCACCCACGAGGCCGTCGCCCGCCAGGTCGGCAAGAGCCGGGTGGCGGTGAGCAACTCGCTGCGCCTGCTGGACCTCGCACCGGAGACCCGGGACGCGATCCTCGACGGGCGCATCAGCGAGGGCCACGGCCGCGCACTCGCAGCGATCACCGTTTCCGAGCTCCAGTCCGCCGCGCTCGACGTTGTCCTCGAGCGGCAGCTGTCGGTCCGCCAGGCGGAAGAGCTCGTCCGGCGCAAGCGGGTGGAGCGCCAGCCCGCGACTCGCCGGTCGCTCACGCACGACCTCCAGGAGGTGGAGGCGCAGCTGCGCGGCGTGCTGGCCACCAGGGTGGGCATCGTGCGCACCCGTCGCGGAGGCCGGCTCATCATCGACTTCTACTCCGACGAGGAGCTCGACCGCCTCTACTCGATCATCACCCGCGGCGCGCAGGGCGGCGCGACCACGGACGCGACGGCGTCCGACGCGGAGTCGCCGTCGTGAGCGCGGAGCGCGTGCCGAAGCCGCGCCCCGGCAAGGGCGCGGGCAGCTACACCGCCGCCAACATCCAGGTCCTCGAGGGCCTCACCGCGGTGCGGAAGCGCCCCAGCATGTACATCGGCTCCACCGATGCCCGCGGCCTGCACCAGCTCGTGTGGGAGGTCGTGGACAACAGCATCGACGAGGCGATGGCCAACCAGGCCACTCGGATCGACGTCACGCTGCACGCCGACGGCCGCTGCGAGGTCGTCGACGACGGCCGCGGCATCCCGGTGGACAGGCACGCAACCGGCAAGAGCGCCCTCGAGGTGATCATGACCGTCCTCCACGCCGGCGGGAAGTTCGGCGGCGGCGGGTACAAGGTCTCCGGAGGCCTCCACGGCGTGGGCATCAGCGTGGTGAACGCGCTGAGCGCCCAGATGCGCGTCGAGGTCCTGCGCGACGGCAAGCGGCACGTCCAGGAGTTCGCTCGCGGAGAGCCGAAGGGGCCGGTGCGCCTGAACGGCGGCATCGCCGAGGCGAACCGCGGCCTCGACCCGGCCTGGAAGCGCACGCACGGCACGCGCACCTTCTTCCTTCCCGACTCGCAGATCTTCGAGGAGATGGACTTCTCCCTGGAGATGATCAGCACGCGCCTGCGCGAGTCGGCGTACCTCAACAAGGGGCTCTGGATCCGGCTCACCGACGAGCGGGAGGATCGCGAGAAGAACTTCTACTTCGAGGGCGGCCTGACGAGCTTCGTCCGGCATCTGAACCGCCGCCGCGACGTGCTGAACTCTCGGCCGATCTACGTCGAGCGGATGGTCGGCTCCACGAGCGTGGAGGTGGCGCTCCAGTACAACGACGGATTTGCCGAGAACGTCATTCCGTTCGCGAACAACATCCACACCGTGGACGGCGGAACGCACGTGGCCGGGTTCCGAGCGGCGCTGACCACCTCGCTCAACACGTGGGCCCGCAAGTCGAGCACGCTGTCGGAGAAGGAGGCGAACCTCACCGGCGACGACGTGCGCGAGGGGCTGACGGCGGTGATCAGCGTCAAGCTCACCGATCCGCAGTTCGAGGGCCAGACCAAGGCCAAGCTCGGGAACGCGGATATCAAGGGCATCGTCCAGAACGTGGTCACCGAGGGGATCATCCAGCACCTCGAGGAGAACCCGGCCGACGGGCGCCGGATCATCGAGAAGTCCATCACCGCGGCCCGGGCGCGAGAGGCCGCGCGCAAGGCGCGGGACCTCGTCATCCGCAAGGGCGCCCTGGAGGGCATGGCCCTGCCGGGCAAGCTCGCCGACTGCCAGGAGCGGGACCCCGCACGCTCGGAGCTGTACATCGTCGAGGGTGACTCCGCGGGCGGCTCGGCGAAGCAGGGTCGCGATCGGCGCTTCCAGGCCATCCTGCCGATGTTCGGCAAGATGCTCAACGTCGAAAAGGCGCGGCTCGACCGCGTGCTGTCGAGCGACAAGATTCGGCCCCTGGTCATCGCGCTCGGCGCCGGCATCGGCGAGACGTTCGACATCACCAAGCTCCGCTATCACCGCATCTGCCTGCTGTCGGACGCCGATGTCGACGGGGCGCACATCACCACCCTGCTGCTCACCTTCTTCTATCGGCACATGCCGCAGGTCATCGACAACGGCTACCTCTACCTGTGCCAGCCGCCGCTCTACCGCGTGAGCACCGGCAAGGTGACGAAGTACGCCGGGACGGAGAAGGAGCGCGAGCAGGCGGTCAAGGAGCTGTCGAGGGACGGCAAGACGAAGAACGTGACCGTTCAGCGCTTCAAGGGCCTCGGCGAGATGAACGCCGACCAGCTGTGGGAAACGACCATGAACCCCGACACCCGCACCCTGCTCAAGGTCGAGATCCCCGAGGGTGCCGAGGCCTCCACCGACGAGATCTTCAGCACGCTCATGGGCGAGAAGGTCGAGCCGCGGCGCGACTTCATCCGCGGCGAGGCGCGCAAGGTCCGCAACCTCGATATCTGATCGACGACGAACGAAAGGGCAGTTGAAAGACTCATGCCATCACGACACGCCGCCGATATTCGGCAGGTCAGCCAGAAGACGGGGCGCAGCCTGGACGAATGGTGCGCGCTGCTCGAGGCCAACGGCGTCGGTGACCGCCGGGAGGCGGTGAACATGCTGCGCGACTCCTACGCCGTGAGCCACGCGTTCGCGCTGGCCATCGCCGAGAACTGCCTGCGACGCACCGGCGACGACGAGTGGGGTGCCGCCGACTACGAGGCCGAAGAGGAGGCAGGACGCTGGTAGTGGCGGAGCGCGACATGTCGGCTGCAGCGGAGATCCTCGGTGACAGCGACGCGGTGGTCGCCGAAGACGGCCGCCGCTATGCGTTCGCCGATCACAACTGCTTCGCCTGCGGACGCGACAACCCCATCGGCATGCGCCTGCGCATCGAAATCGGCGAGGGCGTGGCGCGCACCACCTGGACGGCGGACGACAACCACGTCGGCTGGAGCGACAAGCTGCACGGAGGGATCATCGCCACGCTGCTCGACGAGGTGATGGCCTGGGCGCCGTCGAGCTTCGACTCGTGGGCCGTGACCGCGGAGATGTCGGTGCGATTCCGCTCGCCCGCCTCTCCCGGGGAGGAGCTCACCGCGGTCGGCCGCGTCACCGAACGCCGACGCCGCATCTTCAACGTGATCGGCGAGGTCCGCGCGGCCGGCGGGCGCCTCGTGGCCGAGGGTCGAGGCCGATATCTCGGTGCGGCGCCGCGGCAGAAGGCCGAGCTCAAGGCGCAGTACGGCGTCTCCCCCGACGAGCCGGGCATCGGAGTGGGTGGCGAATGACGACATTCGCGACATTCGCGACACAGCGATCGGGAAGCCGCTAGATGGAAATGCAGCGCATCGGCACGGTGCGCAACGTCCAGATCGAGGATGAGATGCGGACCGCGTACCTCGACTACGCCATGAGCGTGATCGTGGCGCGCGCGCTCCCCGACGTGCGCGACGGCCTCAAGCCGGTACACCGCCGAATCCTCTACACCATGCACGAGATGGGGCTGCGCTCCACGGCCGCGTACCGCAAGTGCGCCGGCGTCGTCGGCGAGGCGATGGCCAAGTACCACCCCCACGGCGACCTCGCGCTGTACGAGACGCTCGTGCGGCTCGCCCAGGACTTCAGCCTGCGCTATCCGCTCGTGGACGGGCAGGGCAACTTCGGATCAGTCGACGGGGATCCGCCGGCCGCCATGCGCTACACCGAGGCACGGATGGCGTCCATCACCGACGAGATGCTCGCCGACATCGAGAAGGAAACGGTCGACTTCGTCGACAACTACGACGGGCGGCTCCGCCAGCCGACCGTCCTGCCCTCGAAGCTCCCCAACCTGCTGGTGAACGGCTCGAGCGGCATCGCGGTCGGGATGGCGACGAACATCCCACCGCACAACCTGGGCGAGGTGTGCCAGGCGATCGCCAGCCTCATAGACAACCCCGACGTCACGGTCGACGAGCTGTGCGACATCGTCACCGGGCCCGACTTCCCGACCGGCGGGACCATCTTCCGCTTCGAGGACCAGCGCAACGCGCTCTCCGGCGACCGAGAGCGCGTCGACGTCATCCGCCACATGTACGCGACGGGGCGTGGCCGGATCGTGATCCGCGGCCAGGTGGCCTTCGAGGAGATCCGCCCCGGACGCATGGGCGTGGTGATCACCGAGCTGCCGTACCAGGTGAACAAGACGACCCTCATCGAGCGGATGGCCGAGCTCGTGGGCACGAAGAAGATCACCGATGTCAGTGACCTTCGCGACGAAAGCGACAGGGACGGCATGCGGATCGTGGTCGAGGTCAAGCGCGATGGCAGCCCGCACACGGTCATGCAGCAGCTCTTCAAGCACACGGCACTCCAGACGAGCTTCAGCGCCAACGTCCTCGCCCTCGTCGACGGTCAGCCGCAGACGCTCGGCCTGAAAAAGCTGCTCGAGCACTACATCTCGCATCGGCGCGACATCGTGCGGCGCCGGACAGAGTTCGACCTCGCGCGAGCCCAGGAGCGCGCCCACATCCTCGAGGGGCTCAAGATCGCGCTCGACAACCTGGACGAGGTGATCGCGACCATTCGCGCCGCCGCCGACGTGGACGCGGCGCGCTCCGCGCTCGTAACCCGCTTCTCGCTCACCGAGGTGCAGGCGAACGCCATCCTCGAGATGCAGCTGCGGCGCCTGGCCGCGCTCGAGCGCAAGAAGATCGAGGACGAGTACAAGGCGGTCATCCAGCTCATCAGCGAGCTCGAGGACCTGCTGGCGAACCCGCGCAAGATCCTCCAGGTCATCAAGGACGAGCTGCTCGACCTCGTCAAGCGCTACGGAGACGACCGCAAGACCCGCATCCAGGCCGATGTGAACCGCGAGCTGACCGCCGAGGATCTCGTGGCCCGCGAGGACGTGGTGGTGACGCTGAGCCAGCGCGGCTACATCAAGCGGCAGCCGATCGGGACGTTCCGCTCCCAGCGCCGTGGCGGCAAGGGCAAGCTTGCGATGCTGACCCGCGAGGAGGACGCCGTGCGGCACCTGCTCGTGGCCAACACGCACGACAACATCCTGTTCTTCACGAACCGCGGCCGTGTCTTCATCACCAAGGTGCACACGCTGCCCGATGCCTCACGCCAGGCGAAGGGCCTGCCGATCATCAACCTGCCCGGCGTGCAGGTGGAGCAGCGTGAGTACGTCAGCGCCATCATCAGCCTCCCGCAGTTCGAGCCGGGCAACTACCTCGTCATGGCCACCCGCAAGGGCAAGATCAAGAAGACCAGCCTCGAGGACTACGCCAAGATCCGGGCGAACGGGCTCATCGCCATCAACCTCACCGCCGGAGACGAGCTCCAGTGGGTCGGCCTTTCGGACGGACAGAACGACGTCATCGTCGCGACGAAGAAGGGGCAGGCCGCTCGCTTCCGCGAGGCCGAGGTACGGCCGCTCGGCCGAGGAACGCAGGGCGTGACGGCCATCCGGCTCAAGGGCGACGACGAGGTCATCGGCATGGAGGTCATCCAGCACCTCGAGCAGCAGCTCCTGGTCGTCACCGAGCAGGGGTTCGGAAAGCGGACCGACATCTCCGACTTCCCGATCAAGCACCGCGCCACGGGCGGCGTGATCGCCAACTCGCTCGGTCCCGAGACCGGCGACGTGGCCGCCATCCGCCTCGTGAACCGGGAGGAGGAGGACGTCATGCTCATCACCGAGCTCGGGACCATCCTGCGCACCGAGGTCGGCGGCATCAACCGCTATCGGCGCGCCTCGCGCGGCGTGACCGTCATGAAGCCGCAGGGCGAAGACCGGATCGTGAGCATCACCGTCTTCACCGACGACCACGTGGCCGAGGAGCTCCCCGATGGGGAGCCGCCGGACGCCAGCTAGGCGGACTCCGCCACGCTGAGGCGCGCGGCACCGCCGCAGGCGGGGTATCGGTCTGGCTGCTTCCATGGCGACTGATGATCGCCCAGCGGGTAGAATCAGCGAGCGAGACCCCCGCCACCGGAGAGTGACGTGTACGCCGACGAGTTCAGCATCTACGCCGGCAACGCCAACCCTGCCCTGGCCGAGCGGATCTGCCGCTACCTCCAGACCGAGCTGGGCCATGCGGACGTCTTCCAGTTCGCGAACGAGAACATCTTCGTCCGCATCCTCCAGAACGTCCGCGAGCAGGACGTCTTCCTGGTGCAGCCGACAAGCCGTCCGGTGAATGACTCGATCATGGAGCTGCTGATAATGATCGACGCCTTCAAGCGAGCCTCGGCCGGGCGCATCACGGCGGTCATCCCGTACTACTCCTACGGCCGATCCGACAAGAAGGACCAGCCTCGCGTGCCGATCACGGCGCGGCTCATCGCCGACATGCTGACCGTGGCGGGCGCCGACCGGGTCCTGACCATGGACCTGCACCAGGGCCAGATCCAGGGCTTCTTCAGCATCCCCGTGGACGAGCTCACCGCGGTGAACCTGCTCTGCGCGCACATCAAGGGCAAGCAGCTCAGCGACATCGTCGTCGTTTCGGAGCTCGGCTTCGCCAAGAAGGCCCGCCAGTTCGCGGAGCTTCTCTCCGCGCCGCTGGCCATCGTCGAGAAGCGCCGAACCGCGAACGACGACCGCACAGAGGTCATGAACATCATCGGAGAGGTCCGCGGCAGGACCGCGGTGATCATCGATGACGAGATCAACACCGCGGGCTCTCTGATCGAGGCGGTCGGGGCGCTGCAGGCGGCCGGCGCGGGCGAGATCTACTCGTGCGCGACGCACGGCGTCTTCTCGCGCGACGCGATCGCGCGAATCGCCGCGAGCGAAATCACCGAGGTCATCGTCACCGACACCATCCCACTGCCGGAGGGCACGTCCGAGCCACGGATCACGGTGCTGTCGGTTGCGCCCCTTTTCGGAGAGGCGATCAAGCGCATCCACCGCGGCGAGAGCGTCGGCGCCCTGTTCAGCTCCGAGGTCGAGCTGGTGGAAGAGATGCGCTTCTGGGAGGGGCAGGCGGAGGGCGAGCAGGAGCGAGAGCCCTCGCCGGTGGGGACCGGCTAGCCAATCCCCTGACCTCCTCCCGGCCGCCGCCGCCATCGGCCCTATACTCAGGGTCCGGTATGTTCAACTTTCTGTCCCGCCTCGGGGACTCCAACGAGCGGGAGGTCCGCGCCCTCCGGCCGCTCGTCGAGCGCATCAACGAGCTCGAGCCTGAGGTGCAGGCCCTCTCCGACGAGGCACTCGCGGCCCGCACCGAAGACCTTCGCGCCCGCCTGCGCGATCGCGTCGGCGAGATCCTGACGCCCATCGAACTGCGCGAGACCGATCCGGACGCGGACGCCAGCGAGTCCGCCCTGGCCGGCGCCGATGCCGCGCGGCTGGCAGACCAGCTCAAGCAGCAGAAGGAACGGGAGCTCGCACGGATCAACGAGGCGCTCGAGGAGATCCTGCCCGAGGCCTTCGCCGCTGGCCGCGAGGCGATGGTGCGCGCGCTCGGCAAGCGCCACTACGACGTGCAGCTCATCGGCGGCATCGTCCTCCACCGGCGCGCCATCGCCGAGATGCGCACCGGCGAGGGCAAGACCTTCGTGGCGCCGCTGGCCGCGTATCTCAATGCGCTTGTCGGGCGTGGCGTCCACATCGTGACGCCGAACGACTACCTGGCCAAGCGGGATGCTCAGTGGATCGGCGCCATCTTCCATCGGCTGGGAATGAGCGTCGGCTCCATCCAGCACGATGGTGCGTTCATCTTCGATCCGACCCATCCCGCCAACGACGAGCGGCTGCGCGACCTGCGCCCCGCCACCCGGCGCGAGGCCTACGCCGCCGACGTCACGTACGCCACGAACAACGAGCTCGGATTCGACTTCCTGCGCGACAACCTGGTCGTCGACCTGGCGGCCCGGTCGCAGCGCGCCCACTTCTTCGCCGTCGTCGACGAGGTCGACAACATCCTCATCGACGAGGCGCGGACCCCGCTGATCATCAGCGGCAACGCCGAGGAGTCGGCCGACAAGTACCTCCAGTTCGCGCGCCTCGTCCCGCGCCTCAACGCAGAGGCCGATTACGTCGTCGACGAGAAGTTCAAGCAGGTGGCGATCACCGAGGCAGGCACCGACAAGATGGAGGGCTGGCTGGGCGTCGAGAACATGTTCGCCGACGACTTCAGCCTGGCGCGCCACCTCGAGCAGGCGCTCAAGGCCGACGTGCTCTACAAGCGCGACCGGGACTACGTCGTGAAGGACGGCGAGGTCGTGATCGTCGACGAGTTCACCGGGCGCCTCATGCCGGGTCGCCGCTGGTCCGAGGGCCTGCACCAGGCGGTCGAGGCCAAGGAGGGCGTCGCCATCCGAAACGAGCAGCGCACGCTCGCCACGGTGACCTTCCAGAACTATTTCCGCATGTACGACAAGCTCGCCGGCATGACCGGAACGGCCGAGACCGAGGCCGAGGAGTTCGCCAAGATCTACAACCTCGAGGTCGTCGTGATCCCCACGCATCGCGAGATGATCCGCGCCGACTACGCGGACCTCGTGTACGCCGCCCAGTCCGGGAAGTGGCAGGCGGTGGTCGACGAGATCGCGGAGGAGCACGAGCGGGGACGCCCCGTGCTGGTCGGCACGATCAGCGTCGAGATCAGCGAGAAGCTCTCGGAGATGCTCAAGCGGCGCGGCGTCAAGCACAACGTGCTGAACGCCAAGCTCCACGAGCGCGAGGCGGAGATCGTCGCGCAGGCGGGACAGTCGGGCGCCGTCACCATCGCCACGAACATGGCGGGTCGCGGCACGGACATCGTCCTTGGCGGCAACCCCGAGGTGCTCGCCGGCGAGATCCTGCACAGGCGCGGCACGAACCTGCTGGAGGCCACCCCGGAGCAGCAGGCAACGGCCCTCGCCGAGGCGGAGCGCATCACCGAGGCGGATCGCGAGAAGGTCCTGGCGGTCGGTGGGCTGCACATCCTCGGGACCGAGCGCCACGAGGCGCGGCGCATCGACAACCAGCTGCGTGGCCGGGCAGGGAGGCAGGGCGATCCGGGCAGCAGCCGCTTCTACCTGTCGCTCGAGGACGACCTCATGCGGCGCTTCGCCAACGACCGCGTGCAGGGCATCATGCGCACCCTCGGCTTCACCGATGACACGGCGCTCGAGTCGAAGATGGTGAGCCGCACCATCGAGAACGCCCAGCGGCGCGTCGAGGGCTACAACTTCGACACCCGCAAGCACGTCGTCCAGTACGACGACGTGATCAACCGGCAGCGCGAGACGATCTACCGCGAGCGCAACCGCATCCTGCGCTCGAAGGACCTCGGCCCCACGGTCGAGGCCATGCTCTCCGACGAGGTCGCGGCGCTGATCGCCGAGCACACCGCGGGTGACCACCCCGGCGACTGGAACCTCGAGGGGCTCAAGGCCCAGCTCGCGACCATGGTCCCGTCATTGACCGATGCGGACGTGCGCGCCATCGACGAGGCCCGCGAGCAGGCCGCACTGACCGAGTCGGTCTCCGAGCTCGTCCTCCGCCGATACGCCGAGAAGCGCGAGCAGACCGGCTCCGACGGGATGAGCGTGCTGGAGCGCCTCGTCCTGCTGCGCGTCATAGACTCGCTGTGGGTCGAGCACCTCACCGCCATCGACGACATGCGCCGCGGCATCGGCCTGCGCGCCTACTCGCAGCGCGATCCGCTCAACGAGTTCAAGATCGAGGCATACCGGATGTTCGACGAGCTCAAGTCGACCATTCGCCACGACGTGACGCACACCGTGTTCCGCGTGACGGTGACGCACCAGCATCCGGAGCAGCGGCCGCTCGCGCGCAACGTGACCGAGGGGCGCGCCCCCGTTGCCGGCGCGCCGGTGCCAGTCGGCGCCGCGACCGCGACCGCGGTTGCCACCGGCGGTGGCGAGCGTCAGCCGGTGCGCGCCGGGCCGAAGCTCGGCCGCAACGACCCCTGCTACTGCGGCTCAGGCAAGAAGTTCAAGCGCTGCCACGGCGCGTAAGGCGCCCGCGAGGCCCATTCGCAACTTCCAGAGTTACGAATTGGCGGGCAAGGCCTACCCGCGGTTGCGGCGCTCGGGAGGCGCGAGCGGCACGGGATCGCCTCCGGCCTCGTCTTCAGCGTGGCGATGACGCGACAGCATCCAGAGCCGGAGCGGGAAGAGCAGCACGCAGGCGATCGCGATGAACCCCACGATCAGCAAGAACGGATCGGGCATATCGCTCTTCGCAGATGCACGGTTCGCGCCAAGCCCCGCTGTCCACATGTTTTCCACAAGCGGCTTCGAAAATCTGTGGAGCAATCGGGCACGACGGGGTTGCCATTCTGGCGCAGGACGCTAGGATGGGCAGATACGATTTGTAAGACACGCTGAGCGTGGCGTGTATTACATTCTGGAGGGCATGTGAAGCAGCAGACCATGATGCCGAGGGCTTCCGTGGCCCTCCCGATGAGCACCGCCACTCATCTTCCGGCGGTCACTCGCTTCCGAGACCCCGAGCTCCCCTACGAGGACATGATCCTCTGCGAGCGGGACTGCATGCGATGCAGCTACGCGGCCACCCTCGACTGCGACGGCAACTGCGGAGTGTGCCCGCGCAACTCCTATTGCCCGTGCGTCAATCCGGCGAAGGTGCGCGGCAAGCTCAACCGGCTCTCCGACATGGAGCTGCCGATGGTGGCGAGAGTTGGACGCAATTAGGGACGAGGCGCAGCGCCTGGCCCGGCTCGTGGCCGAGACGGCGGTGCGGCTTTGACCTCGCCAGCAAGGCGACAGAGCTCGAGGAGCTGACGGAGCGCTCCGCAGACCCCAACCTGTGGGATGACCAGGCCGCGGCGCAGACGATCATGCGCCGCGCGGAGGAGCTGCGCGCGGAGATCGAGTCGTGGCGGTCGCTCGAGCAGCGCGCCACCGGCCTCGCCGAGATGGCCGAGATGGCGGCAGCGGAATCCGGCGATTCGTCTTCGCTCGAGGCCGACCTTCAGCGCGACCTCGAATCGCTCCGCGCCGACTGGGAGCGGGTCGAGCAGCAGCTGCTCCTTTCCGAGCCCTTCGACGAGCGCGGGGCCATCGTCTCCATTCACGCCGGCGCGGGCGGGACCGAAAGCCAGGACTGGGCCGAGATGCTGCTGCGCATGTACCTGCGCTGGGCGGAGCGCCACCGCCACCGCACGGAGATCCTGGAGGCCACCGAGGGCGAGGAGGCGGGGCTCAAGAGCGTGAGCTTCAGCATCGACGGCCGGTGGGCATACGGGCAGCTGCGCAGCGAGCGCGGCGTGCATCGGCTCGTGCGCATCAGCCCGTACGACTCGCAGAATCGCCGCCATACAAGCTTCGCGCTCGTCGAGGTGATGCCCGAGGTTCCCGAGGACGCGGCCATCGAGATCGACGAGAAGGACCTCCGCGTGGACACCTACCGCGCCTCCGGCGCCGGAGGCCAGCACGTCAACAAGACCGATTCGGCGGTACGGCTCACGCACCTTGCCACCGGGATCGTGGTCGCGGTGCAGAGCGAGCGCAGCCAGCACCAGAACCGCGACCGCGCCATGTCGGTGCTGCGCGCGAAGCTGATCGAGCGCCAGGTCGAGGAACGGGAGGCGGAGATGGCCCGACTGCGCGGCGAGCACATCGAGGCGGGCTGGGGCAACCAGATCCGCAGCTACGTGCTCCAGCCGTACACAATGGTCAAGGACCTGCGCACCGGCGTGGAGACGTCGAACCCGACCGCGGTCCTGGACGGAGAGCTCGAAGCCTTCATCGACGGCTACCTGCGCTCGCGCGTCGGCTCCGACGACGGCCCCCGGCCCGCGGCCTGATGACCTCGCTCCTGCGCCGCCGAGGACGCCCGCAACCACCCGACGCTTCGGTCATCGGCCTCTCCGGCGTGTGGATGACGTACCCGAACGGCAAGGTGGCGCTCGCCGACATCACGGTCGACATCCCGCCGGGCGACTTCGTGTTCCTGGTCGGTCCGTCGGGAGCCGGCAAGAGCACGTTCATCCGGCTGCTCATCCGGGAGCAGATGCCGACCAGCGGACGGGTCCGGGTGGCGGGCCGCGACCTGCTCCGCATGCGGCGCGGCCAGGTGCCGGCGCTCCGGCGCCGCATCGGCATCGTGTTCCAGGACTTCAGGCTGCTGCCGAGCAAGACGGTGTGGGAGAACGTGGCCTTCGCTCTGGAGGTGACGGGCACGCCGCGCGCGGTGGTGCGCGAGCGTGTGCCGCAGCTGCTCAACCTGGTCGGGCTGCACGAGCACGCCCACCACCTGCCCACCCAGCTCTCCGGCGGGGAGCAGCAGCGAACGGCCATCGCGCGCGCACTCGTCCACGACCCACCGATCCTCATCGCCGACGAGCCGACCGGCAACCTTGACCCGGTCACCAGCTGGGACATCATCCAGCTCCTCATCCAGATCAACCAGCTCGGGACCACCGTGCTCATGGCCACGCACAACCAGGAGATCGTCAACGCCATGCGCCGGCGCGTGCTGGCCCTCGAGAACGGCCACCTGGTCCGCGACGAGTCGACTGCCGCGTACGAGCGGCGGTACTGACCAATGGGCTTCGCGCGCTTCGTCGGCTTCAGTGTCCTCCGTGCCTGGCAGGGCTTCTGGCGCAACGCCATGATGAGCCTGGCCGCGACGGCCACGGTGATCCTCATGCTCGTGCTGCTCGCGGCGCTGTTCATCGTCATCGCCGGGCTCAACTCGGGCCTCGAGTTCGTCGAGTCCAAGGTCGGCGTGACCGCCGAGCTCCAGGATGGGCTCACCGATGGCCAGGCCGAGGAGCTGGTGGCCGAGGTGGCGGCACTCCCGGGCGTCGCCGACGTCGATTACATCTCGCCGGACGAGGCGCTGGCACGTCTCCGGGCCGCCTTCGCCGAGCGCGGCGAGGAGCTCGACTTCGGCGGGGCCGACATCCAGCTCCAGGCCACGATCGAGATCGCGCTGGAGGAGCCCGACTTCGCGCGCGACGTCAGCCTCGCGCTCACCGAGCGTCGGGACGTCACCCGCATCACGACGCGTCAGCAGGAGGTCGACACGCTCGTCGGGATCATCAACGTGATCCGCACGGTGGGCATCGGTGCCGTCGGCCTCGTCGGCCTGACGGTCCTGTTCATGATCATCAACACCATCCGCATCGCGGTCTACAGCCGAGCGCGCGAGATCGAGATCATGCGGCTCGTCGGTGCCTCCGACTCGTTCATCCGCTGGCCGTTCATCCTGGAGGGGATCCTGTGCGGGCTCATCGGCGCCATGGTGACGATCGCCCTGGTCGCCGCGATCTGGGAGCCGATCCAGCCGGTGATGGTGGCGGTGTTCCAGATGCCGACCTCGGTGAGCCGCGAGTTCCTCGCCACGCTGGCGCTCCTCCTGTTCGGGGTCGGCCTCGGGGTCGGTGCGCTCGGCTCCTGGATCAGCGTGCGCTCGTACCTCGCCGGCTCCAGCTGATAGCGGAAATGTAATCCGCCGCTCACCGGCCCCACGCGTGGCGTTGCTAGACTGCGAGCCCGAATGACCGATCAACCGCCCGCTTCCACGCCCGGCCCCACGCACCGCGTGGGCGGCGGCAGCGTGCCATGGATCATCTCGCTCGCGCTGGCGGCAGTGGTCGGTGCCCTGCTCTTCGTCGGCGGCTACCTCGCCGCCGGCGGCGCCGGTGGGACCACCGGCTGCGCAGTTCCGGAGCCCGCCTTCGAGGCGTTCTGCGAGGCCTACGACCGGCTTCAGCGCGAGTACGTGGACGACCTGGACCCCGAGCAGCTGGCGGAGGGTGCCATCCAGGGCATGTTCCAGTACGGGGTCGAGGATCCCTACTCCGGCTACATGCCCGCCGACGAGTACCAGCGCGCGCTCGGCGACCTGTCGGGCACGTTCAGCGGCATCGGGGCGGAGATGGCCATCCGCAACGTGGAGGATCCGGATGACCTCGCGGCCTGCACCGAGTTCAACGACACGTGCCGGTTCGTGGTCCTCGCACCCCTGGCCGACTCACCGGCGGAGGCGGCCGGCGTCCAGGCCGGCGACGTGGTGCTGGCGGTGGATGGCGAATCGGTCAACGGCTCGGTCATGAACGACCAGATCTCGCGCATTCGCGGCGAGTCCGGGACCGACGTGACGCTCACGCTCCAGCGCGACGCTGGCGATCCCTTCGACCTCACCATCACGCGCGCGGAGATCGTCCTCCAGGAGGTCGAGGCGCGGCTCATCGACGGTCACATCGGCTACATCGCGCTCAATGCGTTCTCGGCGCAGGCATCCGAACAGTTCGCTGACGGGCTGCGGCAGCTGCTGGACGACGGCGCCGACCAGATCGTGTTCGACCTGCGCGACAACCCCGGCGGCTACATCGATGCCGCGCAGGAGATCGCCAGCCAGTTCATCGGCTCAGGGGTGATCTTCACCCAGGAGTCGGCAGGCGACGAGGTGCGGGTCTACGAGGCCACCGGCGACGGCGTGGCCACCGATCCGGACATCCCGGTGGTGGTCCTCGTGAATGGCGGCTCGGCATCCGCCTCCGAGATCGTGGCCGCCGCGCTCGATGAGGCGGGACGCGCGACGCTCATCGGCGAGCCCAGCTTCGGAAAGAACACCGTGCAGGTCTGGAGCCGCCTCGAGAACGACGGGGGCGTCCGGATCACCATCAGCCGCTGGTTCACCCCGGACCACAACAGCGTGGCTCCGGATGGCGTCCAGCCGCACATCGTCGCGGCACGCGATGCGGAGACGCCGCCCGACGAGGATCTGGCGCTCGACGCCGCCCTCGACTACCTCGCGGACCAGCCGGTCGCCGACGAGCCCCCGCGACCGATGCCATCCACCTCGCCGGCCGCCCTCGGGGAGGCGAGATCGGTGATCGGCATTGTCGGCGCGCGGGGCATCTGCTAGCATTCCGCGCAACGAGAGGAGGTGGTGTGCAGATGAGTAGTTCCACGCACGCCACCACCGGAGCAGCGCGGTAGAACCACTGCTTCGAGTGGTGTAGCGACGGAGAGAGCCGGCGGAAAACTGCCGGCTCTTTCCATGTCCGCCGAATCTCGCGAGCTCACCGCTCCGCACCCTGGACCAATACGCCCATGTCCGACGAGACCATCGCCCTCAATCGAAGAGCCCGCCACGACTACGCCATCGAGGACACCCTCGAGGCGGGCCTCGTGCTGACCGGCACCGAGATCAAGAGCATCCGGGCCCGCAAGGTGAACATCGCCGAGGCCTACGCGCGGGTGGACAAGGGCGAGATGTGGCTCATCGGCGCGCACATCGCCGAGTACGCGCAGGGAAATCGCGCCAACCACGCTCCGACCCGCACGCGGAAGCTGCTTCTCCATCGCGACCAGATCGCCGAGCTGACCGGGCTCCAGGCGGCCAAGGGCCTGACCATCGTTCCGCTGCGGCTCTACCTGCGGAACGGCCGCGCGAAGCTCGAGCTCGGGATCGCGCGAGGCAAGAAGACCCACGACAAGCGCCGCACGATCGCCGAGCGAGACATGAGACGCCAGCTCGAGCGAGACACGAAGGAGCGGGTCAAGCTCTAGAACGGGTGTTCACATCGGGATGGGCGTCTGGTACAATGACTGCCGTTCGGTTCGTGGGGATGTCAGGTTTCGACAGGGCCCGTGAGCCGGGAATCGCAGGTCGAGGTTGCTCGCAGGCCTCGTAAAAAAGCGGGCAATTGCTGTAACTGGCAACGATAGTTACGTCCTCGCTGCTTAGGCAGTGAGCATTGACGCCGTCCCCCCTCCCCGGACGGCGAAGATGTCATTAGGGGAGGTGCGGCGTCGCCGACTCCGGTGAGTGGCGTCAAAGAGCCGAGAGGCACATCGGATAGCGAGCGAAGCACCCCGCCGGTTGGGGGCCCGCATCGCGAAGCGCAAGTAGGCCGGAAATACCTGTAGGAAGTTCTCGGGGAACGTGTTCTGGACGGGGAGTTCGATTCTCCCCCATCTCCACCATCACTTCTGAACGCCCTGCCGGCAGCGCGTGCACGGCGGTGTGGTACGGTCCATCACCGAGGGCGCAGAGCCGATGCCTGAGGCATGGCACCGCCCCCATTCAAAGGTGGAGGGACGCCCCAGCCCATGAACTTCAACAGCCTGTCATCCAATGAGAAGCTCGCCGTGTACGGGTCACTGGCGGTGATCGTCGGCATGCTCATCGGCTCCGGAGGGTTCTTCGGGTTCGGCCTGGGGATTCTCGCGCTGGTTGCCGCAATCGCATTGCTCGTGATCGTATTCCTGCCTCAGCTGTCGTCTGGGACCAGCCTACCGGGGTCGAAGGGGACCCTCATGTTCGCCGCCGGCATCATCGCCGCGGCGGTGCTGGTGATCACCCTGATTCAGTACATCTCGTTCATCGGCGCGTTCCTGGGAAGCATCAACGGGATCTTCTTCCTGATCGCGGTGGTCGGGTCGCTCGTCATGGCCTGGGCAGGCTGGCAGGAGCTGCAGACCGAGGGTGGCTCATTCCGGTTCGGCACCGGCGACGGCACCGACGCCACCCGCACCCCGCCGACGCGCGCCGACAGAGACCCTGCGAGCCCGCCTCGGACCGATGCGCCGAGCTCCACCTCGGCGAATACGACGGGCATGGGCTCGACCGGCCCCGCGTCCACGAGCGCCGGATCCACCGAGATGGGCTCCGAAGGCGGACCGGACACGCGACGCGACGACGACACCCTGCGCAACCCCTGATCGCGAATCGCGCAAGTGATGAGCCGGTCGGCCAAGCGGGTCGGCCGGCTCAGTCGTCTCCGGCCAGCGTCCCGGCCCGCTCGAGAAGCCAGCCGACGGAGTCGCCCGCCATCTCCGCGCTCAGTGCGGCGGTGAGGCGCCGGATCACCACGTCGGCAGCGAGGCCGTCGTCGATGGCGTCGACCGCCTCCACCATCCGGCGCCGGCGGGCCGGTTCGGGGTGGGCCTGCGCAACGTGGCGGACGAGGGCCGCGATGTCCGCGTGGGTGGCGGCAAGCTCGTCGGGCGGCGGCTCGAACGCGTCCTCGAAGTAGACGATTGCCAGCGCCAGAAGCAGATCGGCGTCGGCTTCGGCCCGCCGCGAGCCGTGGACAGCGCCCACCACCAGCGCATACCCGTCGTCCAGGGTCGGCGCGAAGCCGACCCACGGGCCTTCGGGGCCGATGCGCCCCACGGCACAGACCGGCACGTCCATGAGGCGCCCGCAGCGCCGGTCCCTACTCCTTGATCGTGCTTGCCGGCAGGACCACGATGCGACGGCTCGGCTCGACACCCACGCTCTGGGTGCGCACCTTCGGGTTCTCGAGCAGCGCCATGTGCACGATGCGGCGCTCGACAGCGGGCATCGCCTCCAGCTGAAGGATCTTGCCAGTCTGGATGACGCGCTTCGCTGCACGGTCGGCGACGTCGCGCAGCTGCTCCTCCCGCTGCCCGCGGTAGTTCTCCACGTCGACGGCGATGCGGTGGTGCTGGCCCTCCCGGCGCCCGACGATGAGGTTCACGATGTGCTGAAGGCTGGCGAGCTTCTCGCCGCGCCGGCCGACCAGCGCCGTGAGGTCGTCGCCGCGCACGTTGAGGCGCGACGTCTCGCCGACGCTAGCGACCTCGACAGTTCCACCGAGCCCCATGAGCTTCAGCATCTCCTCCAGCACCGTCTTGCCGGTCTCGAGCGTCGCGCGCTCCTCATCGGAGAGCTCCTCGATCGGCTTGCCCGGAACGAACGGGGTCGGCTCGCGACGCTCGCCCCGCGGCTCTCGCGGCGGACGGTCGCGTCGCGGCTCGCGGATGGCGTGCTCGCCGTCGCGGCTGCGGCCGTTCGTCTCGCGGCCGCCTCGCTCCCTACCGCCCCGGCCACGCCCGCCACGCGGGCGACGCGCGTCGGCCCGCGCGAGCTCGGCGGCCTGGTCATCAGCGCCGAGGGGTTCGTCCGGCGTGGCGGGGGCCTCGGCCGATCCAGACGTGGCGGCCGCGGGTGGCTCCTCGGCCCGGGTCTCGGTGGGCCGGGGGGGCTCAGGACGCGGGGCCGGCGGGGCGGAAGGCGCCGCCACAGCTCCGACCGCATCCTTGGGAGCAGCCAAGATGCGAGCATCCTCGGCACCAACGCCCAGCACGCCTTTGCTGCCCTGCGACAGGATCTCGATATCGAGCTCGGAGAGATCGGCTCCGTACTCGGCCATCGCCGAACGGATGGCACCTTCTACGTTCTTGCCGGTGAACTCACGGAATGTCATCGCTTCTTGCCTCGTCGCTTGGCGCCGCCGGATCGTCGGTTCGCGGGTCGCGAGGAGGCGCGAGAGCCGGCCGCCACGGGGGCGCGTGGATTGGAGGGCTGGGGAGGTGCCTGTGACGGCTCATTGGTATCGACGCGCTTGGTGCGCGGGGACGCCGTCGTGATCCCGTTCGGCGAGGGCGCCCATCGTGGCTGCCAGCCGAAGAGCGGGAACAGGTTGCCCCATCCCATGATGAGGAACTGCTGTACCACCAGGTACGCGGTGTAGACGATCCAGTACAGGATCAGGCCGCTGGGGAAGATGCCGCCCCAAACGATGGTCAGAAGAGGGAACGTGTAGATCATCGTCGAGGTCATCGCGGCGGTGGGATCTTCGGAGTTGGGGCGGGGACTCGTCATCTTTACCTGGACGAACTGCAGGATCGCCGCGATGACAGCCAGCAGGGACAGGGCAAACGAGCCGAAGAGCGGGATGGCGAAGACGGTGTCGATCTGCGCCAGGTCAAGGCCCAGGAGCCAGCCGATGGTCGTATCGACGGGCTGGCGCAGCTGGATCGGGTCGATCAACTGGCAGTTGATGGGGAGGAACTGCGGCATCTGGATGAACTCGGGCAGGTTGCACTGCCCGTTGACCGCGATCTCGTACCAGTCGGTGCGACCCTCGACTGCCGTGACCAGACCCTCGGACCGCAGGGCACTGAAGGCGTCCCGCTGGTCATCGCCCGGGGTGAAGCCCTGGATCACCCCCGAGGCACGGATGAGCGCCTGATAGAGGGCGAACAGGATCGGCAGCTGGAGGACGACCGGAAGGCAGCCGGCGGCCGGGTTGACGCCGTGCTCCTTGTAGAGCGCCATGGTCTCTTCGCTGATCTTCTGCCGGTTGCCCTTATGCTTGCGCTGCACCTCGCGAACGAGGGGCTGCATCCGCTGCATCTCCTTCTGCGAGCGGATCTGCTTGATGAAGAGGGGCGCCAGGATGGTGCGGATGACGATGGTGAAGACGATGATCGCCAGCGCGAAGTCGAAGAACGGCACGTTGTAGAAGAAGAGCAGCAGGTTGAAGAGCGGCAGGAAAAACACGTCCCACGGCGGCGTGAAGTGCTCGATTCCCATCATCGGAGTGCCACTCGCTCAGCTGATCGGGTCATAGCCGCCCGGATGGAACGGATTGCATCGGCCGATGCGCTTTGCGCCCATCCACGAGCCGCGCAGCAGGCCATATCGGTCGATGGCCTGGTAGGTGTACTGCGAGCAGGTCGGCGAATAGCGGCAGCTCGCCGGCATCCACGCGGTCAGCTTCTGGTAGGCGACGATCAGTCCCAGCCCGATTCTCTTCATCTTTCCATTGCCGCCCGCCTGAGCAGGGTGTCCAGCGCGCCGTCCAGGTCGGCGAAGGTTGCCTGACCGGCGGCCGGCCGCGCGATCAGGAGCAGGTCCCATCCGGGACCGATAGATTCCAACCGTCGGCGCAGGATCTCCCGCAGCCGGCGACGTACCCGATTACGCTGAACCGAGCCCCCGAGCGTCCGCGGCGTCGACAGGCCGATGCGTGTCTCGGCCCGCTCGGTCCGCACCCAGCGCAGGATCAGGAGCGGCGTCGAGCGCGCGCGTCCGTCACGGGCGATCGCCTCGAAATCGGCCCGGCGCCGGAGCGTCGGCAGCAGGGGCATCGTTGAGGCGCCTCCCGGTCAGACGGTCAGCCGCTTGCGCCCCTTGGCTCGGCGGCGAGCAAGCACACGGCGACCGCCCTTCGATGCCATCCGGGCCATGAACCCATGCTCGCGTTTCCGCGCGCGCTTCTTGGGCTGATACGTCCTCTTCGTCATGGCTGCCTGCCGGCTTCCTCGTTCAACGCTTCGCGATTCGAACCCATCGGACAAACGAACGGCTGGCGTTCCGCCAGCCTCGCGTCCACAAAAGGTGAGTGGCCCGTCTCGCTCTTGAGGTCGGAGTCTACGGCGGAGCCGGGGGTGAGTCAAACTCGACGGCAGCGGATTCCGACCCCGAACAGGAGGCGTGGCGCCGATCCGTTGCTCCACCGAATCGGCCGCTGCTATAGTGGCGCGACCCCCGGCCGAACCGACTCCAGCAACGTCCTTCCTCGGCCCGGAGGAGCACTCATCGGCCCACGCGGGCTGCGCTCAGATCGGTTCGGAGACCCCAGATTGATGGATGCGAAGCAGGTGTGGCGCGCCGCCCTCGGCGAGCTGCAGGTCTCTCTCTCGCCAGCCAACTTCGAGACCTGGCTCAAGGACACCCACCTCGTCGAGATGGACGAGAACCGCTACCGGATCGCCGCCCCGAATGGCTTCGCACGTGACTGGCTCGACAACCGCTACCGCCCGCTGATCAGCCAGACCCTGGCGCGCGTGGTGGGCGGCTCGGTCCAGGTCGAGTTCGTGGTGGACGACGCCGCCGGCCCCGTCCCGGACCAGGTCGACGAGGACGCGCAGGTCGCCATGCCGCCGCTCTCCGCCGGCGGCAACGCGCTCAACCTCAACAGCCGCTACACGTTCAGCAACTTCATCGTCGGCTCCGCCAACCGCCTGGCCCACGCGGCCGCACTGAGCGTCGCCGAGCGACCGGGCCACGCCTACAACCCGCTCTTCCTGTATGGCGGCGTCGGGCTCGGCAAGACGCACCTCATGCACGCCATCGGCAACGCTGTGTCCGCGAAGTTCCCACGCAAGCGGATCATGTACGCGACCAGCGAGAAGTTCACGAATGACTTCATCAACTCCATCCGCGAGCAGAAGATGGAGGACTTCCGCAACCGCTACCGACGCATCGATGTGCTGCTCATCGACGACATCCAGTTCATCGCCGAGCGCGAGCGGACCCAGGAGGAGTTCTTCCATACCTTCAACGCCATCCACGAGGCGGGCAAGCAGGTCGTCCTGTCCAGCGATCGGCCACCGAAGGCGATCACCACGCTCGAGGAGCGGCTCCGCAGCCGCTTCGAATGGGGGCTCATCGCCGACCTGACGCCGCCGGATCTCGAGACCCGCATCGCCATCCTGCGCTCAAAGGCGGAGGACCAGCTGCACCTCATCCCGTCGGAGGTGATCGACTTCATCGCGCGCAAGGTGGTCAGCAACGTCCGCGAGCTCGAGGGCGCGCTCAACCGCGTGGTGGCCTACGCCTCGATGAGCGGGATGCCGGTCAATATCGAGCTTGCCTCGGCGGTGCTCAGCAACGTCATGTACAACCCGCGCAAGAAATCGATCACGCCGCAGCGCATCGTGCGCGCCGTGGCCGACTACTACGGGGTCAACCTGGACCAGCTTCGATCATCGAAGCGCGACCGGGCCATCGTCGTCCCGCGCCAGATCGCCATGTTCCTCATCCGCGAGGAGACCGACATCAGCCTGCTGCGCATCGGCGCCGAGCTGGGCGGACGGGACCATTCGACCGTCCTTCACGCCTGCGGCAAGATCAACCGCGAGCTCGCGGTGAACGACGAGATGCGTCGCGAGATCAGCGCGGTGCGGGAGATGATCTACTCCGAGTGATCCATCCGGAACGTGCTCGTGGATATCCGCCTGCCACTGTGGAGAATCGGCACGCCGTCGCGGCGTGGCGCGTAGGGTGTTTCCACCGGGCGGGCCGATTCGTCCGCACTCGGTGATCCGTCATCGGTCATCTGTCCACCGGGCCCGAGGTGGTTGTCCGCATCGATCGTCAGGCACGGGCGCGAGGGCAAGGGAGGCGGTGATCCACACCGTCAACACCCCTACTGGAGACTACGGCGAGTCGGTATTCTTAAGGTGAACCGATAGAGAGTCAGGGCAAGTCGGTGGATATCGTGAGGTCGGTATGAATGTCTCGGTGATGCAGGAGAACCTGGCACGCGGCCTCCAGACCGTGAGCCGTGCGGTGAGCGCTCGCGCCACGCTGCCCGTGCTGGCCAACGTGCTCCTCAAGACGGAGGGATCGGGCCTCAAGCTCACCGCCACCAACCTCGAGATCGGCATCAACTGCTGGGTTCCAGGGAAGGTCACCGAGGAGGGTGAGATCACGGTCCCCGCCAGGTTGCTCACCGATCTGGTCGCCTCGCTTCCGAACCGGCGGATCGACCTCGTGCTGTCGGCCAAGGACCGCACCCTCAAGCTCACCTGCGGGCATAACCGATCCAGCATCAAGGGCATCGAGGCCGATGAGTTCCCGGTCGTTGCCGCCATCGGTGACTCGCCGACCAGCAGCGTCGAGGGGAAGCTGCTGCACGAGGCTCTCGGGCAGGTCGTCTTCGCGGCGGCATCGGATGAGAGCCGGCCCATCCTGACCGGGGTGCTCACCAGGCTCAAGGGCGACACGATGACGCTCGCCGCCGCGGACAACTACCGGATCGCGGTTCGGACGCTGAAGCTCGACCGACCGGTGGATCCGGAGGTCGTGGTGGTGGTTCCGGGCCGCTCCTATGCCGAGCTCATGCGGGTCCTGCCCGATGGCGACGCGCCGATCGAGATTACCGTCACTCCGAACAAGAGCCAGGTCCTCTTCCACGCGGAGGGCGTGGACCTCGTCAGCCGGCTCATCGAAGGCCAGTTTCCGAACTACGAGCCGGTGATCCCGACCTCGCACAGCTCGCGAGCGGTCATCGACCGCGAGGCGTTCCTGGCCGGCACCCGTCGAGCGAGCATCTTTGCGCGGGACAGCGCCAACATCGTGAAGATCGAGCTCGGCGCCACCGATGGCGACGGGACCGGAGTGGCGATCACGGCACACGCGGCGGACATCGGCGACAACGCCGATACGGTGGATGCGGCCGTGGAAGGCTCTCCGACGGCCATCGCCTTCAATGCGCGCTACCTCATCGATGTGCTCAGCAACCTCGGCGTCGACGAGGCGGCGCTCGAGCTGTCGGGGCCGCTCGCGCCGGGCGTCATCCGCGGCATCGGCAGAGACGACTATGTGCACGTCATCATGCCGGTGCGCACCGCGTCCTGAAGCCGGGCTCGGCCATGGAGCTGAGCGCCGCGCGGCACGCGGCCCTGGACGCCACCATGGACGTCACGCGCATCGGTCTCGAGCATTTCCGTAGCTACGCGACGGCCGAGCTGCTTCCCGATCCCGGTCTGACCGTCGTCGTCGCGCCGAACGGAACCGGCAAGACGAACCTGCTCGAGGCGATCAGCGTCGCGATCGGCGGCAGATCTCATCGTTCCGCGACCGACGTCGAGCTCGTGGCGCACGGAGAGCCCTTCGGCCGGGTGCGGCTCGAGCTGTCGGGCGGTACGGCTGCCGGCGGCGCCACGATCGAGCTGCTGCTGCCGGGAGAGGCGCCCCCGCCGGGCTTGAGGAAGCGCCTGACCCTGAACGGCGTCCCACGTCGAGTCGCATATCTCGCCGATGCAGCGCGCATCGTCCTGTTCCGGCCGGAGGAGATGCTGCTGCTGGTCGGGTCCCCGTCGGACCGGCGGCGGTTCCTGGACGGCATCCTGGCGCAGCGCGACCGCGCGTCGGCGCGCGACCTCGTCGAGCTGGCGCGGGTCGTCGCGCAGCGAAATGCCCTGCTGCGAGCGATTCGCGCGGAGGAGGCGAGCCTCGACGCCATGGTCTTCTGGGACGAGCAGCTGGCGCTGGTGGGGGCGCGGGTGATGCGGGCGCGCCTGTCGGTGGTCGCCGAGCTCGCGGAGCGCATCGGTCCGCTGCATGACGCGGTCGCGCCGCCGGATGAGCGTGGTGCCTCGGTGCGCCTCGCCTACGCCGACGCGCTCAAGGACGCATGGCCCGAGCGGACCGACCCACGCGAGCGCATCCCCGGCGACGGTGAGCTCACCGCCGCGTACCGCCGGCGCATCGCGGACGTGCGACCCAAGGAGGCGTGGAACGGGGTGAGCCTCGTCGGCCCGCAGCGGGACGACCTGCGGGTCTCGCTCTCCGATCGGGAGGTGGCCACGCACGCAAGCCGCGGACAACAGCGGACGATCATCCTGGCGCTCAAGCTCGCCGAGACGGAGCTGCTGGGCGCCGAGGGGCCGCGCCCGATCGTGCTCCTCGACGACGTCTTCAGCGAGCTCGACCCGGACCGCTCGGCGCGGCTCTCCGGCCTGCTGACCGGCCGCGGCCAGGTGATCGTGACGACCGCGGACCCCAGCACCATTCACGCCGATACCGCCTCGCGCGCGGTGTGGCGCATCGTCACCGGGCGGCTGGAGCGGGACTCGTGAGCGGGCGGGCTGCGCGGACCAGCACGGCCGGGGCCGCCGTGCGGCGCGCGCTCGAGGACGCCATGGGGCCGCTCGCCGTGGAGGGTCTGGCACTTGGTCAGGTTCGCGTCGCGTGGGAGGAGCTCATGGCGGAGGGCCGGCTCGAGCGAGGGCCGCTGTCGAGCCGCGTCACGCGGGTGACGGGTGGCACCGTGCACGTCGAGGCCTCGGAGTCGGGTCTCGCGCAGGAGCTGACGCTGCGAGCGGATGCGCTGGCATGGGCGCTCAACGAGCGCATGAAAGGGCGTCCCGGCGCACACATCCTCGTTCGGGCCCTGTCGGTATCGGTGGGTCGAATCCGCTCCTGAGGCCGGTCGGCACTCGCCATAATCGGCGGAGGACCTCGAGAGACGCCGGCACATGAGCACTCGCCTCGCCACTCTGATCGGACTGCCCGCCGAGGACGAGCGCGCGGCCGATGCCGGCGACGTCATCCGGTTCCACGAGCCACCGCTCGGCGCGCGGGCCAGGACCAAGGGCTCGCTCTACCTCCTCGCGCAGGTCACCGGGGTCGATCGACGGCTCGTCGCGGCGGCACGCGAGGCCCTGGACGCACTGGAGCGCGAGTACTACTACGACCTGACCGGAGGGGTCCCGGTCGCGCTGCGGCGGGCGCTCTCCATCGCAAACCGGAGCCTCTACCACCAGCGTGGCGCGCTCGGCATCCCGGCTCGCGCACGCATCGGCGTGGTGGCGCTGGTGGTCCACGAGCGAGAGGCTCACGTGGTGCGGCTGGGATCGCCGACCGCCGTCCTGGTCCGGGACGGTCGGATGTACGAGGTGCCGCCTCCGCCGCCGGCGACGGAGCACGACGCGCGCCGCCCCCGCCGCCAGGTCGCGACCAGTGCGGGCGAGGCGCGCGATACCGAGCCACTCGCGTGGCGGGGTCCACTCGCGATGGGAGACCGGATCGCGCTCGTCAGCAGGCACCTCGCACGCGTGGTCGGCGCCGACGAGCTCAAGCGGACCCTGCTCGCCCAGCACCCATCGAGTGCGGTCGAGCACCTCCAGCACCTCTTCGCCTCCCGCGGCGCCAACGGATCCGATGGCGCCCTGGCGCTCCAGGTCGTCGAGCTCCCGGCGACGGCCGCGACGCACCCCCTGGAACCGGTTCGCCCAGCCGATCCATTCGCCGGGCTGCCGGACCGAAGCCCGGTGCCGCTCGCTGACGCCGTGGGCCGGGAGCTTCACCGCGGACGGAGGGCGGCGATGGCAGTGCGACGCGCCGGCGCCGGGGCGGTGCCGCGGCTGGTGGGAGCGCTCTTCGCCTTCGTCCCCCGCCGCCGAACGGACTTTCCCACCGGCATCCCGCGCACCCAGGACCTGCGTGACGCCCGCAGGCGCCGGCTGGGCGTGGCAGGCATCGCCGGCGTCGCGGCGCTCGTTGCCCTTGGTGCGACAGTGGTCGGGCTCCCGACAGCAGGCCCGGCGGAGGCGATCCCGCGGGCCACGGTCGCCCGCGAGTCGATCGCCCACGCGGCGGCGCTGCTCGGCCGGGTCAATGAGCGTGTTCGGGGCGCGGACCTCGTCGATCGCGATCCGGACGGCGCCAAAGCCATCCTGGCGAGTGCGCGCGCGTCGCTCGAGTCCGCGCTCGCCGCCGGCGTGCCCGCGTCCCGCCTGGGCACGCTGGTCGCGGCACTCGAGGAGCGGGCCGACCGGCTCCACCGCGTGACGCGGATCGCGGCCCCGGACGTCGTGGTGGACCTGGGGGCGCTGCTCGACGACGTCGACCCGGTGGACATGGTGGCGGCCAGCGACGGGTCGCTCTGGGTGCTGGACCAGGGACGCGGCAGGGTGGTACGAATCGATCCGGCGTCCGGGACGGCGACGGTCGCCTATCGCGCGGGGCAGGCACCGACGTCGGGAGAGCGACCCGGCGATCCGTGGCTGCTGGCCACCGCCGCGACGGACGCGGTGGTCATCGACCGCGGCCGGGTGGCGTGGCGCATCGATCTCGTCGAGCAGGTGCCCCGCCGCATGGCGATCAGCGGCATCGGACGCCTCAGCCCGACGACGACGCTCATCGCCGCACTCCAGCATCGGCCACCGCTCGAGATCTTCAACCTGTACCTCGTCGATGGCGAGAGCGGCGAGATGGACCGCTGGAGTCCGCCGCCGGTGCTCCCCGTCGAGTTTCCCGAGCCCCCTGAGCCGTATCTGAGCGAGGCACCGGACCTCGATCCGGCACGTGCCCGCGACCTGCGCGTCGACGTCAACGGCTGGCTGCTCCACGCGTCCACGGTGACGCGCATCGACTTCGGCACGCCCCGAGGCCAGGACGAGTACTCGCTTGACCCCCCGCCGGACACTGACCTCCGCCCGACGCTCGACTACCGGCTCATCGACGGCGCGACCATCGGCGACCGCGAGCTGCTGTTCGTGTACGACGCGGCGAGCGACCGGCTCATCGCCTTCGGACGCGCCGACGGATCGTTCGTGCGGCAATGGATGGCGCCGATGAGCGGCGCGGCGAGCGGCGTCCTGGACGACGTGCGTGGGCTCGCGATCGCCTCGGTGGTCGACGGGCCGCCCATCGCCTACCTGCTCACCGCTGACGGGGTCGTGCGCCTCGTGCTCGAATAGCCGACGCTAGAATCGGCCCATGGCTGAGCAGCCGTTCGGAAGGGTCCGGCTCATCGAGATGGTGGTCGAGAGCGTCCGCGTCCACATGCTCTCCAGCCAGCACGTGGTCATCCTCAAGGAGTCCGATCGGGACCGATACCTGCCGATCTGGATCGGCGCATCGGAGGCGAATGCGATCGCCATGCGCCTCCAAGGGCTCAGCGCCGACCGGCCGCTCACCCATGACCTGCTCATCAACGTGCTCGGGGCGCTGAGCTCGACGTTGAGCCGGGTCGTGGTGACGCAGGTGACGGAGGGCACCTTCCACGCTCGCCTTTATCTCGAGAACGCGAGCGGCGAGGAGACCGACATCGACTCCCGGACCTCGGACGCCATCGCCGTGGCCGTGCGCACCGGGTCGCCGATCTACGTGGACGAGCGCGTCCTGGACGAGGCGGGCGTCGAGCCGGAGGCGGGCGACGGCGACGGCCCCGATGACGAGAAGCTCGCGGTGTTCCGCGAGTTCGTGAACTCACTGGACGTCGACCTCGAGTCCGGCGAGCGCGGGCCCACCGCGGAATAGCCCGGCCGGTCAGGCTCCTGCGACCGGCCTCCGGGCGGTGCCGAGCACCTCCGAGCGGCGGGTCCACATCGCCAGCCGAAGCCTGCCGATGTCGCGGAAGGTGCGCACGATCTTTCGGAAGCTGGCGCCGGTGTTCTGGCCTGCCGCTCGCGCGTAGTGCGTCACGCCCACCTGCGCCAGCCGTTCGCCCCGTGCCTTGAGCTTGATGAGCAGCTCGGCCGACAGAAACGGCGAGTCGGCGTCGAGCCGCAGCCCATCGAAGGCCCCGCGCCGGAAGACCTTCATGGCGCAGTCGATGTCACGCACGCGCAGGCCGAAGGTTGCCGAGACGATGGCGTTGTATGCCTTGGCGATGAAGATCCGATGCGGCGGGTCGCGTCGCCTGAGGCGGTAGCCGATCACGGCGTCGACCGGGCCGCGTCGCGGATCGTCGAGCCGCTCGAGAAGTCGCGCCATCTCGCGCAGGTCGAACTGGAGGTCGCCGTCGCTGAAGGCGATGAGCTCCCCGGTGGCGTTTTCGAAGCCAGCGCGCAGCGCCCCGCCGTATCCGCGGTTCGGCTGATGATGCACGCGGACTCGCTCGTCAGCGGCGGCCAGTGCATCGGCGAGCTCCGGCGTTCGGTCGGTGGAGCCGTCATTGACGATGAGCACCTCGATCGATCCATCCACCAGCGGACCGATCTCGTCCAGCGCATGGCGCACCGTCGCCTCGACGTTCTCCTCCTCGTTGAATGCGGGGAAGAAGAAGGTCAGCCGCGGGCGCGAGATGTCGCTCATGTTGCCGGGCCCTCGATCAGCAGCAGGTCGGTGTAACCGGGGTACGTGCTCACCGTGCGCGTCTGCCATTGCTCGGTGATGCGGCGGTACTCCCAGTCGGGTGGCACCACGTAGACCGGCCGCCGTCCGAGGTGCGCCTCGACGGCCCGCGTCATCGTACGGTACCCGTCGTCGAGGATGTTCCGGTCGTCGATGATCGTGATGTCGGGCCGCTCGCCGAGCACCCAGCGGTGGTGCCACAGCGGCGTGCTGTAGCTCCACCAGCTGATGACGACGGCGTTCGGCGGAAGCGCGCGATGCACCGAGGCGACCCATGCGTCGGCGTCACGGTTTTGGCTCTGATCGTGCGCCGCGTAGCCGCCCACCAGCGACGCCGCGGCCAGCAGCGACCCCAGGGAGACGACGGTCGCGCCCGCCACGCCGGCGAGCCGCCGCCGCGTGCCGAGCGTTGCGGACAGCCGGCGGCTCGACTCGGCCACCGCCGAGGCGCACAGCGCACCGATGGCCCCCAGCGCGACGCCGAGCAGCGGTGCCGTGGCCACCAGGGTCGGCATGTAGTAGCGGTCGATGTCGCCGTCACGGAAGTTCATCGAGTAGAAGACGTTCGCGAGGACGGTCAGGAGCAGCATGAAAAACGCCCCGCGTCGGCGGACGGCAAGGATCGCGGCCCCGACTGCGGCGAGCAGCCAGCCCGGCCCAGCGAACTGGCGACCGAGGATCTGCTCCGTCCGCTGCCACTTCAGCCCGAGGTCGGCGAGCGGCGTGCCGAAGCCGTCGAAGAGGCCGCTGAACTGCTCGGCCATGATCAGGTAGCGCAGGCGCTCGAAGGTCTCGGGACGCGCGTAGAAGAGCGGTGGGTCGGGATTGATCTGGGAACGGATCACGATATAGGCGTACGAGCCGATGACGCCCACCGCGAGCAGGGCGGCGCAGGCGGCGAGCGTGCGCCAGCGACGCCAGATGCGTCGATCCACGGCGACCAGCCACGCGGCGATCCCCGGGGCGGTGAATCCGAGCAGCGGGTGGGCTCCGAGCCCTATTCCGAAGGTGAGCGCGGCGGCGACCAGCCAGCGGTCCGCTCGCGGTGAGCTCGCGCGACGCGCGGCGCCCCAGACGAGGAGCAGCCAGGTGACGAGGGCCACGAACAGGACGTTGAGGGCGTGGACGTCGGCGCGCGTGGCGTTCTCCCACGGCTCGGAGGCGAAGGCGAACGCCGCTCCGGCCACGCCCGCGGCGGCCGCGGCGAGCACCCCATGCCGCACGGTGACCAGGTGGCCGGCGATGAGCACCACCAGGCCCGAGGCGAGCGCAACGCACACGGCGGAAAGCAGGTTCATGCGCCAGGCGACCTCCCCGAACGGAAGGAGGCTCCACAGCCAGCCGAGGATCGCGTACGTCGGAAAGCCGGTGGGGTGGAATATCGACAGCGTGGGCGGGACGGTCTGTGCCTCGGCGGTATCCCAGAAGCCGGTGGACGGCATCATCGTGCGCACGTAGATGCCGAGCGCGAGCACCACGATGACGGCGGCCACGTAGGCCACCTTCGCGTCGCTGTAGGGGATCCACCCGGTGCCTCGACGGCCTCCGGATCTGGCGATCGGCGCCTCGGCTGAGGCGTCGGGGGGTCGTTGTATACTCACCGGCACCTTGGCGTGCGACATGATTCCGCGCGCCCCCACGGGGCGCCGTACCTGATGCGGCGCGGCCCCGGAGGCCGATCCGGCCCGGGGCTGAGCGACTCGACACGTCGCCTCGACGCCGGTACGACTCTCATCGCGCTGCTCGTCATCGGGCTGCTCATCCGCGTCTTCATTGCGGCCGTCCTGCTGCCGCGCAGCGGGTTCGCGATCGACGTCGGCGACTTCGCCGCGTGGGGCCAGCGCCTAGCAAGCGTCGGACCAGCCGGATTCTACGAGGCGGGCTACTTCAGCGACTACCCGCCGGGCTACCTGTACGTCCTGTGGCTGCTCGGCCTAATCGGCGGAGCGCTCGCGCCGCTCGCCGGCCAGGATGCGACGGGCGCGCTGGTGAAGGCCCCCGGGATCATCGCCGACCTCGGCGTGGCCACGGCCCTGTTCGTCATCTGCCGCCGCTGGGCAGGCCAGCTCGTGCCACGGGTCGCCACATCGCGCCTGCGCCTGGACGGGGAGTCGCTGGGGCTGCTGGCGGCATCGGTCTACCTGCTCAATCCGGGGACCATCTTCAACTCCGCGGTGTGGGGACAGATCGACTCGGTGGGCACCCTCGTCCTGCTGCTGACCATCCACGCCCTGGCCAGCGGGCGGACTGAG
>Ga0136619_10000020_pt1 | contig 54755 bp, 54 predicted proteins | sample AntDrymUQ3532106_2_FD_104807 | JGI IMG/M metagenome (GOLD analysis project Ga0136619, IMG submission 104807) | Polar desert sand microbial communities from Dry Valleys, Antarctica - metaG UQ353 (21.06) | ecosystem: Environmental > Terrestrial > Soil > Desert | place: Antarctica: Dry Valley...
CAAGATCGCCGCCTACACCTGCGGGCAGTACTTCAACTTCCGGCTTGGTCGTCCGCTGCGTCATCTAGCCGATCTGGTGATCTGAAAAGTTATGCATCAGTCGTCTTAGGCAAGGCGAATGGTACGAATTGCTTGCAGATAACTTAGAGCGCAACCCTTTGCTATCGTTGGACTACTTGCGACGCGCATTCCTTATTACGGGTGAGGAATCGCTCAAGGAAAACGTTACTGAGATTTGTGAAACTTTGGCGCTTCACGAAAGGGCAAGAAACAGCGTCGAGTCCTTATTGGCGAGATTCTAAAGTTAGAATAGGCGTATGGGTATCTACCTGCTTCTGGGCGACGACGAGGAACGCAAGTCTCGCGGCGTGGAGAAGTTGCGCCGGGAGCGACAGGCCGACGCCTACGACGCCTACGAGTCCAGCCCCGAGGAGGTCGTCTCAGCCTGTAACTCGTACTCGCTCTTCGGCGACGGCGCTTTCGTCGTCGTGAGAAACCTGGACGCGTGGAACGCCGCCCAGAAGGCGAAGATCGTTGATTATCTGGCTAACCCCTCGCCGGAGACGGATCTCGTGCTGCTCGGCAAGAAACTCGGATCGCGCGAGAGGCTATTCACGGCGGTGAAGAAGGTTGGTGAAGTCCACAACCTGGAGCAGCCGACCGGCAAGGCGCTCGTCAGGTGGGCGATCGGGCACGCGAAGAAGCTGGACCTGGATCTCCCTGAAGACGTGGCCCAGAACCTCGCGGATCGTTGTTCCGGCGACAAGACCCGGATCGCGCGGGAGATCGAGAAACTGTCCCTCTACGTTACGGATCGTCCGGCTGCGGAGGAAGACGTGGCGGCATTATCTCCACCGGACGTGCAGGGAAACATCTTCGCGTTCGTGGACGCTCTGGCGGCGGGAGAGCGGGGAAAGGCGATAAAACTGCTGGAAGACCTTCTCGCTACCGGAGAGCCGCCGCTGCGGGCGACGTTTATGATCCGTCGCCAGTTCCAGCTTCTCGCCCGCGCCCGCGCGATGTTCGCGGAAGGCGCGGGACGCAGCCAGGTGGCGAGCGAGCTGAAGATTCCGCCCTTCGTCGCCCGCAAGCTCGAAGAGCAGGGGCGCAGGATCTCCGAAGAGGATGCCGAGCGGGCGCTGGAGTACGTTCTCTATCTGGAGAGCGGGTTAAAAGGTGGAAGCGATCTCGGGGACGAGCTTCAGATGGAGCTGGCCGTGATGAAGCTCTCGACATAGTTCGCTACCCTGGCACAGAGAGCATCTCGTTCCCACCGCGCTGAAATTCGTAGGGGACCTGCCGAATCTCCACCCGATAGTCTCGCGCTCCCAGCGCATCCATTACAGGATCCAGATGTGGCGATGGGCCTCCGTAGCTCTTGAGCAGAGGGAAAACACGTACCTCGTGGGCGACCCTACACATCTCCTCGATGGCGGCGACGTGGAAGCCGGTGGAGAGCTGATCCGAGTACGTGAAGAGGAAGTGAGAGCAGAGAGCAAGATCGAACTTGCCGTCTTCGAATCGAAGATTAGGCAGCCCATCCGTGGTGTAGCGTCCCTGTTCGAGACCCTGCGGAAAGTCTTCGAGAAACAACTGCATGGCCGCCATTCGCACCTCGCCGAGTTGCCGCGGGGACTCGATGTCGCGCCAGACGAACTCCTCGCGCCGGGCCGAGGCGTTTGCGACCAGCGTCTCGAACGTCGCGTGGATGCGGGCGCGAATCTCTTCGGTTCCGAAGCGGTAGATCGGGTCGCAGGATACAACTTTGCTTCCCTGTCGGGTGGCCTCGGCGTTGAAACTGGCCGGGCCGGCGGCGCAGTCAAGTATGTTGCCGGATAAATCGCCAGGTGTGAGGCTGAACATCCCCACATACTCACGAAGAGGTCGTCCCCAGGGGACAACCTCTTCGAGTTTCACAAAGGTCAAGCCGTGGGTGTTACTCGCTCCCGTTCGTGGCGAGCGCCTTGTCCAGGCGGGCGACCTTGCGGGACGCTTTGTTGGGGTGGATGGTCCCCTTGCCTGCGGCCTTATCGTACGCTTTCTGGGACTGGTCCCGAAGCTCGCGGGCCCTCTCGGTGTCGCCCGCGTCCATCGCCCGGTAGAAGTTCCTGGAGAGCTTCTTCAGACGGGTTGCCACGGTCTTGTTCTGATCGTGACGCTTGATGCTCTGCTTGTCTCGTTTGGATGGGGCGGGCACGCTTATTGCTCCTCTGCTCTGATAAAGATCAACTTGATGAATGTAACACATCGGGAACAAAGGGGCAAAGGTGTTAGAATCGCCGGGTGAAAAGCATTGAACGCACGCGCAACTTCTGCATAATCGCGCACATTGATCACGGCAAGAGCACCCTCGCCGACCGGATGCTGGACCTGACAGACGCCGTCCCCGAGCGGGAGCGGATGGCCCAGATCCTGGACACCATGGACATCGAGCGCGAACGGGGCATCACGATCAAGGCGCAGGCCGTTCGCCTGCTCCTGAACCGCCCTGGCGGCCAGTGGAACTTGAACCTCATCGACACGCCAGGCCACGTAGACTTCGCTTATGAAGTGTCGCGGGCAATCGCGGCTTGCGAGGGGGCGCTGCTAGTGGTGGATGCAAGCCAGGGCATCCAGGCGCAGACACTCGCCAACCTCTATCTTGCGATGGAGCACGACCTTGAGATCATCCCCGTCCTCAACAAGATCGATCTTCCCATAGCCGACGTTCCAGCCGTGACGGAGGAGATCGTCGAATTGCTCGGGGTCGAGGAGGAGAGCATTATCAAGATCTCCGCCAAGACCGGTGAGGGCGTTCCCGATGTTCTCGACGCCATCGTGGATCGTGTCCCCGCCCCTGAGACGGAGTACGAGGAGACGCGGGGCCTCATCTTCGACTCGCACTACGATCCCTACCGGGGCGTCGTATCGTTGGTCCGTCTGTTCGATGGCGAGCTGAAGAAGGGCGATCGCGTCCGGGCTATGGGCTCGGACGAGCACTTCGAGCTTCTCGAGGTCGGCTGCTATTCTCCCAAACCCACGGCACTGCCGGTGCTCGAGACAGGTGAGGTCGGGTACGTGATCGCCGGCCTCAAGGACATCGAGGCGCTGCGCGTCGGCGACACCGTGACGAGGGTCGAGGAGCCGGCAGAGGAGCCGCTTCCCGGTTACACGCAGGTCTTGCCGACGGTCTTCTCCGGGATCTACCCGACGGAGGGTGATGATTTCGAACGGCTGCGCGACGCGCTTTCCAAACTCCAGCTAAACGACGCTTCGCTGTTCTTCGAGCCAGAGAACTCGCGGATGGGGTTCGGCTTCCGGTGCGGGTTCCTGGGTTTGCTCCACATGGAGATCATTCAGGAGCGACTGGAGCGGGAGTTCGATCTCGACCTGATCGCCTCCTCGCCAAGCGTGCGGTACGAGGTCATCGTTGACGGGGAGACCCGTGAGATCACCAACCCCAGCGAGCTGCCGGAGTCCTTCGATGAGATCCAGGAGCCGATGGTGCGCGCTACGATCATCGCCCCCAACGACTACATCGGCGCCGTGATGGGCCTCTGTCACGAGAAGCGTGGCGTCTCGATCGGGATGGAGTACCTCTCGACCCGGCGGGTCCAGCTCACCTACGACATGCCGTTGGCCGAGGTCATAACGGACTTCTTCGACGCCCTGAAGAGCCGTACCCGCGGCTACGCCTCCTATGATTATGAGCGGAAGGATTACGAGCCGGCTGACCTTGTGAAGGTCGAGGTTCTCGTATCTGGAGACCTGGTGGACGCGCTCTCGATCATCGTTCATCGCGAAAAGGCGTACGCCCGCGGACGGGCGCTGGTCGAGAAGTTGAAAGAACTGATCCCGCGCCAGAACTTCGAAGTTCCGGTGCAGGCGGCTGTCGGGAAACGCGTGATCGCCCGTGAGACGGTGCGGGCGTACCGCAAGGACGTAACCGCCAAGTGTTACGGTGGCGACATTACCCGCAAACGCAAGCTCCTGGAGCAGCAGAAAGCTGGTAAACGCCGCATGAAGCAGGTCGGGCGGGTGGAGATACCGCAGGAAGCCTTCCTGGCCGCCCTGCGCATCTGATCCTCACTGCGCTGGAAACACGGCTCATCATGGTAAAATCGGGGCGTGATGACGCTGTCTGAAAGGCAACGCGAGATATTTCTGAGAACGCTGGAGTTGTACATCTCGACCGGCGCTCCCGTGGGTAGCCACGCCCTCGTGGATGTGGTGGATGCGAGCAGCTCGACCATCCGGGCGGAGTTGTCCAACCTGGAGACGGGCGGGCTCCTGACCCACCCGCACACCTCCGCCGGACGGGTGCCCACGGACGCGGGCTACCGCTACTACGTAGACGCCTTGATAGCCGGAGAACCTGCGGAGGGCTCTCATTTTGTGGCCCCGGAAGATGCCGGGAACGTGGATGAGCTTCTGCGGGGCGTCTCCGAAGGGATGAGCGAGGTGACGCGTCTCCTGGCGGTCGTGGCCGGGCCTGGCGCGCTGGGCGACTCGCTGGCGCGGGTGGACTGCCTGCGGCTGCGGGAGGACGTGCTTCTGCTCGTCGTGTCCATGGAGAGCGGCGCGTCTTCGAGCACCACGCTGGCGCTTCCTGTCTCCGTCGATGAGGACGAGCTACACGAGCTGTTCGCCTCCCTGAACGCCTGGCTGGGCGGGCGGCCCCTCGGGACGGATCTCGAGCTTGCCACCGCCGGTAGGGCGCTGTCTGATCACAGTCCCCTCGTGGTCGGGGCTGTGCTCGGGGCGGTGCGCGTACTGAGCCAGGCCTCAGAGCGCGGTGTATTCGTACAGGGCGTGTCGGCCCTTCTCGCCCGTCTGGACGATCTCGATCCGTCGAGCCTGGCCGCCGTGATCGAAGTGTTCGAACGCCGCCGGTGGCTGCTGCGCCTGATGGGCGACGCCCTGGCGCGCTCCGTGTCCAGTAGCGGGGTCGTGGTCTCAATCGGCGCCGAGAGTGGCTTCTACAATCTGGCCGGCACCAGCGTCGTGGCCGCCGCCTATAGCCACCGCGAACGTCCATACGGCGTCGTCAGCCTCATTGGTCCGAAACGCATGGACTACGACGCCGCCATCACCACGGTCCGCTCCGCGGCGGCCGCCCTGACCGACCGGTTGAGCACCAGCTTCTAGGGATGGCGACGAAGCGCGACTACTACGAAGTCCTCGGGCTGTCCAGGGAAGCGTCGGAGGCGGAGATCAAGAAGTCTTACCGCCGCCTCGCCCGCTCCCATCACCCGGACGCCAACCCAGACGACTCGAACGCCGAGGAACGCTTCAAGGAGCTCACCGAAGCGTACGAGGTTCTCTCCAACGCAGAGTCCCGCCGCGCCTACGACACATACGGCCACCAGGTGCCCCGAGGCGGCGGAGCAGGCGGATATCCCGGTGGTGGAGATTCGTTCGGCGGCTTCGAGGACATCTTCGAGACGTTTTTCGGAGACCGCTCTTCCTTCGGCTCCTCGTTTTTCGGCGCCGGTTCGCGCGGACCCAGCCGCGGCGGAGATGTTGAGGTTGAAGTGGAGGTTTCGCTCAGGGAGGCGGCTTTCGGTGCGGAGCGTGAGGTCAACGTCCAGGTCGTCAAGAACTGTTCGGTCTGCGACGGCGTGGGGGGGACGGAGTCCCACACGTGCGGTACGTGCGGCGGAGCGGGGGCCGTGCGGACGGTCAGGGAGAGTATCCTGGGACAGATGGTGACTAGCCAACCCTGTTCCGCGTGTGGCGGAAGGGGTAGGATCATCGACGTGTCCTGTGACAACTGCCGGGGGAGCGGCCGGATCTCCGAGATCGAAACGCGCAACCTGCGCATACCCGAGGGGATCGAGGACGGCATGCGCCTCCGCATCGCGGGCGCCGGACACGCTGGGGAGACCGGCGCGCCTCCAGGAGACCTGTACGTGACGATCAGGGTTAGCGAGGATGAAGATCTCATGCGCGACGGGGAAGACCTCGTGCATCGGTTGAGGATCAACTTCGTGGAGGCGGCTCTCGGGACGGAACGAGAGATCCCAACCTTGAACGGCGCTTCGGACGTGAGGATCGAACCGGGAACGCAGCCAGGTGCCACGCTGCGGCTTCGGGGAGAGGGTATGCCGAGGCTGAGACGCCGGGGGCGCGGGGATCTCAAGGTGGTCGTGGACGTGCTGGTGCCGACGCGGCTCTCGGACGAGCAGCGGGAGTTGCTTGAGAGGTTTGACGCATCGAGCGGGCAGGAGACGTACAACGGTACCGGTGGATCCTTCTTCGACCGGCTCAGGGGCGTCTTCAGATAGGAGCCGGTATCTCGCGCACCCCGATCACGCGCATCTTCCTGGACTTTACCGTGGACTCAGGCGCCACCTTTGACCTTCCCGCGGAAGAGGCGCATCACGTCTCGAAGGTTCTGCGGGCCCGTAGCGGGGATGTCTTCGAGGTGGTGGACTCCGGCCGGCGGTTGTTCCTGGCCGAGTTGCGCGGCGGGAATGAGGCCGCTGTGCTGGAAGAGCTGGCCGTGCCAGACGGCAATGGTGCGCGTGTGATCCTTTATCAGGCGGTGCCGAAGGGCAGGCATATGGACCTTGTGGTGGAGAAGGCGACCGAGATCGGGGTGGATCTCATAATCCCCCTGGTGACGGATCGGGGCGTGGTCCGGCTTGACGGCGGCGCTGGCAAGGTCGCGCGATGGCGGCGGGTGGCCGAAGCGGCCGCACGTCAATCCCTTCGTCTCCGCGTGCCGGAGGTAGGGGAGCCCGTGTCTTTCTCCGAGGCCGTGAGCGAGACGGACGAAGGCGGCATCTTGCTGCATAACGGTGATGGACTTCCCCGGCTGGAGGATGTTGCAGGACCGGAGGAGGCGAGCCTGTTCGTCGGGCCGGAGGGAGGGTGGAGTGAGCCTGAACTTTCGCTGGCCGAGGAGAGCGGTCTCGCGCTCGCGCGGCTCGGTCCATATCGACTCCGCAGCGAGACCGCTGGCGTGGTCGCCGTGGCGCGGGCACGGGCGGCGCTGGAGACCGCAGTGGAGCATACTTGACAAATGGAGAGGATGAGATGGACGAAAAAGACTGCATATTCTGCAAGATAGTCCGCAAGGAGATGGACTCGAAGGTGGTGTACGAGGACGACGAAGTGTTTGCGTTCGAGGATATAAACGGGCGCGCGCCGGTACACGTGCTCGTCGTTCCCAGGCAGCACGTTGCCAACCTTGAGGAGATCGGGGAGTTGCCGGACGCCGTGGCCAAACATCTCTTCGAGGTGGCGAGTACGGTGGCGGAGCAGCTCGGCGTCACGGGGGGAGGCTACGCCGTGCGGATTAACAACGGCCGGGACGCGGGGCAGGAAGTCTTCCATCTCCACCTCCACGTCATCGGGGGCAAGAAGCTGGGGATGCCGTGAGCATCGCGGAGCGTATACAACAGGACACGAAGGCCGCCATGCGTGCGCGGGACCGGGATCGCCTGGGAACCCTGCGGATGCTGAACGCGGCGCTCAAGAACGGTGAGATCGAAGCCGGCAGGCCGCTCTCGGAGGACGAGGAACACGTAGTGTTGCGGCGTCAGCTCAAACAACGCGAAGAGTCCGCGGAGGCGTTCCGCAAGGCCGGACGCCAGGAGCAGGCCGAGGCCGAGGCTGCTGAAGCCGAGATCGTACGGGACTATCTCCCTGCCCCGCTCTCGACGGAAGAGCTAGAGGAGATCGTGGACCAGGCGATACAGGAGACCGGCGCTTCCGGCATGAAGGATATGGGCGCTGCCATGGGCCGGGCCACGTCGCTGGCGGAAGGCCGGGCGGAGGGCCGCGAACTCGCCGCACTGGTGCGCAACAGGCTGCAGTAGAAGCGGCAAGAACAGGTAGAAGGAGGAAAGACGGACACTACTACGGGCAATTGGGTGGAAGCCAGGATCGTCATCCCGCCGGGCCGGATGCTTGAGGTCTTCGGGGAGCGCGACTCCGTGCTGCGGCGCGTCGAGACGCTGGTGGAGTGCGAGGTGATCGTACGCGGCAACGAGATCTCCTTGCGCGGCAGCGAGGAGGCCGTGTACCGGGCCGAGGCCGTCTTCAACGGGCTCGTCGGGCTCGCGGAGGACGGCGATCACCCGACACCGGAGACGGCCGAGCGGCTCTACCGGATGGGCACCCGAGGCGGAGGCCGGGAGGTGCTCGGGGATATGATCCTCACGCACCGGGGCCGCCGCGTCGCGCCGAAGACCCGCAACCAGAAGGCTTACACCGACGCCATCCGCCAGAACCAGGTCGTCTTCGGCATCGGCCCGGCCGGCACCGGCAAGACGTACCTGGCCGTGGCTTTGGCCGTTGACGCGCTCAACCGGGGCGAGGTTACGAGGATCATTCTGACCCGGCCGGCGGTGGAGGCGGGGGAGTCACTGGGTTTCCTTCCCGGTGACATGATGGCCAAGGTGGACCCGTACTTCCGACCGCTTTATGACGCCCTCTACGAGATGGTGGATCCGGCCAGGTTCCAGGCGCACCTGGAGAGGGGTATAATCGAGATCGCCCCACTTGCGTTCATGAGAGGCAGGACTTTGAACGATGCTTTCATCATCCTGGATGAAGCCCAGAACACCACTCCCCAGCAGATGAAGATGTTCCTGACGCGCCTGGGCTTCGGCTCCAAGATGGTCGTCACCGGGGATGTCACGCAGGTGGACCTCCCGAAAGGCCGTCTGAGTGGTCTGCAGGACGCTAGGCGCACTCTAACCGGCGTCGAAGGTGTTTCGTTCGTCGGGTTGCGGCGCGATGATATCGTGCGCAGCGACCTCGTCATGCGCATCGTGGACGCCTACGAAGGTGTACAGGAAGAGCCCTCAGAGGGCTAGGGAGAGCGGAGCCGCCGATGAAGCTGGGAAGAAAGACCCCTGAGGTGGAGTTGGGCAAGCGGGTTGACGAGTTCCATCGTCCGCCCACCCGATTCGAGCGCTTGCGGGAATGGCTGGAGCGCCAACCAAAGGTTCGACTTTTTGCGGTGCTCACCGTGATCACCTGGGTCGCGTTGACGGCTTTGATCGGCCTGGGTCCCCGCCCTCCGATCGAGCGCTTGATCGCGCAGGGCATCATGGAGCAGGGGGACCTGGCACAACTGGAGTCCCGGGGACTCTTCCTGGCCACCAACCCGTGGACGGTGTTGCTCGGGGTCGGGCTCGTGGTGGCGACCGAGATGGGCATCGCCTGGTATTTCCTGGAGCGCTTCGGACGCCGAGTCCTTAAGACGAAGGCCGCCATACGAATAACCCTTGCGGTGTTGCTGATGATCCTGTTCACGGCGCTGGCCCGATTCTTCATCGCGCTCGATTTCAACCCATATCTGACTCCGTTGGCTGGTCTCTCCATCCTGGGAACCATGCTCCTCGGGCCGCGGCTGATGTTCCTCATGGTAGTCGTCACGAGCGTCAACGTCGGGATCATAGGCGGCAACGATTTCCTGCTCACGGCGGCGCTCCTCCTCGGTGCGGGTTTCGCCATCTACGCCGTGATCCGGGCGAACTCGCAACAGAAGTTGTTGAAGGCCGGGTTCTTCATTGCTCTGGTCATGGGAGCGGTGACGTTCGCGGTGGGCCTGATCGGGGGCGCCACCCTGCCCGATGCCTTCTGGCAGGGCGTGCTCGGCCTGGGCAACGGCGTGCTCTCCCTGATGCTCGCGATGGTGTTGCTTCCGCTCCTGGAGAACGCTTTCAACATCCTGACGCCGATGAAGTTGCTGGAACTCTCCAACCCGAGCAACCAGCTCCTTCACAAGCTCCTCCAGAAAGCGCCGGGCACCTTCACCCACTCCATGCAGGTCGGCAACCTCTCCGAGTACGCTGCAGAGCGCATCCGGGCCGACGCGTTGCTCGCCCGCGTCGGGGCCTACTACCACGACGTCGGCAAGCTGGAGCACCCGGCGTACTTCGTGGAGAACCAGATCGGGCAGGTCAACCCTCACAACACCCTCTCGCCGGCTCTCTCGGCCCGCATCATCAAGCGGCACGTGAAGGACGGCCTGGAGATCGGATACGCATGGGGTTTGCCGCAGGAGATCCTGGACATCATCGCCCAGCACCACGGCACCACCCGCATCGAGTACTTTTACCGTAAGGCCCTGGAGAACGCCCTCGACGGCGAGACCGTGAGGGAGTCGGATTTCCGCTACTCCAGCGGCCGTCCGAAGAGCAAGGAAGCCGGTATCGTGATGGTGGCCGACTCCGTCGAGGCGACGGTCAAGTCCCTCGCCAAACCGACCCCCAAGCGCGTGGAGGACATCATCGCCGACACGATCCGCAACAAGATCGAAGACGGTCAGTTCGACGACTGCCAGTTGACCATGCGTGAGATCCACGAGGTCGGCGAGGCGATCCGCGAGGCGCTCATCGGCTTCCTGGGACCGCGCATCGAGTACCCGGATGCTCACTCCGAAGCCGACTCCTCCAGTAAATCAGACAAATCGGGTAAGGCCGGCAAACCCAAACCCGCCGGAACCGTCAACTGAGGCCCCCTAATCCTGCCGTGGCCTTCACCGTCGAAGTCCTCGACGAAGTGGAGTACGGTCACCTGACCGCTGGCCGCGCGACCGAACTTTGCTCGGCGGCGCTAAGTGAGCGGGGTTTCGATCTGGACCAGGTGGGCGAACTTTCGGTGGCGCTGGTGGGTCCACGGGAGATACGGAGACTGAACCGCGAGTTTCGGGGAGCGGATCGTCCCACGGACGTGTTGAGCTTCGAGGTCGACGGTCCATACGGCGAGATGGTGGGGGAGGTCGTGATCTGCCCCGCGTGCGCCAACCCGGAGATGGGCACGGACGAGCTTGTGGTGCACGGTACGCTGCACCTGACGAGTATGGACCACGGTGAGAACTTCGAGGGCAGCGAGATGTCTCGCGTCCAGGAGACCGTAATGGAGCGGATGCGTGGGGGATAAGGACGAGAAAGCTCCGAAACCCACCAAGGGTCAGCAGGGCGTTTCCCGAAGCTTCGAGCACGCTTACCGGGGCATCGTCTACGCCGTGCGTACCCAGCGCAACATGCGCATCCACGCCATCGTCGCGGCACTGGTACTGGTTGCGAGTCTGCTCATAGGGGTGAGCGCGCTGGAGCTCACGGTCCTGCTCCTGACCATTATGCTCGTGTTCGTCACGGAGATGCTCAACACGGCGCTGGAGTTCGTCGTGGACCTCGTCACGAGGGAGTACCATCCCCTGGCGAAGCTGGCGAAGGACGTATCCGCCGGAGCCGTCCTCGTGTCGAGCGTCGGGGCGGTGCTGGTAGGGTACCTGATCCTGGCGGACGACCTGGGGCCGCTCACGCTGGAGACCCTGCAAAGCATCCGCCGCTGGCCGGGCCATCTCACCCTGGTCTCGCTGGCGCTAGTCATCATACTGGTCCTGCTGGGCAAAGCCCTCACGAGATCCCCCAGTTCCTTCCACGGAGGGATGCCTTCGGGGCATGCGGCGGTCTCGTTTGCCGGGTGGGTCGCGGCGAGCTTCCTCGCATCGGGCGCACGTTATGGCGGTCTCATCTCGCTGGTGACGCTACTGATGGCCCTGCTCGTCTGCCAGAGCCGCGTGGAGAGCGGGATCCACGGTACCTACCAGGTGGCTATGGGAGCCCTGATCGGCACGCTCGTCACCGTCGCCGTTTTCCAACTTTCGTGAAAGGAGCGGACGTGGACCTCGAAACCGTGATGGACGCCGCCCGCAATGCGGCCAGTAACGCCTATGCGCCGTACAGCGGCTTCCGCGTCGGCGCCGCCATACTGACCGAAAGCGGTGCCCTGCATGCCGGCTGCAACGTCGAGAACGCCTCCTACGGGCTCGGCATCTGCGCCGAACGCAGCGCCGCCGTCGCAATGGCCCTCGCGGATACGGAGGATCGTGGGATCCAGCTCGTCGCTGTCTCAAGCCCGAACGCCGCGCCGTGCTTTCCCTGCGGAGCCTGCCGCCAGTTCCTGCGCGAATTCGGCTGCAAGGAGGTCGTCGTGGAGGACCCCGCGGAATCCACAGGCTTTCGCCGCTACCCGTTCGAAGAGATGCTCCCACACTCCTTCGGACCGGAGGTCCTGTGAGCGGCCCGATGCTCGAAGGCGACCACGAGAGCGATCTTCGGAGCGGTTTCATCGCGGTCGTCGGTCGGCCGAACGTGGGGAAGTCCACCCTCGTCAACCGGCTGGTGGGAAAGAAAATTTCCATTACCTCGCCCCGGCCACAGACGACCCGGGGTCCCATACGCGGCGTGCGCAACGGGCCGGGCTATCAGGCGGTCTTCGTGGACACGCCCGGCTCCCAGAAGCCCCGTGACACCCTGCGCGCCCGGATGCAGCAGCAGGTCCTCGACAGCCTGTCGGAGTCGGACATCATCCTCTTCTTACTCGACGCCTCGCAGGCCGCCGAGATCGGCCGGGGCGACCGTTACGTCGCCGGGCTCGTGGCGAAGACCGACACGCCCGCCATCGCCTGCGTGAACAAAGTGGACCTCCTGCCCCGGCGCGACGACGCGCTGCCTATCGTGGAGTCCATTCGAGAGCTTGCGGCCTGGAAGGACGTTTTCCTGTTGAGCGCGACGGACGGTCTCAACGTCGAGCCGCTGATGGATGAGGTGGCGGAGATGCTGCCGACTGGTCCACAGTACTTCCCGGATGACGCGGTCACGGACTACCCGGAGTCCCTGATCCTGGCGGAATACGTGCGCGAAAAGGCGCTGAACGCGCTGAGAGAAGAGATCCCGCACGCCGTCGCCGTCGAGATCGAAGACGTCGAGCGCAAGGAGAACATTACCGTCATCTACGCCGTAATCCACGTGGAGCGGTCCACCCAGCGTATGATCGTACTCGGCAAAGGCGGCAAGACCATCAAACGCATCGGCACGGAAGCCCGCCGCGACGTGGAGCGCCTCCTGGGAACCAGAATCTACCTCGATCTCAAAGTGAGGGTCACTCCGGGCTGGAGGAGCGATCCGAAGTTTCTGGAACGGCTGGGATTATAATAGGGAAGAAGCCTGGGACAGACCCGGTACGGAGCGACGGTTCGCGGGAAGGACGGCGGTAGGTGGGCATGAGGGTGCGGGAGTTTGCGAAGATGGTGGACCACACCCTGTTGAAGCCCGACGCTGCGGAGAAGGACATCCGGCGCATCTGTGAGGAGGCGGCGTGGCACCACTTCGCGGCGGTGTGCATCCCGCCGTGCTACGTGCGGCTCGCCGCTAAAGAGCTACGCGGTACGGACGTGAAGGTGGCTACGGTAGTGTCCTTCCCGTTTGGCAACGACGCTACGGCGGTCAAGGTCGCGGCGGTGCGGGATGCTATCTTGGGAGGCGCGTCGGAGCTCGACGTGGTTATGAACGTTTCCCGGTTTCTCTCCGGGAATTTTTCCTACGTGGCGGAGGAGCTGTCGAGCGTCACCCAGGAGGTGGGGGTCGTCGCCATGAACAACGGCCTCAACGATGCCGTTGTCAAGGTCATAATCGAGACGGCGTATCTCACGGACGAGATGAAGCGGCTTGCGGTCCAGATCGTAGCCTCCAGCGGCGCGGACTTCGTGAAGACCTCGACGGGCTTCGCACCTGCGGGCGCGAGCCCACAGGACGTGTCCCTGCTCAGGAAGGAGGCCCCGGAGGGGTTGGCCGTGAAGGCCTCCGGCGGAATAAAGACCCTGAAGGACGCGATGGAGATAGTGAACGCCGGCGCCTCCCGGCTCGGCATGAGCGCCAGCGTTTCCATAATGGAAGAGGCGGAGAATGGCGGTCTACAAGAGTAAGGGTATAGTCCTCCGGTCCATCCGCTACGGCGAAGCCGACCGCATCCTCGATCTCTACACGCAGGACGCCGGCCTGGTCTCCGCCATCGCCAAGGGTATCCGGCGCACCAAGTCGCGCTTCGGCGCCCGCCTGGAACCGCTCTCCTGCGTGGACTTCGTCGCATACCAGGGGCGCACCCTGCACACCGTGACCCAGGCGGAGACCCTCCGGAGCTTCCATGGCATCCGCGAAGACCTCGCGCGCTTCGACGCCGCCGCCGGGATTGTCCGTACCGTGCGCGCTCTCTCGGGCGGTGACGAGGCGGACCGGCGGGTGTTCAACCTCCTCTATCATGGCCTCGACTCGCTGGAAAGTCGGGACGCGGGTTTCGGGACGGTCGAAGCGGCCTTCGGCCTGAAGCTCTCGATGCTGGCCGGCTACGCCCCGCAGCTCGATGCCTGCGTGGGTTGTGAAGCTGTCCCGGAAGAAACGGATGGGCGGCTCTACTTCGCACCCAACCTGGGCGGCGTTCTCTGCGCCGAATGCCGGACGGAGAGCGCGGACACCTTCCCGATCCCACTGGAGGTCCTGGACCGGTTGCGAGCTTTGATCCGGAATCCCATCCGGGACGTTCCCACGGACGAGATACTCGGCGAGAGTGTGCGCCGGGTGGTCCGGTCTCACGTCCTCGCACATGCCCCCGGCAACTTGCTGCTCGGTCCATCCACCCCCGGCACCCGGCGTCTGGCGTGAGCATCCCAACACACGGCTGGGCTTGCCACGAGAGCGCCGGCCGCGTCAGGCACGAGGAGCCCGACGGGGTACGCACCCCCTTTCAACGCGACCGCGATCGCATCATCCACGCCAAAGCCTTCCGGCGGCTCATGCACAAAACGCAGGTATTTATCTCCCCGGACGGCGACCACTTCCGCACCCGCCTGACCCACACGCTGGAGATGATGCAGATCTCACGCACCATAGCCCGAGCCCTCGGCCTCAACGAAGACCTCGCCGAAGCCATAGCCCTCGGACACGACCTTGGCCACACCCCCTTCGGTCACACCGGAGAAGAAGCACTCTCTCGTTCTCTCGCTGGGCATGGCCGCGGCTTCCGTCACAACGAGCACTCCCTGCGCGTCGTGGATCACTTGGAGAAAGAAGGAGACGGATTGAACCTCACATTGGAGGTGAGGGACGGCATACTGAACCATTCGGGGAAAGGTTATCCTTCCACGCGGGAAGGGGAGATCGTGCGGGTCGCCGACCGGATCGCCTACGTAAACCACGACGTGGACGACGCGCTGCGGGCCGGGACCATCTCGTGGGAAGACTTGCCGCCGAGGCCGCTAGCGGTGCTGGGTGAAAAGATGAGCGTCAGGATAGACCGGCTGGTGCGCGACATGATCTCTTCGTCTGCGAAGCAGGGTGAGATAATGCTCTCCGAGAGCGTGTATGAAGCTCTGCTGGAGCTTCGGTCCTGGCTCTTCGAGCATGTCTACAACAACCCGCGCTCGCGTGAGAACGAAAAAGCGGGCGGAGTCATCGCGGCGCTCTTCGCCTACTATCTGGAGCACCCCGAGGAGCGGACGAAGACCGACCCTGACCCCATCACCGAAACTGCGGACTTCGTCGCCGGAATGACGGATCGCTACGCGCTAGCCACGTATGGTCGGCTCTTCATGCCCCGTGGAGACATCTTCGCGTGAGATAGGGGATTCCTGGTCGAAGCACGGCACGACGCCATCGTCTATCGGGCGAGTCCTCCGACGAACTCAACGGGCGATTCGCTGCGGCGTGGAGCGAGCACTCGCCGCGAGATTTCGTCCCCATTTTGCAACGCAGCCTTGCCTACGTCTGTGCATATTGAGGGCGGCGTCCGGTCGGCTTCGTCAACGCGGCCTGGGATGGAGGGATTCATGCCTTCGTGCTGGACACCAGGGTACACCCAGACCTGCATCGGAGGGGCATCGGCCGCCGGCTCGTGTTGCGGGCAGCAGCGGGGGCCAGTGACCGCAGCGCCGAATGGCTGCACGTAGATTACGAGCAACGCTTGAGGAGCTTCTACGAAGCGTGCGGCTTCCAGGCTGCGGAGGCTGGCCTGCTGAGGCTGGAACCCGGGCGCGGTTAGCACGCGGGTTGTTGGATCATCCTGGATCCAGTCGATCCGTTCCGCGTTCGACGGGTCGAGAATCGGACTTTTCCACTCGCGACTTACCACGGAGAGACGTGGCGAACCTTCCACCCGAGTCCGGTATCATCCGGTGTTCAGCATCCCGGAGGATATGCTGGAGATGGTGAGGAGCAGCGTGTTGAGCACGCGGTTCCGTTCGGGGGAGTCTTCGGGGAGGACACGGAGTCGGCGCAGCAGGCTCACCTGGACGTAGGAGAGCGGGTCCACGTATGGGGGTTGCGCAGGCGTATGGACCTCTGGAGGACGGGGCTGTTGTCCAGCGAGTTGCGGTGGCCAGTGATCCGGAGCACGGCGTCCACGCAGGAGGCGTGCTCTTCGGAGATTCGGTTCCACAAGCGGTCCCGCGACTTCTTGTCCGGTAGCAGCTCCGTATAGGTCTCCGCTATCCGCATATCGCTCTTGGCGAGCGTCATCTGCATGAAGTCCACTAGCGTCCTGAAGGTCGGCCATCCCCGATACATCTCCTGCAGCATGGCGAGTCGCTCCGGGTCCTCCGCGTAAGGCGAGAGGGCTGTGCCCGCCCCGTACCAGGAGGGGAAGAGGAGGCGGTTCTGGGTCCATGCGAAGACCCAGGGTATGGCCCGCAGGCTTTCCACGTCGGGGGTTTGAGTTCTTCGGGCGGGCCGGCTTCCCATGTTGAGCAACGAGAGCTCGCGAATCGGCGTGGCCTCGGAGAAGAACGCCAGGAAGTCCTCATCTTCGTAGACCAGCCTGCGGTAAGCCTTCCGCGCGGTCTCGGATAGCTCGTTCATTGCCTCGATCCAGCGTGGGTCAGGTTGGCTGGCGTGTTCCTCCACGCTGGCTTCGAGAATCGCCGCCAGCACCGTGTCGAGGTTGCGGCGGGCGAGGCCGTGCATGCTGTACTTGAACGAGATGACCTCGCCCTGCTCGGTTATCCGGATGCTCCCGTCCAGCGTACCTGGGGGTTGGGCCATGATCGCCTCGTAGCTCGGGTCTCCGCCACGGCCGGCGGTCCCCCCGCGACCGTGGAAGAGCCGTATCTCGACGCCATGCTCGCCGGCCACCTCCGCGAGCGAACCCTGCGCCCGATAGAGGGCCCAGTTGCTCGTCACGTAGCCGGCATCCTTGCCCGAGTCGCTGTAGCCCAGCATGATCTCCTGCAAATTACCGCTACTCTTGAGCGAGGAACGATAGAAGGGATCCTCCAACAGCCCGTTCAAAACCCCCGGCGCTCGGTCGAGGTCGGCGATGGTCTCGAAGAGCGGCGTCACCCGCAGGTGGTTGGCCGTGCACTGTCCCCGTTCGTCCACCTCCAGCAGGCCTGCCGCGCGAGTAGCTGGACGGATAGCACGTCGCTGGCGTTGTGGGCCATGCTCAACACGAAGTTCTCCACCGGAGGCTCCGAGAATTCCTCCTTCGCCTGGTGTATCTGCTTGAAGGTTGCCAGGACCTCCAGCGTCTCGTCCGATATATCGTCAGCAGTAAAGAGATCCAGAGCCGGGTCAATGAGCAGTCGGCGCAACAGAGCCGCGCGTCCATTCTCGTCCAGCGAGAGAAGATCTTCGCCGGTCGTGGCTTTCAGTAGCTCGGCCACGGCTCCGACCACACGGGAACTCTCCTGGCGCACGTCCAGCTTCGCCAGGTGGAATCCGAATACCTCCACCTGGCGGATGCAGTCACGCAGGTCGCCCTCCGCGATCCTCCATATCGGACGAGGCTCCTGTGAAGGATGAGCAGATCATCCTCGAACTCCGCCGCCCCGTCATGCGCCGCCTGGGCCCCCGGCTCTCGTAGGGTGCAACGCAGCCGTTCCGCCATCAGCGTGAGCTTGCGGCGGTAAACCTCGTTTCGGAAGATGCCCTCATATCGGCTGGCGGTTTCGGACAGGAGTTTCTCTCGTCGCCCTCCACGGAATGCTAAAGCTCTTCCGATGCGGGGACGAGTTTCGTGGACTGGCTCATACGCTCCGTCAGCGCGAGCACCGAGTCCAGGTGCCGCTTCAAAATCAACTCGCGGTGCAGCCCGAGCGCGGCGCTCAAGGTCTCCGGTTTCACGAAAGGGTTGCCGTCCTGGTCTCCGCCGACCCAGGAGCCAAACTCCAGTATCCGGCCGAGCTGTGGCGGAGCGTGTGGAAAATGCCGGCCCAGTTCATCCTCGAACTCCCGATATACATCGAGGGTGGCCGAGATCAGAGGGTTCTCGAAGAAGAGCAAGGTGCGCCGGATCTCCTCCTCGACCTCTGGACGGCGGATGCGAAGCTCGTCGGTCTGCCAGAGGAGTGTGATCTCCTCGTACAGCCGCTCTTCGAGGCGGCGGCGTTCCCTCCAAGAGAGCACTCGCGAGTCCAGCGATTCGAGTATCTCGGCGATCTCGACGTGCTTCTGACGGACGCTGCGTCTCATTGCTTCCGTCGGATGCGCGGTCAGCACGAGGCTCAGGTTCATACGACCGAGCGCCCGCCGCAGGGCGTCTTCGGCGCCTTCTTCCTTCAGCCGGAGCAACGCGCTCCCAAGCGAAGCCCGCTGCGGGGGATTGTCGGGAGATGATTCGTACTGCCGCCGCCGGCGCACGCGATGGTAACGCTCGGCGATGTTGACTAGCTGGAAGTAGATCGAGAACGCGCGGTACGATGTCGGAGATTTCTGCCTCGTCCATGCTCTCTATCTTGTGTCTCAGGCGCCGGTCGAGCTCCGCGTCGTACTCGAAGCGCAACCGCTTGCGCAGTAGCCGCACTTCCTCTTCGGCGTCGAAGAGAGCCTCGCCTTCCTGCTCTATTATTACCTGGCCCAGAACCCTGCCAAGGAGATTGATGTCCCGGCGCAGGGGCTCATCCTTGGCCTCGAAGCCCACCCCCGGCGGCAGGTCTGCGTATCCCGTACCCGGCGCGCGTGCGAATTCGTCAGCGTTTCCCATCCCACCTAGAGTAACATTAGCCCCGTAACGTCTACGATAGGCCGGGAGAATCTTTGTACAGAGGTCGAAGAAGGGCCAGCGGCGCGTGAGGATCTCGCAGCGGAGCATAGAGGAAGTACGGAACACGGCGAACATCGTCGAAGCCGCCTCGGAGTTCACCGCGCTCCGCCGCCAGGGCGCCCGATTCTCTGGCCTGTGTCCCTACCCGGACCACTCCGAGAAGACCCCATCCTTCAGCGTCACCCCGGATCGCGGCTTCTATTACTGTTTCGGTTGCCAGAGGGGGGGGGACGCGATCAAACTCGTCATGGACCTCAAGTCCCTCTCTTTCTCGGAAGCGGTCTCCCACCTCGCCGAGCGCTCCGGCGTCGAAGTGGAGTTTGAAGGCTCGCCGACCGACGCCCGGGCCGCCAGAGAACGCAACCAGCGCCGCCGCATGGTCCACAAAGCCCTCGCCGTCGCCACCGTCTACTACCACAAGTACTTGCTGAAATCCGACTCTCCAGAAGCCCGAGAGGCGCGAAACTACCTGAAAAGCCGGGGACTGCAAAGTTCTACTATAGAAGAATTCCGCATTGGCTACGCTCCTCCGCGTGGTAGTTCGGGCTTTGTGGAGGCCGCCCGGCGCCTCGAACTTGGCCGGTCGATCCTCGACGCGGCCGGGCTGCTATCGGGGCGTGGTGGAGAGCGGTTCGCGGGCAGAATCACGTTTCCCATCTCCGACCGGCGCGGGAGGATCGTGGGCTTCGGAGCCCGCGCGATGGGGGACGACCACCCGAAATATCTCAACTCCCCTGAGACCGAGATCTTCGCCAAGCGTGACCTTCTTTACGGGTTCCCGCAGGTTACCGAGGCCATTCGCAAGGAGCGGTCCGCGCTCGTTGTCGAGGGTTACACGGACGTTCTGATGCTCTACCAGTCTGGAATAAAGAACTCCGTCGCCACCCTCGGGACGGCGACCACGCCGGCTCATTTGAGGACTCTGAGCGGCTATGCGGATAGAATCCATGTCCTCTTCGATCCGGATGCTGCTGGGGAGAAAGCCATTGAGCGTGCCGCTGCGGCTGCCGCCGAACTGAAGCTTGACCTGCGCGTCTTGCGGTTGCCTGAAGATCCTGCGGACTGGCTCCTCGAGCACTCCGCCCAAGAGTTCAAGGAGTTGCTCTCGGATGCGGCATCAGCGTTCGAATACGTATTCCGCCGCAAAACCGAGCGCGTCCGAGGTGCAGAACCTGCGGAGCGCGCCCGAATAGTATCGGAGATTAGGGACCTGATCAGGGAGATCGAAGATCCTGTCTTCCACCGGGATGCCGTCCGGCTCGCAAGCGAAGCACTCGGCGTTAATCCGGCGACGCTACAGGAACGCCGATCCACTGCTGCGGCGGGGGTTGCGCGCAATGCGGCGTCCGGCGATCCTCTACAGCAGGCGAGCCGCGACTTGCTAGCACTCTGCCTGACTCGCCCGGATCTCACCGAGCAGCCCATGAAGACGGGTCTGGAAATCGACGGCTTGCCCGAGCCCCTGACGTTACGCGCCGAAGATTTCGGGGACGAGGAGCAGGTCCGGATCTTCTCCCTGTTACGAGAGCATGCCGGAGCAGACCTCGACCCTCTTATCGCCGACGAGCGCGCACGTCCTCTGATGGATCAGATTAGCGCCCTCTCGGCCGTGGGCGAAAAGCTATACCCTTCAGAGACCGCCATCCGGGAGGCCTGGATCCGGGTCGGCATACTGAGTCGCGAGCGCGCCAAACGGCAGACCCCTGATTACGACGAGAAAGATCGCATCCAGTCTGAGATGTCGCTGCTCAAGGACGCCCTGCGCGCCGTCGCCACGGAATCTTGAAGCCAGACCGCTTCGACCGTATAATCTATAGGAAGCTTTCCCCTGTAGCTCAATTGGCAGAGCATCTGACTGTTAATCAGAGGGTTGCTGGTTCGAGTCCAGCCGGGGGAGCTGGCCTGGCGCGACGTGCGGTCGGCACCCAGGGCCCATAGCTCAGTTGGTTAGAGCATCCGACTCATAATCGGACGGTCCCAGGTTCGAGTCCTGGTGGGCCCACCCCCTCACCAAGATCGCGCATCACCGCCAAAAGTCTGACCCTCGCCACCAACCCCGCATCTATTTCCCCAATGCCCAACATATTGGGCCACCTTATCCGTACCCTCCACATCTTCCGTGCTTCGTACGCAATCTCTACCCCGTCCAAGATCACCGTTTTTCACCTTTCAATCTCTATTCTATAGGGTCCCTATACCCTGGGTAGGAGGGTAGAGAGGCCCTGATTAGGCTCATTGCGGCCCTTCGGCACCTTAGGGAGCTCTCAGATTGCGGTTTTTTGTCAGGTATGCAAGAATCTTCGCAGTCGTGGGTCAAAATGGAGTGTAGTGGAAGGACGAGGCTCTGGCTCTTTTAGGCGAGTACGAGCACACCCTGGACGAGAAAGGGCGTCTGACTCTCCCCTCCCGGCTCCGGTCCTACTTTGAGGGTGGGATCGTGATCACGAAAGGCGTGGATCGGTGTCTGTTCGCTTTCCCGCAGGATGAGTGGGCGGCGTTCAAGGCGAACATCAAGGCGAACGCCGACCTCTCCGCGAAGGGACGTCAGCTCTCGCGGATGTTCTTTTCGATGGCCTTCGAGGCGACGCTCGACCGCCAGGGGCGGGTTTTGATCCCTACGAAGCTGGCACGGTACGCGGGGTTGAGCAGGGACGTGACCCTCGCGGGAGTTGACGACAGGCTGGAGATCTGGAGTACCGAAGAGTGGGACCGTTACGTGGAAGGTGCGGACGAGATGTTCGCGGAGATAGTGGAAGAGTTTGCCGGCCGGGAGTTCACCGGGTGATGACCGCTTCCCATCTGCCGGTCATGCTGGAGGAGGCTGTGGCTGCGCTCGATCCGGCGGGGGCGGACGTGGTCGTGGACGCCACCTTCGGGGGCGGGGGACACTCTCGGCGAATACTCGGAGACCTTGGCCCTGAAGGAAGACTCATCGGTATCGACCGTGACCCCGACGCCGTGCGCCGGGCTGCCGATATCCACGACGAACGTTTCACCTTCACACCTGGCGCCTACGACGAGATGCTGTGGGAGATGGTCGACGAGGGAGAGCGGGCGGATGCGATCCTCTTCGATCTCGGGCTGTCGAGCTATCAGGTGTATGAGGCTGGACGCGGTTTCAGCTACGTCGCGGAAGGTCCGCTGGACATGCGGATGGACCCGGACTCCGGAATCTCCGCAGCGGACTTTCTCAACACGGTAGACGAGGGCGAGCTGTCGCGGGTGCTCTCCGGGTACGGGGGCGTTCCCCGTGGCAAAGCCCGGCGAGTAGCGCGAGAGATCTCGCGCCGCCGTCCACTCTCGACGACGCTGGACCTTGCGGACGCCGTGAGGGCTGCGGTCGGTTGGGCGGAGCGGGGCGGGCACCCGGCCAAGCGGGTGTTTCAGGCCGTGCGCGTGCACGTCAATGATGAGTTGGGTGGGCTTCAGCGGGCGCTGAAGGCGGCGGAGAGACTATTGACTCCAGGCGGGAGATTGGTTGCGATCACCTTTCACTCCGGCGAGGATCGCGCCGTCAAGCGCTTCATCTCGGACAGGGAGGGACGCTGCGTCTGTCCGCCGGAGTTGCCGGTCTGCGTGTGTGGAGCGCGGCCCGTCTTCCGCCGGGGGGGCGTCCGGCGGCCTTCGGAAGAGGAGATCGAAGAGAACCCTCGGAGCGCTTCCGCGCGGCTCAGGGTGGCGTTCAGGACTGCGGAGCCGCTAGATGTCGGACGGGATGATCGCTGATGGCCGCGCCGCAGCGAGGGCGCCCGGTCCGGTCTCCCGGTCCGAGCCCCTCCATGCGGCCCTCGAGACGCACGGTCTCTCGTTCTTCAAAGGGCAAGAAGACGAGGGAGCGGCGGGGGTTTGTGATGCTGGTGGTGGTGCCGGTGCTGTTGATGCTGGGGAGCGTCTACCTGCACACGGTATCCGCCGGACTCGGTGACCGGGTGGCGGAGTTGGAAGGACTCAACGCTCACGCTGCGGCCGAGCGGGAGAATCTCGAGGTGCGGGTCGCGGAGCTTTCGAGCCCCGGCAGGATACGGCCTCTCGCCCGCGAGGAGTTGAAGATGCGGGACCCCGAAGGCGTGGACTTGAAGGTTTATAGCGGTAACAGGGAGGATGGCAGGCAAAGTGGGGGACAGAAGAAAAGGGAGAACCCCCAATAGCACGGCTCGGGATCGCTCCACTCGCGGAACCCGCGGCAAGAGTGTCCCTCGGAACCGGACCACGACTCGTGGCGACCGTGGCGCGACCGCGCGCAGCACCAGCGGGCGTGACCGCCGGGGCTCCGGGGGCCGGGTCGTTCAGCTTCCCCAGAACCGCCGGGCGCGCCGTCGTACATCGGGGCGGGTCGCTTCCAATTCGGGTACCCCGCCCCGGACGGTTGGCCGGGGACGGGTACGGCTGGTGATCGCCATGGTCGCGCTCGCAGGTGTCCTGCTGGGTGCGCGGGCGGCGCATTTGAGCATCACGGACGGAAGGGGGGATCAGGCGTTCGCCGCCGTGCAGATCTCCGACGCGTCGGAGCTTGCGGCGCGGGGACGCGGCGATATCCTGAGCGCGGACGGCAGGAAGCTGGCGACCAGCCACGACACCGTGCGCGTGATCGCCACCCCCTATCAGATACAGGAGCCGGCGAAAGCCGCCGACGCGCTGGCCTCCGTCATCGGTCCCGAGACGGATCAAAGTGCGGATAAGATAGAACACTTGTTGACGAAGCGCGGCCCCGACGGCGAGCTCTCTGGATACAGCGTCGTTGCCACCGGCGTGGACCCTCGGAAGGCGGATGCCATCTGGGCACTCCGCATAGACGGGATCACGGTGGCCCCGGACGCCGTCCGCGTGTACCCGGATGGAACGCTCGCAAGCCAGGTGACAGGACACCTGGGAGATTACGACGAGGCGTTCGGCGGGGTGGAGGAGCGCTACGACGATACCTTGAAGAACGGCGAGGACGTGACGCTCACCCTGGATATCGCCGTCCAGCAAGAGCTGGAAAAAGCTCTTGCCGAGACCGTCGAGAAGAACAAGGCCAGGAGCGCTGTCGGGGTGATGATGCGGGTCGATGACGGCTCCATCGTGGCCCTCGCCAACGTGCCGAGCTACGACAACAACAACATTGAAGAAGCCTCAGCCGAAGCGCAGAGGGACAGGGTGCTGACCGATCCCTACGAGCCCGGGTCTACGTTCAAGGCCTTTACCGTGGCTTCGGCGCTAGAGGAGAACGTGGTCACGACGGACACCAGGTATGTCATTGCAGATCACATGACGGTCGCGGACCGTGTGATCCATGATTCGCAGCCGCACGAGACGGAGATAATGACTCCCGCCGATGTCTTGCGGGAGTCGAGCAACGTCGGGGCGGTGCATGTGGCGCAGGACCTGGGCGGGCGGAAGCTGTCCGAATACATCCGTAGCTTCGGGTTCGGGCAGGCTACGGGCGTGGACCTGTGGGGCGAGAACCCTGGGGTGGTCCCCGCTTACGAGGACTGGAGCGGCTCGTCTATCGGCAACATTCCTATCGGGCAAGGGCTCTCGGTTACTCCGCTGCAGCTCGTCTCGGGGTACGCGGCGCTCGTCAACGGCGGGCAAAGGATCACACCCCATGTGGTGAAGCGCGACGATCCGGAGCCTGCGGGCCAGCGAGTGATAAGCGAAAAGACCTCGGATATAGTACGCGGAATGCTGCAGGGCGTAGTCGATAAAGGATCGGGTTACAAGGCCCAGATCCCCGGTTATACGGTGGGTGGCAAGACCGGCACCTCGCAGACGGTGGACCCCGGTACCGGCACCTACGGCGATGAGTACGTGGCCTCCTTTATTGGGTTCGTCCCGGCTACGGACCCCGAATACGTCGCCCTGATAGCGGTAGACGACCCCGGTACCACCTACTGGGGCGAGGTCGCCGCAGCGCCGGCCTTCCACGACGTGATGGGTTTCACCCTGGGTTACTTCAACGTCCCGCCAGACCGCCGGACCTCAAGAGCGAAGGCCCGATGAGGTCCGGCTTCCTCTCGCAGATTGCCCATGCCATCGGTGGCGAACTGGTGGGCGCCGATGGCGACGCGCTCGTCCGGGGCGCGGCTGTGGACTCCCGGCGCGTGAGGGAGGGGGATCTCTTTTTCGCCCTTCGGGGAAGGACGGACGGAGCGGACTTCGCGCCCGAAGCCGACTCGCGCGGCGCGGCCGCCACCGTGGCCGATCGGCCGCTCGATGTCCCCACGCTCGTGGTGGAGGATCCGCTGGACGCCCTGCAACGGCTGGCCCGCTGGAACCTTGCGCGGGAAGCCGAGGATGACGCCGCAGCCACCACCGTCGTCGGCATTACCGGCAGCGTTGGGAAGACCACGACCAAGGACGCGCTGGCGACCATCCTCCGCGTGGCCGGCAAGAAAGTCTCGGCGACGGAAGGTAATTTCAACAATGAGATCGGGCTTCCGCTCACGGTGCTGGCGGCGGACGAGCGCACAGAGGTCCTCGTCCTGGAGATGGGCGCCACCCACCCTGGGGATATTGAGCACCTGTGCGGAATAGCCCCTCCGGGGGTCGGCGTCCTGACGGCCATTGTCCCGATGCATCTCGAGTCATTCGGAAACGTCGAAGGGATCGCCGCCACGAAGGGCGAGCTGGCGCTTGCCCTTCCCGATGACGGAGCTTTCGTGTACCCGCTGGGTGTACCGGAGGCGGCCACCGGCCTGGGGAAGAAGCTCGGGCAGCGCATAACCTTCGCCCGAGAGGGCGCGGATGACGCGGACCTGTGGGCGTCTGAGGTCGAGGACATCGAGGAAGGGCTGCGCTTTGTCGCGCACTTCGGCGACCGCTCGGCCGAGGTCCGGTGTCCGGTGTTCGGGACGCACCTGGTCCCGCCGCTCCTGGCCGCGCTTGGTGGAGCCCTCGCCCTCGGCCTCGACCTCGATACCAGCGCCAGGGGGCTCGCCCGTCTGCGGCGCACGGGCCTTCGCGGCGAGATCCACCGCCTCAGGGACGACATCGTGGTCTACGACGACTCGTACAACGCCTCTCCGGCCGCCGTCGCGGCCGTCCTGCGCTACGGGGCCGACCAGGCTCTACGCCAGGGACGCCGCTTCGTCGCCGTGCTCGGCGGCATGTTCGAGCTCGGCCCGGCGGCGCGCGAATACCACCGCGAGGCCGGACGGCTCGCCGCGGAACTCGGCGTGGACCTGCTCGTCTGCGTCGGGGATGAGGCCCGCTGGTACGCTGAGGTCTTTCCCGACGAGGCGATACTCTTCGAGGACTCGGAGGCAGCGGCGGAGAAGCTCGGCGATCACTTGAGGACCAGAGACTACGTTGTGGTCAAGGGTTCGAGGGGTGTGGGGCTCGAACGGTTGACCCGAAGGTTGAGAGAAAGTTTAGCTCTTGTTTAGCGTTGTGCTGGCCGCGGCGATAGCGTTCCTGGTTACGGTGGCGCTGGGGTCGAAGTTCATAGAGTTTCTTCAGATGCGCAAGTTCGGCCAGTTCGTGCGGGAAGAGGGGCCCCAGACCCACCTGATCAAAGCTGGAACACCCACGATGGGCGGGGTGGTCATGCTGACTGGTTTGCTGGCGGCGCTGGTCGTGGTGGCGCGGTTCAATTGGCCGACCGTCGCGACGTTGTTGCTGGTGGCGGTGACGGCCGGAATCGGACTTTACGACGACTGGCAAAAGATCTCCAAGAGGCGCAGCGAAGGGTTGAGCGTGAAGTACAAGTTTCTGCTTCTCGCCGTGACGGTCGTGCTGGCCGACGTGCTGGCGCTGCGCTACGTGGGCGTGACGCAGAACGTGATCGTGCCGGGGCTGGACCGGAACCTGGTGCTGGGGCCTGGGATCATCGGGATTGGTCTCTTCAGCGTCTTCTTGCTGCTGGTGCTTGCCGGGGTTACGAATGCCGTCAACCTGACCGACGGGCTGGACGGGCTGGCGGCGGGGACAGGGGCCATCGCCCTCACGGCGTACACGGCCATCGCGTTCCTGGAACGCCAGTACGACGTGGCGATCATCTGCGGCGCGATGGTTGGGGCGATCATCGGTTTCCTCTGGTACAACGCCCATCCGGCGCAGGTGTTCATGGGGGACACTGGCTCGCTGGCCATCGGAGGCGTGCTGGGCGCGGCGGCCGTGCTGACCAAAACGGAGATGCTCTTGCCGGTGATCGGGGGGCTCTTCGTCATAGAGGCTCTCTCGGTCATCATCCAGTACGGCTTCTTCAAGGCGACGGGGCGCAGGGTCTTCAAGATGGCCCCCATCCACCACCACTTCGAGCTCTCCGGGTGGGAGGAGAACAAGATCGTGGTGCGCTTCTGGATCGTGCAGGTTGCCTTCTCGGCGGCTGGCTTCTTCCTCTATTACCTCCTACTCTACAACGCGGTCTGAGGCTTTCCTGATGTCTACTCTGATCTACGGGCTGGGAGAATCCGGGGTCGCCGCCATCCGCGCTCTACTTGATCGCGGAGAGCCCGTGACCGCCGCCGACGCCAACGACTCAGATGGACTGCGCGAAACCCTGAAGAAGCTCGGCGTCGAAGGTCGTCTCGGCGCCGGGCCGGAGGCGCTGGAGGGCGCCGGACGGGTGGTCGTTAGCCCCGGAATACGTCCGCGGGACGCGGTTCTCTTGGCCGCAGGGGAACGAGGGATCCCGGTGCTCTCGGAGGTGGCCCTCGGTCTAGAGTTACTCGGGCCGGGGGTGCGGACTATCGCCGTGACGGGAACGAACGGCAAGACGACGGTGGTGGATATGATCCGGACGATCCTGGAAAAGGCCGGTATTCCGCACGCCGTGGCCGGGAACTCATGGCGTGCCATGACCGGCTGCCTGGACGAAATTCAACGGGCCGGGCTCCTGGTCCTCGAAGTGTCGTCTTTCCAGCTCCACTACATGAATGAACCTGGCTTCGAGGTCGCGGCGCTCCTGAACGCGCGCCCGGATCACCTCAACTGGCACGCCTCGTTCGAAGAGTATGTCGCGGACAAGCTGCGCGTCTTCGAGGGACAGGGGCACGATGACCTGGCGCTGGTAAGCGCGGTTGACCCTGTCGGCCGGGATGCGGCGGACGAGTTCGCTGCAGAGGCCCTCGTCGTTGGAGAGGGCGACACGGAGATACGAGACGGACGCTTGTTCCTCAGGGGCGCGGAGATCGCTTCCGAAGACGAGATGCGGTTCGCTGGCGTCCACAACCACGAGAACGCGCTCTTCGCGGCGGCGGCGGCGGAATGGGTGGGGGCAAGCCTGGAAGATATTCGGGCCGGTCTTCTCGGCTATCGCCTGAAACCGCACAGGATGGAGATCGTCGCAGAGCGTGGCGGCGTGCTGTTCGTAGACGATTCCAAGGCGACCAACCCGGCGGCGGTCGCGGCGACCCTATCGAGCTTTTACCGGCCGGTGATCCTGATCCTGGGTGGCTCCGAGAAGCACACGGATTTTGCTGAGGTTCTCCCGCTCCTCGACCGATGCCGGGCGGTCGTCTGCCAGGGCGAGGCGGGACCCAGGATCTTCGACTACCTGCGCGAGAGGTGGGACGGAGCAGTGATCGTCACCTCGGAGCTCTCGGAGGCCGTGGAAGAAGCGGATAGACTGGCGCGGAGCGGGGACGTTGTATTGCTCTCGCCGGGGTGCGCCAGCTTCGATCAGTTTCCGGGATACGAGGAGCGAGGCCGGGCGTTTACCCGATACGTGTCCGGGGAGTTCGTCGCCGGACACGTATCGGAGAGGCGGGGGTGACGGCGGTTGACGACCCTGCGAACCTACCTCTTTCTGGTCGCCCTCGGGCTCTCGCTGTTGGGGATCGTCATGGTGTATTCGGCGACCTACCGGTACTCTGGAACGTCGTACCTGGTAGTGCGCGCCAGCCACGTGGCGCTCGGGGTGGTTTTGTTCTTTCTGGCGAGCCGCGTCCGGTACACAGCCTGGCGAAAATTCGGGCCGGTACTGTACGTGGCCGTGCTTGTCAGCCTGATCCTAGTATTGATACCCGGGATCGGGGTGAAGATCGACGGCTCCAGGAGGTGGTTCGACCTGGGCCAATTCATGGTGCAGCCGGCGGAGTTCGCCAAGGTCGCAGCCGTGGTGACGGCGAGTGTTTGGGTGGCCCGGCTTCGCTCCGGTTCCGGGCTCCCAATGGGCTTGCTGGCCGTGGTCGGCGTGCTCTTCGGGCTGGTGGTTCTGGAACCGGACTTCGGAACCTCCGTCATGATCCTGGCGGGCGTGGTGGGGGTACTCTGGGCCTCGGAGGTCCGCACCCGGGATCTGGTACTGGCTGGCGGGGCCGCCATCGCCGCTCTGTTCGTCGTGATGTTGCTCGCCCCGTACCGGCGGGAGAGGTTCATGACCTTCCTCGACCCGTGGTCCGTCTCTCAGGGTTCTGGCTATCAAGTGGTACAGTCCATGACGGCCATACAGTCCGGCGACCTTTTCGGAGCAGGGGCTGGTGCGGGCGCCGAGGGGACTTACGTTCCGGCGTTGATGACGGATATGATTTTCGCGCTCATAGGCGAGGAGCTCGGGCTGCTCGGGATGGTGCTGGTCATCGCCGCTTTCGTCTTCCTGGCGCTGGCGGGATTGAGAATCGCCCTGCAAGCACCCTCGGTGCTTGGACGCTGCATGGCGGCAGGGCTGACCACCACGATCACGGCGCAGGCCGTCTTCAACATCGGGGCGGCGATGGGCGTGCTCCCGCTGGCCGGCATGACGTTGCCGTTCGTCAGCTACGGCGGGACGAGCATGCTGGTCTGCTTCGCGGCCATGGGAATGCTGTGCAGGATATCGGAGGATAGTGAGCGAGCCAGAGAAGTCAGACCGCGAGCCGTCGCGAATCTTGATCGCCGGCGGAGGGACCGGAGGACACGCGATCCCCGCGCTCTGCGTGGCGGATAGCCTGCGCGCGAAAGGAGCCGTGGTGGAGTTCGTCGGCGCGACGTCGGGGATAGAGATGGACCTGGTCCCGCAGAAGGGCTATGTTCTCCACTCCCTGCCCCTCAAAGGGCTGGATGGTGGCCTCGGGGCCCGTGTCCGTGCGGTTGCACTTTTCGTGCAGGCCGTCATATCGCGCTGTCGCCGGATCATCCAAGAGTTTCGGCCTTCGGTCGTCCTGGGCGTCGGCGGATACGCGAGCGCCCCCGCCGTTCTGGCCGCCCACACGCTCGGCGTGCCAACGGTCCTGCACGAGCAGAACTCCGTCCCCGGCCGCGTGAACCGCTTCGCCAGCCGCCTCACCCAAAAGATCCTCGTGACCTTTCCGGCCGCCGTGGAACACTTCACGAGAGCGGTCTGGGTCGGGATGCCCACCCGCCGGGAGTTCTTCGAAGCGTCAAGAGAAGAAGCATTGCGCGAACTCGGCCTTGAACCACCGGTCGTCCTGATCTTCGGCGGCAGCGGCGGCGCGCTCAAGATCAACCTGGACGCGCAACAGGCGTTTCGGGAGGCGACACCTTACACGGTCGTCCAGGTCGCCGGCCGCCGGGACTTCCCGAGCCTCCAGACAGAAAATAATAGACACATAATACTGGAATATGCTGATGATCTCTGGCGGTACGTGGCGGCGGCGGAGGTCGTGATCACACGCGCCGGGGCAGGTTCCCTGTTTGACGTGGCGGCTGTGGGAAGGGCGTCGGTCCTGATCCCATTCCCACACGCCACGGGAAACCATCAACTCCACAACGCCCGCTACTTCACGGAAAGAGGCGCTGCAGAGTTGCTCCCGAATTCCGAGGTCACCTCGGAGGTTCTGCGCCACCGCGTCGAAGACTTGTTGGAAGACAGCGAGCGCCGCGAACGCCTCGCCGGGAGCATGAAGGAACTGGCGACGCCGGGAGCGGCGGATGAAGTGGCCCGAAGATTGTTGAACGTGACCGTCGAAGGGCGGGAGGATACAACATGAAAATCCACATGATAGGCATTGGTGGCGCAGGCATGAGCGGCATCGCGGAGGTTCTGAAGAAGCAGGGGCACGACGTCTCGGGCTCGGACCTCAAGGAGTCGCCGTACACCCGACGGCTCCAGACGATGGGCATACAGGTGTTCATCGGGCATGCGACGGAGCAGGTAGGGGACGCGGAGCGGGTCGTGATCTCGACGGCCATCCCGAAGACCAACCCGGAGTTGCTGGAGGCCCACCGGCGGTCCATACCCGTGATCGCGCGCGCCGAGGCTCTGGCGTCCATTCTGGAGGGCAAGCGCAGCGTTGCGGTGGCCGGGACGCACGGCAAGACCACGACCACGAGCATGACGAGCCACGTTCTCAAGGCCCTGGGCGAAGACCCGACGGCCCTGATCGGGGGCGAACTCAACGACATCGGCAGCAACGTGGTCGAGGGCAGGGGGGATCTGATCGTGGCTGAAGCCGACGAGAGCGATCGTTCGCTCCTGATGCTCCGCCCACAGGCCGCCGTCGTCACCAACGTGGAGTTCGACCATCCAGACTTTTATTCTTCCCTCGACGACGTAATGGAGACCTTCTCGACGTTCGTCGCCGCCCTGCCACCTTCCGGCCACCTGGTCGTCTGCGCCGACGACGAAAATTGCCTGCGGCTCGCGGAACAGTCACCGTGCCTGGTGACCACCTACGGTATCCACGCCGGAGATCTGCGGGCGGAGATCCTGGCATCCAACGCGTACACGCTCTTCGAAGGCGGCCGGGAACGGGGCATGGTGGAGCTAGGGGTCCACGGGTGGCACAACGCGCTGAACTCTCTGGCTGCGGCGGCGGTGGCCCGCTGGCTCGGACGGGATGCACTTGAGGCCGCGAGGAGCCTGAAAGACTTCGGCGGCGTACGGAGGCGCTTCCAGATCAAAGGCCACCGTTCAGGCGTCCGGATAGTGGACGACTACGCCCACCACCCGACGGAGCTCTCCGCCACGCTCGACGTGGCCCGGACGACCTCGGACGGGAGGGTCATTGCCGTGTTCCAGCCGCACCGCTACTCGCGCACCCGCCGCCTGTATCGGGAGTTCGGTGGCGCCTTCACGGCTGCCGACGCTGTCCTCATAACCGACGTGTACGGCGCCGGCGAGATGCCTCAGCCCGGCGTGAACGGGAAGCTGATCGTGGACGCCATCTGCGAAACCCGTGGCCACCCGGATGTCTACTACGTCCCGGAGCAGAGCTCCATCCCGGGCGTGCTTCGAGATATCTCCGCCCCTGACGATACCGTGCTGACGATGGGCGCCGGAGACATCTCCGTGGTCGGCGACGAGCTACTGACGCTGCTGTAAGCCTTGCGAACCTTGACAAAAGAGATCCTGCCTTCCCTCTGCATCGCCGCAGCCGTCGCCGCCCTCACCGCCGCTGCCATCTACATGGTCTCCTACTTGCTCTACCCCGTAACCGGAATAGAGGTCAAGGGAGCCCGCATGTTTCCCGAATCCGAAGCCTGGGATGCCGTACCGGACCGTGCGAGTCTGCTCACCCTCAATACCGTAATGTTGAAGAGAAAAATAGAGTCTAACCTTTGGGTTGAGAGTGTAGAGGTGCGGAAAAATTGGGGTTCAGGTATAGTTGCAGTCGAGGTTGAGGAACGGAAAGCCGTATTGGACGCCGAAATCGATGGACACAGGGAGGTCTTCGCGGCGGACGGGACGGAGCTTCCGGGGCTCGGGGGAGCGAGCCTGGAGCGGGTCGACATGGACGAGGATCGGCTGGAGGGAATTTTGAGGGCTGGGAGGGTCCTTGAGGGCAATGGGGTCACGCTGGAGTCGGTTGACGGCGTCGGCGTGGGTGGCGTCGAGGCCACAGTGGAGGGGCGGCCCGTGATCTTCGCCGGGAGCATCGGCGAGGCTCAGGCAAAGCCTCTTCCGGCGATCATGTCCCAGAACCCCGCGGCGCCGCGTTTCGACCTCCGCACCGCCGGGAGAGTCGTGGTCGGCGCGGGGGAGACCGAAGGCTTCCGGGCCGGAGTCCCGGAAGGAAGCAGGATCGGTTAGTCCATGGCGCAGTCGCTGGTCTACGGGATAGACGTCGGCACTACCAAGATCGTGGCCATCGCAGGCCGGGTGGACAGCCGGCGGGGCTGGGCAGAAGTGCTCTCCGTCGGAGAGGCGCCGAGCCACGGGCTCAAGCGGGGTGTCGTGGTGGACCGCGAACTGGCCGCAGAGTCCATCGCCGAAGCCCTGGAGGCGTGCGGAGTGCGCGGTGGTTCCATCAGCGTCGGCATCGCCGGGAGCCACATCTCTTCCTTCAACACCGAGGTCACGCTGCTCAACCGCGCCAAGAACCTCGAGGTGACGGAGCGCTTCGTGAAAAAGCTGGAAGGAGAAGCGCGCCAGTTCCATCTGGACGAAGACGAGCGCATTTTGCACGTTGTCCCCCGCAGTTACGTGCTGGACGGCTCCGAGGGCGTCAAGCAGCCCGTCGGTCTCGCCGCCCGCAAGGTGACGATGCGGGCCCACGTCGTGAGCGGCGCGCTCTCCAGCATCCAGAACCTGCTCTACGCCGTGGAGGATTGCGGCGTTGAAGTCTCGCGGGTGGTGCTCGAACCGCTGGCCTCCGCCGAGGCGTGCCTGCTGGAGTCCGACCGCGAGGACGGCGTAGCCCTGTTGGACGTCGGTGGCGGCACCACGGACATCGCCACCTTCAAGAAAGGCGCCCTTACCCACACCGCTGTTATACCGATCGGCGGAGAGAGCTTCTCCTCCGACCTCGCCTACGGCCTGAAGGTCCCTTTCGACGCCGCTGAGGAACTCAAAATCCGCTACGGTAGCGTGCTCTCCGATTCGGTGGATTCGGTGGCCGCCGTGAAGCTCGACGAGCGCCACTACAACGCGCACTTTATGAGCCAGATCCTGGAGTACCGCGCTCAGGAGGTCCTGGAATACGCCCGCGAGTCCCTGGATCAAGCGCGCGTCCTCAACATGCTGCCAGGGGGCGTCGTCCTTACCGGCGGGGGCTCTCTGCTCAACGGGATGGCCGAACTCGCGGAGGACGTGCTCGGGATGCGAACCCGCACAGCCATACCGCGCCGGGTGAAGGGTGACCTTAAACCTGTACAGAAACCTCAGTATGCGACGGCTGTAGGTCTGCTATACTTCTCCGCGCAAAACAGTGACGTTAGACCGAAAGGTAAAGGTGCAAGGGTCACCAGCTTTGGTAGCATAGTATCGGCGGTCAAGAGTTGGTTCCGGGGCGTATGAACCGGGTCGGAATGGGAGAACGGGCGACGGAGGGCTATGGAGTTATGTTGGATGCAGGGACGAACTATCTAGCGGTAATAAAGGTTGTGGGGATAGGTGGAGGCGGGACAAACGCCGTGAACCGCATGATCAACTCAGGCCTGCAGGGGGTCGAGTTCATCGCGGTGAACACCGATGCCCAGGCGTTGCAGATGACGGACGCGGACCAGAAGATCCACATCGGGGACAAGCTCACGCGCGGCCTGGGGGCTGGCGCTGATCCCAAGATCGGGATGGAGGCCGCCGAGGAGAACAAGGCGGAGATCGAAGAGGCCATTCGGGGCGCGGACATGGTGTTCGTCACCGCGGGCAAGGGCGGCGGCACGGGCACGGGGGCCGCACCGGTGGTCGCCAAGATCGCACGGGAGGCCGGGGCGCTCACGGTGGGCGTCGTCACCCGCCCGTTCGCCTTCGAGGGCAGGCGGCGTTCGACATATGCCGAGGATGGCATCAAGCGCCTCAAGGAGAACGTGGACGCGCTCATAATCATCCCGAACGACCGTCTCTTGCAGGTGGCCGAGAAGCGAACCTCCATGATGGACGCTTTCAAGATGGCGGACGACGTGCTCAGGAAGGGTGTGCAGGGGATCACGGACCTCATCACGGTGCCGGGGCTCATCAACCTGGACTTCGCGGACGTGCGTACGATCATGTCCGACTCCGGCTCGGCGCTCATGGGCATCGGGGAGTCGAGCAGCGAGAGCCGGGGATCCGAGGCGGCGAAACAGGCCATCTCGAGTCCCTTGCTAGAGGCGAGTATCGAGGGGGCGACCGGAATCATCCTGAACATCACCGGCGGGCAGGACCTCGGGCTCTTCGAAGTGAACGAGGCGGCGGAGATCGTCCACAACGCCGCCCACCAGGATGCGAACCTGATCTTCGGCGCCGTGGTGGACGAGGCCTTCGGGGACCGGGTGAGCGTCACCGTTATCGCCACGGGCTTCGACCAGCGTCTCGCCAACCAGCGCCGGGCAGAGCGGACGGGGACGGTCACGGATACTCAGGAAGACGAGGTTGCCGCTGCTGCCCCTGCCCAAGATGGCGATGTGCTCGACATCCCGGCTTTCCTCCGGCGCCGATAGCCTTTTACGGAAGGCGTGCGCCAGGACTTCATCCGCATCGACGGCGCCCCCGCTGCGACACACACTGCAGCCGGGGGCGCCGTTTTCGTATCTCCTGAGCCAGAACACGAGCGCGCGAAGGTCTGGTTCTTCACCCGCCTCGGCGGCGTCTCGGATCCCCCTTACGATAGCCTCAACGTGTCGAAGGTGGTCGGCTACGGCGAAGCTGCGGTGACCGAGAACCTGCGGCGGATTCAAGAGGCGATGGATGGCCGTCCATCAGCCTGGGTGAAGCAGGTCGCGGGTGACGAGGTTGTTCGGGTGTCAGAGGCCGGGTTCGCCGGTGAAGCCGACGCGCTGGTCACGGATAGAACGGGATTCTCGCTGGTGGTCGCCGTTGCCGATTGCGTGCCGGTGACGCTCGTTGGGGAGCAGGAAGTTGGCATGGTCCACTCCGGGTGGCGCGGGACGCTCGCCGGGGTATCCGCGAAGGCCGCGTGGAAGATGGTGGACCCTTCTCCCACGGCGTACATAGGGCCGTGTATTCGCGGTTGTTGTTATGAGGTCTCGGAAGAGTTGGCGCGTACGTTCGCCGGGCGGTATGGCGAAGGTGTGGTTTCCGGCCGCTATCTTTCGCTGCCCGCGGCGATCAAGGTGAACCTGTCGGAGGCCGGGGTCGAGAAGGTCTACGATCTCGGGCTGTGCAGCGGGTGCAGGCCGGATCTCTTCTACTCGCATCGCAAGCAGGGGCCGCTGACGGGCCGGAACCTTGCGGCCGTGGCGCGAAAGCCGGTGTGATAGATGACCGATGAGAAATTAGAGGCGCAGGTTCGGAACCGCCTCGCGGCCGTAAGAGAGAACGTGGCCGCGGCGCTCGAGCGGAGCGGGCGCAGGCCAGGCGAGACGCGCATCCTGGTGGCGAGCAAGTACTACGAAGCGGAGCAGATCCGGGCTCTCGCGGCGGTGGGCGTAGACCTCCTTGGGGAGAATCGGGCGCAGGATCTCATCTCCAAGCAAGACGTTTTCGGGAACATTTTCGAGTGGCACTTCATCGGTCACCTGCAGCGGCGCAAGGCCAGGGAAGTCGTGCCGCGGGTCTCGCTCATACACTCGGTGGACTCGGTGCGGCTCGTCGATGAGCTTGGGAGGCGGGCTTCCGAGCGGGGAGTTGAGGCGCTGATCCAGGTCAACGTCAGCGGCGAGGAGTCCAAGTATGGCGTATTGGAAGGAGAGGTCGAACGCATCCTGGAGGCTGTCGCCGGTACGGAAGGGCAGGTGCGGGCGCGGGGCTTCATGACGCTTGCGCCAGCGGTTGAACGAGCGGAGAATGTGCGTTATGTTTTCGCGAAGCTTCGAGCGATCCGTGATAGGCTACGCGGAAGCTGGAGTCCCCATTTCGAGCTATCGGAGCTCTCCATGGGCATGAGCAACGACTACGCTGTGGCGGTCGAAGAAGGGGCCACTCTGGTCAGAATAGGACGGACCATCATCGGGGGTGACGGCCCGTGAGGAGGCAGGATGGGAGTTAGGGATCGTATGGATCGGATCGCGGCGTGGTTCGGGTTCGGCGCGGAAGATGATTATTACGAGGACGAGGAGGAAGAGGCTTTGTACGGCAAAGGCGCTTACGCCCAAGGCTCTGCCGAGGAAGAAGTAGGCCCTGCCGTACGGCGGCTCGGGCGCACCGAGCGCTCCTCGGCTTTCGGCACGTCCCTCGGGGACCTCTTTGGCAGCGAGGGGTCGAACCGGAACGAGCGGTACGCGGGCGGCCAGAATCCGCCGCACCTGCGCGCCGTTCCGGATCAGCGCCCGACCCGTGTGAGCGTGGTCGAGCCCGCAAGCTTCAACGATGCCCAGGCCCTCGCCGACCGCTTCAAGCGCCAGCAGCCGGTCATCCTCAACCTCCAGAGCGTGGACGCCGAGCTGTCGCGCAGGATGGTGGATTTCTGCTCGGGCCTTACCTACGCCCTCGACGGAAACATCCAGACCGTCGCCAACCGGGTGTTCCTGCTGACCCCGCGCAACGTCGAGGTCAGCGCCGAGGAGCGCAAGCGGCTGGCCGAGAGGGCCTTCTTCAACCAGCTCTAATCCTGCAGGGCCTGTAAGGACCGTGAGGGGGAAATTGACGAGGGTAGGCATAATCGGGGCCGGCAAGATCGGCGGTTCGCTCCTGGTCCGGCTCGCCGGGGCAGACTCTTTCGAGATTGGCGCCAGCGACGTTCACCTCGAGTACCTCACGCCATACGCCGAGCAACACGGCGTGTGGGTCACGCCCTCCAACCGTGAGCTGGCCGAGCACAGCGATCTCCTCATAATGGCCGTGAAGCCCTGGGACGTGGGAACCGTCCTGGCAGAGATAGCCCCGGTACTGGAAGGCACGGAGAAGGCGGTGACGAGCGTGGCCGCCGGCGTGACCATATCCGCCATCGAGAAGGGGCTGCCGGAAGGAACACCGGTTCTGCGGGTCATGCCTAACGTGTGCGCGTCGGTGGGCCTGGGATCCGCCGTTGTCACCTCAAACGGGCCGGGACGCGAGATGCTGCCGACGGTCATGGAGATTTTCCGCTCCGTCGGGGACGTTATGGAGTTACCAGAACGCCTTTTCGACGCGGCGACGGCGCTGCACGGATCTGGGCCGGCCTACGTGGCCTTGTTCGCCGACGCCCTGATACAGGCTGGTGTTCGGGAGGGCATCCCGCGGGACGTGGCCAAGAGGCTGGTCGTCGGAACCATCGGTGGCACGGCGGTGTTGCTCGAGGAGCGCAGCGCCCACCAGGTGCGCGACGAGGTGATGACGCCGGGCGGCACCACGGCGGCGGCGTTCGTGGCGATGGAGAAAGCCGGGTTCGTCGGCGCCGTCTACGATGGTATCGCGGCGGCGGCGGAGCAGGCGCGGGGGTTGGGACGGTGATGGAGATGCTGGGGCTCGTGCAGGTTTTCGGGTTCTCCGTGGCCGCGTTGCTCTCGGGAATCGTGGATTACGCGTTCTACATACTCTTCGGTTTCATACTGGCGAACATCGTGATCAACTGGCTGCCGGGCTATCCGTCGAGCGCCTTCTTCCAGGCCGTCTACGACGCGGTGCGGGCGGTGGCGGACCCGATCCTGATGCCGATCCGGAGCCGCATCCCGCCGGTGCAGCTTGGCGGCTTCGGGCTGGACCTCTCGCCGATAATCGCCATAATAGGGCTCTCGATCGCGCGGAGCCTGCTGAACAACGTGATCATTGCAAACTTCATCGGACCAGTGACGGGGTGATATAGCATGGCAATACGTCCCACGGATGTTCGCCGCAAGGAGTTCAAGAGCAGCCTGCGCGGCTACGACGCCAACCAGGTGGACGACTTTCTGGACGCGGTCGCCGACGAGTTCGAGCGTACCTACTCTGAGAACGTACGCCTTCGTGAAGAGTCTACTAGCCTGCGCTCGCGCCTGGAGCAGTTCGACGAGTTGGAGAGCTCCATCCGGGCCGCGCTAGTCCACGCCGAGCAGGCGGCCAACGACCTGCGGCGGACCGCCACGCAGGAGGCCGAGAGCGTGCGCCAGACGGCCAGCCGGGAAGCTGAGAGCGCGCGCCAGACGGCGAACCGGGAAGCGGAGCTCACGATCAACGACGCGAAGGCCCGCTCCCATCGCATGCTGGCCGACACTGCGGAGCGTGTCGAGCGGATACAGGAGTCCTACCATGCCCTGAGGAACGCCAAGCAACTCTTCGCTTCGGACTTCCGGCACCTCCTCAAGAGCTACATGGAGGTCATGGATAACGTCGACGTGGCGACCGCCCGCGAGATACAGTCCTCGTTGCGCGAGCGCGTGGACCTGGAGTCCATCGCCGCAGCCCGGCTGGCCGCCGAGGCCGAGAGGAGCGGCGTCCAGGAAGAACTCCCGATTGAGGAGCCCGTGGGAGATTCGACGGAGGAACACGAGCCGTTTGGGGAGGCCGGGGATCAGGAGACCCAACGCATAGATTTGAGCCCGTCCGCCGGAATATCTCCCTCTGACGAGGCATCCGAAGTCGAGCCGGTAACGAACCAGGAGCCGGGGAGTGAGTCGGTCACCGAGACAGGAGACGTGTCCCCTGAGAGCGAACCCGAGGTGGAGGAGCCCGAGGTAGAGCCCTCGACGGCGGAGGATTCTTCGGGAGAGAGCGCATCGGCCGAGGAGCCGGTGTCCGAAGCCCCGGAAACCGAAGCTCCTGAGACCGAGGCTCCGGGAACCTCGGAACAGGACGAGGCCACGCTCGCCCGGGATAGTGGCTCCCACGAGTTTTGGGAGGACGCCGAGAGGAAAGACGCATCCGGCAACGGTGAGGAAGGCCGCATCTCCCGGGCCAGCCGCTTCCTCCGCCGGCGTGGTTGAAGGTTGAGGGGTTCGTCCGGGAGAGCAAGAACGGAGCTTTGCTGAACCTCCGGGTCTCGCCGGGGGCCAGGAGCACATCGCTCGAAGGAACGTACGGGGATGCCGCGCTCAAGATCCGGATCGCCTCGCTGCCTACCGGTGGTCGGGCCAACGCGGAGATAGAAGGCTTCCTGGCCGGGCTTTTCGGGGTCGTCCCTTCGAGCGTCGAGATCGTCCGGCAGGGACAAGGTCGTCCTCTTTCACGGAGCGGAGCCGCGTGAGATACGACGCTGGCTCTCCGCCCTGATCCCCTAGCCCAATGCCCTCAGAGATGTTCCTGGCCGCGCCGGAAGACGCCGGGGAGCGTCTGGATCGGCTGGCGGCCAGTCGATTTGACATAAGCCGGAGCGTCGCACAGCGCCTGATTCGGGATGGTTTGTTGAGGATCGACGGAAGGGAAGTATCGCCATCCCACCGCGTGCAGGGCGGCGAGCGGATCGAGGCGGAGCTTCCGGACGAAACCCTTCAGGCGGAGGAGATTCCTGTCCCCATCCTCTTCGAGGATGAGTTCCTGATCGTAGTAGACAAGCCCGCCGGACTCGTCGTCCACCCAGGCGCGGGCAACCCGTCTGGGACGCTGGTGAACGCGCTCCTCGACCGGGGTATCGCTGGTGGGGATGATCCCATGCGGCCCGGCATCGTCCACCGCCTCGACCGGGACACCTCGGGGCTGATGGTCGCGGCGAAGAACGAGTCAGCGTACTCGGGGCTGGTAGAGATGATGTCGGCGCGGCGGGTCGGGCGTATCTACAGGGCAGTCGTTATCGGAGGTGGTCTTCCAGCTACCGGTACGGTGGACTCGCCCGTGGGCCGCGACCCGGATAACCCAACTCTAATGGCCGTGGGGGTGGGGAAGCCCGCCGTCACGCACTTCGAGACGCTACGGGAAGCCGGAGAATACTCGATGCTCCGGGTGCGGCTGGAGACGGGGAGGACGCACCAGATCCGGGTTCACCTTTCCGCCATCGGCCACCCGGTATATGCGGATCCAATCTACGGAAGGGCCGTGGCGGGGAGACGTCTATGGCTCCACGCTGAGAGGCTGGCTTTCCGGCACCCTGTGAGCGGCGATGATATGGAATTCGAGTCGGTTATCCCCGATGACCTGCGCGAGGCAGCATCCTCGCTCGGTTTGTTACCCGACGGTCCGCCGTGATCCGCTCGTTCACCCTTTGGGCCGAAGGAACACGAAGGTAAGCGCCGCAACGCCTGCTCCGGACAGCAGGAGGGTTGACAGGCTGCCGATAGAGACGACCATCCCCGCGATAGGGGCTCCCACGCCCGCCGCGACGCCCATCGCCACCTCGCCGAGACCCTCTGTGCGCGGACGCAGATCCGGCGGTACTGAAGCGGCGAGTAGCATGCTCCCGCCCACGATCCCGAGGTTCCATCCGATGCCGAGTACCGCCAGGACCACGATGATCCAGGCCACGCTATCCTGATTCACGAGCGCTCCCGCGATGCCGGTCACGACGAGAAGCAGGATACCCAGCGCGGCGATGGGCACGCCGCCGATTCGATCCGCGATCCGGCCCGACACCGGCGAAGGCACGAACATACCAGCGACGTGAACACCGATCACAATCCCAACCAGGTCGAGGCTGTGGCCGTGGGTGCTCAGGTGAACGGGCGCGACGGCCATCACCGACACCATGACGAGGTTCGTCGCCCCCAGAACCACGAGGGCAACCCGCGCTGGCCAGATGCCGCGGCTCGAAATCGCCTGTTGTGGCGTGGACCTGGTCATCTCGCGGGGTCCGAGTAGCGCGGCCCCTTGTCCGAGGTACGGAACGCCGGGGTAGGAGATGGCGGCGAGGAGGATGGCGGAGATCACGAAGGACAGGATGGCGAGCAGGTAGAGCCCCGTCAGCGGCGGGAGGCCGAGCATCCTTGCCACTTCCCCGCCCGGACCCAGCAGGTTCGGGCTCAGGATCGCGCCGAAAGCCGTGGCGAACAACACAACCCCGAGCGAGCGCCCACGCGCGGCCTCACCACCCAACTCACCAGCCGCGTAGCGCGTGAGAAAGATGGCGGCGTTGCCCGCCCCAAGCACGATGGAGCCTGCCAGAAGCGTAACGAAATTGCTGCTCACGGCTGCGAAGATCACCAGCGCGGCCCCGAGCGCGCCCAGTACGTAGCCGAGGATCAAGCTCCGGCCACGCCCCGCATGGCGCGTTCGCCGGGAGACGACCAGCGCCGCGATTGCCTGTCCCACGACAAGCAGCCCGAGCGGAAGACCCGCTGCGGCCTCCGTGCCGGTCAGGTTGGCGCCGAGTAGCGCTCCTGCGGTCCCACCGGCAGCGAGACCCACGCTGCCGATCCCTGTAGCGACCGCCAGCACGGCGAGCGTGCGGCGTCTGATCTCAGCTTCGTCTTGTTTTATCAGGGATATCTGCTTTCTCCATAGCGAAGATCTCCCGCAGTCGCGCCTCATCTTCCGGAGCGAGGACGATACCGAAGGTGTCGCGGAGCGCCTCTATCGCTTCGTCTTTGGGGAGATCACGCTTCTCCAAGGACCCCTCGGGAAACTTGGAGATAAACGTGCTTCCACCAAGCGTATACCGGACGTCGGGTTTGACCCTTACGGCCCTCGGCTGGCTCACGAACGGTGAGTCTGGATGGGTCGCCGTGTAGTGGTTGTAGACCACGTAGTCAATGAAACGCTGTGGCTCCTCGGTGAAGGTGTAGAGGTCTGTCCAGCCGTCCGCATCGGGAGAGCGCAGCCGCCACGAGCCGTCACCGTGTTTTGCGAGACCATAGGTCCAGCCACCCTGGCGCGACACGGCGCCGTCTTCGAACGGGATCGGCTCCAGGAGCGTCGCCCCGAAACCGACATCGGCGAGCCATTCCCTTCCATCGGCCTCGACGACGAGCAGCATGTGCGTGCGGGCTGGCTGCACGCGGGCGGCGAGCCGCCTCACCCTGAATCCGATCCGCTCCAGAAGCGCGGCGAAGAGCAGGTTGTGCTCGAAACAATACCCGCCGCGTTCGTGGCGGACCAGCTTGTCCTGAATCTTCTTGATGTCGAGAGAGATGCCGCGTCCCAGCACGACGTCAAGGTTCTCGAACGGGATACGGGCAGCGTGCGCCCGGTGCAGAGCAAATAGTGTGTCTACATCGGCGCGCAGGTCTCCATCATACCCCACGCGAGCGAGGTAAGCGTCCACGTCAAGTTTCTCTATCTCCCACTCACCACTCGCTCCTTCGGCGTTGGGATTGTTGCGTTGATCCAACGTGCTCATCTGAATCGCCTCCCCGATTATCTCTGAAGATCGTGCGGGCCTGGTTAAGGTGATTTTCGCCATTCATTTCCTTGCGAGCCTGTCTGGAGGTTCGGTGGCGTCGCGGGTGTTCGGGGTGAGCTTGTGGACTTCTTGATCCGGATCGTCTATCCCGAAGCCGATGATTCTCTCCGGGTGGACGCGGATGAATACGCCGTCTCGATCTCCTCCGCTGGCTGACGGATCTATAGACTCCGCATGTCCGCGAATTTCGAGGCACCGAACACGCCACGGCTGGCGCGATGCTATGTCGTCCACGATGAACGCCGCCCGGCCGTTGTCTGCGACGTTGCGGAACTTCCGGCTGGACGCCATGTTGTACCCGCGGATGTCTATGGTCGCGGTGTCGGTGTTGTAGGCGAACCCCACCGGACTGACCTGGAGTGTCCCGTTCGGCTGCGCCGTCGCCAGCCTTCCCAACGTCTGAGACTCCAGGTAGCTGAGCTCCGCCCGCGTGAAAGGCGCAGGCCGTCGCGCCACGAGGAGCGTTTTACCCACGGTGGCGCGAGACTCGATGGCGGCGTGCGCTTCGGCGGCCCGCTCCAGCGGGAAGGTTTGTCCGATCACCGGGCGCAACCGGCCGTCCGCTGCGTCGGATAGCGCGTCCTCGGTGAACGCGCGGGCTTCCTCCGGCGTTGGACGCGACAGGCCAACCTTCGTCACACCGCGATCCGCGGCTGCCTCATCCGGGATGCCGGCCCACTCGCCGCTCGACATTCCGAAGCTGATCATCCGCCCGCCGCAGTCGAGCAGCCCGAACGCGGACCTGGCGATGTCGCCGCCGACACCGTCAAAGACGACGTCCACGCCTCCGGTAGCCTCACGAATCCGATCCGTCCACCCCGGCTCCCGGTAATCTACCGTCATGTCGGCGCCCAATTCTCGCGCGAGTTCGACCTTGCGCGCCCCTCCAACCGCCGCGATGACCGTGGCCCCGGCCGCCCGAGCGAGCTGGACTAGCAGGGAGCCAACGCTGCCCGCCGCCGCCTCGACCAGCACTCGTTCTCCTTCGCGCAACGAGGAAGCCTGGATCAACATCTTCGCCGTGCGCCCGTCGGCGAGCAGGGCCGTCGCGCTGTCGAGCGCCAGACCTTCCGGCACCTCGATGAGCCCGCCTGCGTCAACCGTCACCAGGCCGGCATATCCACCAGATCCGCCGGTGATGGCGACCACCCGCCTGTCGATCAGACCGTCGTCGGCTCCGGAGCCGACCGACACGACCTCGCCGCCGACGCCGTTGCCCGGGATCATGGGCAGCTTCGCCTCGAAAGGCCCGAAACCACTCGCGCGGAACTGGGTCTCCACGAAGGTAATGTTGGCGAAGGACACCTCGATCAAAGCCTGTCCCGGCTCTGCCACGGGGTCCGGCGCTTCTCCCGCCACGAGCGATTCGGGACCGCCGAACTTCTCTAACCACACCGCTTTCATCGCTGCTTACTCCCTTCCACTTCGATCTCTTCTGGTTCTGTGTTATCCATAGGCGTTGAACGGAGATCCGGATCGTTCTTTTCGGCGACGCTCCGCAGCCCGAGCGCGGCTAAGAGGGCGATGATCAGGACGAAAAACATCGCCAGGAAGGCATCGGAAAACGGGGCGGCGTTGAGAACGTACAGGGGGTTGATGGCCCCACCATCGGCCTCTTCTCGGGACGCGAGGAATGCCCCGAGGAGCGCCGGGCCGGTACCGCCTCCGAGGAAGATCAGACCCTGGAAGATACCCATACCGCCCCCGACCTCCGCATCCGGGAGCGCGCCTGCGGCCGCATTGGCGAGCGGAGATTGAACGAAGGACATGCCGACGGTCAACCCCAGCATGCCCGCCGAGACCATGAACGGGGACGCTCCTGCGGCGAGGGTGGACATGAAGAGCGCCGAAAGAGTCATGGGCGTAAGCCCAGCCAGGATGGGAGTTTTCACGCCGATGCGGTCGGAGAGACGGCCGCTCAAAGGCGAGAGAAGGGCCAGCGCCACCGCCCCAGGCGTCAGGGCCAGCCCGGCTGCCGCCGCGGAGAGCCCGTTCACCTCGACGAGGAGTAGTGGGGTGAAGATGAGCGCCGAGAGGTTGGCCAGCATGGCGAAGAAACCGACGAGGATTGCCGCCACATACGCCCGGTTCCTGAATAGTACAGGCGAGACGAAGGGATGCGAGGCTCCGCTTATACGCCAGACGAAGAGCGATGCCGCGAGCGCAGCTCCCAGGAAGCAACCCCATGAGGAGGATGAGGCGAAGCCTGCACCCTGTCCCTGTGTAACGCCGAAGAGGAAGAGGCCGGCTCCCAGGCCGAGCAGTAGGCCACCGATCAGGTCGAAGCGGCGCTCATCTTGAGAGCCACCGTTGGGCAGCACGCGCCGGGCGAACGGGATCAGGATCAACGTCAAGACGAGCGTGCCCACGAACAGGGCACGCCAGCCGAGGAATTGCCCGACGATACCTCCGGCAACGGGGCCGACCGCAGCAGCAGCGCCCAGGCTAGATCCGATAACCCCCATGCCCGCGCCTCGCTCTCCAGCCGGCAAGACCTTCGTCACTGAGACTATCGCGAGCGCCGGGATTGCTGCTCCCCCGATTCCCTGCACGATGCGTCCCAGGACGAGTACCGTGAGGCTCGGGGCGAAGGCGCAGATGAGGCCGCCCGCCGCGAACCCCGTAAGCCCCACGGCGAAGACGCGCCTCACCCCGAAAAAGTCCGAGATGCGTCCGTAGAGCGGAACCCCGACGGCGTAGGCGAGCGAGTAGCCCGTTATCACCCATCCCACCTGCGCCGGCGAGGCGCCGAACTGCAACCTTATCAGTGGGATCAAGACGTTAATCATGGTGGCCGTGAGCACCGAGATGAACACCGCTGATGCGGCCACCGCCAGAAAGAGCCGGGTGGATGCAGGTGCTCTCGTGCTCATGGCTTCGCCCCCGGTGCTCATCGCTCCGCCCCGACGGACTCCACAGCCGCTTCTCGGCCGGCTTTCAGGGCATGAGTCCACCAGGCGAGTTCGTCGAGGGTCGCACCGGCGCTCTCGTTGAGTAAATCGTAGTCTGAGAGGTTCTTGCCCTCACGCCGCACCCCGAGTACAGGCTCCATGCCTATGTGTACGGCTGTGCGGGTCGGGGCCATCTGGAGCTCGATGCAGATCAAACGCAACTGCTCCACGGCACGCGCCCCACCGACCCCGCCGTAGCCCACGAACGCGGCCGGTTTCCTGTTGAACTCGGGGTATGCGTGGTCGAGCGCGTTCTTCAGAGCGCCCGGAATGGAGTGATTGTACTCGGCCGTGACGAAGATATACTCATCGAACCCGGCTATCTTCTCGCCCCAGCGCAGCGCCATCTCGTTCTCCGGTGGCTCGTGGGAGGGACCCGTCGTCTCCTCGAACAATGGCAGCGGACAATCCCGCAGGTCCACCATTTCGAAGACGAGGTCGCTCCGTTCCGACGCGATATCGAAGATCCAGCGCGCCGGTTTATCGCCGAACCTGCCTTCCCGTGTGGTGCTGATTATGATGCCGATGACTGGCCTATACATTGCTGTACTTCCATGCATCTATCTGCCTGTAGTTCACGAGGTCAGCCTGAACTCCCAGCCTATCGAACGTTTCGCGCGGATCGAACCCTGTTTCTTGATGCCTGGCCGTCACGGCCTCTTTTGCCGCTGCGATGGCTTCGGCGTCCCACCACACGACGATGGTGACGAGGTTGAAGTCGCCGGGTCCATCCATCTTTTCGAGTATGGAATCCTCGATGAAGCCGGGAAGGATTCGCAGGAGTTCGTGGGTGTGTTTCACCCTTTCGAGGAACTCGGCACGGGCGGGTTCAGACACGATGAACTTGTCTATGCGATAGATTCGCTGTTGTTCTTGTGAGTAGGAACTCGGGTTCATCTCGGGTTGCCTCCGATCTGAAACAGAAACCGTCTGCACCGTAGCCTGCGGAAATCCACCAATCTACTAACCTCTCTTTTCGTCTGCCGGTTCGATGCATCCGAATGTTGCGATGGAAAGGAGGTTCGTGCATCGTGCGGGCGTACGGTTCTTGACCTGTACCAAAGTACGGGGCGCCGGAAGATGGCCGCCGACGGCTTGACGGCCCCGGTCTGCTCTGGTAGCTTGCCTGCCAGTGAGAACCGACCTTTAACGGCGTCCCGTGAGGCGCGAAGGGGGTTACGAGTTGGACCGCACGAGCGTCCACGAGCACGCGAGGTCGCGGGTGCTCTCCGCTGATGGTATGCGCCGTTCCCTGCGGCGTATCTCGCACGAGATCCTCGAAAGAAACGCATCAACCCTGGAAAATCTCGCGCTCGTCGGGGTGCTGACGCGCGGCGTGCCGCTCGCCAGGCGCATCTCGGATAACCTCAGCCAGTTCGAGGACCTCGATGTGCCCGTGGGATCGCTGGACATCACGATGCACAGGGACGACCTCGGGGGCGAGGAGCCGGAGGTGGGGGAGAGCGACGTGCCCTTCGACGTGACGGGGCGCACCGTCGTGCTGGTTGACGACGTGCTGTACACGGGGAGGACGGCGCGGGCCGCGATGGACGCGCTGCTTGAGCTTGGCCGTCCCGCTGCGATACGGCTCGCCATCCTGGTCGACCGGGGGCACAGGGAACTGCCGATTCGGGCGGATCACGTGGGGAAGAATGTTCCGACATCCCGCGGGGAGCGGGTGTTGGTGGAGCTAGAGGAGACCGACGGGGAGGACGGGGTGATCGTCGTTGCGGAATAGAGATTTTCTGACGCTGGAAGAGACGACCCGCGAGGAACTTCGCGAGATACTGGACCTGGCGCGAGACGTGGCCGACGGACGCCTGTCGAAATCGCTCGCCGGAAAGACCGTCTGCCTGGCGTTCTTCGAGTCCTCGACGCGGACGGCGGCGTCGTTCGAGCTCGCCGCCCGGCGATGCGGAGCCGATGTGATCTCACTGTCCGAGAGCGGCTCCGCCATCGCCAAGGGCGAGTCCCTGGTAGACACCGTCGTGACGCTGGACAGCCTGGGCGCGGACGCCATCGTCCTCCGTCACCCGGCCGCCGGCGCGGCGAGGCTGGCGGCCAGGCACACCGGCGCGGCGGTGGTGAACGCGGGCGACGGCTGCGGACAGCATCCGACCCAGGCGCTCCTGGATCTATACGCTCTGAGCCAGGCGTTCGACGGCTTCGAAGACCTCGCGGGACGCAGGGCTGTTATCGTCGGGGATGTGCTGCACAGCCGGGTGGCGCGAAGCGTGATCCCCGCGCTCCGGAGAGCCGGGATGGAGGTCGCCTTTTCCGCCCCACGCACGCTTCTGCCGCTGGAAACGGACGCTTGGGATCTGCCGGTCCTGCCTTCCGTGGATGCGGCGCTGGAGTGGGGGGCCGAGGTTCTGTACATGCTCAGGCTCCAGAACGAGCGTATGACCGGCGGCTCCCCGCGCATCCCGTCCGTCGCTGAGTACGGCGCCTACTACGGCGTTGCGCGGCGGCACCTGCACCGGGGTGTCAGGGTCATGCACCCGGGCCCGGTCAATCGGGGTGTGGAGATCTCCGGCGACGTAGTTCTCGACGGAGCATCCCTGATCCCGAACCAGGTGGCCGCGGGCGTCGCCATCCGCTCAGCGGTCCTCACCCTCGCCACCGGCGTCGCCCACGAAGTAGCCGCGTGACCCGGCGCAACGGACAGAGCCCCGAGCTAGTCATCCGGCACGCCCGCGTCCTCGATCCCTCCACCAGACTCGACGCCGTGAAGGACGTGCGGTTATCCGGAGGGCGCGTGGCGGAGGTCGGGGATGATCTCCAGGGCGCCCGCAAGCTCGACGCGGATGGGCTGCACCTGTTCCCAGGCTTCGTGGACGTGCACGCTCACTGGCGTACACCGGGTCGGGAGGATGAAGAGACAATCGAGAGCGGCTCGGCATCGGCGGCGGCCGGCGGCTTCACGGGTGTAGTGATGATGCCGAACACCGACCCCGTCGTGGACAAACCCGTCGTGGTGTCGGGGCTGCTGCGCCGCATCGAACAGGAGTCGCGGGTGCGGGCCTACGTTTCTGCCGCGCTGCACGTTGGGTTGAAGGGAGAACGCCTCACAGAGATGCGCCTGTTGAAAGAAGCCGGAGCCCTTTGCGTCTCCGACGACGGGCTGGGAACGCAGTCTGCCGGGGTTCTGCGAAACGCCATGCTCTATGCTCAATCAGCGGGATTGCCTGTGCTACTTCACTGTGAGGATCATACGCTGGCGACCGGCGTCGTCCACGACGGGGCCGCCGCCGCGCTCGCCGGCGTACCGGGATCTCCGGCAAGCGCCGAAGACGTGGCGACGGCGACCGCCCTGGTGCTCGCCGCCGAGACAGGGGCGAAGACCCACATCACCCACATCTCGACCGGGCTCTCTGCCGCGCTCGTCCGATTCTTCGCGGATCGCGCGTACGTGACCTCGGACACCACGCCGCACCACCTGACGCTCACCGATGAGCTTGTCTCCACGCTGGAAGGGATGTACAGGGTCAACCCGCCGCTTCGCCCGTTGGATGATCGCGATGCCGTCACGGACGCCCTGCGCGACGGAACCCTGGATTTCGTGGCGACGGACCACGCGCCGCACGCTTCTGAGGAGAAGGATCTCCCGCTGGAGCAGGCCGCGCCCGGTTTCCTCGGCCACGAGACGGCCTTCGCGGCGCTGCACACGGAGCTGGTACTGACAGGCAAGCTCTCGCTAGCGCGGCTGGTCGAGGCGATGTCGTACGCGCCGGGCCGGTGGGTCGGGGAGGGCGGGAGCATGGCGATAGGCTCCCCCGCGGACCTCACGCTCGTTGATCCCTCCGAGGAATGGGCTGTGGACCGGGGATCGCTGTCGAGCCGGTCGTGGAACAGCCCGTATCTCGGTCGGAGGCTGACGGGCCGGGTCGTGGGTACTATAGTTGGCGGAGAGCTTGTACACGACAGGACAGGAGCGAGGTTTGGAGTACGGGCGTAGCCGGGCGACGGTCGTCCTGGAGGACGGGGCCGTCTTCGAAGGCTGGAGCTTCGCCGGGGATGGCGAGGTCGCCGGCGAAGTGGTCTTCACGACGAGTATGGTCGGATACCAGGAGACGATCACCGACCCTTCGTACCGGGGGCAGATCGTGCTCTTCACCTACCCGCTCATCGGTAACTATGGTGTGATTCCGGGCGACGACGAGTCCCGCAAGGTGCAGGCTGCCGCCGTCCTGGTGCGCGAGTACACCCCGCACCACAGCAACTGGGCCAGCGAACGCTCACTCGCTGCCCTCCTCTCCGAGAACCGCGTGATGGGCGTCGAGGGCCTCGACACCCGCGCCCTGACCCGTCACCTGCGGGACAAGGGCGCGATGCGTGGCGTCATCTCTACCGTGGAGCAAGACCCGCTCGTTCTGCGGGAGAAGGCCAACGCTCATCCTTCGATGCTCGGCCTCGACCTCGCTTCCACTAGCGCCAACATCACGGAGCCAACCCTCATGCCCGCAGTCGGTGATGAACGCTGCCGTGTCACGGCACTCGATTATGGCGTGAAGGGCTCCATCTACAGGGAGCTTCGGGGCCGGGGCGCAACGGTACTCGCGCTACCCGGTTCGACGGGTACGGATGAGATCCTCGCTTCGGAGCCAGATGGGATCTTCCTCTCAAACGGACCCGGAGATCCCGCCGCCCTGGAGGACGCGGTGGATACTCTGCGTCCGCTGCTCGGAGAAGTTCCGGTATTCGGGATCTGCCTGGGCCACCAGCTACTCGGGCTTGCTCTCGGGGGCGAGACGTACAAGATGCCGTTCGGACACCACGGGGCCAACCATCCCGTGCGGAACCTGCGCACCGGGAGGATCGAGATCACCAGCCAGAACCACGGTTTCTCCGTGCGCGAAGACACCATGCCGGACGACGTGGAGCTGACGCACCGCAACCTCTATGACGGGACGGTCGAAGGGTTGTGGAGCCCGGAGCGGCGCGCCTGGAGCGTGCAGTACCACCCCGAGTCGAGTCCGGGGCCGCGTGATTCCGGCTACCTCTTCGACGAGTTCGTCGGAACCATCTCGGAGAAGGTCGCGACCTAGCCCTTGCCCCGCCGCGACGACATAAGCAGCATCCTGATAATAGGGTCTGGTCCGATCGTGATCGGGCAGGCCGCCGAGTTCGACTACTCTGGCACCCAGGCTTGCCACGCCCTGCGCGATGAGGGCTATCGAGTCATCCTCGTGAACTCGAACCCAGCGACCATCATGACGGACCCCGAGGTCGCAGACGCCACCTACGTCGAGCCGCTCACCGTGGAGACGGTCGCGGAGGTGATCCGGCGGGAACGTCCCGACGCCCTGCTCCCGACCCTCGGCGGACAGACCGCCCTGAACCTCGCCATCGAGCTACACGAGGCCGGCTTTCTCGATGAGTTCGGCGTCGAACTTCTGGGAGCGTCCGTCGAGTCCATTCACAAGGCCGAGGATCGCCAGCTCTTCCACGACGCCATGGACCGCATCGGGCTCAGGGTGCCGGAGAGCCGGACGGCGCGAGACCTCTCGGCGGCAGAGGAACTGGCCGAAAGAGTCGGCTTCCCGCTTATCATCCGGCCCAGCTTCACCCTGGGTGGCAAGGGCGGCTCCGTCGCCCGCGACCACGTCGAGCTTCGCCGCGCTGTCACGGACGGCCTCGACGCCAGCCCCGTCGGCAGCGTGCTCGTGGAGCGGAGCGTCGCGGGCTGGAAGGAATTCGAGCTCGAAGTCATGCGCGACCTCGCCGACAACGTGGTCGTCGTCTGCTCCATCGAGAACGTGGACCCGATGGGCGTCCACACCGGCGACTCCATAACCGTCGCCCCGGCCCAGACCCTCTCCGATCGCCAGTACCAGTCCCTCCGCACGGCATCTATACGCATAATACGTGAGATTGGGGTGAGCACGGGCGGTTCGAACATCCAGTTTGCTGTTGATCCGAACAGCGACGACTTCTATGTGATCGAGATGAACCCTCGGGTGAGCCGGTCGAGCGCGCTGGCGAGCAAGGCGACGGGTTTTCCGATAGCCAAGATCGCTGCGAAGCTCGCCGCCGGTTACACGCTCGATGAGATTCCGAACGACATCACCCGCGCGACCCCTGCGTCTTTCGAGCCGGCGCTCGACTACGTGGTCACCAAGATCCCACGCTTCGCCTTCGAGAAGTTTCCGGCTGCCGCGTCCAGGTTGACCACTAGGATGCACTCTGTCGGCGAGGTCATGGCCATAGGCCGCACGTTCACGGAGAGCCTGCTCAAAGCTATGGCTTCACTGGAGGTTGATGCCGCCGACGTGGTCCCGAACCTCGACGAGGCGAGCGCGTACAGGATCTTCGCGATCTTCGACGCCCTGCGCGCCGGGATGGACATACCGGAGATCTTCGAGCGGACGCAAATAGATCCCTTCTTCATCGCCTCCGTAGCCAGGATAGTAGCGTCGGAAGGTTCGCTCGCTTCCGGAGAGTGGAGCCGCGAAGCCCTGCTCGAAGCCAAGAAGATCGGTCTACCGGACGAAAACCTCGCTGCCGCGACCGGGACTTCCACAGAGGTCATGCGGGGCGTGAGGCGCGCCCTCGGCGTGAGCCCGACGTACAAGTCCGTGGATACCTGCGCCGGCGAATTCCCGGCACGCACCCCGTACTACTACTCAACCTACGAGACCGAGGATGAAGTCGAACGCGGGGAGAACCCTTCCGTCGTCGTCCTCGGGAGCGGCCCCAATCGCATCGGGCAGGGCGTGGAGTTCGACTACGCGTGCGTCCACGCCAGCTACGCCCTCAAGGACGCTGGTTACGACGCCGTGATGGTCAACTCCAACCCCGAGACCGTCTCCACTGACTACGACACCTCTACGCGCCTGTACTTCGAGCCTCTCTCGGCTGAGCACGCGCTGGAGGTCATCCGCAGGGAGAAGCCGGATGGTGTGATCCTGCAATTCGGTGGCCAGAGCCCGCTGAAGCTCGCTCGTGAATTGGAGAAGGCAGGGGCGAAGATTCTGGGTACATCCCCGGACGCCATAGACCTCGCGGAAGACAGATCCCGCTTCGGACGCCTGCTCTCCGACCTCGGCATCCCGCACCCTCGCTTCGGGACTGCCTTCACGGCCGATGAGGCGCGCCGGGTGGCGCGTGGGATCGGCTACCCCGTGGTCGTTCGACCTTCTTACGTACTCGGCGGGAGGAGGATGGAGATCGTCTACAACGACGACGACCTTGACCTGTACCTCAGCGCCAGCGCCGACACGAGCCCGGAGCACCCGACCCTCATCGACAAGTTCATGGAAGATTACGTCGAGGTAGATGTTGATGCCGTCTGCGACGGCGAGGATGTGTACGTCGGCGGCATCATGGAGCACGTCGAGGAGGCCGGCGTGCATTCGGGGGACTCCTCGTGCGTGACGCCGCCCATCACCATCCACCGGGCTTTGCTGGAACGGGTCGAAGAGTACACGAAGCGTCTTGCGCTCGCCGTCGGCGTCGTCGGCCTGATGAACGTGCAGTTCGTGGTGCGCGGCGACGACGTGATGGTCATCGAGTGCAACCCGCGCGCGTCGCGCACCGTGCCTTTCATCTCCAAGGCGACCGGCGTGCCGCTCGCGAAGGTGGCGACGAGGGTGCTGCTTGGTGAGAAGCTCCGCGATATGCGGCTTGGAGCCACTATCAACGGGCACTTCTCCGTCAAGGCGCCGGTCTTCCCGTTCGACCGTTTCGCCGACGTGGACCCTTTGCTCGGGCCAGAGATGCGTTCGACGGGGGAGGCGATGGGGATAGACCGTTCGTTCGGCGGCGCGTTCGCCAAGGCTTTGCTTGCGGCCGGGCAGGGACTGCCGGTCTCGGGGAGGGTGTACATCTCGGTCGCCAATCGAGAGAAGAGGTCCGTCATCTTGATCGCACGCGCCTTCGCGGATCTCGGCTTCGAGCTGGCCGCGAGCGAGGGAACGGCGGAGGTTCTCAAGAACAATGGCCTGCCGGTCGCGGTCGTGCCCAAGATCGGTGAGCTTGGCGATGACGTGCTCGGCCTGATCGAAGAGGGCGGGGTCGACCTGATCGTGAACACGCCTTGGGGGCGTGGGGCGCGCACGGACGGGTACCTTATCCGCCGCAAAGCCCTCACGCACGGCGTGCCCTGCATCACGACCCTGGCCGCTGCCGCGGCCGCCGTGCAGGGCGTGGAGTCCGCCATCCGGGGCGGCACGCAGCGCGTAAACCCGCTGCAGCGCCTCCTGGGAGCCCGGGCGTGAAGTTCCACGGCGTAAAGATCGAAGACCGGGAGTGGATCGGCGGCTACACCCTGATCCGCTATCGCTGGGATGGCGCGATAGAGCCGGGTCAGTTCGCCATGGCGCGGGTGGCCGGCTACCCGGTGACCTTCGATCCCTTCCTGGCCCGCCCGTTCTCCTTCTACGACCACGATGGCGAGACCGCGAGCCTCCTCTTCGAAGTGCGCGGCCGAGGAACGGCATTGCTTGACGACGCCCCGGACAGGATCGAGGTCAGCTCACCCCTCGGACGGGGTTTCCGCATCAATGGGGCGAACGGACCAGTCGCCCTGCTCGGCGGCGGCATCGGCGTCGCCCCGCTCAAGGTCCTCAGCCGCCGCCTGGACGCGCTCAGCGTACCCCACGACGTGTTCCTCGGGTTCGCCGACGCCCGCTACGCCGCCGTGGCCGGTGAGTTCCCCGGAGCGAAGGTGGCGACGGTGGACGGCTCGGCGGGCGTTCAAGGCACCGTTCTGGACGCCGCCCCGGATCTCACCCGCTACACTGCGGTCTACGCCTGCGGGCCGAACCCGATGCTGGCGGCGGTCAAGCGCGCTGCCGGCGAGGACGCCTTCTGCCAGCTCTCCGTGGAAGAGAGGATGGGCTGCGGCAACGGCTCGTGCAACGGGTGCGTGGTCCCCGTGCGCGACGGCGGGTACGTCCGGTCCTGCATCGAAGGCCCGGTCTTCGATGCGGAGGCGCTGGCATGGTAGTGCGTGAGCGGCTGGCGGGCGAGAAGCTCGCGGTCGAGCTATGCGGCATCGCCCTCGAAACACCGCTCATCCCTGCCTCCGGGACGCTGTCGAAGGAAGCGCTTGGCGAGGTAGGGAGTGTGTACGGCGCCATCC
>Ga0136619_10000023_pt1 | contig 50458 bp, 52 predicted proteins | sample AntDrymUQ3532106_2_FD_104807 | JGI IMG/M metagenome (GOLD analysis project Ga0136619, IMG submission 104807) | Polar desert sand microbial communities from Dry Valleys, Antarctica - metaG UQ353 (21.06) | ecosystem: Environmental > Terrestrial > Soil > Desert | place: Antarctica: Dry Valley...
AGAGGAGCGTTGATCCATGGCACTCGTTCACATTCAGCCGGTGGAGACCAAGGTGCGCTGGAGCCGGCACGCCCGGCGCCCGACCGAGCTTCGCGGCCGAGGGCATCGGCTCACCATCACCGAGCTCGACGGCCTGCGCGACGAGCGCGCCGCGTATCCCGCGGGGGCCGGCCCTCGGCTGACGCTCGTGCTGCGCACAGGCGACGGTGGCCGCGCCGCGATCGTGTTCGACGGCCGCCGCCGCCGCTGGTTCCTGGAGGCACTCGAGCCGGCGGCCTGATCGGCTCACCTACAATCGGCCCACGCTCGGCCGACCCCTCGTCCGGCGCGACGACAGATCGCTGAGGAGCGCGGCGCCGATGGACGAACGACTCACCGAACTCACCGTGCGCGAGCTGGTCGAGCACCTCGCCACCAAAGATCCCGTGCCCGGCGGCGGGAGTGCCGCTGCCCTGGCCGGCGCCATGGGCGCGGCCCTGGTGCGCATGGTCGTGGAGCTGACTCTCGGGCGAGCCACATCCGAATCGGCCGAGGTCGTCGGCAACATCGGCAGCGCCGCGGCGACCTTGCAGTCGGAGCTCCTCAATCTCGCCGATCTCGACGCCAACGCCTACGCCGCGGTCGCCCAGGCGCGCCGCCTGCCGCACGGCACCGAGCTGGAGACCCAGACCCGCGACGTCCAGGTGGCCGCGGCAATGCGGGAGGCGACGCGCGTGCCGCTCCAGACCATCCGGGCCGCCAGTGCGGTGCTGGAGCTCGCCGCGCAGCTCGCGCCGCTCGGGAGCCGCCACGCCATCAGCGACGTCGGCGTGGGCGCCTCGCTGGCGAGTGCCGCCGCGCGCGGAGCGGCGCTCAACGTGCGCATCAACCTGCCTCACCTGCGGGACGATGAGCTGCGCACCGAGGCTTCGGCCATGCTCGAGACGCTGCTCCCCGAGCTGGAGGAGCAAGAGCGCGCGCTCGGCGCGATGGTCGAGGCACGCATGGCGTGACCGCGCGCGTGCTCGACGGGCGAGCTCTCGCGTCCCAGCTTCGGGGTGATCTCGCCGAGCGCGTCTCGCGCCTCGCGGCCACGAGAGAAGGCGGTGCCCCGCGCCTCGCGATCCTCCGGAACGGCAACGACGCCTCAGCGGCGATGTATGCCGCGGGGCTGGAGAGGATCGCCGGCGACATCGGCCTCGAGACGACGTTGGTCGAGGAGTCGACCGGCGCCCTGATCGAGTGGGTCGCCGAGGCCAACCGCGACCCGGGCGTGGCGGGCATCGTCGTGGCGTACCCATTGGCTGACCCGCTGCTCGCACAGCGCCTCATCGAGCTGATCGACCCCGACAAGGACGTGGACGGCGCCACGCCGACGAACGCGGGACGCCTGCTGCGCGGGGAGCCCGCCTTCGTGCCGGCCACGGCCCTGTCGGTCGTCGCGCTCATCGAGGCCCACGGCGTGACGGTCGCCGGCCGTCGGGCAGTCATCGTCGGGCGCTCGGCGGTCGTCGGCCAACCCGTTGCCTCACTGCTCCTCGCCCGCGATGCGACGGTTGTCATCTGCCACCGCGCCACACCCGACCTGGCAGCCGAGACGCGGCGCGCCGAAATCCTGGTGGCCGCGGCGGGCGTCCCGGGCGTCGTGCAACCCGAGATGGTCGGGCCCGGGGCGATCGTAATCGACTGCGGCATCAACGCCACGCCCACCGGGGTCGTGGGTGACGTGGACCCGGCAGTGGCCGAGGTGGCGGCGGCCATGACGCCGGTGCCCGGCGGCGTCGGACCGGTGACACCGTTGATGGTCCTGCGCCAGACGATCGAGTCCGCCGAGCGCATCGCTGCCTCCCGACCCTAGGGCTCAAGGGGGGCGATCATCTCCTCGAGCGGCACCGACCCGTCGATGAACCCGAGACGCTGCATCGTCTCGTAGCCGGAGCGCCACAGCGCCTCGTCGATCGCCCCGGACTCGAAGCCGTCGCCGGCCCACAGGTCGACGGTCGCGTCCAGGATGGCGCGAGCGACCTCCGGCTCCTCGCCGATGGTCGGGACAGCAACCTCGGCCGCCGCGAAGCCGAGTGCCGGATCATCGATGACGGCCGCCTGCGCCGCGGCAGTTGCGGCGATGAACGCGCGTACCAGGTCGGGATCGCCGGCGAGCAGCTCGTCCCCGGCGATCACGCCGGGCCCCGGCAGCGGCGCCGCGTCGTCGACGGTCAGGATGCCCACCGCACCGATCCGCTCCTCGAGCCGCAGCGGCTCGTTGTTGCGGAAGCCGGTGATGAGGTCCACGTCGCCGTTCGCGAGGCCGTCAACCTGGTTGAACTGCGGGTATTCGCGGATCTCGACGTCGTCCTCGGTCAGGCCGCCGGCATCGAGCAGGGCCAGCAGCGCGTGCCAGGATGAGCCGAAGCGCCCGGGCGTGCCGATCGACAGCCCGGCAAGGCCGGCGGGATCGGACGGCACCACGGCGGCGGCGCCGATGAGCGCCACCGGGAAGGACCGATACAGCGTCGAGACGTACCTGATCGGGATGCCAGAGGTCCGCGCGATCATCACGTCGGTGGCATCGGCCACGCCAAACTCCGCCTGGCCGTCGGCGACGAGGCGCTGGACGTCGGGGGCCTGCCGGTGCTCGATGGTGACGTCCAGGCCCGCATCGGCGTAGAAGCCCTCCTGCTGGGCCACGTAGAACGGCGCGAACTGGACGTCCGGCCTGTACCCGAGCAGCAGGGTCACCGGACGCAGCTCGAGCGTCGACGGCACGGGCCCCGGGCCGCACGCGGCCAGGATCAGGACGAGCGGCAGGATGGCGAAACGAGACGGGGACATCGGTTTCCTTTCAGCGGCTGACGAGCCGACGCTCAACAAGGACCACGAGGCCATAGAAGACGAGGCCGATGATCGCGAGCGTGGCGAGGGCGACGAACATGAGCTCGGTATCGAAGAGCCCCTGGTTGGCGATGAGTACGAGCACCCCGAGGCCGGTGCGGGCGCCGGCCCACTCGGCGACGACGGCGCCGATGACCGCCAGGGTCACGCCGACCCGCAGGCCGCCGAAGATGACCGGCAGCGCCGACGGAATCTCGAGCAGCCGCGTGCGCTGCGGGGCGGTCGCGCCCAGGCTGCGCAGCATCTCGTCGAGCAATGGATCCGTCGAGCGGATGCCGACCATGGTGGCGATGGCGATCGGGAAGAAGACGATGAGTGCGCAGATCGCCACGCGCGCCAGCAGGCCGCCACCGAACCAGATGTCCAGCAGCGGCGCGAGGGCCAGGATGGGCACCGCCTGGGCGGCGACGATGTACGGCGAGAGCGCCCGCTCGACGAGGACGCTCTTGCCGAGCGCCGTGCCGGCGACGACTGCCAGCGACGCTCCGAGCGCGAAGCCGAGCACCACCTCCGACAGCGTGGCCGCGAGGTGCTCCCACAGCACCCCGGACTGGACCGCACGGATGCCGCGCTCAACGACCGCCTCCGGAGCGGGAAGGATGTAGCCCGGGTACCCGCCCACGAGGACCACGAGCTTCCAGATCAGCAAAAAGGCGGCAAGGCTGGCAATGCCGGTGGCGAGCCGCCTCATGCCGTTGCCACGCCCTCGGCCCAGCCCCGCAGCTCGACCTTGTGACCCGAGGCAAGCGTCCGGCGCACCTCGGCGGCGAGGACCGCGGCACGGTCGTCGCCGAGGAGGTCGGGGGTGCGTGGGCGCGCCAGATCGACGTCGACGACACCAGCGACCCGTCCTGGTCGCGGCGACATGACGACGACGCGGTCGGCGAGGGCGACCGCCTCGCTCACGCTGTGGGTGACGAGCACGACCGTGCGCCGGCGCTCGAGCCACAGGCCCTGGAGCTCGGCGTTGAAGGTCTCGCGCGTCAGCGCGTCGAGCGCGCTGAACGGCTCGTCGAGGAGGAGCACCCGGGGATCCATCACGAGCGCTCGCGCCAGCGCGGCGCGCTGGGCCATCCCCCCGGAGAGCTGTCCCGGGCGGAGGTCCGCCGCCGCCGCAAGCCCCACGCGCTCGAGCGCGGTGGCGGCCAGATCCCGCCGCACGCCCATTGAGGCGCCGGACAGCTCGAGCGGCAGCGCGACGTTGTCCAGCGTCGACCGCCAGGGCACCAGTCGCGGCTGCTGGAAGGCGAGGCCGACGCGGCCGTCGCCGGGCTGAAGGGCCGTCCCACCGACGGACACCGAGCCGGAGGCCGGGCGCAGGAGCCCGGCGATCACGCGCAGCAGCGTGCTCTTGCCGGACCCGTTCGGTCCGATGATCGCGGTGAACGATCCAGCGGGGACCTCGAGGTCGAGCGCGTCCAGCACGTCGAGCGCACCGCTCGGCGCTGGGAAGGCGACGCTGACGCGATCGAGGCGCACGGCCAGACCGGTGTTTGCGGGGACCTCGAGAATCATGATTCGGGCTCCAGAGCGGCTGGCGCCGTCGCCGGGGCACGGTCGACACGTGCGTCCGAGCGCTCGCGCGCAATCGGCGCCACGTCGTCCTCTCCCATCCGGACTGTGACCGTCGGCCCTGTCTGCCCCGGCGTGCGCCGAGGGTCAGGTCGGCCTCATCGGCTCGCTGCCGGTGAGGTTCGCGGGCTGGCTCGGTTGCCGAGCCGACCGCCGGTGGGGAGTTACACCCCGCCCCGAAGACGATGCCTGATTCGATTCGGCGCCGATCGTGTCACGCTCCCGCGGAGCGGTCAATTCGCGCGCGGCGCCTGGCGAGCGACCAGCGCAGCGCCAGGACCACCAGCGCGGCGAGCACGAGCGCGTAGATGACGTACTCGTAGGGCTTGACGGCCGCCTCGATCTGCGGGTAGTTCTCGCCCACCACAAACCCGGCGTAGATGAGGCCGAGATTCCACGGCAGCGACCCGAGCGTGCTGAACAGGAGGAAGCGGCCTATCGGCATGTGGCTGATCCCGGCGGGATAGCTGACGAAGGTGCGGACGAGCGGCACCATGCGGCCAAGGAACACCGCCCAGCTCCCCCATCGGTCGAACCAGCGGTCGGCCCGATCGAGGTCGGCCGCACCGATGCCGGCGTAGCTCCCCCACCGATCGAGGATGGGCCGCCCTCCCCACGCCCCGATCGCGTAGCCGACCAGCGCCCCCACCACGCTGCCGAGGGTCGCGAAGCCGGTGGCGAGCAGGAGGTGCCATGGCAGCCCGGTGAGCGGCTCCAGGACCGAAGTGTCGGCGGCCGACTGGCTCACCTTCCAGCCCGCCATCGGAAGGATCACCTCCGATGGAATCGGCGCGACGATCGTCTCGAGCGCGACGGCGACGGCAACGCCCACGTACCCGACCGCGTCGTACATCTGGAGGACGAACGGGATGACCTCCCGGTCGATGAAGTCGAGCAGCGATCAGCCCTCGACGGGGCGCGTCGGCGGACCGGCCGTCGCACTTGGCGTCGCCGGCGTGGCCGATGGGATCGCCGGGCGGCGCGGGACGGCCACGCGCCGGAGGCCGGCCGCCCGTCGCTCATCGGCCTCTGCGAGGTCTCTCGCCCGCATGCGCTCGTCCACTCCCAGCACATGGACCGCGACGAGGATCGCCACGAGCGAGCCACCCGCCATCCAGCCGCCGAGCACATCCATCGGGTAGTGGGCTCCGAGGTAGATCCGCGTGGAGCTGATGGCCGCGATCAGGATGGCGGCGACCGCGTACGCCACCTCGCCCTGGCGGCGGTCGTGGGCGAGCCGCGCGACGCAGAAGGCCGCCAGGCCGTAGAGCGCCGTCGCGCGCAGCGCGTGGCCCGCCGGGAAGTCGGCCACGTCGTCCAGGCCGATGTTGTTGACGTTGAGCATCGCGTTGACGAGGGCGCCGACGCTCAGCGCGTCGGTGGACGTGAAGTACTTCAGCGCCCACTCGATCGGGAAGCACAGGGTGCCGAGCGCCAGCAGGATCGCCAGGTCGCGGCGACCCCGGCCCAGCGCCAGGAGCCCGAGGATGGCGAACGCGCCGGCCACGAACCAGCCGCTGCCGAGCGCGCTGATCGCCACGACGACGACCTCGACCGGCGGGAGATTCGCCTCCACCCAGCCGTGGACCGCCGGCACGACGTTGGTCATGAGCCACTCCTCCGGAGCGGTGTAGACCGTCGTCCGCTTGAGCATCACGAGCCAGAAGAGGGCGGGAAGCGTGATGAGCGCCAGCAGAAACGCGACCGCCGGGCTGGGGACGGCTCCGCCGAGCCTGTGAGCCGCGTGGTCGCTCACGACGAGGCGCCTCATCGGATCGGGAAGGCCGCGCACGCCCCGTAGTATACGGACAGATGCCTCCGCTTCCGCTGTCAGGCCGGGATCTGACCATCGACCACGTGATCGAGGTGGCGCGCGGCCGAAGGACGGTCGAGCTCGACGCCGGGGCCGCCGAGCGGATGCGCGCTTCCCGCGCGGTGATCGAGCGGCTGGTCGCCGACGGAGCCACCGTGTACGGCGTGACCACGGGTTTCGGCGACCTCGCCGACGTCCGTATCGAGCCGTCGCAGACCGCGGAACTCCAGCGCAACCTCGTCCGCTCCCACGCCGCGGGGGTCGGGCCGCCGCTCCCCGACGACGTCGTTCGCGCGATGCTCGTGCTGCGGGCGAACGCGCTCGCCGTCGGCATCTCAGGCGTCCGCGTCGAGATCGTCGACCTGCTCGTCGCGATGCTGAACGCGGGGATTCACCCCGTGGTGCCGTCGCGGGGCAGCCTCGGCGCGTCCGGGGACCTGGCGCCGCTCGCGCACATCGCCCTGGTGCTTATCGGCGAGGGCGAGGCGACCGTCGACGGAGAGACGCTCGGTGGGCGCGCTGCGCTCGCGCGCGCCGGCGTGGCACCGGTGACGCTCGAGGCGAAGGAGGGGCTGGGCCTCCTCAACGGGACGCAGCTCATGGCCGGGATCGGCGCGCTTGGGCATCACGATGCCCTGCGGCTCGCGCTGACCGCGGACGTCATCGGCGCGATGAGCCTCGACGCCATGCTCGGCACGGCTTCCGCCTTCGCGGAGGAGCTGATCGCCGCGCGGCCGCATCCGGGCCAGGTGGCCGCGGCCCGGCACCTTCGCGAGCTGCTCGCCGGCAGCGAGATCGGCGCGTCCCACGCCGAGAGCGACCACCGCGTCCAGGATGCGTACAGCCTGCGATGCATGCCCCAGGTGCACGGAGCGGCGCGCGACGTCCTCGCGGAGCTCGAGCGGGTGCTGCGCGTGGAGCTGAACGCCGCGACCGACAATCCGCTCGTCTTTCCGTCCGGCGACGTCGTCTCGGGCGGCAACTTCCACGGGGAGCCGCTGGCGCTGGCGCTGGACTACGCGACCCTCGCCGTCGCCGAGCTCGCGTCCATCAGCGAGCGGCGGACCGCCCGGCTCGTCGACGCGCACCTCTCCGGTCTGCCCCCCTTCCTGGCGGAGCGGCCCGGGGTCGAGAGCGGCCTGATGATCGCGCACTACACGGCCGCGGCCCTCGTCAACGAACTCCAGACGCTCGCGCACCCGTCCTCGGTCGACACGATCCCCACGAGCGCGAACCAGGAGGATCACGTGAGCATGGGAGCCACGTCCGCGCTCCACCTGCGCGAGGCGATCGATCGCGCGGAGCACGTCCTCGCCATCGAGGCGCTGTGCGCCGCGCAGGGGATCGACTTCCGCGCGCCGCTGAGGCCCGGCACTGGCGTCGCCGCGGCGCACGCCGCCGTCCGCTCACTGGTGCCGCATCACGACACCGACCGCCCGCCCGCCCGCGACATCGCCATCCTCCGGGAGCTCGTCCACGGGGGCGATCTGCTCGCCACGCCCGCCACGGGTCGCGCGCATGGCTGAGCTCCAGTTCGCGCTGCTCGACGAGGAGAGCTTCGAGGACATCCCGGCGCCCGCCCAGCCGGGCGCGCGCTGCCAGACCTGCGACTACTGGGAGCGGCTCGACGGCGGGCGGGAGGCCCCGACCGAGGGAGGCCACCCGACTGCCCGGGCGAACCTCAAGCGCAACCGTCTCCTGGCCGCGCGAGCGGTCTCCGGGGCGTACGCGATGCTGGCGTACCGGATCGACACCGTCGCTCGCGTCGCGGTGGGCTACGCGCAGTTCGGCCCGCTGAGCGCCTACCCGCGGGCGCAGTCCATTCGCGACCGCTACCCGCAGCTTCCCGAATCCCCCGCTCCGTGGATCGTGACCTGTCTCCAGGTCGCGGCGGACGGCGCCGACCGCGCCGGCGTCGGCGTTGCGCTGCTCGAGGCGGTCTGCGGCGAGCTCGACGGGCGCGGCATCACCGCGGTCGAGGCGTACCCCGAGGGCGTCGACGATCCGTGGCTGCCGTCACCGGGACCGGCATCGGTCTACGAGGAGGCCGCCTTCGAGCGGGTCGGCGGCGAGGAGCGCTTTCCGGTGTACCGCCGTGAGCTCACAGGCGAGACCGATGCGGACGCGTGGTCGGGCCTCCTTCGCGTCGCCGAGCGGGAGGAGAGCGACGAGTGGCCGCTGCCACTGCCGAAGGGTCCCAGCGAAGAGGACGTCTTCCGGCTTCCCGACAAGCCGAAGCGCCCGAATCCGTTCGGCGACGACTGATCGCACCGTCAGGTTGCCGCCGTATGATCAGAGAATGACGGCCGTCGCTTCGAACAGCGGCCCACGAACGGTCCGCGCGCCGCGGGGAACCGAGCTCTCCTGCCGTGGATGGGCCCAAGAAGCCGCGCTGCGCATGCTCATGAACAACCTCGACCCCGAGGTTGCCGAGGACCCGAACAACCTCGTCGTCTACGGCGGCAGCGGGAGGGCGGCACGGAGCTGGGACGCGTTCGACGCCATCGTCGAGGAGCTCCGGCGGCTGGCGGACGACGAGACGCTCCTCGTGCAGTCCGGCAAGCCGGTCGGCGTCTTCCGCACCACGAGCGATGCCCCCCGCGTGCTCATCGCCAACGCCAACCTCGTGCCGCACTGGGCGACGTGGGAGAAATTCCGCGAGCTCGAGCGCGCCGGGCTGACGATGTACGGGCAGATGACCGCGGGCTCATGGATCTACATCGCGACGCAGGGCATCGTGCAGGGCACGTACGAGACGTTCGCAGAGCTCGCGAGGCAACATTTCGGCGGCACCCTTCGTGGGCGGGTCGTCCTCACGGCGGGGCTCGGCGGGATGGGTGGCGCGCAACCGCTGGCGGTGACGATGAACGAGGGGGCGGCCCTCGTGGTCGAGGTGGACGAGGCTCGCGCGCGACGCCGGCTTGAGTCGGGCTACTTCGACGAGCTCACGCATGACCTCGACGAAGCGGTGGCGGCCGTGGACCGTTGGCGCGCGGACGGCATCGGCCGATCGGTCGCACTCGTCGCCAACGCCGCGGATGTCCTGCCCGAGCTCGTCCGGCGTGGCTGGAGGCCCGACGTGGTCACGGATCAGACGAGCGCGCACGACCCACTGGGCGGGTACGTGCCGTCCGGCATCGGCCTCGCGGAGGCCGCGACGCTGCGCACCTCCGATCCGAACCGCTATGTGGAGCGCTCGCTGGCGAGCATCGGCGCACACGTCCGGGCCATGCTCGACTTCCAGCGCGCCGGCGCGGTGGTCTTCGACTACGGCAACAACATTCGTCAGCACGCCCTGGAGGCCGGGGTTGAGGACGCCTTCGACTTCCCCGGGTTCGTGCCGGCCTTCATCAGGCCGCTCTTCTGCGAGGGGAAGGGTCCATTCCGCTGGGTGGCGCTCTCAGGCGAACCCGAGGACATCCTGAAGACCGACCGAGCGCTGATGGAGCTGTTCCCGGAGGACCGCTCGCTGCACCGATGGCTGCGCCTGGCCGAGGAGCGCGTCCCCTTCCAGGGGCTCCCCGCGCGGATCTGCTGGCTCGGCTACGGGGAGCGGGCGCGGGCAGGGCTGCGCATCAACGAGATGGTCGCGTCCGGGGAGCTGGCGGCGCCGATCGTCATCGGCCGGGATCACCTCGACGCCGGCAGCGTCGCCTCTCCGTTCCGCGAAACGGAGGGGATGCGCGACGGGTCCGACGCGATCGCCGACTGGCCGATCCTCAACGCGCTGCTCAACACCGCCGCCGGCGCGACGTGGGTCAGCTTCCACCACGGCGGCGGCGTGGGAATCGGCTACAGCCTGCACGCCGGCATGGTCATCGTCGCCGATGGAACGCCAGGCGCGGCGGCTCGTCTCGAGCGGGTACTGACGACCGACCCGGGGACCGGGGTCATGCGCCACGCGGATGCGGGCTACGAGCGCGCCATCGAGGTCGCGCGCGAGCGCGGTGTGCGAATCCCGATGCTCGACGACTAGATCGCAATGGACATCGCGCCGCGGCTCAAGCTGGCGCGCGTCGTTGTCACTGGCGGAGCGCCTCAATGAGACGCGCGTAGAACCGGAGGTTGTGAAGCGTGGCGAGGCGCTCGGCGCTCACGTCCCCCACCTTGAACAGGTGGTGGAGGTAGGCGCGCGAATAGCGCTCGCAGACCGTGCAGTCGCAACCGTCCTCGACCGGCGAGTGATCGGCCCGATAGGGCGGGTCCATGATGCGGATGGCCTCGTAGAACCGCTGGTCCGCCCGAGGCCGTGTGGCGGCGCGACCGGGCAGGAACGCGTACAGGCGCCCGTGCCGCGCATCCCGGGTGGGCAGCGCGCAGTCGAAGATCGAATAGCCGATGTCGAAGGCGGAGACGACGTGATCCGGGCGCCCGATGCCGAGCGCGTGCTTCGGCACCTGCGGGGGCAGCGCGTCGACGACCCAGCGCAGCGGGTCGGCCAGCAGTGATCCGTCGCCGTCCAGCGGCCAGCCCCCGAAGCCGTAGCCGTCGAAGCCGATCGCGGCGAGGGCTACCGCGCACTCGCGCCGCAGGCGCTCGACCGCCCCGCCCTGGACGACGGCGAAGATTCGCGGCGCCGATTGGCCGGCACGGAGCTGCTCGGCGAGCCGCTCGTACTCCTCTCGGCTGCGCTGCGCCCAGCGGACGGTGCGCTCGACCGACAGCTCCTGCTCGCTGTCGGGATCGGTCGCGGCCGTGGGATCGTCGAGGCAGACCACGACGTCGGACCCCAGCTGGAACTGGAGCTGGACGACACGCTCGGGCGTGAGCGTCCACTTCTCGCCGGTGGTCGGCTCCCGAAAGATCACCTCGTTCGCGCGGATGACGCCGTGCGCCGGGTCCTGTCGGATCAGCGACCAGACCTGGAAACCCCCTGAGTCGGACAGGATCGGCCCGTCCCAGTCCATGAACCGATGGATCCCGCCGGCCTGCTGGATGAGCTTGATGCCCGGGCGGCGCAAAAGGTGGAAGGTGTTGACGACGAGTGCGCCGATACCAACGCCGCGCAGGTCGTCGCTCGTTACGGCGCGCACGCCGGCACGAGTCGCGTCGGGCATGAATGTCGGGACCGCCAGGTCCCCGCGCCGCGTGGCGAGGATGTCAGGCACGGTCGCCGCCCATGGCCAGGACGAACACGAGCTCGCTGGCGAAGCGTAGCTCGGTCGACCCGCTCACGCGCGCGCCGAGGACGCCGATGAGCCCATCCATCCGCGCCCGGTACGCTCGCTCGAGCCCGGCGCGCCCGCCGAGCGACCTGGACGGAAAGGAGACGACGACGTGGCCGGCAGAGAGGTCCCGCAGGAGCCGCGCCGCGGCGCCGGGATCCTGCCGGTCGAGGAGGGGGACGGTCTTCAGCAGCAGCGCCACGTCCGCCGGGGCGTCCGGCGCGCCGCCCACGAGGTCGCACGGCCAGGTCCGATGGGGCTGGCCGACGAGCTCCAGGAACGCCTCGACCTCCTCGAGCACGCGCCGGTCGGCGTCGCACGCGAGGTACTCCGCGCGGGGATCGAGGCCAATGAACGGCAGAGCCAGCGGATTGAGCCCGCAGGCGAGGTCCAGCAGCCGCTGAGGTGCGGCGCCGACCGCCGCCCACACCTCCGCGTAGAAGCGGTCGATCTCCGCGATCCGCTCGCGGGTCGACGCGTGGCGCTCGAGCGCGCGGCGGCAGGCGTCGCGCATCGGCGCATCCCACGTGCCGGACCATGTCGCCCGCAGCTCCTCGGCGGCCGTTGCCGCCGGACGACCACGGTACGCCCCGACGGCCTGGTGCAGGCGCCGCTTCACGCGCTTCGCCGCGTCGTCCACGCTTCTCGCGCGCGGGGCCTCCTCGGCGGCAAGCCGGTCGACGAGCGAGCGATCCACGTCACGGTACCTCGTCGACGCGAGGATGCGCGCCACCACCTCCTCGATCATTGGCGACGGAGCCGGAGCACGACCGCGTAGGCGTCACGCCGCGCGAGCCCGTGGCGCGCGACGAGGAGATCCTGCACCGCCCTAGGCGGCGCGCCCCCGGCGAGCAGCAGCCGCGCATCGTCCTCGGCACCCACCCCGGCCGCGGCCCGACCGGTCTCACCGCCGATGAGGACCGTGCACTCCCCCCGCACCTCGGACTCCTCCTCGAGCTCGGCGATCAGGGCCGAGAGCTGGCCGCGCTGATACCGCTCGTGCGGCTTCGTGAGGTTGCGCGCGAGACACGCCGGGCGGTCACCGAGCGTGGAGAGAGCGTCGCGCAGCGCGGCGATCAACCGGCGCGGGGCCTCGAAGGCGACGATGGTCGCCTCGTCGGCCCGCAACGCCTCGAACGTCGCCCGCCGGGCCGGCGCTCCCCGTGGCAGAAAGCCGACGAACCGGAATGGATGCGGCGGCAGCCCCGAGGCCGCGAGGGCGGTGGTGACCGCCGACGCGCCGGGCAAGCTCGTCACGCCGATGCCCGCCTCGATGGCCGCGCGGACGAGCCGATAGCCCGGGTCGCTGACGAGCGGGGTCCCGGCGTCGCTCACCAGCGCCACGTCCTCACCGGCGCGGAGCCGCTCGATCAGCTCGCGCGTGCGCCCATCCTCGTTGTGGTCGTGGTAGCTCACGGCGCGGGTGGCGATTCCGTGATGCCGCGCGAGCGTCGCGAAGTGGCGCGTGTCCTCCGCGGCGACCACGGCCACCGAGCCCAGGACCTCGCGCGCCCGGATGGTGAGGTCATCCGGGTGCCCGATCGGCACCGGAACGAGGTAGAGCATGCCGATCGAGCGTAGCACTCGGCGGCAGCCTCTCCGCTGGCGGTAGCATCAGCCCGTGGTGACCCTGCTGGAGTGCGTGCCGAACTTCAGCGAGGGTCGGCGTCCTGACGTCGTCGCCGAGATCGTCGCGGCGATCGCGGCGGTGCCGGGGGTCGCGGTCCTCGACCACGGCGCTGACGAGAGCCACAACCGCAGCGTGGTCACCTTCGCAGGCGCTGGCGATGCGGTGGATACGGCGGCGGAGGAGGCGGTCCGGGTCGCCGTCGACCGCGTCGACATGCGGCAGCACACCGGCGTGCACCCACGCATCGGCGCGGTGGACGTCGTGCCGTTCGTGCCGCTCGCCGGCACGCCGATGTCGGACGCGGTGGCCACCGCGCGAGCGTTCGCGGAGCGAATCGCGGCGCGGTTCAGTCTGCCGGCGTATCTGTATGGCGAGGCCGCACTCCGTCCCGAGCGAGCGCGGCTGGCGGACATCCGCCGAGGGGGATACGAGGCGCTGCTGTCGCTCATCGCCGCCGAGGCCTCGCGGGAGCCTGACTTTGGTCCCCCGAGGCTTCACCCGACGGCCGGCGCCATGGCGGTCGGGGCTCGGCATCCACTGATCGCCTTCAACCTGAACCTGCGGACCGATGACGTCCGCGTCGCGCGGCGCATCGCGGTGTCGATCCGGGAGTCGTCCGGTGGGATGCCCGGTGTCCAGGCGATCGGCGTGCTGCTCCAGAACGCAGGGTCCGCGCCGGCGGCGCAGGTGAGCACAAATCTCCTGGACTGGCGCCTGACCGGGATCGACGCGCTGGTGGCTGAGGTCCGGCGGCTCGCGCGCGCGGCCGGCACGGACATCGACGCCTGCGAGCTCATCGGATTGGTGCCGGCGGAGGCGATTCGCGGTGTCGATGGCGCCCCCCTGGGGATCCCCGACCTGACGGACAGAACGATCGAGGCACGGCTGGCCCGAGCGGCGGAATAACCGCGGTGCGAGGCGCCAACGGCTGCGCGGATTGGCAGCGCGATTGCATATGAGCCGATGACGATGGAGGCGATGACGACCACTCCGAGCACCTCGCGCGCGAACCGCGTGCTCGTTGCCCTTGCGGCCGCCTGGATGATCCTGTCGCTCGCCATCGGCGGGGTAGTCAGCGCCGGGAACGATCCCGAGTCCGCGACCACCACCTCGATCTCCGGCGCCGTCCAGCCCTGACACCCTGACGCGGGGGCTGCCGGAGGCTAGACTCCAGCGGCCATGAGCCTCCGCAGCGACCTCGTCCAGGCGATCGCCGACGCGCGCGATCGGGTTCGCGCCTCCGGGGCACTCCCCATCGACGCGGACGCGGAGCTGCCCGAGATCGGTCTCGAGCATCCGGCCAACCCGGCCAATGGCGACTGGGCGAGCAACGTCGCCATGAAGCTCGCCCCGCTCGCGCGGGCGGCGCCGATGCAGATCGCGACGGCGATCGTCGACGCCTTCGAGCCCCCGTCCTTCATCTCGGATGTGGCCGTGGCGCCGCCGGGATTCCTGAACTTCCGCGTCGATGCGGGCGCGGCGGCGGCGAGCCTCCAATCGATCCTCGAGGCCGGCGCCGGCTACGGACGGGACGTGCGGACGGACGTCGGCCGCATCGACGTCGAGTTCGTGAGCGCCAATCCCACCGGGCCGCTGCACATCGGGAACGCCCGCGGCGCCTTCGTCGGGGACGTCCTCAGCCGCGTCCTGGGCGCGGCGGGCCACAACGTGACCCGCGAGTACTACTTCAACGACTTCGGGGGGCAGGTGCGCGCCCTCGGAGCATCGGTTCGAGCTATCCGCACCGGCTCCCCGATGCCGGATGACGGGTATCGCGGGGACTACGTGCGGGAGATGGCCGCATCGGTTCCGGACGAGGTTGCGCGCGCGTCGGATGCCGCGGAAGGCGACGAGGACGCCGACTGGATCCTCGGCCGATGGGCTTCGGAGGTCCAACGCTCGGGAATCGAGGCGAGCCTCGCGGCGCTCGGCGTCGAGTTCGACGTGTGGAAGAACGAAAGCTCGCTCCACGACGACGGATGGGTCCAGCGGGCAGTCGACCGCCTCCGCGCGGCCGGCCACGTGTACGAGTCTGAGGGAGCGACGTGGTTCCGCTCGACCACCTTCGGTGACGACCGAGATCGGGTCATCTACCGCTCGAACGGGCAGCCCACCTACTTCGCCGCGGACCTCGGCTACGTCCTCGAGAAATTCAGCCGCGAGTTCGACGAGCTCGTTTACGTCTGGGGTGAGAACCATCACGGGGCCGTCGCGCGACTGCGCAACGCGGCGGGCGCGATGGGCTTCGATCCCGACGCCGTGCGCATCGTCCTCTACTCGTGGGTGCGGCTGGTGCGTGACGGGGAGGCCGTCAGCATGAGCAAGCGGTCCGGGGAGTTCATCGGCCTCGACGACCTCGTCGCGGAGGTCGGGGTCGATCCCGTCCGGTGGTTCTTCTCGAGCCGCGCCTTCACCAGCGGCGTGGACTTCGACCTCGAGCTCGCGAAGCGGCAGAGCAGCGAGAACCCCGTCTACTACGTCCAGTACGCCTACGCGCGCTGCTCGTCGATCCTGCGCAACGCCGCCGAGCAGAGCGTGAGCCCGGACTCGGCGTCCGCCGGCGACCTTCTCCGCCACCCCGCAGAGCAGGAGCTGCTTCGGGTGCTCCTCGACTTCCCCGACGTGGTCGCGCGCGCGGCGCAGCGGCGGGAGACCCACGACGTGCCGAGATACTGCTACGAGCTCGCGACGAACTTCTCGGCGTTCTACAGGGACTGCAAGGTCATCACCGAGGACGCGGCCCTATCCGGCGCCCGGCTTGCCCTGACCGATGCGACCCGCTCCGTCCTCGCGAATGGCCTCGACCTGCTGGGAATCTCCGCCCCGGAAACGATGTAGGGCTAGCCGCCGGCCGCGGCCACCGTCGCATCGTGCACCGCCCCGCTCGAGGCGTGGACGACGAGGACCTGCCCGTCGGGCAGCTCGCGAACGCTGGCCTCGAAGGCGAGCCCGGCAAGGACGGCCTGGTAGGCGTCCACGAACTGGCCGGCATCCGCCGGGCTGTCCCACGCGAGCCGCCAGGCGAGGGCGAACTCCCCCGCCGCCCCGGAGGCGACGGTCGCCCGGTCGCCGCCCCACCCCCGCGCCGCCTCCCGCGCATCGACCACTGGGACCTCGAAGAACTCGAGGATGATCGCGATCGTCGCCTGGCCGACCGGCGAGCTGTCCACCGCTTCCCAGCCCTCACCCAGCGCGTCCGCGAGATCGGGCAGCTCGACGGGGATCGGCTCCTCTCGAGCGTCCCAGGCGTCGAGCTCGATGATCTGCTCGGTCGAGCTTGGCGGGTCGGCGAACGCGGCGTTCACCTCCGCGAAGTCGGGTGCTGCCATGTCCTGGCCCACGAGGTGCGCGACCCAGGCCTGCCCGAAGGTGTACGGGAACTCGAGCTGCGCGACCATCCAGAATGGCACCCCGCTGGTGTCGGGGATCGGCATGTCCTGGAGCTCCAGGATCTCGGCCTGTGTCAGGTGCCCGAAGGCCCAGGCCAGCATCGTGGTGTTCGCGTCGCCCTCGATGAGCGCGGTGCGTGCGAGGCCGCGGTCGTCCTCGCCGACAGCGTCGGTCTCCAAGGTCGCAAGGCCGAACGCGGCGTCCTGCAGCGCGTGCGTGTACTCGTGCGCGTACGTGAGCTTCGCGACCGCATCGAGCCCCGAGTCGGTCACGACGACCATCCGACGCTCGATGTCGTCGTAGAACCCGAGCACCCCGTCACCGAGCAGCTGAAGCTGGAGCTCGGCGACGTCCTCATCGGGTGTGAGGAGGCCGAAGGCCCTCAGTGATCGGTTGTCGCGGTCACGCTCCTCCGGCGGGTACTCCTCGTCGAAAATCGCCTGCAGCTCCTCGCGCAGCTCGTCGCGCGTGATCAGTTCGGGGGCGCCGATCTCCGCCGGCGGGAGACCGCGGATTGCCTCCACCTGCGCCTCGACCTCCATGAGGACGGCGAGTGCCTCCTCGTCTGTCGCGGCGCTCTCCGCCGGTCCGGATGGATGGGGCGACGCGGTGACGCCGACGGCCCCGCTCTCGCTGGGCGTCACCTGCGCGGATCCCGTCGGATCGCCCCCACTCGGGTCGCCCCCACCGCGGCCCATGTTGAACGCGAGGACAACGACCACGGCGAGCGCGAGCAACCCGACGAGGATCGCGCCAGGGCGCCCACCGGTCGACATGGCCGCATTCTGACACGCGCCCTCGCGCGCGGCCGACGCGCGCAAGGTTCACGTTTCTTAAGGCGCGGCAAGCCGGTGGTTTAGGTCGGCTCCGTAGCCTGTGGCTTGCGAGATGAGGTCCTTTGACTTCACCTCCACCCTCCCTCCTTCGAGCGCCGGTGCCATTGGGCGGGCACCGGCGCTCGTGCTGTCCGCCGCCGTGGGCCGCCATCCCCATCGGCTACCATCGCTCGACCGATGGAGATCACCTGGTACGGACGTGCGTGCTTCCGCCTCAAGGGCCGCGACGCCACCGTCATCACCGACCCGTGCCCGCCCGCCACCGGATTCGTCGCGGGCAAGCACGACATCGAGCTGCTGACCATCAGCCACGACCACCCTGATCACGTCTACACCCGCTCGATCACTGCCGGCCTGACGCTGACCCGCCCCGGCGAGTACGAGTACAGGGACCTGCTGATCACCGGCATCCGGACGTTCCACGACGGGGTCGGCGGTGCGACGCGCGGCGAGAACATGGTCTTCGCGGTCGAGATCGACGGCGTTCACATCTGTCACCTGGGGGACCTGGGGCACCTCCTCACCGACGAGCAGCTCACAGAGCTCGGTCCGGTGGATGTCCTCCTCGTCCCCGTGGGCGGCGAGACCACGCTGACCCCGGCAGAGGCAGCCGAGGTCGTGGCCCAGGTCGGACCGAAGATCGTGATCCCCATGCACTTCGCGGTGGACGGCGCGTCGGGGGACCTCGGTGGTCCCGACACCTTCCTGCATGAGATGGCCACCGAGCCGATCCGCCAGCCCAAGGCCCAGGTGACCGTCAACTCGCTGCCGGAGGAGACCCAGGTGGTCGTCCTGGAGGCCCGCGGCCGCACGGGCTGATCGCCGCCGAGATCGCAGGCAACCCAGGTACTACTGGAGGCAAACGTCTGGTACGCTGGGTGGGCTATCTTTCTGGTACCGATTCGCCATTCACCCCTGTTGCACAACCGCAGTTTTGGTATATGCTCCAATCGCCGCGCCCGCCGTGAGGCACCTTTTCGCGGCAAGACGGTCTCATTCAAGCGATCGGCTCTCGGGCCGCCGCCCAAATAACTAGCTTGTGGAGAAGAACAACGTGATCCGACCAGCCGTCCGCTCGACGAACGCGATGGGCAAGGCCGCGCTCGTCCTATTCGCCATCATATCCCTCCTCCTTACGACCCTTGCCATCGCGGGCCCGGCGCTCGCCACCCACGATCCAAAGGTCTTCGTCTGCAAGTTCACGGGCACCCCCGGTGTCAACGAAGTACTCCAGACCGGGGACAACCCGACCAATCCCAACGCCAACTCGATTCCCGCCTACAAAGCCGGCACCATTACTGACGAAACTCTCGTGGGTGCGAGCTTCAGCGACGAGCAGGGCCGATCCGTTGTGATCGCTATCGGGACAGACGAGGAGGGACTGGGTCCCGATCCGTGCCTTGGCAAGATCGTCGTCGACAAGGTTGTGACCGGCACGGGTGCGTCCGTGACCGAAGACTTCGCCATCAGCGTCACGGGCCAGGCGGCCTTCATGCTGTCGGCCGAGGACGCCAAGAAGTTGTTCGCGTTCGTCACGCAGCTCGGAGCCACCTACACGGTGGGCGAGACCTTGACCGCGGCGCAGATCGCGGCGGGCTGGAAGCTGACGGGCATCGTGTGCACCAGCAGTTACGGTCGGGCTCTCACCGGAGCTACCTTCACCGTGGGAGTTGGCGAGACGATCACCTGCACAGTCACCAACGACTTCGCCCCCGGCTCGATCACGATCGTGAAGGAGGCCCATCCTGAGGGCGCTCAGGACTTCGCCTTCACGACGACCGGCACCGGCCTGTCGAGCTTCTCGCTCGACGACGACGCCGATGCCACGCTGTCAAACCAGAAGGCCTTCACGGGTCTGGGCGCAGGGTCCTACTCGGTCAGTGAGGGCGCGACGGCAGGATGGGAGCTGACGCAGGTTCACTGCACCGCTGTGGCCGGCACTACGACCGCCGCGACCGCGAGCGGGGTGAACATCCAGCTCGGGCCTCGGGCGCACGTGACGTGCTGGTTCGTCAACACGAAGCTGGGGACGCCAGTGACACCATGCACGTGCCCAGTGGTGACCCCCCAGGCGCCGAAGCTACCGAACACGGCGGTCCCGATGGAGCTCGCGGGCTCACTCGGTGGCCTCCTCGTCCTCCTCTCGGGGATCGGGTTCTCGGTGAACCGCCGACGCAACCCCTGATCTAGAGGCGTAACGAACGAGGGCCCGGAGCAATCCGGGCCCTCGTTCTGTGCCCCACGCCGAAAGCCCTAGACGATTGTCAGCTCCCGTCCGACGCGGTCAAACGCATCGAGGCAGATGTCAAGCTCTTCTCGCGAGTGCTCGGCGGTGACGATCGTCCGGACCCGACTCTTCTCCTCCGGCACCGTCGGAAAGCCGATGCCCATGGCAAAGACACCCTCCTCGAACAGGCGGTCGCTGAACCGATGCGCCAGCGCCCCGGCGCCCACGATGACGGGCGTGATGGGCGTCTCGGACGCGCCGGTATTGAAGCCCAGGCGCTCGAGACCGGCCTTGAAGTAGCGGGCGTTGTCCCAGAGGCGCTCGATGAGCTCTGGCTCCGACTCGAGGACATCGATGGCCGCCAGGCAGGCAGCCGCCACCGCTGGTGGGTGTGACGTGGAGAAGAGGAACGGTCGCGCACGGTGCTCAAGCACCGTGCGCAACGCGGCCGGACCCGCGACGTAGCCGCCCAGCACTCCGATCGCCTTCGACAGCGTCCCCACCTGGACATGGACGCGTCCGTGGAGATCGAAGTGATCCACCGTCCCGCGCCCGTTGCGGCCCAGTACGCCGGAGGCGTGGGCGTCGTCGACCATCACGATCGCATCGGCCTCCTCGGCAGCCTCGACGATCTGGGGGAGGCGCGCGATATCGCCATCCATGCTGAAAACGCCGTCGGTGATGACCAGGATCGTTCGGTCGGCTCCGCCATCGGCCCCGCGAACCTCTCGCAGGGTTGTGCGAAGCGCCTCCATGTCGGCATGCGGGAAGACCTTGCGCTCCGCCTTCGTCAGCCGGATGCCGTCGATGATGCTGGCATGGTTCAGCGCGTCGCTGACGATGACGGCGCCCTCGGCGGCAAGGATCGGGATGACGCCGGTGTTCGCCGTGAAACCGGACTGGAAGGTGAGCACCGCCTCGGTGTGCTTGAAGCTCGCCAGCCGCGCCTCGAGCTCCTCGTGCAGGCTCATGGTGCCGGCGATGGTGCGGACGGCCCCGGACCCCGCGCCGTACTGCTCGACCGCGGCGATCGCTGCGCTGCGGAGCTTCGTGTGCGTGTTCAGCCCGAGGTAGTTGTTGCTCGACAGCGTGATGACCTCCCGGCCGTCGATCGTGCATCGGCTGCGCTGCTCGCTCTGGACCACGCGCAGCCGCCGGTAGAGGCCCTTCTCGCGCAATTCCTCGATCTCGGCGTCCAGGAATGCGAGGGGGCTGCGAGCGCGAGCGGTCGTCATCAGGCCGGTCTCCAGCGGTCGGGTCGGCGCACAGGATAGTGCCCGGACACCCAGTGGACGCATCGTGCCGAACGAAAGCACGGTTCTCGACGCTGTTCGGGTGGAGCGGCGCGAACCAGATCACGCTCGCCCCGGGACCGACCTACACCAAGGTTGGTCTACGGAAGCAGAACGACCTTTCCCGCGTGGCGGGACTCGATCAGCTCGAATCCCCGTTCCCAGTCCGCAAGGTCCAGCCGATGCGTGATGATCGGCGACACGTCGAGGGCCCCTGACCGCAGAAGCGACTGCGTGCGCTCCCAGGTGTCGTACATCTTCCGCCCGTAGATCCCGTACAGCCTGATCCCCTGCTGGATCACGCGATCCGACAGGTCCACGAGCACCGGCTCCGAGAAGATGCCCAGCAGGCTGATGCGCCCGCCACGCGTCACGATCTCCAGCGCCTGGTCGAGCGCGGGCGCCGCCCCGCTCATCTCGAGGATCACCTCCACGCCATCCCCGCCGGTCGCCTCATGAATGCGCTCGACCGTGTCCCGCGCCGTCGCATCGAGGGCCAGGTCGGCTCCCATGGTCCGCGCGAGATCGAGCCGATACGCCTCCGTGTCGGTGGCGATCACCAGGGCGGCGCCCGCCGCCTTTGCGATGCCGACCGCGCAGAGGCCGATCGGTCCGCAGCCGGTCACCGCCACCGTCCGCCCCTCGATCGGCTCGACGAACGCAGCGTGCACCGCGTTGCCCATCGGCTCCTGCAGCGCGACGACGGCCGGATCCAGCCCGTTGCTCTCGATGGCATTCGTCTCGGGGATGACGACGTACTCGGCGAAGCCGCCGTCGACGTGCGCACCGATCACGCGCAGGTTGCGGCACAGGTGCGGATCGCCGCGCAGGCAGACGCTGCAAGTCCAGTCCACGATATGCGACTCCACGCCGACGAGATCGCCCTCGCGGACGCGCGTCACCCCCGCACCGGCGCCAACCACCGTTCCCGCGAGCTCGTGGCCCAGGATCGTCGGCGGCGTCATCACGTCCTGCGCCCACTGGTCCCAGGTGTAGAGGTGGTAATCGGTCCCGCAGATGCTGGCGGCCTCGACCTTCAGCAGGACCTCGCCCACTCCCGGCACCGGGACGGGGCGTTCCACGAGCTCCGCGCCTGGCTCGGGGCGCGTCTTCGCCAGCGCGCGCATGGTGCGGGCCGCCACCGTCATCGCGGTCGAGTATAGAAGCGGGTCCCGGTGTCGCGAGCCGCGGCCGCTGTCATTCGCAGCGCATCACGCAACCACCCAGACTGCCACTCATCACTCCGTCCGCCTAGGGTGCGCGAGCGTGACCACGGTGATCCAGACGACGCGCGCATCAGCATCAGGGCAGTAGTGAACCCGGCCCGCGGCGCTGAGCTCGTGCTGCCACTGTGGGAGTTTCCGCCCCCCTATCTGCTTCTGCGCAAGTGGAGGCTTGAGCCGATGCGTCCGGTTCGGATTGTCAGACCGATCGAGTGGCCGCTCCCGCAGGCGCCGTGCGACGGCTGCGAGCAGCTCCGGCTCAGCAGCCTTCGCACGCTCCCACTCCCTTTCCGCAGCCGCCGATGCCGCCCGCAGCGTCCATTCCGCCTCGGATCTCGCGCTGCGTGATCGCCGCGGTCGAGCGGGCACCGTTCAGGCGTCGAGCTCGGTGCCCGAAGGCTGCGGTTCGTCGGCGAGGAGCCGCTCTCGGGTGTCGGAGTCGGCCCACGCTTCGGCGGTGGCGCGCCAATCGCCGATGAGGACCTCCACCGGCCGCACCGATGTCCCGGAGGCCGCGAGAAGAAGCGCATCGGTCATCTCACGCGCGAAATCCCTCTGGCTCGCCTCCGGCAGGACGCTGATCCACGCCAGGTCGCCGTAGCGGGTCGGGTCGCCGCGGTCGGAAGAGTCAGCCGCACGCTGCGCGCGCAGCAGATCGAGCGCAATTGAACTGATCTCACGAATCCGACCGAGCTCGGCAGCCGGCGCAAGCACGAGCGCAGTTCCATCCTTATCCCGGATGAGCGCTTCGCCTCTCCGCGCCGCATCGATCACTTCGCGATGGTTGCGCGCCAGGTCTGTGGCCTGGTAGGCGACGCGGTTCTCACTCATGCGACGATCGTACGCAGGATCGTGCGTTTGTCAACACACACGCCACTGCTCCACCGGCCAATGCCCCCGATGACCCGACGGCCCTACGCCGATGCTCACTGTGGGGAGTGGATGGGAGATCGGGCGATCCCGCGGACCGTTGCGCACCGGCGCTTTGGGCCCTTCGATCGTCGTTCGAGTGACCCGGTGGATGAAGCGGCGGTCGGCGCTGCTTCCAACGGCCCCAGCCGAGCGCCCGATCGTCCATCCAGTCTGTGGGGAATGACGCGCTCCGCGTCACGCGAGCCGCATCGCTCGAGGCGAGCCGCCACCTCCTGCTAGGCGCGGTCCGCCAGCAGCTCCCCGACTCCGGCGGCCGAGGCGTGATCCTCGGTCCGGGGAAGCTCGTCCACCACTGGATTCTCCAGCACGCCGATGCCCTCGATCTCGCAGCGCATTACGTCCCCGCCCGCCAGGTAGCGCGGCGGCACCTGGTAGTTCCCGACTCCCGCCGGCGTGCCGGTGGCGATGATGTCGCCCGGCTCCAGGGTGATCGTGCGCGACGCGAAGGCCACGATCGTCGCGACGTCGAAGACCATCTCCGCGGTCGTCGAGTCCTGCCAGGTCTCGCCGTTCACGCTCGAGCGGATACGCAGCCGCTGCGGATCGCCGATCTCGTCACGGGTCACGAGCACGGGGCCTATCGGCGCAAACCCGTCCGAGCCCTTGGCGCGCAGCCACTGCCTGTCTTCTTGCTGAAGGTCGCGCATGGTGACGTCGTTGAGGATCGTGTAGCCGAAGACATGCTCGAGCGCCTCCGACGGACCGATGGACTTCGCGCGCCGGCCGATCACGACCGCCAGCTCGCACTCGAGGTCGAGCTTCTCCGTCGCCCGCGGGCGAGTCACCGGGTCGCCGGGGTTCGCCACCGCGTTCGCGAACTTGCTGAAGAGCATCGGGTACGACGGCGGCTCGACGTTCTGCTCGCGGCAGTGATCGAGGTAGTTCAGCCCGACGCAGATGATCTTGCCCGGGCGCGGGATCGGTGCGAGCTCGCGCACCGTGCCGCGCACCAGGCGTGGACCCCGAGCGTCGCCGCGAATCGCAAGCGGGTCGGTCCCGACGGCATCGGTGACGTCCACGATGGCCTCGCCGTCGAGCACCCCCAGGCGCCGCTCACCGCCGTCCGGCGCGGCAAAGGCGACGAGCTTCATTCCTCGCTGAACCAGGCGCGCGCCGGGGCACGCAGAAGGCCGAACAGCAGCACCACGCTGATGACGGCACCGATCGGCACGGTCAGGACGTACCAGCCGTTGGCGGCCGCCGGCGGGAACTCGAGCAGCGCGGGCGGCAGGCCGGCGATCACCGGCACGGCCAGGAACGCGATGCCGATGGCGAAGCGGTGCCCGATCCGCTTGCGCTGGAGAGCAACGGTGATGCCGAACAGAACGAGGGCGAGCTCCACCATCATGAAGATGCCCAGCAGACTGAACGGCGCGCGTTCGCTGAAGTCCACGAACTCGACGATGCGACCGAGCAGCAGCCCCGTGACCGCCAGGAGCAGGAATGCCCAGACGAACCACAGGCGAACGGAGAGCGGCATCGAGGTCCGGGGGGCGGCATCGGTCATCTTGTTATACCGTAGCGCTGATCGCTGCGGCCGGTGCCAGCGTGAGTGGCCTCACGACGTGTCTTCGGAAGGTCCTCGCGCGCCAGATGGCGCAGTCCCCTACGATTACGCCGGCGATCGGATCGCCGACCCTGATGATCGATAGACCTTCAGTCAGGCCGCGCTCGAGACGGCCCTCCGCTCCTGGCCGCGCCACCCTGCGGGGATCGGCGTGGCTGGCGTTCGGACTCGCGGCGGTGATGGTCATCGCCGGCTGCACCGCCGATTCGACGCCCAGCGCATCGCCGGACGTGACGCCGTCCGCGGCGCCCACCGTCGCCGCGAGCGCGAGCGCGACCGCCGACGCGACACCGACCGCGACGCCCGAGCCGCCGCTCAACCTGGCGCCCCCCGGCGCCGTCGACCCGCGCCCGGTGGCGATATCGGTGACGACGGAGGTCGCCGCCGATGGCGGGGGGCAGATCACCGTGACGGTGACCAGCGAGGCTGCGGATCTCATCGATGAGCTGGTGCTGCGCTGGCCGACCGACCTTGCGCAGACGCTATACCTGGCCCCGTTCGTCCCCGACCCCGCGCTGGGGACCGCCGCTGGCGGGAACCTCGTGCGCACCTGGACGAAGTGGGTGAACGGGCCCGGCGAGCAGGGGGAGCCGGAGGGCACGACGTCGCTGGGCTACGGACCGCTCGAAGCCGGGGCGACGCTCACCATCCCGCTGTACGTCACGCGCACCGCGTCCGGGCCGGTCTCGTTCGACCTCCAGGTCCTCGCCGGCGAGAGCCTCCTCACCCTGTCCGATGGACAGCCCGCGGAGCTGCGCGTCGAGGTTCCCTGATGCGCCCGATCCTGCCCGTGTGGACGGATCCGGATGCCGAGCTGCACGCGCGGCTCGAGGCGGCCATCGATCCGGACGGCAAGATCCTCGGTGCCATCGAGCGCATCGTGCCGATCGGCGGCAAGCGCATCGCCGATGTCGGCACCGGCATCGGCCACTACCCGATGCTGCTCGCGCGCCGTACGGGCCGGACCTACGGCGTGGAGTCCGATCCTGCGCTGCTGGCGGTCGCGCGACGCCGTGCGGCGGCCTCCCACCAGCCGAACATCCGGATCGTGGAGGGCTCGCCGACCGCGCTCCCGCTGCGGGACGGGGCCGTCGACATCGTGCTCACCAGCCTGATCGATCCTGACGACGCGTCGCTGCCGGCGGTCACGGAGGCGCTGCGCGTCCTTCGCCCCGATGGCCGGCTCATCGTCATCGGCTACTACGGCCGCGACGATGTCTCCTCGCTGCTCGAGCCGGAGGTCGTGGAGCAGGCGCGCGAGGCGACGCATCGGCTCACGGGCTGGTGGCTGCGCAACGGATTCAAGATCAAGGTCGTGCATGCCAAGCTCGATCTCGGCGATCCCGAGACGGCGCACGAGCTGCTCCCGCGCCTGTACGGCGACCGCGGACGGGCGTACCTGATGGGCCCGCATCGGCCGATGGTGAGGCTCAACCTGGGGCTCTATCACCGGGGCCACGACTCGGCTAGTTGACAGTCTCCCGGGCGGCTGAAGCCGCTTGACCAATGAACGAGCAACCGGTTCGTCGAAACCCTTGCGAGACCGCCGATCGCGGACGTATGATCCAAGGCGTCCGAAGGCCAGGCTCTTCTCCCCCCGGAAGCCTGGCCTTTGGCATGCCGAGGGGTACCGGGGCCGGGTGGCCCCGACGGGTCCCCCCGGTGCGATAATCGTTCCCTCCGCGCCAGCATTCCGCCGTACCGAGGTGCCCGATCGCATGGCAACCAGCACGCCGCGCATGAAGATCACCTACGCGACGCTGTCGGCCGACAACGAGGAGCTCCAGTCCTCGTTCGATGCCGCCCTCGAACGCGCCCGCGCGAGCCTTGGGCGCACGTACCCGATGCTCATCGGCTCCGAGGAGCGTGCCGGCACGGAGACGTTCGAGGACCGATCGCCCATCGACACCGACATCCTGGTGGCGCGCTTCCCCGCCGGCACGCGGCAGGACGTGCGCGACGCCATCGCCGAGGCCCGCGAGGCGTTCCCGGCGTGGCGCGACACGCCGTGGCGCGATCGGCTCACGATCATGCGGCGCGCCGCCGACCTGATCAGCGAGCGGCAGTTCGACTACGCCGCGCTCATGAGCCTGGAGGTCGGCAAGAACCGGCTCGAGGCGCTCGGCGATGTGGAGGAGACCGCGGACCTGCTGCGCTACTACGCGGACGAGTTCGAGAAGGCCGATGGATTCGTGAAGCCGATGGGTTCACTGTCAGAGGCGGAGCGAACTCGATCGGTCCTTCGTCCGTACGGCGTCTTCGCCGTCATCAGCCCCTTCAACTTCCCGATGGCCCTGGCGGGCGGCCCCGCGGGCGGGGCGATGATCGCCGGCAATACGGTCGTGCTCAAGCCCGCCAGTGCGGCACCACTGATGGCGTGGAAGTTCGCCGAGGTGATGCGCGATGCGGGCCTGCCGCCGGGCGTCTTCAACCTCGTCACCGGAGCCGGCGACACGGTCGGAGCCGAGCTCGAAGAGAATCGCGGCGTCGACGGCATGGTCTTCACCGGCAGCTACGAGGTCGGGATGAAGCTCTACCGCAGCTTCACGAGGGACTACCCGCGCCCGATCATCACCGAGATGGGCGGCAAGAACCCGGCGATCGTGACCGGCAGCGCGGACCTCGACGAGGCCGCCGAGGGCGTCATGCGCTCGGCCTTCGGCTTCGACGGCCAGAAGTGCAGCGCCAACTCGCGCGTGTACGTGGAGAAGGCCGTGGCCCGCGAGTTCACCGACAGGCTCGTCGAGAAGACGCGGCAGATCCGCGTCGGCGACCCGACGCAGCGCGAGAACTGGATGGGCCCCGTCATCAGCGAGGAGTCGCTCGGGAAGTTCGAGCGGGCCGTGGCCGAGGCGACCGCGGACGGCGGCACCGTGGAGATCGGCGGCGACGTCCTCCGCGACGGAGGAGCCGCGCGTGGCTTCTACCCGACGCCCACCGTGGTGAGCGGCCTGCCCCTGGATCATCGGCTGTTCCACGACGAGCTCTTCGTGCCCTTCGTGGTCATCGGTGAGGTGGACTCGCTCGACCAGGCGCTGACGGAGGCCAACGACACGCCCTACGGCCTCACCGCGGGCATCTTCAGCGGCGATCCCGACGAGATCAGGCGCTTCCTGGACGTCATCCAGGCCGGGGTGGTGTACGTCAACCGCCGAGCGGGCGCGACCACCGGCGCCTGGCCCGGAATCCAGAGCTTCGGGGGCTGGAAGGGATCCGGCTCCTCCGGCAAGGGCGGCCTGGGCCCGTACTACGTCCAGCAGTTCCTTCGTGAGCAATCACAGACCGTCATCGGCGAAGGGCCGTCGGACCGATGACCGCCGACCTTGACACCATCGTCGGGTCCTCCGGCTGGTTCGCCGTTCAGCTGCGCTACGGGTACGTCACCGGCGAGCCCGGCACCACGACGCTCGTCGAGGACCGCGTGATCCTGGTGGACGGCGACGACGAGGAGGCGGCACTCGGCCGAGCGGTGGAGATGGCGCCGCGCTACGAGGACGACTACCAGGCCGATGACGGCGGGCCCGGGAGCATCCGCTTCGAGGGCATCGTGGCCATCAAGGAGCTCGACGATCCGCCGACCGCCGGGACCGAGGTCTGGCACGAGTTCATGTCACCCGATCCCGCGCGCCACCCGACCGACGAGTCGGGCGAGCCCCTGCCGCCGGTCTACCCCGAGGAGATGGCCTTCCCGCGCGCTCGCGACGACTGACCGATGCGGTCGTGGCGCCGCACCGCCTACCGCGCCGTACGGCCGATCCTGTTCGCCAGCGATGCCGAGCGCATCCACCATGTGACGCTCGCGGCGCTCGCATTTGCCGGACGCCACGCCCCTGGCCGCGGGCTGTGTGCCGTTGCGTCGGGCGCGGCGCCGTCCCAGCCCGTCGAGATCATGGGGCTGCGGTTCCGCAACCGGGTGGGCGTCGCGGCCGGGTTCGACAAGGACGGGATCGCGATCCGCGGCTGGGCGGCGCTGGGCCTCGGGCACGTCGAGCTCGGCACGGTCACGCCACGGGCGCAGTCCGGCAACCCGCGCCCCCGTCTCTTCCGGCTGGCCGCCGACGAGGCCCTCGTCAACCGCATGGGCTTCAACAACGCCGGAGCCGATGCGCTCGCCGGCCGGCTCGCGGACGCGCGCTCGCTCCTTCCCGACGGATTCATCGTCGGGGTGAACATCGGCCGGAATCGCGACACGCCTGACGAAGGGGCGATCGACGACTACGTGGCGGCGGCTCGTGCCATGGCACCGGTGGCGGACTACCTGGCGATCAACGTGTCGTCGCCGAACACGCCGGGGCTGCGCGACCTCCAGCGGGTGGATCGCATCGGCCCATTGCTCTCGGCCATTGCGGCGATCGCCGGCAGCCGCCCCCTGGTCGTCAAGCTCTCGCCGGATCTCGACGCCCTCGAGCTCGATGAGCTGGTTGACGCCGTGGCGGCCTCGGGCGCACGGGGCCTCATCCTCACCAACACCACCGTCCGCCGCGAGCGCCTCCGCTCATCGGCACCGGCCGACGGTGGCCTCTCCGGCCGCCCCTTGCTTGCCGGGACGCTGAGTGCGGTCGCGCAGGCACGCGAACGTGCGGGTGATCGCCTGGCGATCATCGCGTCGGGCGGCATCGGTTCCGCCGAGGACTCGACGGCCGCGCAGGCTGCCGGCGCCGACCTCGTGCAGCTGTGGACTTCCCTGGTCTACGCGGGCCCGGGGCTGATCGGCGAGCTCATCCGGGGTTAGCCGAACGCCGCCTGCTACGATGCCTGCGTCTAGCCAAGGTGCGCGGGCAGGACGCGCCGCTCCGGAACCGGAGTGCTACACCTCATGACGACCACACAGACACCGACCCCGGCTGCCGCTGCCCGGAATCAGGCGGCACCCCACATCATCACCGAGCTCCCGGGCCCAAAGGCTCGAGCGATCATCGCCCGCGACGAGGCGGTCGCCAGCCCGTCGCTCACCCGTGCCTACCCGCTCGTCGCCGAATCGGGCTCCGGGATGGTCGTCACCGATGTTGACGGCAATCGCTTCCTCGACTTTGCCGCGGGCATCGCCGTCTGCTCGACCGGCCACTCGCACCCCAAAGTGGTCGCCGCAATCAAGGAACAGGCGGATCGGCTCATCCATATCGCGGCGACCGACTTCTACGAGCCGCGCTACCTGGAGTTCAGCGAGCGGCTGGCCGCCATCGCCCCGTTCAGGGAGAAGGCACGGGTCTTCCTCACCAACTCCGGCACGGAGGCCGTGGAAGGCGCGATCAAGCTCGCCCGGTATCACACCGGCCGTCCCGGAATCATCGCCTTCGACGGCGGATTCCACGGCCGAACGATGGGTGCGCTGTCGCTGACCAACTCGAAGATCAAGCAGCGAGCCGGCTTCGGGCCGCTGCTGCCGATGGTGCACCACGCCCCGTTCCCGCGCATCCGCGCCTGGCGCGAGGGAAGCGGCGGCGACGGATCCGCCGAGCTCGAGATCCTGAAGCGCACCGTCCTCGGCCGGATCATCGCGCCGCGGGACGTCGCCGCCATCGTCATCGAACCGGTCCAGGGAGAGGGCGGCTACTTCCCGGCGCCGCGTGCCTTCCTCGAAGGGCTCCGCACGCTCTGCGACGAGCACGGCATCCTGCTCATCGCCGACGAGATCCAGTCCGGCATGGGCCGCACCGGCCGCTGGTGGGCCATCGAGCACGCCGAGGTAGAGCCGGACATCATCACCACCGCCAAGGGCATCGCCTCGGGCATGCCCATCGGCGCCTTCATCGCGCGCAAGTCGGTCTGGACCTGGCCGCCGGGAGCCCACGGCTCCACCTACGCCGGGAACCCGGTCTGTGCGGCAGCAGGCCTCGCGACCCTGGACATCATCGAGGCTGAGGGCATGCCGAACGTGCTGAGCGTCGGACCACGGCTCCGTGAGGGGCTCGAGCGCGTTGCCCGAACGGCCGATGCGGTGCGGGACATCCGAGGCGTCGGCCTGATGATCGGCGTCGAGTTCGACAGCCACGAGCGCGCCGAGGCGGTGCAGCTCGCCTGCTTCCAGCGCGGCCTCCTGGTCCTGGAATGCGGCGAGTCGTCGCTGCGCTTCAGCCCGCCGCTCATCGTGGACGCCGACGCGATCGACACGGCACTTCGGATCTTCAGCGAGGCGCTCTCCGCGAGCTAGGCCGATGGTGGGAGGTTGCCGATGCGCGACCTCCCTGCCAGCATGAGCCGATGCGCCTGCCGTTCTTCCCGCTGCACGCGGTGACGTTCCCGCACCTGCCGCTGCCGCTGCACATCTTCGAGCCGCGGTATCGGGCCATGGCGCGCGACGTGATGGCCGAACGCAGCCCGTTCGAGGGTCGATTCGTCACCGGCATGATGGTCGAGGGCCGGGAGGCGGGTGATCCACACGCGCGGACCAGCGCGGTGGGCACCATCTGCGAGGTTCGGACCGCCGAGCAGCTGCCCGACGGACGCTGGGTGCTGCTGGCTGTCGGCCTTGCCCGGGCCACCATCGGCTCGATAGATCGGACAGGCGAATACGCCGTCGTCGAGGCCGATCCGATCGCCGATGCGGACGGCGAGCTGGACCCCAGGCTGCTCCCCGCGGTTCAGGCCGCGCTCGATGCCTACATGGAGACGGTGAAACGATTCGTGATGGCCACGGCGTCAGTAGGGCACGAATCGCACGAAGTGAGCGGCGTCGCTGCCTCCCTCGATGATGTCCTTAAGCCGATCCAGCTCCCCGACGACGCATCGGCCGCAAGCTACGCGGTCGGCGGCCTGCTCCAGATCGAGCTCACGCGAAAGCAGCATCTGCTCGAGCTGCCGGATGCCGCGAGCCGCCTCGCCGCCGAGCTCGACCTCCTCCGGCGCGAGTCCCGCCTTCTCGCGGACGGATCATTGCCACCGGTGCCCACCTCCGACCTCGGCTATCACCCGAACTAGCTCGCGCTCGCGCCGCACGGGCGCCCGACTCCCCCTGGCGGTGCTGCTCAGCGCGCTCATCCTTTCAGCCTGCACGAGCCCCGCGGTCGAGCCCTCGGCATCTCCGACAGGCTCCGCGTCGCCCGCAGTCACGGCACCTCCGAGCCCGAGCGCCGCCCCGAGCCCGCGCGTGGAGACGGACGCAACCGAGACCGCCGCGCCATCGGCGACGCCGACCCTGTCAGACGCCCCGACGCCGTCGTCCGCGACCACGACGTACAGCGTCCAGCGCGGCGACACCACGTATTCGATCGCCAGGCGCTTCGACACCACCGTGCAGCAGGTCCAGGAGTGGAATGCGGACCGCTACCCGGCGCTCGGCCGAGATCCGAGCATCCTCGAGGTTGGCTGGGTGCTGGTGGTGGCCGACCGGCCCGGCGTGCCCCCGCTCCCGACCACCGCAGCCGCCACTCGCCCTCCATCAGCCCTTCCGACGCCGCCGACCGGAGGCGGCGGTTGCACGGCAGGCAACCGCGTGGCAGCCGGCAGCGCGCAGACCTTCCGAACCATTCCGCACGCCGGTCCCGGCGTCGCGCTGACCTTCGACATGGGCGGCCGCATGGATCCGGCCGTCGACATCATGGAGTTCTTGGTCGCCAACCGCGTCTGCGCCACGATCTTCGCCACGGGCGTCATGAGCGAGACCGCCCTCGGCCAGGAGGTGATGGCGATCATCGAGGCGCACCCCGAGCTGTTCGAGATCGCCAACCACACCATGTACCACTGCGACCTCGTTCGCGGGGGCGGCGGCTCACCGACCACCGCGCCCTGCGCCGGCGGCCCGTTCAGCGCAGATCGGGTGCGGCAGGAGCTGACGGAGGCCGAAACGATCCTGCGCCGCGGGACCGGCCAGGACCCACAGCCCTACTGGCGCCCGCCGTACGGTTCCGTCAGCCAGGCGGTCATCGATGCGGCAGCGTCGGTGGGCTACACGAAGACCTTCCTGTGGGACATCGACACCATCGACTGGAAGCCGATAGCCGACGGCGGCCCGACGGCGCAGCAGATCGCCTCGAAGGTGGTCACCGCATCGGTGAATGGCTCGAACGTGCTCTTCCATCTCGGCGGATACGAGACCCTCAACGCCCTCCGCATCATCGTCCCCGGCCTGCGCGACCGCGGGTTCACGCTGACCAGCCTGTCGGACCTGCTAGACAACCAGTAGAGAGGCCTCACTTGGTGGGGCGGAAGCATCTGCCGCCGCGTGGCTAGAGGAGGCGCTCCAGCAGCCGGAAGGACTCGGGGGTCCCGGGCCAATGGGCCACCAGCGCCTCACGACCGATCCGCCGCCCCACCCAGCGCAGGACGAGCGCGGCAACGATGATGTCGTCGAGGGGGCCGATCCCGGGAAGGAACTCGGGCAACAGGTCGATGGGACTCACGATGTAGACGACCAGGAAGCCCAGCGCCCAGCGCACCGAGCGCGGCGTGGCGGGGTCTCCCAGCAGCCTCCGCACGAGAACCACGATATTCGGCAGGAGGCGCAGCGCGGGCATGGCGAGCTCGCGCGAGGGGCGATGCAGCCAGATGATCAACACCGCGATCAGCCACAGGCCGATGAGGACCGCCAGCGCGACGAGCACGCCGTTGAGCATCAGCGCTGATGCGGCGGCATCGGCCGCTATTGCTCGTCGACGAAGGTCGTGTCGATCTGCGCCCGCTGGAGCTTGCCCGAGTAGTCGATGTAGACGCTCTTCCACTCGCTGAAGAAGTCGAGCGCGGCCTGCCCCACTTCGCGGTGCCCATTGCCGGTGGCCTTCGTCCCGCCGAACGGCAGGTGCGCCTCGGCGCCGATGGTGCCGTGGTTCACGTAGCCGAGCCCCGAGTCGAAGTCGCGGATGGAGCGGAAGGCGAGGTTCACGTCACGCGTGAACAGAGAGGTCGACAGGCCGTACTTCACGCCGTTGACCACGCGCACGGCCTCGTCCCACGACTCGACCGGGATGACCGATGTGACCGGGCCGAAGATCTCCTCCTGCGCGATGCGCGCATCGGGCCTGACCTCGGTGAAGATTGTCGGCTGGAAGAATGAGCCCTTCGCGAGCTTCCCATCCGTGGCTGCCTCGCCGCCGATGACCAGATCGGCCTCGTTACGGCCAATGGCGGCGTACGCCGCGATGCGCTCCACGGCGCGGTCGTTGATGACCGGGCCGACATCGGTCTTGTCGTCCAGGCCGTCGCCGAGGACCAGCCTCGAAACACGCTTCTGGAGCCGATGGAGGAAGGCGTCGTGGATGGACCGATGCACGACGAGCCGCGAGGCGGCGGTGCAGCGCTGGCCCGAGGTGCCGAACGCCGACCACACGACGCTGTCCAGGGCCAGGTCCAGATCGGCGTCCTCCCACACCACGATGGGGTTCTTGCCGCCGAGCTCGAGGCTGACGCGCTTCAGGGTCTTCGCCGCGCGCGTGCTGATCTCGACGCCCGTATCGGTGTGGCCGGTAAAGGAGATGACCTTGACGTTGGGGTGTTCGACGATCGCGTTGCCGACTTCGCCGCCGCTGCCGGTGACGACGTTGACGACGCCGTCCGGCAGGCCGCCCTCCTGGAGCAGCTCGACGAAGCGGACCAGGCAGGCGGGGGTGTCGGACGCCGGCTTGATGACCGCGGTGTTGCCGCAGATGAGCGCCGGGAACAGCTTCCAGGCGGGGATGGCAACCGGGAAGTTCCACGGCGTGATGATGCCGACCACGCCGATGGGCCTCCGGATGCTCATCGCAAACTTGTCCGGCATCTCCGACGGCACCGTCTGGCCGAACAGCCGCCTCCCCTCACCGGCCATGTAGTACGCGACGTCGATCGCCTCCTGCACGTCGCCGCGTGCCTCCGGCAGGACCTTGCCCATCTCCCGCGTCATGAGCGTGCTGAGCTCTTCCTTGTGCTCGGCGAGGGTGCGCGCGATGCGGAACAGGATCTCGCCGCGCTTCGGCGCCGGCATCGAGCTCCAGGCCGGGAAGGCACGGCTTGCGGCGGCCACGGCGACCTCGACGTCGGCGGGGCCGGATGCCGGGAACTCGCCGATCACCTCGTCGTGATCGGCGGGGCTGACGCTGGTGAACGTCTTGCCGGAGCTCGCTGGCTTCCAGTCAGCGCCGATCAGGTTCTGGTATTTCGTGGGCACGGGGAGCCTCGGGACAGGGTGGGATGAAGGACCCGATTCTAGCCCGCGCGCTCAGTCACGGCGGACACCGAGCCAGTAAGCCGCCGGTAAGCGGCGCCAAAGAGACTGGGGCGCATGCTGCCGCCTCGACTCGACATCTGCATCGGACGCCCGCTCGTCTCCATGGATATGGAGGCTGCACATGGGTTCCCGACGCTTCATCCTTGCCGCGCTTGCGGCAGGGATGTTCCTTACGGCCGCGGCCGGTCCGTCATTCGCCAAGAAGCCAGACCCCGCACCAGCTCCCGGCGAGGAGCAGCCACTCACCCCACAGGAGCAGGGCAGCTCCGACCGAAAGATGGCCGCCGCAGAACGCTATGTCGCCTCCATGGAGAGCAGCGGCGGAGACCTCGTGTCGCTCGCCTGTTTCGTCCCGAACAGCACGGACCCAGGGGAGGGGGCAAGCCTCGAAGCTGTCACGGCCGAGGTGTCGATCACCGAATGGACGGACAGCGAGCTCGAGCCGACGTTCGCAGAGGGCGCGCGGACGGGCGCTGAGGATGCCAGCGCGGCAACGATCGTGGCGAATGCCTGTCAGCCGCCACAGGGATTCCTCGCCGTGGAGGCTCGGGACCAGATCTTCGGTCACTACTGCGGTCCCGCGGTCGGCCAGGTCATCGCCAACTACAGCTGGGCCATGCCGGCAGGAAGGAATGTGTACCTGCAGCGGCGGATCGCGGAGTGGATGTCGACCGACGTCCTCGGCCAGACCACCGCGTTCACGATGGAACGCGGGCTCGAGACGGCGACCCTCGGCTCGCCGCGCCGCCCCCAGAACTGGGACTGGATAGTGACCGTTCTCGGCGACTTCGATGGGGATGGGTGGATGGGCGACCAGCTCGATGCGATCGTGCGGACGAACATCAGCCATTCGCGGATGCCGCTCGCCATACCGGTGAAGCCGCATGACGACAACTCGCCGTCCGGCGCCCACCTCTTCAGCTGGCCCAACGCAGTGAACTCGATCGGGCACTGGGTTGCGATCTATGGCTGGATCCACGTCCATGATGGGACGGACCTCGCTCGGATGTACTACACCGACTCATCGAGAGATGAGGGAGGAGCAACCGGGAAGTTCTGGACTCCCACGCGCTGGTTCACCCTGCTGATGATCGAGCACACCAGGCGGCTCGTCTGGTGACCGCTCGCCGCGCCGCCGCAGTGGCGTTGTCGGCGCTGCTCACCGGGACGGCGGCCTGCACCGCCGCCCCGGTGCCGTCGCGGTCGCCGGTGCCGTCCGCTCATGCCAACCCTCCGGCGTCGGGCTCACCTCGGCCGACCGCGACCACGGAGGCTGGTCAGCTCGACCTGGAATTCGCGACGATCGACCTGACATGGGTGGAGCCGATGCTCGAGTTCGCCAGCGACGGGGACTCGGTCATCTTCTCGTCCGGCGTCGCCGACGGGCCGGACGGCGCCCATGCGCCGGACCTGTGGCGGTACACCCCTCGCGCGTCGGAGCCCGAGCTGCTGTGGCGCAACCCGCGCCGCGATCGGTCGCTGGTGCTGATCGGCGGTGACCGGAACCTGTGGGCGTTCGTGGAGATGCCCGTCGACAACACGCGCGCCTGGGATCTGTGGCTGCTCACCGAGCCGGGCGGCGAGGCAAGGCTCCTCGACACGCATCCGGGCGACGAGGATGTGCCGGGCATCGTCCCGAGCTTCGCCGTATATGACGAAGGCACCTTTGACCAGGTGGTCTGGACGGCGTTCGATCGCGGTCCGAACGGCCCCGTGTCGCAGCTCCTGTACGCGGCGGCGCCGGATTGGACGCCGCGAATCGTCGAGGAGCGGTCGGCGCGCGAGGCCGAGCTGTGGTTCCCGTCGCTGCGAGGCGATCTGCTCACTTACACCGAGGCGGTGTACTCGGCCGATCGGCTCACCGACGAGCGGCACGTCTACCTCACCAGCGTCAATGACCCCGTCGCGGAGCCCGTCCGCCTGGACAGCTCAGGGTTGGCAGTCATGCCGCTACTCGTCGATGACGGCGTGATATGGAAGGAGGCGGACCCGGGCTTCAGCATGTTCAACTGGGGGCGGCTCTTTTTCTACAACCTGTACACGGGCGAGGTCTCTCGGGCATCGACGGCCCCGCAGGACTACGTGAACCACCCGTCGGCCGGCCTGCGATTCGTGGCGGCCCAGGGTTCCGACGCCTTCACGTTCACGCTCCACGACCTCGACCTCGAGACGAGCCGGGTCATCGAGCAGTACGACCCCACGACGAACCAGAGCGTCTTCCGCCCCCACGTCGCCGGCGACCTTCTCGTATGGCTGTACTCGACCGTGAGCGACTCACCGATCCCGGGGCACAAGGAGCTGCGCTACGCGTTCCTCCCGGGCGCCGGCACCGACCGGGACGCGCAGCCGCCCTAGGGCCTCGTCATGCGGATGACGTCGAGTGCCTCGTCGAGCTGGGCCTCGGTGAGGCGCTCCGGCACGTGGCCACGCTCGACCACGACCTCTCGGATCGTCCTGCGCTCGGCGAGCGCCTGCTTGGCGATGCTCGCCGCCTCCTCGTAGCCGAGATAGCTGTTGAGCGGCGTAACGATGGCGGGCGAACTCTCGGCATATTCCCGGAGGCGCTCGACGTTGGCGGTGATGCCGGCGACACATCGGTCCGCCAGCAGACGGCTGACGCTGGACAGCAGGCGGATGGACTCGAGCACGTTTCGGCCGATCATCGGGAGCATCACGTTGAGCTCGAAGTTGCCCGCCGCGCCACCCCAGGCGACCGCGGCGTCGTTCCCGACCACCTGGGCGCAGACCATGAGCGTCGCCTCGGGAATGACCGGATTCACCTTGCCCGGCATGATGCTGCTGCCCGGCTGAAGGTCGGGCAGGTTGATCTCCGCCAGTCCGGCCCGCGGGCCAGACCCCATCCAGCGCAGGTCGTTGGAGATCTTCGTCAGGCTGACGGCAACCGTTCGAAGCTGGCCCGACAGCTCGACCAGGGCGTCCCGGGCTCCCTGCGCCTCGAAATGATCACGTGCCTCGGTCAGTGGGAGCGACGTCGCGCCCGCGACCGCCGCGATCACGCGGGCGCCGAAGCCCGGCGGCGAGTTGATGCCGGTGCCGACCGCAGTGCCCCCCAGCGGAAGCTCGGCGACACGGGGAAGCGTCGCATTGAGACGCTCCACGCCCATGCGCACCTGCGCCGCGTATCCATCGAACTCCTGGCCGAGGGTCACGGGCGTCGCGTCCATGAGATGCGTGCGGCCGGCCTTCACTGCGCCGGCGAACTCGACCCCCTTTGCCGAGAGCGCGCTGGCCAGGTGCTCGAGCGCCGGAAGGAGGTCGTGCGTCGTCCCCGCCGTCGCGGCGACGTGAATCGACGCGGGGAACATGTCATTCGACGACATCGGGTGGTTCACGTCGTCGTTCGGGTGGACCTCGCGTCCCAGAGCCTCGCCCGCGAGGGTGGCGAGCACCTCGTTCATGTTCATGTTGCTGCTGGTTCCGGACCCCGTCTGGAACACGTCGACCGGGAACTGATCGTCGTGCTCGCCTGCCGCCACGGACTCGGCAGCGGACACGATCGCATCGGCCAGATCCGGCTCCATGAGCCCCAGCTCACGCCTGACCGATGCCACCGCGGCCTTGATCTGGGCCAGCGCCCGAATCTGGGCGCGCTCGAGCCGGACGCCCGAAATCGGGAAGTTCTCGACGGCACGCTGCGTCTGTGAGCGCCACTTCGCGGCGGTCGGGACGCTGACCTCTCCCATCGAGTCGCGCTCGGTGCGGAACTCGGTCATCGGCTGAAGTCGGCTTCGCCTGCGTCGGTGAATCGGATGACCGGCGGAATGAGGTACGGGAGTCGGCCGTCGCCCAGGTCGTCGAGGAGCTGCCGGGCGGGTCCGACCAGCTCGTTGACGAAGATCCCGCGATAGGCGGGCTCGTATGGCGCCAGCTTCGCGACCCCCTCGCCGAGCTTGTTGCGGGCGCCGCGCATGTTCCGGCGCTGAAGGTGGAGCAGGCCGGCGGCGATGAGAATCAGGCCCTGGTAGAAATCACGCTCCTCGTCGGGAGCCGCACGCCAGAGCGTCTCCCAGGCCTCGTGAGCATGCCAGTAGCGAACGCCGTTGAAGAGAGCCACGCCGCGCTGAAAGTGCGCGTCCGCCTCGGCCGGATCGAGCGGTGGCGTCCGGCCGGCGCTGAGCACTCTGGGCTCTCTCGGCTCGTCGGGCGCCGATCCCTCCGCCGGCTCCCCGGACGGACGTTCGGTGGACATCTTCTCGGCCATGTGCCGCGATCGTAGCAGCCAACCGTGGCGTTCCCCGGCTAGGATGCCCGCTCATGTCCCCTCGCTGGTGGCAGACCGGCTCCGTCTACGAGATCTATCCGCGCTCGTTCGCCGATGCCGGCGGCGATGGCGTGGGCGACCTCGCGGGCATCACCACGCGACTGGATTACCTTGCGTGGCTCGGGGTCGACGCCATCTGGATCGCCCCCTTCTACCCCTCGCCGATGGCCGACTTCGGCTACGACGTGGCGGACTACACCGACGTCGACCCGCTCTTCGGCTCGCTCGCCGACTTCGACGCGCTGCTCACGGCGGCCCACGCGCGCGGCATCCGTGTGGTGATCGACTACGTCCCGAACCACACGAGCGATCGGCACCCGTGGTTCGTCGAGTCGCGCTCGTCGCGGCAGAGCCCCAAGCGCGACTGGTATTACTGGCGCGAGGCCGGTCCGGGCGGGGAGGCGCCGAACAACTGGATCAGCGTGTTCGGCGGGCCGTCATGGGAATGGGACGAAGCGACCGGCCAGTTCTACCTGCACACCTTTCTGAAGGAGCAGCCGGACCTCAACTGGCGCAACCCGGAAGCCCGCGCCGCGATGTTCGACGCCGCCAGCTTCTGGCTCGATCGCGGCGTGGATGGCTTTCGCATCGACGTGGCTCCCATGGTGATGAAGGACCCCGAGCTCCGTGACAACCCGCTCAACCCGGACTGGGACGCGACGCATCGGATGGGCACGTGGGGCAAACAGATCCACGACAACGATCACGCGCACCCGGACATGCATCCGCTCTATCGCGACTTCCGCGACCTCCTCGAGTCGTACCCGGGGGACCGCGTCAGCATCGGTGAGCTCCATCACCCGGACTTCGACCGCTGGGCCGCGTACTACGGTGAGGAACAGGACGAGATCCATGTCCCGTTCAACTTCCACCTCATCCATGCGCCATGGACATCGGATGGGGTGCGCAGGGCAATTCAGGGAGTGCAGGGCGTCCTGCCGCGGGGCGCATATGCCAGCTGGGTGCTCGGCAACCACGACCAGCCGCGCTTCGCCTCGCCGCACCGCGGCGCCCCCGAGCAGGCGCGCGTCGGGATGCTGCTGCTCCTGACCCTGCGCGGCACGCCGACGCTCTACTACGGCGACGAGATCGGGATGGTCGACGTGCCGGTGGCCACGGAGGACAGCCGCGATCCGCTCGAGCGCCGTGAGCCGGGGCGTGGCCGCGACCCCGAGCGTTCACCGATGCAGTGGGACGCATCGCCGAATGCGGGCTTCTGCGCGCCGGGCGTCGAGCCGTGGCTGCCGCTGGCCCCGGACGCAGCCCGCGTCAACGTCGCGGCACAGCGCGACGATCCCGACTCGCTGCTGAACCTGACTCGGCGCCTCCTGGCGCTGAGGCGCGAGCATCCGACGCTCCAGGCCGGCGCCTTCGAGTCCCTCGGCCCTACGCCGGAGGGCGCCTACGCCTTCCGCCGCGTGCTGGACGGCAGCCGCCTTACCGTGGCGGTGAACCTCACCGGCGAGCCGAGAAGCGTCCCGGCGGGGGGAGGCCGCGTGCTGATCGGGACGCACCGGGATCGGGATGGCGCGCAAGTGGCCGACGAGATCGCGCTGAGGCCGAACGAGGGAGTCGTCATCGAAGCACCGGACTGAGCTCCTGCGTGACATCCGAGGCCGCACCAGGCCCGGCGGAACTGTCAGCGAGCCGGCGTGCCAACGTGCTCCACATGCCACGCAGCAGGGCTGACAAACTGCCTCGTCGGTCCATCGCCGATGGCGCCGCGTTTCACCGAGTCAGTCGCGGACGGGCCGGAAGCCTCCATCCGCGCCGCGACCCATGACGAACAACAGATCGGCAAGCCGGTTCAGGTACGGGACGACCTGCGATTCCGGCAGGCCATCGGCCTCCGCGATCGCCACGCAGCGCCGCTCGGCACGCCGGACGATGGTGCGCGCGAGGTCGATGAAGGCGCCAGTCATCGACTCTCCGGGCACCACGAACTCCTTGGGCTGCTCGACGAGCGTCTCGAGGTCATCGATCTCGTCCTCGAGCGCGCTCACCATCGCCGCGGTGACGCGCGAGACCGAATCGGTCAATCGGTCGCGACGATCGGTGTGGGTGGCGAGCTCTGCCCCGGCCACGAAAAGCTCGCGCTGGATACGCAGGAGGAGCTGCCCCAAACGAACCTCGGTGCGGTCGGTGGCGGCACCGATGCTCGAGCGCGCCAGCCCGAGCGCGGATACGGCCTCATCGAGGGTCCCGTAGGCGTCTGCGCGGGGATCGGCCTTGCTGATGCGATCACCGCCGAACAGGAGGCCGGTGGTCCCAGTGTCACCCTTGCGGGTGTAGATGCGCACGGACGATCGGCCTAGAACAGGCCAGGCGGTGGCTCCCAGCGCTCCGCCAGGAGGGTGACCTTTACCGGCGGCCCAACGACCTCTTCGGCCTTGGTCTTCACCGTCTGGATCAGCTCGCCGGCCCACGGGCAGAACGGCGTGGTCAGCACCATTTTGATCTCGGTCCCGGTGCCCTCGGCACCGATCTCGACCGCCTTGATCAGGTCGAGGTCAACGATGCTCATCCCGATCTCGGGATCCTGGATCTCGTAGAGGGCGGTCATCACCTCGTCAACCTTGCCGAGGTTCGCGTCAATCGTCACGCTCACAGTCTACGCTTTGGCGCGATGGAGCAGCCGAGGGCCTCCCGTCACCAATCCCCTGCCTCGCTCCACGTCCCGCAGTTTCGAGCGCGGGAAGCGCCGCCCATCGGCGCGAGGGAGTGTCCGACGGCCACCCGGGGTCGGCGCGGCACGGTCACAGGAGGGCGGGGTCGAACTTCGGGTGAGGCGCAGGGACGAGCGGGCGCACGCGAGTGTATCCCTCGTAGAGGAGCCTGCCTCCGTCGAGCGCCGCGCGGATGGTGGCGATCTCGTCGCGCGCATCGGTCTGGCTGGCGTGGCAGGCGAGGGCGTCGAGCTTGCGCTGCGCGACGGCCGTGATGTCGATGCGATGCGTCGCCGCCCCCTCATCCGGCGAGAGGTCGAAGCGGTTGCCGCCGGGATCGAAGATCGGGCTGACGACGTACACCGCGTGCGGCGCGATGCCCGTCTCCGCCAGGCGCTCCACCGCCCAGCGCGTGGCATTGCCGACGACGACGTGATCCGGGTGCCCGGTGACACCGTGCGGGCCGAACGTGATGACCGCGTCCGGGCGACGGTCCGCGAGCCACGCCGCGATCTCGGCGACGAGCGCGTCGAACGGCTGGTCGGCGACGCCGCCATCGGCATAGCCCTCGAGGAGGGAAACCTCGTCGAGGCCGATGGTGCGCGCCGCGCAGATCAGCTCCGCCTCGCGGTCCTCGGCCATGGCCGGGTCGGCCGATCCGTCCGGCGTCCCCGCCTCGCCTCGCGTCGCCACCAGCAGGCGAGTGGTGCGGCCGGCATCGTGCGCCAGGGCCAGCGCACCGGCGCAGCCGAAGCTCTCATCATCGGGATGCGCGAAGACCGCGGCCAGGCCGCCGGGGGCGATGCGAAAGCTCATGCGTCCTCCTCGTGCACGTCGTCATCGGCCAGCAGGACCCAGCCCTGCCGCGCGACCGCAGACCTCATCGTACGCAGCACCGCCAGCTTGCCGCTCGCAACCTCGCCGATGAAGCGGCGCGTCCCCTCCTCATCGAGGCTCGAACCCGGAGGCGCGCTGTCGCGGCCGACGTTGAGCCAGGCCAGGTGGTATCGGTCCATGCGCCCCCATACTCGCTCGAGGAGGCCGTCCGAGGCGATGAGCCACTCGCGAAACCGATCCCAGTCGGGCGCCACGAGGATCTCCTCGCCGGTGGCCACGAGCGCATCGGTGGCATGCAGGAACGCGCCCTTCGACATGACTGCTGCGGGACGCTCGCTCACGGCTGACCGAGTATACGGAGCGACCGGCAACTCCCGTGGGGCGGTTGTATCAGCGCGGTGGCAACAACGCCGCCGGAGCCCGTGGCTCAGGGGCTTGTGCACAACATATGCACACCGGCCGTCGCCGACCACCACATGTTGTGCAAAACACCGCTTCGGGAGGCATGAGGCGTCGGTAGAATCGGCTCGATGCCAGCCACCTCCGCCGACCTCTCCGCGCGCCTCATCTTCCCCACGAAGGAGATCGTGGAGGAGTTCTACCTCCCGATCATCTACACCGCCTGCCGCACGTGCTACAGCGAGCAGCTGCCCGACCAGATCTGGGACAAGGCGGTGAGCCGGCAGGTCGCCGACGAGAAGCAGCAGGCGCTCGTCCACAAGGTGATGGACTCCGGGCATGGCTCGACCATCGAGCACGTCAACTTCACGTTCGCCATCAGCGGCGTGACGCGGACGCTCAGCCACCAGCTCGTGCGTCACCGCGCGGGCACCGCCTTCGACCAGCAGTCGCAGCGCTACGTGAGCTTCAAGAAGCGCGACAACTACACGATCCCCGACTCGATCGCGAACGGTGACCTGCCGGACGACCTCGCCGGGCAGTTCCAGCGCGCGATCGACGAGAACCTCGAGCTCTATGGGCAGCTCCTCCAGGCCGAGGTGCCTGCCGAGGACGCGCGGTTCATCTTCCCGAACGCGATGCAGACCAACCTGATCATGACGGTCAATCTCCGCCAGCTCATCCACATGTCCGGGCTGCGGCTGTGCACCATGGCGCAGTGGGAAATCCGGCAGCTCTTCAAGCAGATCCGGCACGAGATCTTCCGCGTCAGCCCGTTCTTCGGCAGCTTCCTGGTGCCCAAGTGCGTGCCCCTGGGCTACTGCGACGAGATGGGCAACCGCGACGAGCACTGTCGCATCAAGCCGCACCGCGACACGGTGATGGCGGTCTGGGACGCCTACCGCGGGGGCACGCTCGCCGAGACCGATGGCCCCGTCGTGCCCGAGACGAGCCCGTTCCGTCCGCGGACGCGGCGTGTCCCGCTGCCGGTGGCCGATGGCGACGTTCGCCCCAGCCACGCCGAGCCGGTCGGCGCGCCACTCGGACAGGCCGGAGCAGCCGACCGCGTCTGACCCGCGCTACTCTCGCCGCGTGAACGCACCGCTTCCCTTCCGCGGATGACTCACGGCGGGCGCCGCCTCGGCGACAGGCGTGTCCGCGTCGAGCGGACCCAGCCCCAGGAGTTCACGCTCAAGCCGACGAGGCGCATGCGGCGCCCGCCGCCCCCCGCGCTGTCGCTGGTCATCCTGTTCGTCGTCCTCATCACCGTCGGGACGCTGCTTCTCATGCTGCCGATGGCCACGAACGACGGGGAGGCGACGCGGTTCATCGACGCCCTGTTCACGGCGACCAGCGCGGCGTGCGTCACGGGCCTCGTGGTGCTCGACACGGCGACGCACTGGAGCCCGTTCGGGCAGGTGGTCATCCTGCTGCTCATCCAGGCGGGCGGCTTCGGAATCATGGCCGGCTCCACGCTGCTGCTGGCGATCTTCATCAGGCGTCGAACCACGCTGCGCGACCGCGTCGTGGTGCAGGAGTCCCTGGGTGGGCTCCAACTCGGCACGGTCACGACGCTCATCAAGCGCATCGCGATCTTCACGCTGGCGGCGGAGGCGATCGGCGCGGTGATCCTTTCGATCTCCTTCATGGCCGGTCCCGAGGCGGGGCCGCAGTGGCACCCGCTCGGCATCTGGTGGGGCATCTTCCATTCCGTCTCGGCCTTCAACAACGCGGGGTTCGACCTGACGGGTGGGTTCCGCAGCCTTACTCCGTTCGTGGACGACTGGGCCGTCCTGCTGACGATCGCCGTGCTCCTGGTGCTGGGCGGCCTGGGATTCGCGATCGTGGGGGACGCGCTCGGCAAGCGGCGCTGGGCGCGCATGGCGCTCGAGACGAAGCTCGTCCTGTCGGCCACGCTCGCGCTGCTGCTGGGTGGCGCGCTCCTCATCGGCCTCACCGAGTGGGCGAACCCCGCGACCCTGGGCGCGCTGCCGCCGGAGCAGCGCTTCCTGAACGCTTTCTTCGAATCGGCCACCCTGCGCACGGCCGGCTTCACCGCCCTCGACACCAGCGCCCTATTCGACGCGACCCTGTTCGTCGTCATGGCGCTCATGTTCATCGGGGGCGCGTCGGGCTCGACCGCCGGCGGGATCAAGGTCAACACCTTCAGCGTGCTGCTCGTCGCCATCCTATCGACGGTGAAGGGGCAGCCGTCGGCCATGGCCTTCGGGCGACGCATCCAGCACACCATCGTCTACCGCGCGCTGGCGGTCGCCCTGCTGTCCATCGCCTTCGTCTTCGTCATCGGCCTCGGGCTGACCCTGACCACCGAGGCGACCTTTGTGCAGACGCTGTTCGAGGCGGTCTCCGCCTTCGGTACCGTGGGCGCCAGCACGGGCATCACCCCCGAGCTGTCCGATCCTGCCCGCCTGATCACGGTGTTCGCGATGTTCGTCGGGCGCCTCGGGCCGCTCACCCTGGTGCTGGCGCTGGCGGCGCGGGCGCGACCGATCCCGTATCGTCCGGCGGTCGAGTCGGTGCGCATCGGGTAGGGAGGCGGAGATGGCCGGAGAGCAGGTGGTCGTGATCGGTCTTGGTCGGTTCGGCTCGTCCGTCGCCCGGGAGCTCGAGCGGCTGGGCCACCAGGTACTGGCCATCGATCGCAGCGAGCAGATGGTCAACGACATCGCCTCCGACGTGACCCATGCCCTTCAGCTCGACGCCGCGGACGAGGTTGCGCTGCGCGGAGCGGGGGCGGGCGACTTCAACACGGCCATCGTCGCCATCAGCAGCGACGCGGAGCCGTCGATCTTCGCCACCATGGTTCTCAAGCGCCTCGGCGTCCGGAACGTCATCGCCAAGGCGGGGAGCGTGCTGCACGGCGAGATCCTGGCGCGCGTGGGCGCCGATCGGGTCGTCTTCCCGGAGCGGGAGACCGGCCTCCGGCTCGCGCACTCGTTCAACGTGCCGAACGTGATCGACTATCTCGACGTGGGGCCCAGCTTCGGGATCGAGAAGATCCGGCCGCCCAAGTCCTTCATCGGCAAGACCCTCGGGGAATTGAACCTCAAGGAGCGGCTGGGCCTGACGCCGGTCGCGCTGCGCCGTGGCAAGCAGGTCTTCGTCAATCCGGCGCGCGACGAGCGAGTGGCAGAGGGAGACGAGCTCATCCTCATCGGCCGCGACGACAAGCTCGACCAGCTGCGAGGCTAGTTGTCCGGCGACACCCCGTCGCCGAGGGTGAAGCGCCGCAGCTCCTCGTCGCATGCCTCGGCCAGGCGCCTCGCCTCACTCACCAGGAACGAGCTCATCTTGGTCGAGTCGACGATGAGCAGCGTGTGCCCGCGCTCGTTGCGGTCCAGCACGATGCGGTCCTCGCCGTGGAAGCTGATGGCCCAGTTCGCCTGGAGCTGCACGAGCTCGGCGAGGAGGACCTTCTCGCTGAAGTACCAGTCCAGGAACTCGGCGTTGAGGGCGACCACCACGTCGCGCACCTGGAGCGTCTCGTTCCGTCGCAGCCGCGAGACGAAGTGCACCACCCGCAGGGCGGCGAATGGATCGCCGCCGCGCGCCAGCTGGGGCGGGGCGACCTGGGGGTCGGGCATCCCTTCGGGCGCCGGCCCGAGGATGCGAGTGTCGGCGGTGGGCATGAGCGTGCCGAGTATCGCGGGTCGCTCCGACCGCATCAACCGGCCGTCAGCCGATGCGCAGCCCCGGCTCGCAGCCGGGGTCCGGCTGGAGCAGATGCACCTGGCCGCCGTCACCCATGGCGCCGAGGACGAGGACCTCGCTCGCCAGCCCGGCGATGCGGCGCGGCGGCACGTTGACCAGGGCCACGATCAGGCGGCCGACCAGGAACGCGGGGTCCGGATAGGTGACGGTGAGCTGCGCGGAGCTCACCCGCTCGCCGAGCTCAGGACCAAGGTCGATTCGAAGCCGATACGAGGGCTTGCGTGCCTCGGGAAATGGGACCGCGGAGAGGATGCGGCCCACGCGCATGTCCACGCGCGTGAACTCGTCGAACTCGATCACGCCACGCACGATACTTGTTGTGCGGTGCGGTGCAGTACCCGCCGTCGCCTGCGGGCCATAGGACTTTCGGAACCTTGGTCCGGGAGCCTACCACCGGTACGGTGTTACTCCAACGCGCCGCGCCACTGGACGCGCGACCGAGCCGTGCCTACTGGGAGACGACGTTGACGTTCTGGAACTGGCGCCGTGGGCCGAACCCGCCGGCCACACATGGCAGCGCTGCCCTCGCCGCCTCCGCGCCCGAGCTGGTGCCGATCGAGCTCTACACCCTCGAGTCGCGCATCGTTGGCTGGATCGCGCCGGACGGCCATCGCGTCACCGACGTCCTGAACTCTCGCCCCGAGATCCGGCTCTGGCGGCCGAGCCCCGGCCCGCTTGACGCGAAGTCCATGCCGTCAGCCGACACCGACACCGACACCGACGAGGCCGCCGGGAACGGCGAGTGGCACAGCCTGCGCACCGAGCACATCGTGCTGGCCATGCCGCCCGAATGGCGCGCAAGCCGCCAGCTGCGGCTCCACCGACGGCTGGATCGCGCGGCCGTCTCGGCCGGACCGTTCAGCGTCACCGGCAATATCCACATGACCCCGGGCGTCGAGATCGGCCCTCATCTGCTGCAGATCCAGAGCTTCCTGCCGCTGACCGACGCGCACATCCTCCACAATGCCGAGCCGCACTTCGAGCACGTCGTGAGCGTGGTCATCATCAGCAGCGAGCACGTCTCGGAGATCCAGCCGCTCATCTCACTGGCCTAGCCCGGCGTCGCCGGGCACGCCCGCGCAGGAAGGAAAGCGCCCGCGCCGCATAATCAGCGGCAGCGATGGCGGTCCTGCGTTCCTCCCTCGATCCCGGCTCAGCGTCCTTCAAGGCGAATGCCCGCGCCATGCGCGCGCTCGTCGACGACCTCCACGCGCGCGCCGCATCAGTCACATCGCGGGGAGCCGGCGGCGATGAGCGCTCGATTGACCGCCACCGCGAACGGGGCAAGCTTCCCGTGCGCGAGCGCATCGATCTGCTCATCGACCCCGGAAGCGCCTTCCTCGAGCTCGGCATGCTGGCGGCGAGCGGCCTCTACGACGACGAGGCGCCCGGAGCCGGCATCGTCACCGGCATCGGCCGCGTGGAGGGGATCGAGTGCGCCATCGTCGCCAACGACGCGACGGTCAAGGGCGGCACCTACTACCCGCTGACCGTCAAGAAGCACCTGCGAATGCAGGAGGTCGCGCTCGAGAACCGGCTGCCGTGCCTCTACCTCGTCGACTCCGGGGGCGCCTACCTGCCGATGCAGGACGAGGTCTTCCCGGACCGCGACCACTTCGGCCGGATCTTCTACAACCAGGCGCAGCTGTCGGCGCTCGGCGTTCCGCAGGTGGCGCTCGTCATGGGCAGCTGCACCGCCGGAGGCGCGTACGTGCCGGCCATGAGCGACGAGACGGTGATCGTGCGCGGCACCGGCACCATCTTCCTCGGGGGTCCGCCGCTCGTGAAGGCGGCGACCGGCGAGGAGGTGACCGCGGAGGACCTCGGGGGCGCGGAGGTGCACACCGTGCAGTCAGGCGTTGCCGACCATTACGCACTCGACGACGAGCATGCCCTCGCCATCGGCCGCTCGATCGTGCGCAACCTGGCTCGACGCAAGGCAGAGCCGCCGTGGGGCATGACCGAGCCCGCACCGCCCGCAGTGGATCCCGAGGGACTGCACGGCGTGATCCCCGCCGACGCCCGACAGTCGTATGACGTGCGCGAGGTGATCGCGCGGCTCGTGGACGGCTCCGACCTCCACGAGTTCAAGGAGCGCTACGGCGAGACGCTGGTCTGCGGCTTCGCGCGGATCGAGGGCCATCCGGTCGGGATCGTGGCGAACAACGGCATCCTATTCAGCAGCTCGAGCCTGAAGGGCGCGCACTTCGTCGAGCTGTGCAGCCAGCGCCGCATCCCGCTCGTCTTCCTCCAGAACATCACCGGCTTCATGGTCGGCCGCGAGTACGAGGCAGGAGGCATCGCCAAGGACGGCGCGAAGCTGGTGACCGCGGTGGCGACGACGGCCGTGCCGAAGTTCACCGTCATCATCGGCGGCAGCTTCGGCGCCGGGAATTACGGGATGGCGGGGCGCGCCTACTCACCCCGGCAGCTGTGGATGTGGCCGAACGCGCGGATCAGCGTCATGGGCGGCGCCCAGGCGGCGCGCGTCCTGTCCACGGTCCGCGGCGGCTTCGAGACCGATGCGGAGCGCGACGCCTTCGAGGCCCCGATTCTCGAGGGCTACGAGCGGGAGGGCTCGCCGTTCTACTCGACCGCGCGCCTGTGGGATGACGGCGTCATTGATCCGCTCGACACCCGCCGCGTGCTGGCACTTGGCATCAGCGCCGCACTGAACGCCCCGATCCCCGAGCCGGGATTCGCCCTCTATCGAATGTGAGGTTGCACCCAATGGAAATCTGGAGCGAACGCGGCGAGGCGCGGGCCCGAGAGATAGCCGTCGACATCGCCACCGTGGCGTGGATCGTCCTATGGGTCACCATCGGCATCCGCGTCTACGGCTTCCTCGCCCATCTCGCCGAGGCGGGACGGCTCGTGCGGGACGGTGGCATCGAGCTGCACGACGCGGGCGGGGCCATCGGCGGGGCCATCGAAGGCATCCCGCTGGTCGGCGAGGGTGCGGCGAACGGGATTCGCGACGCGTTCAACGCGGCGGGCGACCCGCTGATCGCGTTCGGGACCGATCTCGAGCGCGTCCTCATCGTGATCGCCGCGCTGGTGGCGCTGCTGGTGGCGGCGACCGGGCTCGTCCCGTGGCTCAACCGCTACATCCCGTGGCGCGTCGGGCGCTTCAGCAGGCTGAACGCGGCGGCGCGAGTGGTCCGCAGGCGCCGCTTCGCGAAGGCGACACCGGTGCCCGCGGCCGCCATCGAGCAGATACTCGCCTCGCGCGCGCTGCATCGCCTGGAGTACGACGAGCTGCTGCGCTTCACCCCCGACCCCTTCGGCGACTGGTCGTCCGGACGCCACGACCGTCTCGCACGCGCCGAGCTCGACCACTCCGGCCTCCAGGCGGTGCTCGTCGGCGGGTGAGTTAGGCTCACCGGGCAATGACCCAGTTGGATCGGCCCGCGCCCGGATCTCACGATCGGAGCACGCCCTCGGGCGCACTCGAGACGAGCTCGGCGAACCTGTTCGAGGCAATGCTTGCCGCGCGTGAGGCCGAGGACCGTGGAGATCCCGATCGGCGAGCGCTGGGGGCCTTCTATCGGACGCTCATGAGCGGTACGCTGCTCCTGCCGGTGCCGCCCGAGCACGGGGACGAGGCCCATGCGGCGCTGGCATCGGCGGTGAACGACGACGAGCAGGTGGAGATCAGCGTGATGCTCGCGCGAGAGGGCGATGGCGCACCGGTCAGCGTCCTGTTCGGCTCGGTGGCCGCCCTCGCCGCGTGGGCACCGGCGCGCACCGGCAATCTCCCGCTGCCCGCGCGAATCGCCATCTCGAACCTCGCGGCGGCCGGGCTTCCGGCGATCATGGATCCCGCCGGGCCGGTTCCCTATCGATTCGATCTCGACGAGCTCACCTCACTCGCCTCGGGAACGC
>Ga0136619_10000024_pt1 | contig 50154 bp, 49 predicted proteins | sample AntDrymUQ3532106_2_FD_104807 | JGI IMG/M metagenome (GOLD analysis project Ga0136619, IMG submission 104807) | Polar desert sand microbial communities from Dry Valleys, Antarctica - metaG UQ353 (21.06) | ecosystem: Environmental > Terrestrial > Soil > Desert | place: Antarctica: Dry Valley...
AAGATCATGCGCTACATCGACCGTCACAACGACACCGCAAAACCATTCGCCTGGACCTACACCGGCCAGCCACTCAAGATCGCCTCATGACCACGCGCCGAACTTACGCGCGGCAGCACTAGCTAGCCTCGCCCCGCCGGCTCGACCGCAAGCCATCTGGAGCGCCAAGCCTCGTGACCCCGCATCTGCCCCGCCGTGCCCGCCTCGCCGTGGTGGTGTCCAGCGATCGACGCCGCGGCGCCGAGGTGTTCGGGGAGACCCTCGCCTCCGGGCTGGCCGAGCGGGGCTGGGACACCAGGCTGTTTGCCCTCAGCGGCAGCACCCGGCCGCCCCGCATCGACGCCGAGCTAGTTGCCGCGGTGGCCCCCGAGGATCTGGGAAGGCTCGATCGGAGGGTGCTCACCGGTCTGCGGCGCCGGCTCCACACCTGGAAGCCGGAGATCGTCCTCGCCTACGGAGGGCCATCGGTGCAGTACACCACGATGACGGTGCGCAGCCTGTGGCGGCGGCCCCGGCTGGTGGTGGTCAGCATCGGCGACCCGATGTTCTGGATCAGGAGCAAGCGGCATGCCCGGCTCCGCTCGTTGATCCTGGCCGGGGCCGACCGGGTGTTCTCGGTGGCGGCGGCGACGGCGAAGCCGTTGGTCGAATCGCTCCGGGTCCCCCCCGACAAGATCAGGATCGCCCCCACCGGGGTCCCCGACCGCTTCTTTGACACTCCGAAGGATTCGCCGGGCGATGAGCTGCGGATCGTGGTGATCGGGGCGCTGTCCACCGAGAAGGATCCGGTCGCCGCGGTGACGGTGGTCGCCGCCGCCGCAGCCGCGGTGCCGGTCGAGGTGCGCATCCTCGGCTCGGGGCCGCAGGCAGGCGAGGTGTCGGATGCCGTCACCGCCGCCGGTCTGGGCGATCGGGTCGAGCTGCTCGGCTCGGTGGAGGACGTCGTTCCCCATCTGGCCTGGGCCGACGTTCTGCTCCAGACCTCGCGCTCGGAGGGCCTCCCCGGGGTGGTGCTCGAGGCAGCGGCGGCCGGGGTGCCCGCCGTCGTGTACGACGTGGGGGGCTGCGCCGAGGCGGTGATCGACGGCAAGACCGGGGTGGTGGTCGCACCCGGAGACCGGGCCGCCGCCGCGGCCGCCCTGGTGGCGCTCGCCGTCGACCGGGAGCGGCTGGCCGCGCTGGGGGAGCGGGCCCGGGAGCACGTCGACGCCTCGTACCGGTTGGCCACGGCAATCGACCGCTACCACGAGCTGCTCACCACCGAGCTTGCGAGCGGGGGAGGATGACCGTGGTGAAGCTGGCCCACCTCACCACCATCGATCTCAGCCTGCGCTACCTGGTGCTGCCCCAGATGACGGCGGCGGAGCGGCTCGGCTGGGACACCATCGGGATCAGCGCCCCTGGTCCGTACGTGTCCGAGCTCGAGGAGGTGGGCATCCGCCACATCCCCCTCCCCACCTCGTCGCGGGGCTGGGGTGTGGGCGCCGATCTGCGCGCCGCCCTCGACCTGTGGAGGATCCTGCGCCGTGAGAAGGTCGACATCCTGCATACCCACAACCCGAAGCCCGGTCTGTACGGGCGGATCGTGGGAAGGCTGGCCGGTGTCCCCATCGTGGTGAACACGGTTCACGGTCTATATGCCACCGAGGACGACCGTCCCGCCAAGCGGCTGGCGGTATACCTGGCCGAGGGGATCGCCTCCCGGTTCTCCGACGCCGAGCTGGTGCAGAGCATCGAGGACCTCGAGCTGATGAACCGCTACCGCATCACCCGCAGGCACCGCACCGCCCTGCTCGGCAACGGGGTCGACCTGACCCGCTTCGACCCCTCCCGATTCGACGCAACCGAACGCCGGATCGCTCGGGCCGAGCTGGGCGTCACCGACGACCAGGTCCTCATCGGAGCCGTGGGGAGGCTGGTCGCCGAGAAGGGCTATCCCGAGCTGGTGGAGGCGGCAGCGATGCTGCCCGACCGCTACGTCGTGGTCGCCATCGGCCCCGACGATCCCGAGAAACACGATGCGCTCGGCGCCGACTTCGCCGCCAGGGCGGAGGCGGCCGGGGTGCGGCTGCTGGGGATGCGTACCGACGTGGACCGCTGGTACGCGGCGATGGACCTCTTCGTGCTCGCATCGCACCGCGAGGGCTTCCCCCGCGCCGCCATGGAGGCCGCCGCCATGGGGCTGCCGGTGATCGCCACCGACATCCGCGGGTGCCGCCAGGTGGTCGAGGACGGGGCCACTGGTCGGCTGGTTCCGGTCGGAGACCCCGCCGCCCTTTCCGCTGCCATCACCGCCATCGGCGACGACCCGGCGGCGATGGCGGCCATGGGGAAGGCGAGCCGGGCCAAGGCGCACGCCGAATTCGACGAGGACCGGATCGTCCACACCGTGTTCTCCACCTACCACGCGGTCGCCAAGCGGAAGGGGATCGGCCCGGTGCTGGCGGCCGCCCCCCAGGTCGAGGCCCCGGTGATCCGCCCCGCCACCCTCGCCGATGTTCCCCACCTGGCCCGCCTCCACGCCGAGGCGATCGAGACCGGGTTTCTCCCCAGTTTGGGGAGCGGGGTGATGGAGCGGTTGTACACGGCGCTGATCGGATGGGAGAATGCCGTCGTCCTGGTAGCCGACGGGACCTGGCGCCCGGTCGGCTTCGTCGCCGGGGTCACCGGCACCGGCACCTTCTACCGCCATTTCGTGCGGCGCTACGGCGCAGGCGCCGCGCTGGCCGCCGCCCCCCGGCTGGCCCGCCCGGCGGTGCTGCGCGGCGCCTGGCAGACCCTGCGCTATGGCGGCGGCGCCAACCAGGTCCCTGCCGAGCTGCTGTCGATGGCGGTCGACTACGGGGCTCGCCGCCGGGGGCTGGGATCGGCCCTCGGGGAGCGTTTCCTGGCCGCCATGGAGGGCAGGGGCGTCGCCGGGGTGCGGGTGGTGGTGGGGAGCCACAACCAGGGGGCGGTCGCCGCCTACGAGTCGATGGGGTTCGTGCCCTCCGGAACCGTCGAGATCCACCGGGGCGAGGTCTCACAGGTGCTGACGTGGTCGCCCCGCTGACCCTGGTCGCCGCCTTCCTGGTGGGGGCGTCGCTGATCCGCTTCGGTCCCCGGCTGGGGATGGTCGACCTACCCGAGGGCGAGCTGAAGCCGCACAAGGGCGCCGTGGTCCCCCTGGGTGGGGTGGCGGTGCTGGTCGCCGTCCACCTCGGGCTGATCGCCTCCTCGGGGTTCGACCGCGGTCTCTTCGCCGCCTCGGCGCTCGCCCTCGTCCTCGGCATGATCGACGATCGCCTCGGGCTGACCCCGGTGTTCCGCCTCGTTGTCGAGGTCGGCATCGCCTCCGTCCTGGTCCTCACCTCGAACGCCGCCGGGTTCGGTGATGGCGCCGCCGCCACCATCGTCGCCATCCTGCTGGTGGTGGTGGCAATCAACGCGGTGAACCTGTTCGATGGGCTCGACGGCCTGGTGGGCTCGGTGGCCACCGTCTCCGCCCTCGGGCTGTCGGTGCTCGCCGCCGTCAACGGCACCGACGTCGCCTTCGGGATCATCCTGGCGGCGGCGCTGCTCGGGTTTCTGATCTGGAACTGGCCGCCCGCCAAGCTGTTCCTCGGCGACAACGGGTCGTACACGGTGGGCGTGTTCCTCGCCTACGGGATGGCAGACGCCGCCCTGCCTGCCTCGGTGTGGTCGCTGCTCACCGTTGCCGGGGTGCTGGGGATCATCGTGATCGACCTGGTGGTGACGATGGTGCGGCGCAGGGTCACCAGGGCGCCGATGTTCGTCGGCAACCGCGGTCACCTCTACGACCAGCTCCACCGGCGCGGCCTGCCGGTGTGGAAGCTGATCCTGATGATGGCCGCGGTCCAGGTGGTGTTGGTGTCGGTTGTGGTGGTCACCGCGGGGGCGCTGGAGGGGCCGGCGGCCGTGGTGACCCTGGCGCTGGTGATGCTGGCGATCGTGGCCGCCCTCGGCAGGTTCGGGTTCCTCGGTGGCGGGGAGCGCTGACCGTCAGGGCCGCAGCGGGACCGCACCGTGATGGGCCGGGACCGGGTCCGGGGCCCACATCGCCGGCTCGGGGAGATCACCGACGGCGGCGTCTGCCTTGTCGGGCTCGTCGGGGGGCCGGAAACCCAGCGCCACGATCATGGCCAGGAAGAACGGCCACACCTGCGACCGCTCCCGGGCGAGCAGCCCCAGGTTGAGGAACGACGAGAAGGCGATGATGAACTCGAGGGTGAACATCATGCAGAACAGCATGTAGGGGTCGCGCCGCGCCCGGTAGCCCCGCTTGATCATGGGGATGAGCAGCCACAGGAACAGCGCCAGCATGGCGGCGCCCTCGAAGCTGCTGGCCAGGGTGGTGGCATTGTCCGCCTCGTGGGGCAGGGGCCGGAACAACACCCGCAGGGTGACCTCGGGGAAGTCGATCGGGTTGGAGATGAACTCGCCGGTCACCGACGATCCCCCGGTGGTGGTCTGTTCCTCGACCGACGTCACCAGCTCACCGATCTGGCCCTCGATGCCCGTCTCGAGGCTGATGTTGAAGTTCGAGGCGCTCACCAGGGTGAGGACGGCGAGCCCGATCAGGGACAGGGTGAGCAGGGTGGCCCGCTTGCGGCGCATCAGCGCCACCCCACTTCCCTTGGAGAAGGCGAGGGCGAACACTGCGGCGGCGGCCACCATCGCCGCCACGTGGGGCCGGATCACGGCGACGATCGCCGAACCGATGGCGATCGTGAACAGGGAGCCGGTGTCCCCGGCGGCGAGCAGCTTGGAGATCCCGTACACCGCGATCCCCAGCCCGAACATGATCACCGACTCCTTGCCGATGCTCGACGGCCAGTACACGACGGTTGGGGCGAAGAAGATGGCGACGGCGTACAGCTTGAGCCGGCGGGGCACCGTGGCGTTGCGGAACGCCATGTAGCACAAGATCTGGCCTATGAACGCCAGGGTGGCGAACATGTAGAACCCGCCCAGGAAGTTCGGGATGTAGGGCACGTACACCAACCCGGCGACGGCCTCCATGGCCTCCGTGCCGAGCTCCATCGGCGGCAGCCGGAACGACCGCCACAGGTGGGCGTACTCGCTGCCGAGCTTGTGGTAGCCGATGGCGTCGCCGGAGCCGTCGTAGAAGTCGACCAGCACCCACCAGCGCACCGTGGAGGCGACCAACTTGCCGGTGAACCCGGCCATGATCATCGCCGGCAACCATCTCTTGTCTTCCTTGGTGCCGACGCTCATGGCGATCATCCCGACGATGACGGTGGCGACCACGGCGACACCGAAGGCCGACACGTGCTCGTGCGAGTTTGCGATGGCGATGGCGTAGCCGACGACCAGGGTGAGACCACCGACCATTGGCACCAGAACGAGCATCAGCCGACCACCATCACAGGAGCTCGAGATCGCTGGACGCCAGATCCCAGCCGTCTAGCGACGAGATGCGGGCGTCGATGGGTCGCAGCGGGTTGGCCACGAGCGTCAGCGTACGCACCTTCGGGACCGTCAGCACACCGCTACGCACCGCGGCGGCCCTTTCGGGCGATCCCTCCGAGAACCAGGTGGCCAGATACGCCGCCCGGTTGCGCCACACCGTGGCCCTGATTGCCCGGCCCGGGTCGGGCCCGAACACGTCGGAGAGGACCAGCTCCCGCCACCCCGAGCGCACATTTGCCCGCACGACGGCCGTAGACGAGCCGGTCTCCACCGCGCCGTAGCGGGCGATGGGGTGCCCGGAGAACCGCCATGTCAGGTAGCCGGGTGTGCGCCGGGTGCGCAGACCCCGCGCCGGGCGGTCCTCGATGCCGGCCATCGGGGCGTGGCGCAGGGCCCGCGCCTGCGCCACCCATCGGGCGGGGTCGGGGACACCGTCGGCAGGGGCCTTGGCCAGCGGACGGCGTAGCCCCGGGGCGGCCATCACCCCGAGCTGGCCGACCTGCCGCCATCCCATCGCCAGGTACCCGGCGCCAGACTTGGGGTTGGGGGTGTTGAACACCAGGTCGACGTCGTCTTCCCTGGCGTGGTCGAGGGCGGCCAAGGTGAGGGCCTTGAAGATGCCCCGTCGCTGGTGATCGGGGTGGGTGGCGGTGTCGACCGCCCGCACGCAGCGGAGCGGCTCGCCCCGCCGGGTGACCAGCTCCCAGCGCATGAAGGCGCGCAGCCCCACGATCCGGCCGTCCGATTCGGCGACGAGCATGATCGAGCGGCCGAACGGGTTGGCGAAGTGCTTCCAGGCGAACAGCTCGGGGGTGCGTTGAAGCACGGCCGACTCACCGAGCGAGAGCCGCATCAGGTCGAGGACCGGGTCGAGATCGGCGTCCTCGAAGGGGCGGACGGTGATGGAGCCGTCAGCCACCGAGCACCTCGTCGTACATCGCCTCGAACGCTCGCACCATCGCCTCCAACGAGTAGTCCCGCTCCACCACCTTGGCCCCGGCGGCGCCGAGCTCGCCCGCCAGGGCGGGGTTGTCGAGGATTCGAGCGATCCCCGAGGCGAGCGCCTCGGGATCGCCGGGGGGAACCAGCACCCCCGTCTCGCCGTCGATGATCAGGCTCGGCATCCCTCCGACGGCGGTGGCCACCACCGGTCGGGAGAGGGCCATCGCCTCGAGCACGGCGACGGGGAGGCCTTCGAAGTCGGAAGGGTTGGCGAACAGGTCGGCGGCTGCGATGAAGTCGAGGGCGTCCTGCCGCCTGCCCAGGAAACGGAGCCGGTCCGAGACACCGGCCTGAGCCGCCATTGCCCGCACCCGAGGCAGGTCGCCCTCGTGCTTTTCCCCACCGATCGACACCACCGTGACGTCGGGGTGGGAGGCGAGGAGGCGGGGCATGGCCGCCACCAGGTTGGCGTGGCCCTTGTGCGGCCTGATGTTCCCCACGTGGACGACCAGCGGCGCCGACGGCTCCAGCCCCAGCTCGGCCCGCACCCGCTCGGCGGCGCCGGGGACGATGTCGCAGGACACCCCGTTGGGCACCACCCTGGCCCCATGGCCCGGATACCCGGCGACCGAGGCGGCAACCGCGTCCGACACCGCGGTGACCACGCGGTTGCGTCGGTACGTGACCCTGTTGACCAAGCGGACCGGGAAGCGGTACGACGAGGCGACGTTGTGCTCGGTGTAGATCACCGGTTTGCCGGCGAAGATCCTGGCCACCGCCCCCATGGCGGGGAGGTGGGCATGGACCACCGAGACGTCGGCTGCCGAGCGGCGCAGCCGTAGCCATGACGACGGGGTCATACCCCATTTGGTGCCGATACAGTCGACCTCCACCCGTAGGGCTTCGAGGGGGGCGACCAGCTGGTCCTTCCAGGGCAGGGCGTAGACCACGCGGTACTCGAATCGGCTGCGGTCCCAGAACCGGGCGCTCTCGGAGATCAGCTTCTCCGCACCACCGATTCCGAGACCCTTGATGGCGACCAGGATCACCGGCCGGTTCATGGGTCGCACTCCCGGGAAGACGGCGCGCCGGCACCCGAAAGGGGTACCGAGGACGCGGTGCGAAGGTACCACGGGTGCCCTTGCTACCCAACAGGGCGGGGGTGGGTCGAGCGACTCAAATCGCGTTCTGGGCCATTTTCGGACTGGCGACCGTACCCACCTGGGGGTAGGGTCGGCCTTGTTGCCGGGCATGGGACCGGCACGGCTGGGGGGCTCCTGCCCTTGAACGCCGTGCGGACGGTGTCGTGGTCGGCAGGCGCCATCCTGAGGGGACGTTGATGCAGCGGGAACGAGACCGACAACACGGTCACGCCGGATGGCGCACCAGGCTCGCCCAGAACATGGCCCGGCTCCGTGCCGATGTCAGCTTCGCTCTGGTCGACGCCGTCATCATCACCATGGCGTACGTGGCCGGGCTCACCGCCCGTTTTGCCGATGGATTGGGCAGCACCCTCGACTGGTGGCCCGGCTTCTGGCGGATCCTCCCCCTCATCGTCATCATCCACCTGGCCGCCAACGTCGCCTTCGGCAACTACGGCCACGTCTGGGAGTACGCCTCGGTGGGTGAGGCACTGCGGGTGGCGGCGGCGTCCGCCGTCGCCGGCCTCCTCATCGTCTCGGTGCTGTTCGTCACCCACAACGGCTTCGAGATGCGCCAGCCGATCCCGATCTCCGTGGTCATCCTCGGCGCCATGCTCACCGTGGTCGGCACCGGTGTGGTCCGGTTCCGATCCCGGGTGTTCTCGTTCCAGCGGATGGTCGACCAGGGCACGTCGGTCCGGGTCCTCATCGTCGGCACCGAGCGCCCCGCCGCCGTCCTCGCCAGGCAGGCCCCCAACCTGGAGCCGCCCCTCGACGTCGTCGGCTTCGTCGGGATCGAGCGGAGCGCAGAGGCCCGGCGGCTCGTCTCCCGTCCGGTGTGGTCCGGCGTCGACCAGGTGCCCGACCTGGTCCGTAGCTATCGCATCGACCAGGTGATCGTGGCCACCACGGCGCCCCAGGAGATGCTGAACCAGCTGGTCGACTCCTGCTCGTCTATCGACGTGGCGTTGCGTATCGTGCCCGACCTCAATGGCCTGCTCAAGGGCGATGTCGGGGGCGCCATCCGCAACATCGAGCTGGCCGACTTGCTGCCCCGCCCCACCGTCGACACAGATCTGGCCCCGGTTGCCCGGTCCCTAGAGGGACGCACCATCCTGGTCACCGGCGGTGGCGGATCGATCGGCTCCGAGATCGTTCGCCAGTGCCTCAGCTTCGCCGACACCACCGTGATCGCCCTCGACCACGATGAGACGCATCTCCACGACAGCACCTCGTTGTGGACGGCCACGGGCCGTCAGCCACGGCTCGAGATCGCCGACATCAGGGACATGGAGGCCCTCGACCAGGTCTTCGACCGCCACCACCCGGACGTGGTGTTCCACGCCGCCGCCCACAAGCATGTCCCCATCCTCGAGCGATGCCCCGAGGAGGCGGTGAAGACCAACATCGTGGGCACGTCCAATGTGGTCGAGGCCTCCCGGCGCAGCCGGGTGGAGCGGTTCGTGCTCATCTCGACCGACAAGGCGGTCGATCCGTCGAGCGTGATGGGCGCCTCGAAGCGGGTGGCCGAGATGCTCGCCCAGGCGGCGGCCCAGCAGGCTCCCGCAGGCGTCTACACCGCGGTCCGCTTCGGCAACGTGCTGGGGAGCCGGGGGAGCGTTGTGCCCACCTTCATACGGCAGATCGCCGGCGGCGGCCCGGTTACGCTGACCGATCCCAGGATGACCCGGTTTTTCATGACCGTGTCCGAGGCGGTTCAGCTTGTCCTGCAGTCCACCGCCATGTCCCGGGGGGGCGAGGTGTTCGTGCTCGACATGGGCGAGCCGGTACGGATCCTCGACGTCGCCAACCGGCTGATCCGGCTCTCCGGGCTGGTTCCGGGCCGCGACATCGTGATCGAGACCACCGGGATGCGCGCCGGGGAGAAGCTGCACGAGGTCCTCTCGGACGGGCCGCTTAGCCCGAGCGACCACCCTAAGATCAACAAGGCTGCCCTTGGTCTCCCCGACGCCGACATGGTCGACGCCGAGGTCGACCGTCTCGCCAAGCTGGCGGTTGCAGGTGATCGTGCCGAGGTGGCGGCCACGCTGCACAGCTTGGCTCGGCATGGGGCCCGGCGGCTGACCGGCGACCGCGAGACCCCGCGGTCGGTGGCACGCTGACCAACCCGACCTCCGGCGGGTTGGCATTGGTCCCCCCACGAACGACAACACACCGAACCCCAGTCAGGAACGCAAGGTATGGATCTGAGTCGCATCCGCCGCATCGTCCGCTCCCGCTGGTGGGTGGTCCTGGCCGTGGCACTCCTCGGCGCAGGCGGCGCCGTATGGTTCGCCAACTACACCAACGGGAACATCGAGCCGCGGTGGGGCGCAAGCGCCGTTGTCGAGTTCATCCTCCCCGAGCTCGAGGAGGGCGCACCGTCCCGGGCCAGCTCAGAGGGCTCGCCCGCCATGATCGAGGTCATCGAGAACGCCTTGCCGGTGGCGGAGGAGGCCAACGCCGCCCTGCTGGAGCAGCCGGGATTCCTGATCGAGGACGCCGCCAACGCCGGCACCCTGACCTTCCTCTCCCAGGCCCCGTCCCAGGAGGCGGCGATCTCGATAGCAACCGAGATGCGGGACAACTACATCGCCGTCGACCCCACCGCGGTCGACGTGGAGGGCAGCATCCAGGCGCTGATCACGGAAGCGGCCGACCTCGATGCGCTGCTCGCCGAGCTGGCCGCCGAGGCCCCGGTGGTCGAGGCCGAGCCGCCGCTCACCGCCGAGCAGACGGCACAGCTTTCCGTCATCGACAGCCAGATCGCCACGGTGCTGGCCAACGTGTCCGAGCTGGAGGACGACCTCACCTTCGAGACCGATGAGGACGACATCGCCGTGATCGAGGAGGAGCTGGACCAGGTGCGGGCCCGCCTGGTCACCCTCAACGAGCAGCGCAACGACATAGACCCGCCCGAGAGCGAGCCGGTGCAGGGCGCCGACGACGGCGGCAGTGGGCAGGAAGACCTCAGCTACCTGACCCCCGAGCAGCAGCTGGCCAAGTCGGCGGCGGAGACCCGCCTGCTCGAGATCGACGGCGAGTACATCGACCTGCTGGCCACGGACACCTCGCTCACGGCGCGGTACAACCTGGTCGAGGTGACCACCCAGGATCTGACCCCCGCCCCCATCCCCACCCTCCTCGCCGGCGCCATCGGGTTGCTCGCCGGCGCCCTGATCGGGCTGGGAGGGTTGATCTTCGCCGACCGCTTGAAGGGCACGGTGTGGGTGGCGCGGGACATGGAGACGATGCCGCTGCTCGCCGAAGTGCCGCAGCGCCGCTCCCGGTCGGGCAAGGGGGCCGCCGCCCGTGAGCACGGGGTGCAGGCGGTGCGGTCGGCGATGCTGGGTATCGCCCAGCTCGGCGGCCCCACCACCATCGGCTTCACCGGTCTCGGCGCTCCCGATGAGGGGGTGAGCGATCTGGTGCTCGAGGTGGCCCGCAGCCTGGCAGGCGTCGGCCGCTCGGTGCTCCTCATCGACGGCCAGATCGGCGGCAATCCCGTCCACCGGAACCTGACGACGGGCGGGAGCACGCTGGCGGACCTCGACACCCACAGCACGGACGACACCACGGTCGCCCTCGGCGTGGTGGGGGTCATCGACGGCTGCGCCGAGATCGCCCCCCACCTCCGGATCCTGCCAGGCGATCCGGCGCATGTCGATCCCGTCGACGTGTTGGCCAGCAAAGCCTTCCGCGAGCTCACCGATCAGGCCACCAGGCGGTTCGACATCGTCATGGTGGTCGGACCGTCTGCGCTGTCGCCCTTCGCCTACGTCATGGCGGGGACGGTGTCCGCATATGTGGTTGTGGCGACGGTCGGCAAGACCCGCCAGTCGCACGTCGAGCAGCTTGCCCGCCAGTTCGCCGGCAGCCGGAGCCGCCTGATCGGCGTCGTCCTGCTCGGGACAAGGGCGCGCCGCGGCTATGACCCGGCGACGGACCTGGGGGTGGCGGCGCCGCTCGAGCCGGGATCGGCCGTCAAGCCCGCCCAGGTCGAGGAGGGCGAGCAGAGCCTGCTGGAGCGTCTCGGGGAGTCCCTCGCCGCCATGGGTGGCGACGACGCCGACCGCCGCTGAGGGCGGCGGACGGGGGAGCCGTGCTCAGCCGGTTGTCGCATCGGGTCGCCGATCGCCTCAAGGAGCTCACCCCGCTGGCGGTGCGCAAGCGGCTGTCCCGCACCCGGCTGGCGGCCCGCACCCGCACCGGGCGGTTCCGCACCCTTCCAGATGCGCTGATCATCGGCGCCCAGCGCTGCGGGACCAGCTCGCTGTACAAGTATCTGGGCAGGCACCCGAACGTTGCGCCCTCGCTGCGCAAGGAGGTCGAGTACTTCTCGATCGACCACGCCAGGGGCGAGACCTGGTACCGGGCCCATTTCCCGCTGGCGATCAGGCGCCGCATCGCCCGTCGGCGGCGCCGCCCATGGCTCACCTTCGAAGCGACCCCCGACTACCTGTTCGACCCCAGGGTCCCGGCCAGGGTCAAGGTGCTGCTGCCCGACGTCAAGCTGATCGTGATCCTGCGCGACCCGGTGGCGCGTGCCGTCTCGCACTACCACCACATGGTCCGCCACGGCCATGAGCCGATGGGGCTGGCCGAGGCGCTGCACGCCGAGGATGAGCGTCTCGACGGAGCCTACCGGGAGGTCATCGACCACCCCGACAGCAGGGCGCTCGCCCTTCGCCGCCACTCGTACGTCGGCCGGGGCCGGTACGCCGAGCAGCTGCAGCGGTGGCGGGCCCTGTTTCCCGCCGAGCAGATGATGATCGTGCGCAGCGCCGATCTGTTCGACGCCACCGGCGACACCTTCGGGCGGATCCTCGACTTCCTCGGGTTGCCCCGCTGGCAGCCGGAGGAGTTCCGCAACTACAGCTACCGCAACCCGTTCGAGGGCGGCTATCCCGCCCCGACCGAGGAGGTCACCGCCTTCCTCAACGAACGCTTCGCCGAGCCCAACCGCCGCCTGGTGGATCTGCTCGGCGAGGGCTTCGGCTGGGACAGCCGGGTCAGGCCCTGAGGATGGTCCGTCCCATGGCGGTCCCCCCGTACTGGCTGAAGGAGCTGGCCCGGAGGGCGAGCAAGCTGGTGTTCTCCGCCGCCGACCCGTTCCTGGGGGACTTCGGCGGTCCCCGCATCCTGATCTACCACCAGATCGGGGCAGGGCTGGGCCGTCAGATGGAGGTCACCGAGAACGCCTTCGTCGAGCAGATGGCCTGGCTGGCCCACCGGTACCAGGTGGTGGATCTCGAGACCGCCCTGGCCCGGCGGGGGGATCCGGACGCCTCCAGGCTGGTGGTGCTGACGTTCGACGACGGTTACGAGGACTTCTACCGGCTCGGCTTCCCGGTGCTGTCGCGCCATGGGATGCCGTTCACCCTGTACCTCACCACCCATCCGGTCGAGTCCGGCGAGCCGCTACTGGCAGGCGGAGGCGCCGACCCGGTCACATGGGACCAGGTCGAGGCCATGGAAGGGTCAGGGCTGATGACGCTGGGGGCGCACACCCACCGCCACCCCGACCTGCGCACCATCGGCACCGGTCAGATCGAGGACGATCTGGGCACCTCCGACGACCTCATCGCCCGGAGGATCGGAACCGCCCCCACCCACTTCACCTACCCGTACGGCTGGTGGTCGGCCCAGGCGCACCCTGTGGTCGCCCGCCGCTATGCATCGGCGACGGTGGGGAGCGGTCCTCCGGTGACCGCCGCCACCGACCTGCTTGCGGTGAACCGGATCCCGGTGCAGTTGGCGGACGGGGTGCTCTTCTTCAAGCGCAAGCTGAGGAAGGGGCTGCAGATGGAGGATCGGCTGCGGCGGAGGATCGCCAACTATGACGGTCCCTGACCGGGCCCCGGCTCGGCCCATCTATCTTTTCGTGATCAACTCTTTCCTGGCGGGCGGGGCGGAACGGTCGCTGCTCGAGTTCCTCCCCAGGCTGGCCGCCGCAGGGACCACGCCCGTCATCGCCTGCCTCACCCGGAGCGAGGTCGGCTTCGAGGACGAGGTTCGGGCGCAGGGATGGGACGTTAGAGTGGTCGGCGGTGGGGGGCGTCTCGGGGCGATCCGGGCGCTGCGGCGTCTGATCAAGCAGCTCCGCCCCGCCTTGGTGTACACCGCCCTGTTCGAGGCGGACATCGCCGGACGGGTCGCCTCGATCGGCATCGACGTCCCTGTGGTGTCGAACCTGGCCAACACCGCATACGACCCGGCCCGGCTCGCCGATCCCAACGTCGACGCCAGGAAGCTGGCGGTGGTGCGGATGATCGACGGTTTCACCGCCCGCCACCTCACCGACCACTTCCACGCCATCAGCGAGGCGGTGAAACGATCGACCGTGGAGACCATGGGGGTGCCGCCGGAGCGGATCACCGTGGTGAAGCGGGGACGCGACCCGGAGCGGCTCGGGGAGCCGTCCGCTCAGCGCTCCGCCACCGCCCGCCGCTCGCTGGGCCTCGACCCCAACGCCCAGGTGATCCTCACCGTCGGCCGGGAGGAGTACCAGAAGGGCCACCGCCACCTGGTCGATGCCTTCGCCACGGTGGCGGTGTCACACCCGGAGGCGGTGCTGGTGATCGCCGGCCGGGAAGGCGCCGCCTCAGCCGACCTCGCCGCCCGGATCCGAGGGCTCGGGCTCGGCGACCATGTCCGGCGGCTCGGCCACCGCGACGACGTGCCCGAGGTGCTCGCCGCCGCCGACCTGTTCGTCTTCCCTTCGTTGTACGAGGGTCTGGGGGGCGCCCTCATCGAGGCCATGGCCCTCGGCCTGCCCATCGTGGCCAGCGACCTGGCGGCGCTGGGCGAGGTGGTGCGCCCCGGGGAGAACGCAGACATGGTTCCCGCCACCGACGCCGACGCCCTGGCGGCCGCCATCACCGCCCTGCTTGACGACGAGGAGCGAAGGGTCGCCTACGGCATCAGGAGCCGGGAGCTGTTCGAGGAGGGCTTCGACGCCGACGAGGCGGCGGACGCCGTCGTCGCCATGCTCGCCAGCATCGCCCGCTGAGCGGCGGCGGGACGTCGGAGGTCAGTCGGCGGGCTCGTCCTCGCCGTCCAGGTCGCGCGACGACCTGAATCGTTCGGCCCGTTCGCTGCGCCTCAGCTCCTTGCCGCGGGCCAGCCCTTCCATCCGCTCGTCGTACTCCCTCGAGCCCTCGATGGTCGGAGACGAGATCACCTCGTAGTGCTCGCCGTACGTGCCGATCAGCGCGGCCGCCACGGCCGCCGCCGGTAGAGCGATCAGGGCGCCGACGCCGCCGAGCAGCGAGGCACCAAAGATGACGGCGCCGAAGCTGACCGCCGGGTGCAGGTTCATGGTGTTCCTGGTGACCCGGGGGGCGATCAGGTAGTTCTCGATCTGCTGGTAGACGATGACGGCGAGGAGAACCCACACCGCATCGATCGGTTTCTCCAGCACGGCGATGAGCACGGGGAGGAGGCCTGCCAGGTAGGTGCCGATGGTGGGGATGAACTGCGAGACCAGCCCGACCCATGCAGCCAGTGCGAAGGCATACGGCAGCCCGATGGTCTGGAACACTGCGAAGTGGTAGGCGGCGGACAGGACGGCGAGCAGCAGCCGGGAGTAGACGTAGCCGCCCACCTTGTCGATGGTGATGGTGGTGACGGCGTCGATGTGCTCCTGCTGCTCCGGCTGGAATCGGCGGAGCATCGCCTCTCGCAGCCGGGGGAGGTCGGCCAGGATGTAGAACACGAAAAGGGCGATGGTGAGCGCCTGGAACACCAGCCCCAGGGTGGTGGTGGCCAGCCCCAAGATCCCTCCGACCGCATCCGAGGCGAGCTCTGTCAGCCGATCCCGGTCCTCGGTGAGCTGCCCCATCAACTGATCGACGTTGGCGTCGACCCCGAAGGTGTCCTCCACCCAGGTCGAGATCTGCTCGACGTACCCAGGCGCCTCGGCGGCCAGCCGGACAACCTCGTTGACCACGATCTGGGTGAGGGCGAACAGGAACAGCACACCAAAGATGACCCCGGCCAGCATCACCACCCCGGTGGCGGGCCCCCGACGCCATCCCCGCCTGCTCAGCATCTCGACGGCGGGGAGTAGGGAAAAGGCGACGAACACCGAGATCAGCAGCGTCACCAGGAAGCCCGTGGTGGAACTGAAGACCCAGGTGGCGACGGAAAGCACGGTGAGAGCCACCAGGGTCGCCATCGCCACCCGCGGCAGCCAGGTGCGGTACCAGTGCCGCCCCGCGGCGTGGCTCAGGGCCGGGCCCAGGGGATTCTCGGGTTGGTCTGGCGGCATCAGAGGGAGCTTACGATGGCTGGCGCCGCCGGTGGGGAATGGGTCGCTGGACCCTTTCCGGACCCGGAAGGCCACGGTACCCTGCGAACGCATTGGCGGCCCGGGTCTCGAACTATGACGGTGGTTTGCCGACTCAAATGCACCCCGGGAGGGCGATGCCAGACCAGAATCAGGTGAAGGTGCTCGTCGCCGGCAGCCTTCACCACGTCAGCACCATGGCCTCGCAGCCGGACGGCGGGAGCGTGCTCGCCGCCGGGATCGCCGAGATCGCCGCCAGCCGGTATCCGGCAGTCCGGGTCGATCTCGATGTGGAGATCGTGGCCGGGTTCGACGAGCTGCGCGGTCGCCTCGAGGCGGGATCGGTGCTCCTCGGCGAGAGCACGCCCGATGTGGTGATCCTCTCGGTGGACGACGAGGTGCGCCGCCTGGGCAGCCGCGGCCCCGACCCGGCCTCAGCCGTCGAGGCGGTGCGGGGTGACCTCGTTGCCCTCACCAGGCTGTTCAAGGCCGCCGGGGTGCGGGTCCTGGTCGCCAACGCCTGCACCGTCGACCCCGAGTCGTGGCCGCGCACCTACGCGGGGCTCGACCAGGAGCCCGTCGGGCTTCGTGCTCACCGGCTCGATGTGATGCTGGTCGAGGTGTCGCACACCGAGGGCATCTCGGTCATCGACGTCGACCGTGCCATCGCCGAGCTCGGCGCCACCGGCAGGCTCGACGCCGCCATGGTCTACGGTCCCGAGGCATGCGAGCGGATCGCCGAGGACACGGTCATCGTCCTGGAGGACTACGGGTTCCTCGACGGCCGACCGCTGCTCGAGCAGGTCGGCGCCGGGTCGGGTGGCGCGTGATCATGCAGCTCCAGATGCCCGTCGTCGACCGTGCGTTCCAGGGCGGCCGCCTGGTCCGGTGGCACGTCAGGCCCGGCGAGCCCATCCGCCCCGGCCAGACCATCTGCACCGTGGCCGTCGAGCGAGCGACGTTAGTGAAGCGGGCGGAGGATCGAGGGGGTCTGCTGCGGCGCAAGTCGAAGGGCATGGTCAACAAGCAGGAGTCGAACAAGGGCAAGGTCTATCTCGAGGTCAAGCTGATCTCGAGCGACCGGGGGCAGCTCCACAAGGGGCTCGTCGACGAGGGAGGCCAGGTGGCGGCCGGTGACCCGCTTGCGGTGGTAACCACCACCGACCACGGGAGCGATGCCGTCGCCGATGACGCCTGGCGATCCGCTCCGTTGATGCGGGTGACGGCATGGTTCGGTGACGACACGGAGGTGGAGTGATGGCGCCCAGGTCGGCGAGGGTGGCGATGCGGGCGGTCCGGTCCGTGTTCGGCAGGAACAGCGCGGTCGAGAAGTGGGCCCGCGACCGTTACCTGGGCGGTGCCAAGAACGAGGTACGCATCGACAAGGGCGACGGCTGGGTCCAGATCAACGGCTCAAGCTTCGTCATCGTCAGCGAGTCCCCCGACCTGCCCGAGCCGCGGCGGGGCATCCTGCTGCGGGGCGGCTGCGACCTCCCCTCGACCTACACTTCGGCGCCGCTGATGCGCTCGGGTATCAAGGGGACCGTCGCCATCTACCGCCAACTCGGCGGGACCGGGAGCCACCGGTCCGACCAGCTCCTGCAGACGCTGGACAACATCGACATGGCGAACGTGGCCGATTCCATGGAGAAGCTCCAGCTGCGGGCCCCGTACTTCCAGCCGATCATGTTCGAGCCGGACTTCGAGATCAGGAAGCACCCGCAGGCCGGCCGGTTCCCGACCTCGGTGGTGGTGATGTCGATCTCCCAGGATGAGGTGCGCCAGCTCTACCGGCACAAGGAGCACGGCTACGTCGTCGACCCGGGCGGCTGGTGGCTCAACCAGGATCTCGAGCGGGTGCTCGACGACCTGTCCGCCGTCGAGTGGTTCCGCAACCACTTCACCAAGATCGGCCGGCTCCGCATCGAGCAGTCGATGGCCAACAACACCCGGTTGATCGGCGAGGTGCGGCAGCGCACCGGCGCCGAGGTCGTGTTCTACAACACGATGGTGATCGACCCCGCCTCGACGGTGCACAACTACCAGTGGATGAACGCCGCCCACGCCTCGCGCCGGCGCGAGTTCGCCATCGCCCTGGCCGAGCTGTCGGCCCGGCTCGCCTTCCCTGTGGTGGACATCGACCGGCTGCTGAAGAGCGAGGGCGTCAAGGAGCAGGTCGACTTCGCCCACTTCCCAGTGGAGCGCATGCAGCCGATCGGGGCCGAGTTCCATCGGATCATCAAGGGCCTCGGGGTCGTCTGAGCCCCCAGGGGCCCTCGGTATGACCCCGTTCGTGTTCTTCGTCGGCTCCGGCCGCTCCGGTACGACCCTGTACCGGAACATCTTCGACTGTCACCGCGAGCTCGCCATGACCCACGAGGCGCACTTCGTGGCGCCCATGGTCAAGCAGCGGAAGCGCTACGAGGATGACGGCTCGGTAGCCGTCGATCGCCTCGTAGACGACCTGTACGGCGATCCCAACTTCCGTCGCCAGGGTCTCGACCGCCAGGTGGTGGTAGCAGCGCTGGCTGCGGCCACTCTCCGGACCGTGCCGGATGCGGTCAGGGCCGTGTTCGCCGCATACGCCGCCGAGCACGGCAAGACCCGGTACGGGGACAAGACCCCCGGGTACGTCACCAGCATCAAGCTCCTGGCCGATGCCTTCCCCGAGAGCCGGTTCGTCCACATCATCAGGGACGGGCGCGACGTCGCCCTCGGCTACCTCGACCGCGAGGAGTGGGGCCCGAGCACGCTGCCCGACGCCGCCTTCTATTGGGCGAGCCGGGTGGGCAGGGGCCGGGCGGCGGGCCGCCGGCTGGGCCCGGGCCGGTACCTGGAGAGCCGGTACGAGGACCTGGTGGCCGATCCGGAGGGGGTCACCCACCGGCTCTGCGACTTCCTCGACCTCGGCTACGAGGATCAGATGATGCGCTACCACGAGCAGGGCGCCCGGTTCATCGCAGGCACCAAGGACCCGCATGCCTTCGGGGGGCTGGCTAAGCCGATCACCAAGGGCATGCGCGACTGGCGCACCGAGATGGCCCCCGCCGACGTGATCCGCTTCGAGGTGATCGCAGGTGGTCTGCTCGGTGAGCTCGGCTACGAGCTGACCGGGGTCCCCGCCTCGAACGCGGTGAGGCTCGAAGTGGCCAAGGCCAGGGTCGGCTGGGAGCGCCAACGCCTTCTGACCCGCATCGAGCCCCTGGCCAAAGCCGCCAGGAGGAAGGCCGCCACCATCCGCTAGATCCCGTACAGCTCCAGCAGCTTGGCGGTGACCGCTTCGGGGGGGAAGGCGGCGCTCCGTCGCCTCCCCGCCGCGCCCAGCCTGCGGCGCAGCTCGGGGTCGTCGATGAGGCGCCGTAGGGCGGCCGCAGCCGCTTCCGGGTCCTCAACCGGGTAGAGCAGGCCGGCCTTGTCATCGCCGAGCAGGTCCCGCAGCGGCGGGATGTCGCCGGCCACCACCGGGAGCCCGTTCATCATCGCCTCGGCGGCGACCCGGCAGAACGACTCGGCCCGCGACGCCACCCATACGATGTCGACGGCGCCGTAGACGAGACGGACGTCGGCGAGCCTGCCCACGGGGTCGACCCGGTCGGGCCCCCACTGGTCGAGCCGCTCCCAAATGACCCTTGAGTCACGACGCCTGCCGAGGTTCACGTACAGGTTGAACACCACCGGCTGGTCCTCGAGGGCGGCGACTACGGGAGGGACCAGGTCGAAGCCCTTGCGCTCGGTGACCCCGCCCAGGAAACCGATGGTGATCTGCTGGTGCGCTGGCCGGTCGGTGGCCACCACCTCGTCCGCTTCGATGGGGTTGGGGATTATGGTGGCGTCGCCCGGCCGGCACAGCCCGTTGGCCACCGCAGACGCCTCCGCCGTGGCCGACACGGCCGCCAGCCGCAGCCGGGGGATCAGACGCCGCACCAAGGGCCCGAGACGTGACCCCCAGGTGGATCCCATCGGGTCGTGGATCCACGCCACCACCGGCTTGCGGGTGATGATGGCGGCGGGTGTTGCCAGGTTGAGACCGGTGAGGGCGTTGGCGTGGATGGCGGTCACCCGCTTGCGGTTGCGGACCAGCCACCAGGCGATCCTGGCGGCGCCGGCCAGGCGGAGCACCCGGTCGGTCCAATGGTGGGGGCGGCGGGGGAGCACCACGTACTCTTCGACCAGGTTCTCCCGCCGCACCAGCTCAGCGAACGAGCCGGACTCGGGCGAGGCCAGGATGCGGGTCACCTTGCCCTCGAGCTGGCCGAACAGGGTGAGCAGGCTGCGGTTGGAGCCGCCGAGCGGGCCCGGGGTGGCCACGAACAGGATCCCTGGTGGTTCGCTCATGTTGCCTCCATCGCACGCTGGTCGCAGGCGTGACTGTGCGGGATCGGATCACCGTGCGAGTTGCTAGCCCGGGCGGGATACTACCGTGCCCCCATGATCCGGGAACGCCCCCGACGGGCCGGTTCGCCCGGACCACTCCGACGGCAGCCGTGGCGCATCATCACCGTGATGGTCGCCGTCGCGGCGGTGGTCTCGGCGTGTTCGCCGTCCACCGCCATCGACCCGACCGTGTCCACCGCCCCGGCCTCCTCCGGGGTCACCCACCCCGGGCACTCCACCGATCCCAACGACGCTTCCCACCCCCCGGCCACGGCGGCGCCCGCCATCCCGGTCACCGACGCCGACCGGGTGCTCTCCGGCGACGAGTCGCTCCCCGAGGGCTTCGTGGTCCCCGCCGGCGAGGTCTGGATGTTCGACCCGGACGTCAGCACAACGGTGGAGGTGGCGGCCAACGTCGTCGTCGAAGGGACCCTGGTGATGCGGCCGTCCTCCGCCGAGGTCGAGCACCTGCTCCGCTTCGTCGGCATCGACGAGGACGCCATGGTCGGGGGTGGGATGGAGCCGCTGGCGACCGATGTGGGGCTGTGGGTGGTCGGCGACGGCATGCTCGACCTCCAGGGCACCGAGAAGTCCCCGTGGGGCTACGAGTGGGACGACGCCTGGAAGGGCGACGAGGTGGTGGCGGCCCCCAACCAGCCGGGCGACTACACCAGGTTCGCCCCGGTCGCCGGACCCGGAGACGTGCCCCCGCCCAACGAGCTGGGCTACCCCACCGAGCTGCTCGACCTGTCCCGCAACGTCAGGATCGAGGGGACGGACACCGGCAGGACCCATGTCTTCGTCCACTCGTCCCGACCCCAGACCATCCGCTTCGTCGCCATCCGCCACGTCGCCCCGGCTCCGGACGGTCCGGACACCAGGGAGCAGCCGTTGAGCCAGACCGGCCGTTACGGGCTCCACATCCACATGAACGGTGACGCCTCGCGTGGCACCCTGGTCGAGGGTGTGGTGATCCGAGACGCCGGCAACCACGCCTTCGTTCCCCACGGCTCCAACGGGGTGACCTTCAAGAACACCATCGCCTACAACGTGTACGGCGAGGCGTACTGGTGGGACCCGTCCACCATGCTCCACCCGGGCAACGAGAGCAACGACATCCTCTGGGACGGCACGGTGGCGGCGCTGGTGTACACCGACGGCAACCGGGGGGCGGCGTTCTCGCTCGGCGGCGGGGAGAACCTGACCCTGGTCAACGCCGTCGCCGTCGGGATCCAGCGGGCCGGGCGGGACACCGCCGGCTTCCAGTGGCCCGGCCACGACGAGGGCGTGTGGACCTTCCGCGACAACATCGCCCACAACAACCACGGCAACGGGATCTTCGTGTGGCAGAACACCAAGCTGACCCACCTGGTCGAGGACTTCCTCGCCTACTACAACGCCAAGGCGGGGATCCACCACGGCGCCTACCGCAACGCCTACCACTACCGGAACCTCCTCCTGCTGGCCAACGGCGAGGGCGAGGGCGTCGACATCGCGGTCCGCTCCTCGGCGGCCGGGACCGAGACCAGGGACGGCGGCAACCCCCTGCAGCTCTGGGAGAACGTGGAGACCGGCGGTGCCGTGCTCCGCACCACCACCCACGCCCAGGACGCCACCGCCCCCATCCGCTTCGTCGACTGCGACTTCTGCGGGGTGATCCTCGGGGAGGGACAGGGCCATTTCTCCATCTACGAGTTCGTCGACTGCGGGCTGGCGCCGGAGGACATCACCGTCGAGGGGATGCACCCCGATTCGGTGGTGCGGGGCCAGAACGGCGGCGAGGCGTGGCAGATGAACGGAGACGGGTCCGTGGTCGCCATCGACCCGTTCGCCTGACCCCGCAACGGGACGATCGGCCCAGCGTCGGCTCCCTTGGCCACTGATAGAGTGCGGTCACGCAAGGCGGTCTCCGATGGCCGTCACGCGGGGCGAAACGGCCCGGACAACCCAGCCAACGGTCAATGTGGGGCATCGTGGATTTCTCCTGGAGCGTCGAGCAGCTTGCGTACCGCCAGACGGTCATCGAGTTCGCCAAGAAGGAGCTCAACGACCGGCTGATCGAGCGCGACCACGACTCGGAGTTCTCCCGCGAGGCCTGGCAGAAGTGCGCCGATTTCGGGCTGCTCGGGCTTCCCTTCCCCGAGGAGCTGGGCGGCCAGGGGGCCGACTACCTAACCACCATGCTTGCCATGGAGGCCCTGGGCTACGGGTGCCGCGACAACGGGTTGATCTTCTCGCTCGGTGCCCACCTGTGGTCGGGGGCGACCCCCATCGCCCGTTTCGGCACCCCCGAGCAGAAGGACCGCTATCTGCGGGGGATGATCGACGGCTCGCTGATCGCGGTGCAGGGCATGACCGAGCCCGGGTCGGGATCCGATGCGTACAGCCTGGCCACCACCGCCACCCAGGACGGGGACGGCTGGGTCCTCAACGGCTCCAAGACCTTCATCACCAACGCCCCCGTCGCCGACGTGTTCGTGGTCTTCACCAGCGTCGACCGCTCCAAGGGCTGGCTGGGGATCACCGCCTTCATCGTCGAGAAGGACACCCCTGGGCTGACCGTGGGCAAGCCGTTCCACAAGATGGGCATCCGCACCTCGCCGATGAGCGAGCTGGTGTTCGAGGACTGCCGGCTCCCCGCCGAGGCGATGCTGGCCAAGCGGGGCTCGGGGATGATGGTGTTCAACCACTCCATCGAGCACGAGCGGGGGGCGATCCTGGCCCACACCATCGGGAACATGGAGCGCCAGCTCGAGGAGGCGGTCGCCTACGCCCGGGAGCGCAGGCAGTTCGGGCAGCCCATCGGCAAGTTCCAGGCAGTCTCCCACAAGCTGGTCGACATGAAGGTCAGGCTGGAATCGGCCCGGCTGCTGGTGTACCGGCTCGGATGGGAATGGGACCGGGGAGGGGGCAAGGCCATCGACGCCTCGATGGTCAAGCTGGTCCTGTCCGAGTCATGGGTGCAGAACAGCCTCGACGCCATGGCCCTCCACGGCGCCTACGGCTACATGTCCGAGGGCCAGATCGAGCGTGAGGTGCGCGATGCCCTGGCCAGCCGCATCTACTCGGGAACCTCGGACATCCAGCGCAACATCATCGCCAGCCAGATGAAGCTGTGAGCTACCGCTACCTCGTCCACCACTACCTCGAGGACGCCGCCGCCCGGACTCCGGAGAAGGTGGCGCTGGTCGACGGCGATCGGTCGATGACCTACGCCGAGCTCGACCGGAGGGCCAACCAGGTGGCCCACCTGCTGGTCGGGCTCGGGGTGCGCCTAGCCGACCGGGTGGGGATCCATCTGCGCAAGTCGATGGAGGCGGTCATCGGTATCTACGGGGCGATGAAGGCGGGCGCCTGCTACGTCCCGCTCGACCCCGGCGCTCCGGAGAGCCGGATCGGCTACATCGCCGGCAACTGCGGGATCCGCCATTTGATCACCGGGACCGAGAAGCGTCGGACTTGGCCCGGGTTGAAGGCCGAGGGGGCCGACGAGCTCGGCCACCTGGTGGTGCTCAACGCCGCCACCACCGAGGGTCTGCCGCCCGTGGACGGGGTGGAGGTGCTGGCCGGCGACACCGTCGATGCGCAGCCGGTGGAGCCGCTCGACGTGGGCACGGTGCAGCAGGACCTGGCCTACATCCTGTACACCTCCGGGTCGACCGGAGCCCCCAAGGGGGTGATGCTCAGCCACCTGGCCTGCCGCGGGTTCGTGGACTGGGCGGCCGAGGAGTACGGCGTCACCGCCGACGACGTGGTGTCCAGCCATGCCCCGCTCCATTTCGACCTGTCCACCCTCGACCTGTACGCCGCCGCCCGCTCCGGGGCCACCCTGGTGCTGGTACCGCCCAAGATCTCGGTGTTCCCGGTGGAGGTGGCCAAGTTCATCGACCGGCACCGGATCACGGTGTGGTACTCGGTGCCCAGCATCCTCACCATGCTGGTCGAGCACGGCGAGCTGTCCGTCGGGTCGCTTCCCAGCATCCGGGTGCTGCTCTTCGCCGGCGAGGTGTTCCCCACCAAGTACCTGTCCCGGTTGATGAAGCTGCTCCCCCCGGTCACCTTCGCCAACCTGTACGGGCCCACCGAGACCAACGTGTGCACCACCTACACCGTGCCCGAGCCGCCTGACGAGGCGGCGCCGCCGGTGTCGATCGGACGGGGGATCGCCAACGTCGATTGCTTCGTGGTAGACGAGGAGCTGGTCGAGGTGGAGCGGGGTGCGGTGGGGGAGCTGCTGGTGCGGGGGCCGACCGTGATGCGGGGATACTGGGGTGACCCGGAGCGGACCCACGAACGCCTGATCAGGGACCCCAGGGATCCGGTGTTCGGTGACCCGGTGTACCGCACCGGTGATCTGGTCGAGGAGATGCCCGACGGGAACTACCGGTTCCTCGGCCGGCGCGACAACCAGATCAAGTCGAGGGGTTACCGGATCGAGCTGGGCGACATCGAGGCCGCCATCAACGCCCATCCCGACGTCCTGGAGTGCGCTGTGGTCGCCGTCCCCGACGAGATGATCTCCAACCGGATCCGGGCCTTCGTGGCGGTGAAGGCGCCGATCCCCGAGCACGAGATGGTCGCCTTCTGCGCCGAGATCATCCCGAGGTACATGATCCCCGAAGCGTTCGCCTTCCGGGAGACGCTGCCCAAGACCTCCACCGGCAAGATCGATCGACAGACCCTGGGTGCAGAGGCGGCGGCACCGGTCTGAGACCCGGCCGGCCGGTGAGAACCACGCCGGCTGGGTCGGGTCCGGGGTCGACGGTAAACCAGAACAACCCCCCGGACCGCAGCCTCACGAACTGCGGTCTGGGTTGCCTTCCCCCGCCCCGGCCGGCTGTCCGCCTTCGGCGATTGGGTCGGCCACCGCTCCCCCGAACGGGGAGGGGAAAGGCTCACCCCGGTTTCCCGGCACGGTGGCTGCTCAGCGGCAATCGACGGCTATGGCCAGTGCGGAGCAAACCTGGTGCATACGGTCGCCGCTGAGACGGCCGAGGCGCTCGGTCAATGTACCTACCGACACACTCTCGACCGAATCGAGGTTGACCGCGGAACGGCGTGGGACGGGGTCCTCGCCGACATCGAGCACGACCTCGCTCGGAAGCCCGCGAATGACCGTCGTGCACGGAGCTATCAAGGCGCGTCGAAGGCGCGGGATAGCCACTTCTCGTGACAGGACAACCACCGGGCGACGGGAGATCTCGGGCAGTTCGCACCACCAGACCTCCCCTCTCGAAGGGTGCCCATTCACGACGATGCCGCGGCCTTGCGGAAGGTCGCCAGATCACCCCACGCATCGGCCACATCAATCGGATACTCGTCGTAGGCTGCATAGGCAGCGTCGATCTGACCGGCACGATGGCGGGCGAGCAGCGCTGCAAGGGCTTCATCGAGCAGCTTGGCGTCGTTCAACCCTGAACGAAGCCGCCGGGCATCCTCGAGCAGCCCCTCATCCACCGTGGTACTGACCCGTATCCTTGTCATGCCACAACTATGCCACACAAATGCGACGGGGACAACGTATGCCGAAGGGACGACGGTTGGGTTGGAATCAGTTGAGCTTGGAGTCCACCAGCTTGGTGAGGCGCTCCAGGGTCTCGAAGTTCTCGAGGTTCACTTCCTCGGCGTCGACCGAGACGCCGAACTTGCTCTCGATGAACGAGACCAGGGTGAAGATCCCCAGCGAGTCGATCACTTCCTCCTCGAGGAGGTTGGTGGAGTCATCGATGGTGATGTCGCCGTCAGAGGCGAACTCCTCGAGGATGTACTCCTTGAGAGTGGTCTTGGTGTCCGCCATGCGGCAACGCTCCTTGTTCTGCTCGGTGGTAGGTGATGGGGCCGCCGACGGTCAGTCGACCGGCATGTCGGTCATGTACGGAGCCCACAGGTGGCCCGGGGTGCTCTCGACGGTGCGGATGATGTTCCGCATGGCGTCGAGCACCGGCGCCTCGGCACGGTCGTAGACCTCGCCCTGGAGGAGCTGGTGGATCTGCTGGCGGTACTCCTTCGACTGGATGAAGAAGGTGAAGAGGTGCATCAGCTTGTAGTAAAGGCGGATGAACTCGTACCAGATCCCGACACCGGCCCTGACCCTGTCCTCGTACGGCTGGAAGGCCGCCTCGGAGAAGTCACCGGTCTCCAACGCCTTGACGATCATCTCGGATGCGTTCCGGGCGCTCTCGCAGGCGATGGAGACACCCGACGAGAAGATCGGGTCGACGAACCGGGCGGCGTCGCCGAGAAGCATCCACCCGTTGCCGATGAAGCGCGACATCTTGTAGGAGTAGTCGGCCTCGGTCCAGAACTCGTCGACCTGCTTGGCCGGCTCCAGCGCCTTCACCAGATCGGGGCTCTTGGCGACCATCTCCCAGAACCACTCCTCCTTGCGCTGGCTCGACTGCTTGAAGACCTCGCGCTCGGCGACGACGCCCACCGAGGTGATCGTGTCGGTGATGGGGATCTGCCAAACCCAGCCCCGCTCGATGGGGAGGAAGTAGATGTGGATGTAGTCGGCGGTGGCGGGATCGTCGCCGCGGTGCACGTTCTCGAACCAGGTGGAGACGGCGAACTGGTTGAACAGCGGGTCCTTGATCCGCAGCCCCCGCTGCCCGCCGAGGATGGTGGAGCGTCCGGAACAGTCGATGACCATCTTGGCCGGGAGGTCCATGGTCTGGCCCTCGATCTCGATCCTCACCCCGGAGGCGTAGTCGTTGTCATCGAAAAGCACTTCCTTGACGGTGACACCCTGCATGACCTTCGAGCCGAGCGACTTGGCGTGCTGGAGGAGCAGGAGGTCGAGCTTGCCCCGGTCGACGTGGTAGGTGTAGTCCTGGTCGACACCGGGCTGGGGGAACTCGGCGAACACGATCGACACCTCGCCCTTGGCCGAGGTGGGGTGCCAGGCGGCGCCGTACTTGCGGGGGAACTTCTCCCGCTCCATGATCGGAAGGAAGCCGACATCGTCGAAGTTGCGGGTGGTCGAGGGGACCATCGACTCGCCGATGTGGCGGCGGGGATGCATCGCCTTCTCGATGATCAGGTTGTCGACTCCTGCCTTGGAGAGGTAGGAACCGGTCATCGAACCGGCGGGACCGCCGCCGATGATGATCACGTCAGCCATAGAGAGGCTCCCTTGATGGTCGTTGTCGAGTAGGGATGGTCGTTGAGGTAGAGGTCGCTGGTGGAACGCGTCGGAAAACGTCGCCATACAGGCGGGACGCCCCGGCAGCAAGGGACAAGGTAGGTGATCGCGGCTGGTGCGTCAATCTCAGGGGGTAGGCCGGACGCATCATTGGGCGAGGTCGTCGTCCGGCGGCTCGGTTTCGCCCCGCCGCATGGCGCGGACCGCCAGGAAGCCGAGCATCAATACCCCGACCCCGACCAGGGCCCACACGATCGGCGGCACCGCCTCACGCTCGCCGACGGTCACCGTGGCCAGGGTCGACCCGGTGGTCTCGGTGGTTGCCGTGGGGGCGTCGGTGGTGGAGGTGGGGTCGCTCCGGTCGCCTCGGTCGCCTCGGTCGCGCCTGGTGGAGTCGGTGGCCCCCTCCGAGCCGGTCTCCTGGCGACCCCCGCTACCCCGGCTGTCGGGGGACGTGGTGGGCAGGGCGGCCTCGGTCAACCCGGTGTCACCGGCGATGGTCGAGGTCGTGACCGATTCCCCTGTTGGCTCCTCGGTGACAACCACCGGATCACCGAAGAACCAGTCGGCGGTCGCTTCCTCGTGCAGAAAGTCGAGGAGCATGCCCGCCACCTTGTCGCTGCCGGCGCCGTTGGGGTGGATGCCGTCCGAGTTGATGTCGCCGCACTGCCACGTGGTCCCGTCGGCGCGGGGGGTGGTCCCGTCGGCCCACAGGTACGGTCCCCATGCGACCCACGGGGCCTCCACCTCGCCCGTGTCCGGGTTGGCGTTGAGCACCGGGTTGCCCGCCATCTGGGCCTCGATGACCCACTTGACCCCGAAGCCCTCCTCGTAGGCGTTTGGCTCCGGATTCGGTGAGGACACGGCGTTGTACCCGCCGTAGATCCGGCTCGACATGTAGGCGACCTGCAGGTTGGGCATCTTGTCCTGGATGGTCCGTAGCGCCGAGGTCAGCTCGTTGCGGTACTCGAGGGCGTTGGTTGGGAAGGCGGGGGGCTCGGTGGTGAACCCCTCGGGGATCTTCACCCATGCCGCCTGGACCTGGGCTGCGGTGACCCCGGCATTGGTCAGTGCTCGGTCGAACAGCTGCCAGACCCCGGCGCTCGGGTCGAGCCAGGCACTGACCGGTTCGCCGTTCTGGGCGCCGTTGACCAGGACGATGGAATCCGCCATGTCCGGGTCGGCCCCTGCCACCGACAGGAAGGCGGTGAACTCGCGTCTGGTGTTCGATACTCCGATCGAGGCGAAGACGATCTTGCCGTCGGGGTCGGGCTCCCCGGCCTCGTTGCGCGGGATGATCTCGGAGGCGCGGACCATCCCCAGGGCGAAGTGGTCGTCTGTGATCTCGTTGGAGCCGCCCGGGTAGAGCCCGCCCTCGGCGCCCTCGTAGGTCCCGGTGCCCAGGTCGTTGATCGGCGTGTTGCCGGTCGAGGTGAGCGAGCAGTCGATGTCGTTGCCCGCCTGGGCCAGGGCGGACGTGGCGCCAAATGCCACCAGCATCGCCGACATCACGGCGGCGCCGAGCACGGCGAAGCGGCGACGAGTCGGCGTTGGGGCTCCCACGGCAGCGAGCTTAGGAGGGACCGGCGGCTACACCGTCTGCGCCGGCCACCGATCCACCGTCGGTACCCGCCTCCGAAGGGTTACGGCCGGGCGCCGCTCCCAGGATCGCCCCGACCACCAGGAATGGGACGGCGAACATGGCGGCGGTGAGCAGGTCCCGCCTGAGCCCGGCGAAGCGGGTCATGCCCAGGACGAGCACGGCGTGGATCGAGCCGAGGAAGAACACGCCCCGCAGACCCCCGTCGGCGAGATCGCCCAGCGCCGAACGGCGGTGGTGGCGGATCCGCCTTCCGATGGGCTCGGCCAGCATCAGCCCCAATGCGCAGATGACGCCGACGGCCGCCCCCGGCCTCGAGCTCCCGGCGAGGCCGGCCACGTAGCCCATCAACCCGACCACGCCGGCGGCGCCCGGGCCCAGCGACAGGGCACGCAACGGCCATCCGGCCAGGCCGAGCGGCAGCGCCATCGCCGCCAGACCCATGGCCAGTTCGGTGTCGGGCACGGTGATCAGCATCCCCACCATCGAGACGAACATGAAGGGTGGGCCTGCCGCCGACGTGCGGAAGTGGCGGTCGAAGTCGACCACCAGCCCGGCGGCGACGGCGATGGCGATGACCAGGAGTGGGTTGGGGCTGAACCTCCCCACCTCAGCCCAGTAGACGATGGAGGCGGCGCCGGGGACGGCGGCGATCATGACCTCCCAGACCCTGCGCCCGATCACGGCCCCGACGGTGAGCAGGACGACACCGACAACGAGCCCGACGGGGACCTCGGTGTGGCGCCACATGACCGCAAGACCGCACACCGCCATCAGCGCCCCGGCCCATGGCAGCGGTTGGGTGGGGCGGCTCCTCGACCCGTTGCGGGTGGCCCACAGCAGCCCGGCGATGACGGCGAGCCCGGTGCCGAGGAGCAGCCCGAAACGGGCGGGCTGCGACTGGGCCAGGTCGGAGAGGAAGCGGCGCACCGCGAGATCCTACGCGAGGAACGCGGCGATGCCGCGGGTCACAGACCGAACACGACCCGGGCGGTGTGGAGCCCGGCGACGAGCTGATCGATCTCGTCCTCGGTGGTGTACAGGTAGAACGAGGCGCGGGCGGTGGAGGCCAGCCCGAGGTGGCGCATCAGCGGCTTGGCGCAGTGGTGGCCGGCCCTGATCGCCACCCCGTTCTCCTGGTCGAGGATGGTGGCGATGTCGTGGGCGTGGATGTCACCGAGGGTGAAGCTGACCGCCCCGCCCCGGTCGGCCGGGTCGCTCGGGCCGTGGATGGTCAGGTCGGGGACCTCGGCGAGCCGGTCGAGGGCGTATGTGGTGATCGCCGTCTCGTGGCGGCGAACCGCCTCCATCCCGATCTTGTCGAGGTAGTCGACGGCGGCACCGAGCCCGACGGCCTGGGCGATCGGCGGTGTCCCCGCCTCGAACTTATGGGGTACCGGTGCCCAGCGCGACTCGTACAGGCCGACGTCCGAGATCATCTCGCCGCCACCCTCCAGCGGGCTCATCTCCTCGAGACGATCGGGGCGACCCCACAGACAGCCGATCCCACTCGGGCCCAGCATCTTGTGCCCACTCCAGGCGACGAAGTCGGCGCCCATCGTGGACACGTCTACGGGGAGGTGGGGGACCGCCTGGGCACCGTCGACCACCACCACCGCACCCACCGCATGGGCCGCTTCGGCTAGCCGGGTCACCGGCGGGATGGCCCCGGTGACGTTGGAGGCGGCGGTGACGGCGAGGATCCTGGTGCGCTCGGCTACGACCGAATCGAGGTCGGACAGGTCGAGCTGATAGTCGGGGCCGACCGGGATGTAGGCCAGTTCGGCGCCGGTGCGTCTCGCCACCAGCTGCCAGGGGACGATGTTGGAGTGGTGCTCCATGACGGTGAGCACGATGCGGTCGCCGGGGCGCAGGTGGTCGAGCCCCCATCCGTATGCGACGGTGTTGATCGCGGCGGTGGTGCCCTTGGTGAACACGATCTCGGCCGGGGACGACGCCCCCACCATGGCCGCCATCTTGGCCCTGGCCCCCTCGTAGGCGGAGGTCGCCTCATCCGACAGGGTGTATGCGCCCCGGTGCACGTTGGCGTACCGGGTGCGGTAGAACTCGGCCTCGGCCTCGATCACCTGGATCGGCTTCTGGCTCGATGCGGCCGAATCGAGGTAGACCAGCGGTCGCCCGTTCACCATGCGGTCCAGGATCGGGAAGTCCTGCCGCAGGTGGGCGAGCGAGTTCATCGCGCCGCCGGCGCTCGGCGGAAGCTCTCGTAGCCGTCCGCCTCGACCCGGCGGGCAAGATCGGCGCCGCCGCTGGCCACGATCCGCCCGTCGACGAAGACGTGGACGTGGCTCGGCTCGAGATACTCGAGCAGCCGCTGGTAATGGGTGATGACCAGGAAGCCCCGCTGGTCCGATGCCATGCGGGCGACCCCCTCGGCGACGGTCTTGAGGGCGTCGATGTCGAGCCCGGAGTCGGTCTCGTCGAGGACGGCCAGCACCGGCTCGAGCACGGTCATCTGCAGGATCTCGTTGCGCTTGCGCTCACCGCCAGAGAAGCCCTCGTTGAGGTAGCGGTCGGCGAAGGACGGGTCCATGCCGAGGCTGCGCATGGCGTCCATGACCTTGAGCCGCAGCTCGAGCACCGTGTAGACGGTGCCGGTGCGGTTGGTGAGGGCGGCGCGGAGGAAGTTGACCACCGAGACCCCCGGGATCTCCTCGGGGTACTGGAAGCCGAGAAACATCCCGGCCCGACCCCGCTCGTTTGCGGTCCATGCGGCGATGTCCTCGCCGTCGAGCCGGATGGTGCCCGCGGTCACCCGGTACGCCGGGTGTCCCATCAGCACCAATGCCAGCGTGCTCTTCCCCGAGCCGTTGGGGCCCATCAGGGCGTGGATCTCGCCCCGGTCGACCTCGAGATCGAGCCCCTTGATGATCCCGGTGTCCTGGACGGAGACGTGCAGCGATGCGATGGAGAGGAGGGGTCCGGCCATGTCGCCATTGTACCGGCGGGGGTCTCGGTCGAAACCTACGGACCGTTCCCGGTCAGGTCGACCGGATGGCCTTCACCGCCAGGGCGGCGTTGTCGAGATCGATGGCGGCGAGCGGGTCGAACTGCTGCAGGTAGACCCGACCGATACCGAGCGAGGCGATGGCGGCGAACTCCTCCGCCACCCGGTCGACGGGCCCATGGGGGATGCCCCGCTGGTCGAGCCGGTCGACCAGGGCGCTCCGGTCGATGCCGCGGCGGGCCACCGTCTCCGCCAGCCGATGCTCGTAGTCGGCCCGGTCTGCCCCGACAATGGGGGTCACCAACGCCGACATCGTCACCGCATCCGGGTCGCGCCCGATGGCGTCGGCGGCCTTGCGCATGGCGGCCGTCCGGTGCCGGACCGTGTCGGGGTCGACGGTGAACAGGTTGTACTCGTCTGCGTGACGTCCGGCCAAGGTAGGAGTGCGCCGCTCACCCGAGCCGCCGATGATCATCCGCACCTGCGCACCCGGGCGCGGGTACAGGTCGAGGTCGGTCAACCGGTAGTGGTCCCCCGCCACCGGACCGTTGCTCCTGCCCAGCGCCGCCGACACATACGCCAATGCCTCCTCGAAGCGGGAGAAGCGCTCCGCTCGCGGGGGGAGTCGCAACCCCAGCGCCTCGTGCTCACCCGCCATCCAGCCGGTCCCCAGCCCCAGCTCGAACCGGCCGGCGCTCATCTCGTGCAGCGTCGCCGCCGACTTGGCGATCACCGCCGGGTGGCGGAAGGTGATCGGGGTGACCAGCACCGTGAGGGCGATGGAGGAGGTCTCTCGAGCGATCCCTCCCAGGGAGGTGAAGGCGTCGGTGACGGGACGCGACACGGTGTGGTCGAGGTAGTGGTCCGAGCGGGCGAAGCCGTCAAAGCCGGCGGATTCCGCCCATCGGGCCAGTGCCAGCAGGTCCTGGTAGCTACCGCCGAGCTGCGGCTCGACCATCAACCCAACCTGCATGGCGCTCACCAGCCCCGCTCCCGCCACGCCTGAAGCGACGGCTGCTCGGCGCCGATGGTGGTGTCGAGGCCGTGGCCGGGCATCACCAGCGTGTCGGGCTCGAGCGTGAACAGCTCCCCGGTGATGCTGTCGATGATCCGATCGAACGACGAGTAGGGGAACCGGGTGGTGCCGGGCCCTCCAGGGAACAGGGTGTCGCCCGAGAAGACGACACCGGGGATGACGAAGCAGGTCGAGCCGGGGGTGTGGCCGGGGGTGTGTCTGGCGTCGATGACCAGCTCGCCGACCGTGATCGGCCCCGGCGCCACCGGCTCGTCCGGTGTCATCCCGGCGATCTCGGTGTCTGCGGGGTGGAGGCGGAACGGGATGTGGAGCATCGCCGCCGTCTCCCGCGCGGCGCCGACATGGTCGAAGTGGCCGTGGGTGGTCAGGATGGCGACCGGTTCGAGGTCGGAGACGGCGGCGGCGATGCGGTCCGGCTCGAAGGCGGCGTCGATGACCACCGCCTTGCCGGTGGCGGCGCACGCCACCACGTACACGTTGTTCTCGTAGGCGCCGACGGTGATCTTGCGGATCAGGGCCGCCGCCCCCTGGTGGTGCCACGGTGGAGGCATCGGGCCAGGCTAGGGGGTGCCACAATGCGCCGCCCACGTCCCAAGGAAGCCGCACGATGAACTTCGCCTTCACCGAGGAACAGGAGATGCTGCGCAGCTCCGTCGCCGGCTTCCTCGATGCCAAGGTGCCGATGACCCGGGTCAGGGAGCTGATGGAGTCCGACCCGGGATACGACCGAGCCATCTGGGCCGAGATGGCGGGGCTGGGTCTGCCCGCCATGCACATCCCCGAGGAGTACGGGGGCGCCGGGTTCACCCAGCTCGAGCTGGGCGTCGTCTTGGAGGAGGCGGGGAGGAGGCTCACCCCTTCGCCGCTGTTCGCAACCGTGGTGCTCGGCGCCAACCTTCTGCTGCTGGCGGGGAGCGAGGAGCAGAAGCAGGGCCGGCTTCCGGGCGTCGCCGCCGGGGAGCGGACGCTGGCGGTGGCGGTCGTCGACCAGGGTGGCGGCTGGGACCCTGACTCGATCACCACCACCGCCCGCCCCGAGGGCGGCGGCGTGGTCCTCGACGGGGTGAAGTCGTACGTGGTCGACGGCCACACCGCCGACGTTGTGATCGCCGCCGCCAAGGACGAGGCGGGGGAGCTGGGGTTCTATCTGGTGGAGGGCGACGCCGCCGGGGTGACCAGGGAGCTACTCGTCACCCTCGACATGACGCGCAAGCAGGCCGTGGTCCGCCTCGACGGGGTGGAGGTCGGTCCCGAGGCCAAGCTGGAGCGGGGCGGCGCCGAGGTGCTGGCCGATCTCTACGACCTGGCCGCGGTCGGGCTCGCCTTCGAGGCGGTCGGCGGTGCCGCCAAATGCATGGAGATGTCGGTCGCCTACGCCAAGGCGCGGATCCAGTTCGGCCGCCCCATCGGGTCGTTCCAGGCGGTCAAGCACGCCTGCGCCGACATGCTGGTGGCGGTGGAGTCGTCCCGGTCGGCCGCCTACTACGCCGGTTGGGCCGCATCGGCCGACGACCCCGAGCTTCGCATCGCCGCCCCGCTGGCCAAGGCCTACTGCGCAGACGCCTACTTCCAGGTCGCCGCCGCCACCATCCAGGTGCACGGTGGCATCGGCTTCACCTGGGAGCACGACGCCCACCTGTACTTCAAGCGGGCCAAGACCTCACAGCTGATGCTGGGCGACTCCGCCGCCTGGCGTGCCAAGCTGGCCGACCGGATCGGTCTGTAGAGGCTGCATCCGGCGAACCTAAGGTTCTACGTACCCCTGGCGAGTACCAATCCGCTGAAGTTCGAGGGGAGTCCCCGGGAGATCGGGTCTACGGGGCGATCTCCTGCATGTAGGCCTCCAGCGTGGCGATGTCCAGCTCGCCGCTGGAGCGGCGGACGACGTTGCCATCGCCGTCGGCGAACACGTAGTAGGGGAAGCCACCGGCGCCGTATGCCGCCAGGACATCGTTGCCGTCGCCGTCGCGGATCATCGGGCTGGTCCAGCCTTCACGCTCCATCCATTCCGACGGCGGGTAGTTGGGCTGCGAGGAGTTCATCGAGGTCAGCACCGACACGATCTCGACACCCTCGACCCCACCACCGGCGTCGAGCCACGCCTGGACGCGCGGAACCTCGGCCTGGCAATGCGGGCACCAGTGGGCGAGGAACAGGATCGCCTTGGGACTGCCGTCGGTGGGGTCGATCGACACCGTGTTCCCGTCGAAGTCCTCACCTTCGACGGCCGGGACGGGGGCGCCGACCGACGGGTCGTTGGCGGGCTGCATGTTCGTCTGGTAGGGACTGAGCGCCTCGCCGGTGACCTCGGGGACGCCGGTCTCGGCGTTGATCGACCGGTCCGAGCTGAACACGATGGCGGCGATCAGGGCGAGGGCGACGCCGACGAACACCACCGGGAGGACCGGGAACGGCTTCTTCGGCGCGGGCAGCGGCCCCCGCTTGGTGGGGGCGGAAACCCCCCGAGCGGTGCCAGCGGAAGACTTGGCTGCCGTGGCGCTCGACGACCCGGAGGCTTTGTTCGAGGCCTTCGTGGGCGGGGTCGGTCGCTTCTTGGCGGTTGTCACGAGATCACCTCAGGATCGACGGAGCTGTCGGAGTCGGGGGAGCGGTCGTTGGCCCGGGCCACGACCATCAGCGCAATGATAAGGGCAAACCCGCTCAAAGCCATATAGGGGATGGTGGCCCAGCCCCACACCCACAACGGGTCGGCGGTGCACGGGGCGGTCAGCGAGCACGAGCCCCCGGATTCCAGCGACGGGAAGTTCTGGATGATGTAGTGCCGGATGCTGATGGCGAGCCCGATGGCGGCCAGGGTCACCGCGTACGGCCGGATCCATCGGTCCCGGCGCCAGGCGGCGATCCCGAGGATCGGCACCAGCGGGTACATGGCGATCCGCTGGAACCAGCACAGCCGGCACGGCTCGAAGTGCTCCACCTCAGACAGATAGAGGCTGCCAAGGGTGCACACCAGGGCGACCACGAAGGCGAACCAGTACTCGTAGCCGTGGAGCGACCGGTGGATCCGGTCCCGGAGCCCGGCCAAGCCGCCGGAGAAACGGGCCCCGATCCACACCATGACGAGCCCGACCACGGCCACGTTGGCCAGCAACGCCAGGATGGCGAAGAACAGCCTCATGGTCTCGAGGATGGGCGCCTCCGTTGCCGCGAGGGGGCGACGGTACCATTGCCCGGTGACCTCGATACTGGTGGCCACCGCCCTGGTGCTGGTGCTGCTCCTCGTCGCCTTCGCCTTCCTGTGGCAGGAGCGGCGCCCCCGCCCCGAGGCCTCGGTGACCTACGGGATCGAGGACGCCATCGACTTCATCACGGCGCGGCTCACCCCGGGGACGGCGGCCCGTGTCGGTCGCAACGACGTACGGCGGATCCTGGCCTGGCACATGCGGTACGTGCAGGACCCCGATCTCCGCCCGGACGACGACGTGGTGGTCGTCGGTGGTCTCGAAGCGGCCGAGTTCGCCCAGCAGCGGGCCCTCGACGAGGGTCACCCGTATGATGGCGACGTGATCATCGAGGTGCTCGACCGCCAGTCCGAATACCTCGCCGCCCTCGGCGTCATCGGTGATCCGGTGGCCCCCGACCAGGTGCAGCAGGTCATCGACCGATGGGCCGAGCCGGGCCGGCCGGCCACCCCGGAGGAGACGCCGCGATGACGGACACCGCCCCACCGCACGACGATCCCCGCCGCGCCTGGGAGGATGCCTACCGCTCGGGGCGGCACCGCAAGGATCGCTTCACCACGATGTCGTTCGAAGATGTTCCGGCCCTCGGTCTCCCCGAGGGAAGCGAACCGGATGAGTCGATCGGCTACCCGGGGGCCTTTCCGTACACCCGCGGGATCCACCCCTCCGGCTACCGGGGGAAGCTGTGGACGATGCGGCAGTTTGCCGGGTTCGCCTCGGCGGCGGAGACCAACGAGCGATTCCGCTACCTGCTCTCCCAGGGCCAGGACGGACTGTCGGTGGCCTTCGACATGCCCACCCTGATGGGGTTCGACGCCGACGACGACCGGTCGCTGGGTGAGGTGGGGCACTGCGGGGTGTCGATCAGCTCGTCGGACGACATGGTCGACCTGTTCGACGCCATCCCGCTGGGGGACGTCTCGGTGTCGATGACGATCAACGGGCCGGCCGAGGTGCTGTTCGCCTTCCTGCTCGTCGCCGCCGAGGAGCAGGGCATCTCCTGGACCCGGCTCAAGGGCACCCTGCAGAACGACATCCTCAAGGAGTACATCGCTCAGAAGGAGTGGATCTTCCCGCCCCAGCCGCACATGCGGCTGATCGTCGACCTGATCGAGTTCTGCATGGAGGAGGTGCCGATGTGGAACACGATCTCGATCAGCGGTTATCACATCAGGGAGGCGGGGGCCACCGCCGCTCAGGAGCTCGCCTTCACCCTGGCCGACGGCTTCGCCTATGTCGAGGCGGGGATGAGGCGCGGGATCGACGTCGACCGATTCGTCCCTCGGCTGTCGTTCTTCTTCGATGCCCACCTCGACTTCTTCGAGGAGATCGCCAAGTTCCGGGCCGCCCGGCGCATTTGGAGCCGTTGGATGCGCGACCGCTACGGGGCCAAGGACGAGCGGTCGCTCAAGCTGCGCTTCCACAGCCAGACCGCCGGGGTGTCGCTGACGGCGCAACAGCCGGAGAACAACATCGTGCGCACCGCCATCGAGGCGCTGGCGGCGGTGCTGGGGGGCACCCAGTCGCTGCACACCAACGCCCTCGACGAGGTGTACGCCCTGCCCACCGCCAAGAGCGCCGAGATCGCCCTGCGCACCCAGCAGGTGCTGGCCGAGGAGACCGGGGTGGCCGACAGCATCGACCCGCTGGGCGGCTCCTGGTTGGTGGAGGAGATGACGGACCGCATCGAGGCAATGGCCGAGGACATGTTCGCTACCATCGACCGGATGGGCAACGGGTCGATCCTCGACGGGGTGCTCGCCGGAATCGAAGAGGGCTGGTTCCAGGGAGCGATCGCCGACTCCGCCTACGAGTTCGAGAAGGCGGTCACCTCCGGGGAGCGTTCCATCGTCGGGGTCAACGTCCACGTCAGGACGGTTGAGGAACCGCTCGACATCCTGAGGATCGGGACCGAGATCGAGGAGGGCCAGCGGGCCCGGCTGCACCGTCTGCGGGGCGACCGGGACGAGGCGAGGGTGGCCGCCGCCGTCGCCGCCCTCGAGGCGGGCGCACGGGGTGAGGCCAACACCATGCCGCTGCTCATCGAGGCGGCGCGGGCCAGGGCGACGCTGGGCGAGATCGTGATCACGCTGAAGTCGGTGTTCGGCGGCTACCGGGAACCGCCCCGGGTGTGACCATGGGTCGGCTGCGACGGTTCGAGCATCACCGCTTCGTCGGGCTGCGCGACACCATGATCGTGTACGACTGCGACGACGACACCCAGTTCGAGGCGTTGGCGGGGCGGATCGAAGCCGACGACCTCGTCAGGGGCAGGCAGGTCCAGGCGTTCGGCCCCGACTCGCTCGCCGAGGCCCGCAACCGGGGATTCTCCCCGCCCGGGTGACCGCTCAGGGTTCACTCGAGACCCCAGAACGGGCCCCGCAGACCGACCTCGGCGAAGTAGGCGGCTGCGGTGGTCGGGTCGCGGCGGGTAGAGCCATGGTCGAGACGCTCGGCGTACCAGCCCCTGGCCGACCGCCACAGTGTGGCCAGATCCATCACATACCCTCGGGTATTGCCCAGGGGTCGCCAGCCATCGGTCGACGCGCGCCTCGGTGCAGAACAACCGCTGGTTGGAACACCTGTAGACGACGTTGTCCCATATGTGCCGGGTCGGGACGAGGAGATGCGCCGCCTCGTTCCCCACCGGCGGCGCCTCGGTTCCACCACCCAGGCGAGCGGTCGGTCGCACCCCGGGCACCGGGTGGCGACGAGGACGTCCTTCTCGTTGGGGATGAGGTGGGGGAGTGCGAAGGAGTCCCATGCGCATCCTCCCCACCACAGGGTGCGGGCCCCCATCACGGAGAACCCGAGTGGCACGAAGGCAAAGGGATGCGCCATGACCGATGCCCCCTTCGCCGTCGAGGGCGAGATGACGGCGTCGGCCGCCGTCCTACTCGGTCGTGTCACCTACCAGGAGTGGACGAGCTACTGGCCCAACGCCGAAGTCGACAAGCCGTTCAAGCACTTCATCAACACGACGCCGAAGTACGTCGCCTCGATCACGCTGCAGGGCGTCGAATGGGAGAACACGACCCTCATCGACGGACCCGTCGGCGACTTCGTCCGCCATTTGAAGCGCCAGGACGGCCAGGGTCGTCGAGAGACACGGACGCCCTCAGCTCAGAACTAGTAGAGGCTGAGCTGCTCCGAGTTCGGCTCGGGCTGAACCACCAGTAGAGCCCCGAGTTCGTGTGTACCTTTGATCGGCACCGCCCCAAGCCGGGACAACGCCTCGTTGCCGGCTCCCTCGCCAGCGCCTCTCCACACCGCCACGACACCGTTCTTGGCCCGCAGCGCCTCGGTGGCGCCCGCCCAGGTTCCTCCGGAGTCCTCGCTGCTGGCCACCACCAAGGTCACGGCGGAGAGGGCGTAGATGAGCTTGTTACGGGCCATGGCGGAGGCCGGCGTGAACCCGGAAGCCGGCGACTGCTGGGTGATGAGACAGGTCTGGCCAGCATCGAGGGCGGCGAGGATGTCGGAGTTCCTGATCCGGGCCAGCAATGAGTCGGCGATGACTCCCACGACCGACCCGCCAGCTTGATAAGCGGCGTTCATCGCCAGTTGGTCGATACCCCGGGCCCCACCCGACACGACCGGCCTGCCCAGACGGACCGCTTCGTTGGCCGCCTGCTTCGCCACCTCGGCGCCCCGTTCGTCAACTTCTCTCGATCCGACGACTCCGATCCCGCTCTGGGCAAAGAGATTCCTGTTACCGACACCGAACAGGACCGGCGGGGCGTTCGACTTCAGGCGTTCCCTGAGCCGGGTCGGGTAGTCGGGGTCGACGATCGTCAACACCCATATGCCTCTGCGACCCAGCTCGTCGGCCTCGACGACCGCCGCCGCCCCGTCGGCCACGAGCGCCTCAACGGCTTCCGCAACGTCGGGAGGAGCCCCGAAGAGGCCGGCCGCCGACCGGTTGCGGTCGAAGACGTCGGCGGGTCGCAGGCCCTTGTCGCTGAGGACGGTGGCCAGGCGATGCCACTTTCCCGGTGACAAGGACGGCCGCCGACTCGACCCGAGTCGGGTCGTCAACGCGATGACTGCCTTGGCGTCGTCGGTGAACATCATTGGCCCCTGTTTGACGTGTCGCTCAGGGCCACAGGGTAAACGGGCCCTGTCCCTGCCGATCGAAGCTGCCCGCCCAGCACGGTGAAGGTCCAGCGGGAATCGACCATGTCGTCGATGAGGAACACCGGCCCGGGCCGTGTCTCCACCACCTCGAAGGCGCCGGCGACGTTGCGAGCCTGCTGGCAACTGTTCTCCATCGTCTTCTGCGGCTGCAACGACCTGACCCGGTTGAAGGCGCCCACAGGGGAGATGCCCAGCATGGCGGCGAGGACACGGGCGAAGTCGGCCACCAGCTCCCCCCTGCCCGAGGGGACCCATGTCAGCCACGTCGGCGCCGGATCGGGCGCCCATTCGCGGAGCATGGAGTACGTAGCCGTTGCGAGTTGCTCTCCGAACTTCCCGTCCCCGTACTTGCCCTTACGAACCAGCTCTGCCAGTCCGGGATCGCCCCAGCGAGTCAGACTTCTCCCCACCTCGAGCCTGCCCGCCCTCAGGTCCAGGTCGATGTCCAGTGGGCACGGCAGCTGTTGCCGGGGTTCGATGAGGTAGTGCTTGCGGCGCATCTGTCCCAAGGCTCTCTCGACCAGTTCGGGAGCGGCCTCCTTGGGCCAGCGGAACCCCGTGCAGTTGGCACACCGCCCGCAACGCGACGCCCCGGGATCGTCGAGCTGGCGACGGAGGAACTCCATCAGACACCCGCCGGTGCGGGTGTACTCCTTCATGGCCGACTGCTCTACCCGTCTGTAGGCGGTGACGGCGGCGATCCGCTGGCCGGGGTAGGTCCAGTGTTCCGCCGAGCGGAACCAACGTGTCCCCTCCCGGTATGCGGCCCGCTCGACCTCAAGGATCTTGAGCATTCCCTCGAGGCGGCTGCGGCGGAGGTTCACCAGCCCCTCGAGATCCCCGAGCCGCATGCCGGGGGTTTCCTGGAGGGCCCGAAGAACCCGAGATGTGTCCGTTCTGCTCGGGAAGGCTGTCTCTATGAACCAGTTCTGGATGTCCTCGTCCTCCCATCCGGTCAGGAGGACGCCGAAGGACTCGTCGACGGCGCGGCCGGCCCGTCCCACCTGCTGGTAGTAGGCGATCGGCGAGCCTGGGGTCTGGTAGTGGATCACGAACTCGATCCGGGGGTTGTCGTAGCCCATTGCCAGGGCCGACGTGGCTACGACCACCTTGAGGTCGCCGTCCGAAAGGGCGTGTTCGATCTCAAGCCGATCCTCATTCGGCGTGGGGCCGGTATACGTGGATGCCTGGATGCCCGTCGAACGGAGCCACTCCCCTACTGCTTCGGCGTCGTGGATGGTGAGGCAGTAGACAATCCCCGACCCGGACAGTCGGGGGATGTTGTCGGCCAGCCACGCCATCCGCTCGGCCTTGTGGGGGATCTCGATGACGTGGAGGGAAAGCGACTCCCGCTCCAACGTCCCCCGATAGACGTCGAGGTCATCCCCGAGCTGCTCGCGCACGTCGCTGACGACGCGATCGTTGGCCGTCGCCGTGGTTCCCAGGACCGGGCTTCCCGGGGGCAGGGCGGCGGCGATCTCTCGGAGCCGGCGGTAGTCGGGACGGAAGTCGTGGCCCCAATCACTGATGCAATGGACTTCGTCGATGACGAGGAGGCCGATGCGGCTGAAGAGATGCGGTCGGACATCGCGGAGGAACACCTGGTTGTTGAGACGCTCTGGAGAGATGAGCAGCAGGTCGAGGCGGCCGGCTCGGATGTCGGCGAAGATGGATTCCCATTCGTCGGGATTGGTGGAAATGACGGTATGGGCTCGCAAACCGAGCCGTTCGGTCATCTCCAACTGGTTGCGCATCAGGGCTAGGAGCGGGGACACAATGACGGTGGGCCCCGCACCCTTCTCTCTGAGCAGCCGGGTGGCGATCAGGTAGACGGCCGATTTGCCCCAGCCGGTCCGTTGGACGACGAGGGCCCGGCGACGTTCGTTCACCACAGAGCGGATGGCTTCCACCTGCCCGGGCCTGAACCATGCGTCGGGCATGCCCGTGAGATCGCGAACGAGCCGCAGCGCCTTGTCGTTCAGGGACTCCATGGGCGACAACGTAACCGACGGGTACGACTCCCGCCGCTTCGGTTGGGAGGCGTCGTTGGCCAGCCACGCCATCACTCGAGACATAGGTAACCGACGTCACGGCTGAGGGCGGCGGGTCCGGACATCTGCCTGAGCTCGACCTGCGATGAGGTGGCGGGCGAGCGGCCGCGTCGACGAAAGCGGCGTCCCGGTCACGGCACCACGCATCGGCGCATCCCGGCACGGCGACGCCGTGACCCCGGTCGGGTCAGCCCGACATCGCCCCCTCGATCGAGCGTTGCCGGGCGGCGAAGGCCTCGTCCGACAGCACCGGCCCGTCGGGGCCGTAGACCCGGAGGATGGCCAGGTCACCGGTTCCCGGCGCGGTGAGAATGTGGCGGGCGGCGCCGGCGTCGGGGTCGAGCAGGGCGGCGGGATCGACGGCGACCACCACCGCCGTCCACGGGCCGTCCGGGGCGGGCTCATCCGCCCAGCGCCGGTAGGCGGGCTTGAGCTCGCCTACGGGCATCGGGCCCGAGGGGTTGAGGATCAGCTCGTCGCCCTCGCCGACGGTCATGCGGGGCACGAACGCCACCACGAGCTCACCGGCGGCCAGGGCGCGTACCTCGGCATCGGGCAGGGTCAGCATGGCGCCGATGCTACGCCGTCAGCGCCGACCTCAGTCGGTGCCCGACAGCCGCCATCCGGTCAGCGCCGCCGCCGCCGCCCCCACCGCGGCCAGGGCGGCGAGCGCCGTCCCGTCCCAGCCCCGTCCGTGCCACGGGCTACTGATGGCGTCGACCAGCGGGCCCATCGGGGTGTAGTCGATGGCGGTGTTGATGACGTCCGGCAGCAGGGCGGGGGGAGGGCCGCCGCCGGCGATGAAGAACAGCCCGAAGAACAGGGCGAGCCCCAGCCCCTGGGCGGCCCGAGCGGTGGGCAGCAGCGTGCCCAGCAGGGTGCCGATGGCGGCGAAGGCGATGGTCCCCACCGCCAGCCCCACCACCACGCCAACCGGTGATTCGGGGGCGGACAGCCCGTAGATGCCGAACCCGAGGGCGAGCATCACCGCCGAACCCACCGCCACCAGCAGCGCCATCACCGCCGCCTGGGAGCAGAGGGTGGTCACCGCCGGGATCCCCGCAGCCCGAAAGCGGCGGAAGACACCGGTCTCCCGGTAGGCGGCGACATGGGTGGGGAGACCAAGGAATCCCATCGCCGCCACGATGGCGGCGGCGTACACCGGCACGTAGAAGTCGACGCCGCTCACCGACCCGAAGTCGGGGCTGGGCTCGGTGCCGAACGAACCGGCGAGCAGCACCATCAGCACCACGGGGAACAGCAGGCTCATCACCAGGGTGAGCGGCTCCCGGGCGAGCAGCTTGATCTCGGTCCAGATGAGGCGGTTGGTCATGGGGGCTCCCTTTGGTTCAGTCGCGCATGCTCCTGCCGGTGACCGACAGGAACACGTCCTCGAGGGTTGGGTAGTGGGTGCGGAAGTCGACAGGGGTGACACCGCGGGAGGCGAGGGCGGCCGCCACCGGCACCGTCGATGCGGCCGTACCCAGCACGGTGACGGTGCCGGCGTCGCGGATCACCCGCTCCACACCCGGCACCGCGGAGAGGAACCCGAGGTCGCCGTTGCGGGCGGAGAAGGTCATGCGGATGGCACCGCCCCGGATGGCGGTGAGGGCGGCCGGGGTGTCCATCGCCACCACCCGGCCCCGGTCGACGACGGCGACCCGGTCGCACAACGCCTCGGCCTCCTCCATGAAGTGGGTGACCAGGCACACGGTGGCGCCACGGTCGCGCACCTGCCGGACCAGGTCCCAGGTGGAGCGGCGGGCGTGGGGATCGAGACCGGTGGTGAGCTCGTCGAGGAACACCACCTCGGGGTCGCCGAGCAGGGCGAGCGCCAGGAACAGCCGCTGCCGTTGACCCCCGGAGAGGGCGGCGAACGGCCGGCGCCGCAGCGGGTCCAGGTTCCATTGCACCAGCACCTCGTCGACGTCGACGACACCGGCGGCGGCGTGGGCGAAGAGCCGCACCGCCTCGCCCACCCGCATCCGGGCGGGCAGGGCGGACGACTGGAGCTGGGAGCCGATCCGCCGGCGCAGCTCGTCACCGTTCCTGGCCGGGTCGAGCCCGAGCACGGACACACCGCCACCGCTGCGGGGGCGCAATCCCTGGAGGATCTCGACGGTGCTGGTCTTCCCGGCGCCGTTGGGGCCGATCAGACCGAAGATCTCGCCACGGTCGACGGTGAAGGAGACATCTTCGACGGCGGTGACGTCGCCGTATGACTTGGAGAGGCGCTCGACGCTGATGACGGTGTCCATGGCACCAACGTATGCGACCGGCCCGTCGCCGTCGTCCGGCATTGGGTGGATTCCGGGCTACCGCGATCGCAGTAGACGGACGGCTACTCGCCGGGTCTGACCAGACCGGTCTCGTAGGCGATGACCGCCGCCTGGACCCTGCTCTCCAGACCGAGCTTGGTGAGGACCCGGGAGACGTGGGTCTTGGCGGTCATCTCGGAGATGAACAGCCGCCCGGCGATCTCCCGGTTGGAGCAGCCCCTGGCGATCAGTTCGAGCACCTGGCGCTCCCGATCCGTGAGCAGGTCGAGCGATGGGGCGATGGGGCGGTCCCGCTCGGCACGGGCCGCCACCAGGTGGTCGACGAGACGGCGGGTGGTGGCGGGGGAGATGACCGCACCGCCCCGGGCGGCCGCCTTCACCGCCTCCAGCAGCTGCACCGGCGGGGTGTCCTTGACCAGGAAGCCGGCCGCACCCGCCTCGAGGGCGTCGAAGGCGTTGTCGTCGGTGTCGAACGTGGTCAGGATCAGCACCTGGGGCGGGTCGTCGAGGGTGCGCAGCCGCCTGGTGGCCTCGATCCCGTCCATCTCGGGCATGCGGATGTCCATCAGCACCACATCTCCGCCGTGGAGCCGCACCATCTCGATCGCCTCTTTACCGTTGGCCGCCTCCGCAACCACCTCCAGGTCCGGATCGGAGTCGACCAGCGCCCGGAACCCGGCCCTGACGAGCAGCTGGTCGTCGGCGACCACAACCCTGATCACTCCGACTCCCCGATGGGGAAGTCGGCGGCGACCCGGAACCCGTCGGGCTCGGGCCCGAACTCGAGGTCGCCGTCGTAGAGCGCAACCCGTTCCGCCATCCCGCGCAGACCCTGCCCGGCGACCACCGGCCCGGCCACCGCCGGGCCGTGCTGGCGGACCTCGACCACGACCCGGTCCGGCCGGTAACGCACCGCCACCTCCGCCCGGGAACGGGGGGCGTGCTTCACCACGTTGGTCAGCGCCTCCTGGGCCACCCGGTAGGCGGCGAGATCGAGGCCCGGGGAGAGGGGGCGGGCCGACCCCTCCGTCTCCAGCGTCACCGGCACCCCGGCGGCTCGGACCTGCTCGGCGAGGCGGTGGAGGTCGGCGAGCCCCGGCTGGGGATCCGAGCGCGATGTCGTTGCCGAGCCTTGGAGGACGGCCAGCATCCGGCGCATCTCGCTCATCGCCTCCCGCCCGGTCCGCTCGATGGTGCTCAGCGCCTCGGCGGCCTGCTCGGGACGCGAGTCGATGAGGTGGGCACCAACACCAGCCTGGACGGTGATGACGCTCATGGCGTGGGCGACGACGTCGTGCAGCTCGCGGGCGATGCGGGACCGCTCCTCGGCAACCGCCCGGTGGGCGAGTTGGCGTTCGGCCGCCTCCAGGGCGGCGGTCTTCGCCTCCAGCTCGACGACATGGTCGCGCCGGGTCGCCATCAGCACCCCGAGCATCCACACCGTGACGAACACCACTGCCACGTATCCGATCTCGAGGGGGTCGGCGTCCCACCAGCCCGCCACGGATGCGCCCAGCATCCACACCGGAGAAACCGGCCCGAACGCCCGCAGCCACAGCGGACGGTCCCACGCCCCGAGGAAGAAGAGGGCAGCGAGGGTGGGGAGCGACTGGAAAAGGTGGGCGCCGTGGCCGGTGATCAGCCAAACCGGGTAGGTCACCGCCAGCACCAGCACCACGACGAGCGGGTTGCGGCGCACCAGCAGCAGGGGGAGGGTGTTGGCGAGGACCAATGCCAGCTCCAGGGCGAGCCCTTCGCGGTCGACGCCGGTCACGGACCATCCCGAGACGGCGAAGACCACGGCAAGCACCACGGTCAGGGCAACCACCGATCGATACGAGCTCAGCATCCGTCGGAGACGTTACCGGGAGCGAGCGCCGGACCACCGGGAGCGGGCCGCCCGGGAGTATGGGACCGTCGGGTCAGGTCAGGTCAGGGCGGCGAAGCGGGTCGGGCTCAGCGAGGCGGCGTCAACCCCGGCTTCGAGCAGGTCGTCCGGTATCGGTACGTTGCGGGCGGCCGCGGCGGCGAGCCTCCCGGCGGCGGGCGCCGTCTGGATCCCGGTGCCGCCCTGGCCCACCAGCCACACGAAACCGGGCACGTCGGGGTCGGCACCGATCACGATGGTCCGGTCCGGGGCGAAGGTGCGCAGCCCGGTCCAGGATGACCGCACCGACCTGATGCCGAGGGTGGTGGCCCCGTTGATGCGGTCGATGGCGAGGGCGACGTCGATCTCCTCGGGTCTGGGGTCGCACGGCTCGCAGAGGTTCTCCTCGGCCAGGCTGCACAGCAGCTGGGTGCCGTCCGGCTTGAAGTACCAGCCGTGCCCGGCCTCGACCACCATCGGCCATCCCGTCCAGGCCTTGTCGCCGACGACCATGAAGGCGGTCCTCCGCATCGCGGTGAGCCCGACCGGGTCGACCCCGCAGCGGGCGGCGACCACGTCACCCCATGCCCCGGCGGCGTCGACGATCACCTCGCCCCGCCAGGTGGCGTCGCCGACCCGGGCGGTCCATCCCGCCCCGTCGTGGTCGGCTCGGTGCAGCTCGGCGCTGGTGACGATCTCGGTCCCTGCCCGCCTCGCCGCCCGCACCATCGACTGGTGCAGCCCGGCGACGTCGATGTCGGCGGCCTCCGGCTCCCACAGGGCGGCGACCGCAGCTTCGGGACGGAGCGCAGGGCACAGGGCGACCGCCTCGCCCGTGGTGAGGCGCTCTACCACGGTGCCGAGGGCGAGGCCTTCGTCGAGGGTCTCGTCGAGGGCGACCAGGCCGTTGGTGTCGGCCACGGTGAGGGCGCCCCGCGGCGACAGCAGAGGGGCGTCGACCAGATCCTCGGGGGGATGCTCCAGGTAGGCTCGGCTGGCCCGGCTCAGGGGTCGGATCGGCACCGCACCGTAGTTCTCGAAGTAGAGGGCTGCGGAGCGGCCGGTGGTGTGATACGCCAGCGAAGCCTCGGTCTCGACCAGGGTGACCTCGGCGTGCGGGGCCAATGCCGCCGCCACCGACACCCCGGCGATGCCCCCGCCGACCACAAGGGCCCTCATCGGATCACAGCGACCCGAACCACACGGCGGCGGCGACGACAATGGCCAGCCCGGTGATCAGGGCGGCGAGGATGAGGTATCGGGTCTGCACGTGCGGGCGGAGGGAGTCGAACCCCCACGGGCTAAGCCCACCAGGTCCTAAGCCTGGCGCGTCTACCGTTTCGCCACGCCCGCATGATGGCCTCCGGCATTGTGCCACTGCCCGGACACGTCGCCGACTCCGAGGGGTCATGACTCGAGCGGGTTGATCCAGCGCAGACCAGGGAAGCGGGCGAAGTCGGTGTCGGCCGAGTGGACGGTCAGACCGTGTTCGAGGGCGAGGGCGGCAAGCTGGGCGTCCGGGACGAGGTTCCCGGTGACAGGGACCGACGACATGATCCCAGCCAACACCGATGCGGTGCGCTCGGTGGCGGGGGGCACCCACACCGGGTCGGCCGCCAGCCAATCGGATACGAAGCCCCATGCCTCCGATCCGGAAAGGGGCCGGTTGGCGACCCGGGGATGGGTGCTGATCCGCAGGAACGCCCCGATGCTCTGCCACGGGATCCCCATCCGCCGATCACCGTTGAGCGCTGCCTCCAGCCACCGGGCTGCGTCGGCGTGGCGATCGGTGCCCCGGTCGATGGCGTAGAGCAGCAGGTTGGCGTCGACGAGCATCAGGCTTCGTCGAGCAGATCGAGGACCGTCCCGATGTCGGTCACGTCCACCCGAAGGCCCAGGTCGGTGGTTCGTTGGGCGAAGGGCGCAGCGTGAGCCGGCGCCGCCAGCCCGCGTCGGATCAGCCGGTTCACCGCCTCGCTGATACCAATGCCCTCGTTGCGTCGGAGTCGGTCGACCTCAGCGGCGACATCATCGTCCAGTGTGAATGTCGTACGCATGCGCTGAACATAGCATCATGATGCGCAGGCGGGAGCCGGACGGTGGCATGGCCCCCGCTGGCGGGATGACCGAGCCCTCGGGAGGTCTCGATGCGGGGCCGTCGTCTCTGCTCCGGATCGCCCGCCCTGTGGCCGCCGGGTGGGACCGGCGCGGTCTAGCCGAGGAAGAGGCTGGAGACGAGCGCTCCAACCACGGCGATGAGTCCAGCGGCCAGAGTCAGGAAGAGCCGGTCGAGCCGCCCGCTCACGGCCCGGATGTCTCCTCTCACGGCTTGTGTCTCGGCCGTGAGCTCGGTCCTGACCTCGGCCTTGAATGCCTGGATCTCAGCCCTGAGCTCGTTCCTGAATGCCTGGATCTCGGCCCTCAGCTCGTTCTTGACGGCCTGGATCTCGGCCTGCACCCCACCGATGTCCTCCTTGGTGGCAAGCGCGGCTGCCTCGGTTGCGGGAAGATAGGCCATCAGCGTGTCGACTCGGTCGGTGCCGAGCACCTCCTCGAGACGATTATACAGATCGTGTCGTCGCGCCTCGGGAGCGGCCATACCCCACCTTGCCAGCTCGTGCGGCTGACTACAACAGGTTCCCCCCTGGGCAGGGACCTCACCGACAGCACAGACGGCCGCGCGCCTCTAGTTCGTCGCACCCCGGCCGTAAGATCAGAGCATGACCTTCGGGCGGACCGGTTCTTCGGCGAGCCCTAGTTCGGGGCACACAGCGCGGACCAGGACCAATCGTGGGGTGGATTGGCAAGGGCTCTCGGCTACGAGCCGGTCGGCGGGAGCAGTGGGTCGCCCGGGACTCGAACCCGGAACCTGCCGGTTAAGAGCCGGATGCTCTGCCAAATTGAGCTAGCGACCCGGCGAGGAGGGTAGCCGATGCACCGGGCCCAGATGATCAGGGAGCTCCTCGATCCAGGCCAGGGTGCGGTGCAGCGCGTCGGAGCTCCGTCGCATCGTCAGGCGACAGACGCCGTGCGGCAGCGTGTTGGTGCGATGACCGGTGCCTGCTGGCTTGAGGTAGGGCTTGGTGAAGTCCCCCAGAGACAGTCCTATGGCCGTCGCCCACCAGCCGACCGCGGCAGCGGTGTCGTTGTCCCAACCTCTGTAGCGATCGGGCGAGCTCCGCACGTTGCCGCCGGCTGAGGTCGCCCCAGTCCGACACAGTCCGCGGCCTGGCTGATGAGGTCGGTGGGTGCTTCTGGTCTCATGCCGCCAACATATCCGTAGGGTGCGACACGCTCGGGGTGCTCGCCAGTCCATCAATACCGTCCCGTCGACCCGATGCGGGCCGTGGGGCGGCGGGGGGAACACCACTAGCCCCAATCATTCACGAGATGAGGTGAGGCGGTCGAGCCGGTCTTGTCGGAGTGGTTGCAGCGGGCGCGGTTGGTGTTGTCGCTTCGGTTGGGTCGGCGGTACCGCGATTCACGGTTGCTCGGGCGGTTGGTGGTGGTGTCGGGACGCGAGTCGAGAGCGTGGTGCGGTGGTGTGTGGAGGTGTCGACGCTCAGGTCAGGTCAGGTGAGGGCGGCGATGCGTTGGTAGGCGTCGAGCAGGGCGGGGGCGGTGGGCCAGCCGTCGAGGATGCGCACGACATGTCGCCGGGCGCGGCGCACGAGCCGGGCGGGGGTGTGCC
>Ga0136619_10000025_pt1 | contig 47461 bp, 47 predicted proteins | sample AntDrymUQ3532106_2_FD_104807 | JGI IMG/M metagenome (GOLD analysis project Ga0136619, IMG submission 104807) | Polar desert sand microbial communities from Dry Valleys, Antarctica - metaG UQ353 (21.06) | ecosystem: Environmental > Terrestrial > Soil > Desert | place: Antarctica: Dry Valley...
GCGAAGCTTCAGGCTGCATTGGTCGAAATGGCGTCGAAGACGGCAGGCCGATGCACGCCGCTGTCACTACCGACGTTGGAAGGAACACTATGCGTCAGGTGACGAAGTGCGGTTGTAGAATTAAGCAGCCTCCTAAGTCGTCGCTCTGCTGCTGTCTACTTGCCAAGCTACCCACCTACGTCACACATTTACAGACCTGACAAAGTCCCCCTCCTCTTCACACATACTACATATTCTGCGTTAGACGAGGCACGAGGTGGACGATGGATGAGGACAGAAACTCCAGGCTATCCCGCGAACAGCACGTAGACCACGAACAGCCCCCCGAGGGCCAGGCTGCCGGTGACGATCACCATGTAGGTCCGGGCGGTGGGGACGAACTCTCCGCGCGAGATCTGACGCCGGTTGCGCAGGAACTGCTGGGTGCCCATGACGAGCGTGAGGCAGCCGAGCAAGGCCATCGCCACGCCCAGGAACCTGGAGATGTTACCGCCCCCGCCACCGGAGACCAAAGCCAGCGCGCCGGCCCGCTCGACGACGATGCCGAGGGAGATCAACCCGACCCCCGTCCTCACCCACGAGAGCAGCGTGCGCTCGTTCGCCAAATGCTCCCTGGTCTCCGTAGCGCGGTTTTCGTTGTGCTGCGAGTCCGTCACGCCAACCCGGCGAGAACAAGCGGGTCGCGGCATAGGCTTTTGGGTCTCTCAAACCCTATTTCGTCTGCTCTCGTCAATACATACATGCAACACCAACTATAGCTCAACGGGGATGTGAAACAACTCGAACAGAGTATGATGGAAGCGTGGAGAACGCCGGCACGAATCGGGTGGGCGAGGTAGTCGGCCTGGAGCGGTTGGCGCCCGGTTACCGCTCCGAGGAGATCGGGCGGTCTCGCATCGTACACGCGGATTGCTTCGAGTGGCTCGGGCGTCTCCCGGAGATGAGCCTGAACGGGGTCGTGACGGACCCGCCATACGGGGTCAAAGAGTTCGACCTGGACCAGATCGAGAAGCGCACCGCCGGACGAGGCGGGGTCTGGCGCATACCACCGGCGTTCGATGGGAACGTGAGATCTCCGCTGCCGCGCTTCACGGCGCTGAACCGGAAGGAGCGAGGAGCATTACGAGAGTTCTTCGTCGCGTGGTCGCGCGCCCTGGTGCCGGCATTGAAGCCCGGTGCTCACGTCTTCGTCGCCGGTAATGCTTTCCTCTCCCAGATGGTGTTCTCGGCCCTGGTCGAAGGTGGACTGGAGTTCCGCGGCGAGCTCATACGGCTTGTCCAGACCCTTCGGGGAGGTGATCGACCGAAGAACGCCGAAAGGGAATTTCCCGATGTATCTTCCATGCCCCGAGGAGGGTACGAGCCATGGGGAATCTTTCGCAGACAGATGCCACCGGGCATGAAGGTGAGCGATTGTCTGCGAGAGTACGGAACCGGAGGACTGCGGCGCAAACCGGACGGAGGGCCTTTTGGCGATGTGATCCCGAGCGAACGGACGCCGCGCCGGGAGCGCGGGATCTCCGATCACCCGAGCCTGAAACCCCAGTCCCTGCTCCGACAACTGGTGTACGCCGCGCTCCCTCTGGGGGAAGGCGTACTGGCAGATCCCTTCATGGGCTCGGGCTCCACGGTGGCCGCTGCCGAGGCTGTGGGGGTCCGTTGCATCGGGGTCGAACGCCACGCGGAGTACTACGAGTCGGCTCTCGCGGTGATCCCGAAGCTGGCCGCCCTGAAGGTACGGGCAGATAGAGAAGACCTGTCCCTTCCCTTGTGGGAGTAGACCGGACTACGAAGACGCTTCGGGTCCCTCGTAGATCCTGTTCGCCATCATCTTCTCGTAGCCGGATCGGTTGACGCTCGCGGTTATCGTGCGACGGCTGGTCGCCGAACGTCCAGAGAAAGTCCAGTCTTCCCTCGTCAAGCGAGCGCCGACGACCCGGAGAAAACGGAAAGGCCGGGGCTCTATGCCCTTCGCGGTATCCTTGGGGCGATTGGAGTCGAACACGAACACCAGGAGCCAGGTGTCCTCCGGGTTGTGTCCCTGCCAACCGCGGAGGTAGCGTGAGGCTTTGATCTCGATGCCTTCGTCGGCATGACGGACGGCGTCGTCCGGGAAACGGTCAGCGGGGATAAGGTCCGGGTGCCCGTTGTGGTAGCGGTTCTTGACCAGGCTCGGGCAGTGTTTGGGAATGCCCGCGCTCATGAACTCCCCGACGATGCTGCTGAAGTTCGCCGGCATCAGCATCGCCTCCAGACGCTCCATCCGCCGGGTATGGAGTTGCCCGTTGATAAACTCCAGAAAGTCTACGAAGTCCTGCATGGCAAGCCGCACATGCTCGATGGTGCAGCCGTGCGGAAGCTCCGCATCAACGTTGAATCCCAGCGAGCTTACCGGTTCTGGTGTAAGCGCGGGCTCCTCCGAACCTCCGCTACTCAAACTTCGTCCGTCATTCCGCTAAGAAATCTCTCGTGGGCTTCGAGGTCTCTCTCGCTGAACAAGACGAACCGGATAAGGCTAACACTCTGTAGCTTCGTGGACTCTTCGATCACGGTACGTATCGCCATCTCCGCAGCCTCTTCGACCGGATACCCGAAGACGCCGGTGGAGATGGCCGGGAAGGCGACGGAGTCCAGCCCATTCTCTTCGGCGAGTGCGAGGGAGTTACGGTAGCAGTCCGCCAGAAGCTCCGCCTCAGGGCGGTCCCTGCCGTAGACGGGGCCGAGGATGTGTATGACGTGGCGGTTCGGGAGGCCGTGGGCGCCGGTGATGACGGCTTCGCCAGGAGCTATGGGGGCGAGCGGCCTGGCTTCCTCTTCGAGGCCGGGGCCGGCGGCGCGGTGGATGGCGCCGGCAACGCCGCCTCCGGTATGCAGTTCCGCGTTGGCCGCGTTGACGATGGCGGCCACGTCGCCCTGGTTGGTTATGTCCCCCGGACGCACTCGAGTGTCACGCCGTTTACCTCGCGCTTCACGAGCGCGTTTTCGCTTTCGGGTAGGCCAAATCGCCACCCTTCCAGACGGCCTCGACGGAGAGGTCGGGGCCGAGGACGTTCACGTCGGCGTCGTGGCCTGGGGTGAGGCGGCCCTTGCGGCGGCCCTCGCCGACGAGCCGGGCGGGGGCAGCGGAAGCCATACGGACGGCCTCGGGGATGGTGCAGCCGGTGAAGGCCAGGACGTTCTGGAAAGCTTCGTTCATCGTGAGGAGGCTTCCGGCGAGGGCGCCGCTGCCGAGGCGGGCCATGTTGGCGTCGAGGTAGACCCTGCGGGTCGCAAGGTGGTACTCGCCCGGCCCCATGCCGGTGGCGGCGGTCGCATCGGTGGCGAGGTAGATGCGGTCGGGACCGAGCATGCGGAAGGCGAGGGCGACCATCTCCGGGTGGACGTGGAGTCCGTCGCAGATCAAACCGCACACCACCCTGGGATGCGCGAAGGCGGCACCCGGAATGCCGGGCTCCCTGTGGTGCAGCGGGCTCATGGCGTTGAAGAGGTGGGTGACGCCCGCGGCCCGCCGGTCGAACGTCTCGTAGGCGGTCTCGAAGGAAGCCTCGGAGTGCCCGGTGGAGACGACCACGCCCCGGGTCGCCGCCAGCGACATTAGGTCGTCCGCTCCGTCGAGCTCGGGGGCCACGGTGAGCATGCGTACAGGACCGAGCTCCAGCAGATGCGCCAGGAGGTCAGGGTCGGGCGGTACGACGTGGGCGGAGGCATGCGCGCCCCGCTTCTCCAGGCTCAGGAACGGGCCTTCGAGGTGTACGCCGAGGACCTCCGCGCCTGCGCTCGCACCTCTGGCGGCGGCGGCAAGCTCGGGTAGAGTTTCTTCGTAGAGGGACTCGGGAGAGGAGATCACGGTGGGCAGATACGAGGTGGTCCCGGTGGCGGACAGGCTCTCCGAAAGCTCCGGCAGCCGGTGCGGCTCGGAGGCGACGTCCACCCCGAAGGCGCCGTTTACCTGCAAGTCCACGAAACCAGGCACGAGCAGCGAGTCGCCGTAGTCGTGGACCTCGTCGGCTTCGTCCAGTAGCGAGCCGTCAGGGCTCACGTCCAGGATGGAGCCGCCCTCCAGAAGGAGCGACCCCTCGGACCAGACCTCGTAGTCCGTGACCACCCGGCCCGCGAGCGCCACGAGCTTCGAATCGGCGTCATCCGTCTGCAAAGATCCTCCGTTTCTTCATGGACGCATTTTCGCCCTTTGTGGCGGCGAATCAAGTATGCCGGACTATTTCGGGGGGACAGGAGTCTCCGGGGCGTACTCGTCCACGGTGGGGTCGGGTCGGGCGTCGGGGACGCGGACCAGGAAGAAGATGCCGAGAGCCATGATCCCGGCGAGCGAGCCTATGGAGATCCGGTAAGCCGTCGCCTCGAGTCCCCTGAAAGCGAGCAGCAGGAACGCGGTGAGGGCCGGACCCAGGACGGCGGAGAACCTCCCCGCGAGCGAGAAGAGCCCGAAGAACTCGCCGAGCTTATCCGGCGGCGAGAGGGCTATGAGCATCACCCGGCTGACGGTCCACGTGCCTCCGAGCGCGATCCCCACGAGCGGCCCCGCGAGGAAGAGCACCCACGCGGCAGGCGCGGCGGCGGCGAGCGTGATGGAGACGAGCCAAAGCACCAGGATAGCCAGCAGCGTCTTTTTCGGGCCGATCCTGTCGGTAGCGAACCCCGAGGCGGCCGAGCCCACGATGGCGAAGACCGTGGAGAAGAGGAGCAGGTTCCTGACGCCCGCGCTGTCCAGATCGAAGACCTCCCGGCCGTAGAGCGCCATGTTGGCGACCGCCGTGTTCGCCGCGTCCATGTAGAGAATCGTGGCGAGTATGAACGTGCCGACGCCACCGTACCCCCGGATGTTCTTCAACGTGGAGATCACATCCCGGTAAGCCGCCCCGAGGGATACGGGACGCGGCGCCCGCACCGCCGGGTCTGGGACGAAGAAAAAGGCGGGCAGGCTGAACAGCAGGAATAGCACGGCCGTCGGCAGGAAGACGTTGGAGTTCGGCTCGCCGTCCACCTCCATCCAGCCGCCCAAAGGACCGAGCCCGAGACGGATCGTCTCCGCGTCGGAGACGAAGAGCGTCAGCACAACGAGAGCGAGGATGGTGCCAACGTAGCCCACGGCGGTGCCGTAACCGCTGACCTTCCCCGCCCCGCGCCCCGCCGCGACGCCAGGCAGGAGGGCGTTGTAGAACACGAGCGCCGACTGGTAAGCGAGGTCCGCCGCGACGAACAATGCCACCCCAACCACGATCCCCCCGGCGACCTCCAGACCGGCCGTCAGGAGGACGGAGATCACAGTGAACACCACGAGGTAAGGGACCCGGCGCTGACGCAGGTCGGCTGCCGCCCCGAGCACCGGGGCCGTGAGCAAGACCAGCAGGGCCGCGACGGCCGTTGCGGAGTTGACCAGCCAGGCGCCTTCCCCGACCTGCTGATCCACCCACAGCGGGAAGAACACCGTCAGTATGCTGACGGAGAAGATCGTGTTGGCGAAGTCGTAGAGCGCCCACGACCAGACGGCGATTTTCGAGGCTTTAGGCATCAGGTTTCAGCCGTTGGCTTTCGGTCTCTGGAGCGCCTCTACCCACATCGAACGGCTCATGGCGGAATTATAGCGATAGGCTACCGTCTGGCGTTCTTCCAGACGTCAGGGATCGGAGAATCGCAACCTCTTGCTGACCGCTAACCTAGCGCCACGTCCAGCGTCATCATGACGGCGAAACCGACCATGAGGGCCATGGCGGCTATGTCAGGGGAGCCGCGCTTGGCCTCGGGGATAAGCTCCTCGGCGACCACGAAGATCATGGCCCCGGCGGCGAAGGCTAAGGCGTAGGGCAGGATGGGCTGCGCGAAGATCACCGCCGCCGCCCCGATGACGGCCGCGAACGGCTCGACCACGGCGGAGAGTTGCCCGTAGAAGAAGCTCCTGCCCCGCCCCAGCCCCTCGCGCCTCAGCGGCATGGAGACGGCGGTGCCCTCCGGGAAGTTTTGCAACCCGATGCCAACGGCCAGCGCGATGGCCGCGCCCAATGAGGCGCCTTCTATCCCGGCGGCGGCAGCCCCGAACGCCACGCCAACAGCCAGCCCCTCCGGGATGTTGTGCAGCGTTATCGCCGAGACCAGCAACACGCTGCGGCGCCAGCTCGTATGGATGCCCTCAGCCTCGGACATCTTCATTCCAGGGTGCAGGTGCGGCAACACCAGGTCCAGAAGCCTGAGGAATACTCCACCCGCCAGGAACCCGATGACCGGCGGGACCCACACCGGCAGCGACCCGCCTTCCGACAACTCTATGGCCGGCGCCAGAAGCGACCAGAAGCTCGCCGCGATCATGACCCCCGCCGCAAACCCGAGCATGGAATCCAACAACTTGCGCGGCACGTTCTTGGTCCCGAACACCAGCGCCGCCCCCGCAGCCGTCATCCCCCACGTAAACATCGTCGCCAGAAACGCCTGCACCACCGGCGAGAGTCCCGCTAAAGCTCCAACCATCGGATACCTCTTTCTCTTGTCATATTTTTAGTCTTGGCTAACTTTACGATATGCTAATCCTTCAAGTCAAGCGATATAGCTCTTGATCTGAAGTTTGTTCTGTCTAATAATTCTCGCCGGGATGAAGGATGTTCTGACAGAAGGCTCGCCGTCTGCGTCGGTGGGCGATTACTTGAAGGCGGTTTGGGAGGTTGGGGGCGCTTCTTCGGAGGCGGCTTCGACCAAGGACGTGGCTGGGCGGCTGTCTGTCTCGGCGGCTTCGGTGTCCAACATGTTCGGGCGGTTGCGGGAGATGGGCCTCGTGGAGTACGAGCGGTACCGGGGGGTTTCGCTGACGGCTCGGGGGCGGGTGGAGGCGCTCAGGCTGGTGCGGCGGCACCGTTTGATCGAGACGTTTCTACTGGAGCATCTCGGGTACTCGTGGCGGGACGTACACGCCGAGGCTGAGAGGCTGGAGCACACCGTCTCAGACGAGTTCACCGAGCGCCTGGCGGAGTTCCTGGGGCACCCGGGCCACGATCCGCACGGGGACCCCATTCCCGCCGCCGACGGCACCCTGGAGCCTGATCCTTCGATCCCGTTGAGTGAAGCGGGAGCCGGAAGGCGCGTCCGCATCCACAAGGTGGGCGACGAAGACGACTCGGTGCTGGAATACCTCGGCGAGCGAGGTCTGATCCCCGGCCGCACCCTGACCGTGAACGAAGCCCGCGACCTGGACGGTTTGGTCACCGTCGAGGACGAAGACGGAGAGACCCATTCCTTCGGTTCCGCCGTGGCGCGTCAGGTCTACGTGCGCCCCGCCAGATGAACCCGGCATTCTGGGAGTAGGACTGGCCGGGCCAACACTATAGTCTTTCCCGCGCTCGTGCCGATAGAGCCTCGTGGGTTCTGATTCAATTGCGAACGCGAGGTGCGTATGAGACGGACGGCTCTGGGTGTGGCGGCGGTCGCCGAGAGGGTGGCCAGGCGCCAGACGGTCGGGGAGACCATCGGGGTCCTTCTGACCCTCGCGGTGTTTACCCTGTTTCTTCTGCTCGGGGTGTCGGGGGCTGAAGCCCAGCCGGGCTGGTAAAGCAGCGAGATCAACAGCCTCCCGAACGCCGGCGACTCCTGCCATGCCGCCGATAACCGGGGCGCCAGCGGAGATCCCACATCCTCTTATCGCCCCTGCTTGCGGCGCCTTACGCTCTCCCAGCTTCCATCGGCGAACCAGCCGCCGTCAACCGAGAGCGTGTGCCCGTTGACGAAGCCGCTCCACTCCGGGTCAGCCAGAAAAGCGACTGCGCGGGCGATGTCCTCCGGGGTGGCGAATCGGCCCATCGGTACGCGGCCCTCGATGTCCCTGTCGGTGTAACCGCCACCCTCCTGGTCCTCCTCGTCCATCTCCGTCTTGACCCAGCCGGGGCAGACGGCGTTGACCCGGACGCCGCGTCCGCCCCACTCGGCGGCGAGGGTGCGGGTCAGCCCGACGAGGCCGTGCTTGCTCGCGTTGTACGCAGCCCGATCCGAGACGCCGAGCAGCCCCGCCACCGAAGCGACGTTCACGATGCTCCCCGAGCCCCGCTCCAGCATCACCCCGCCGAACTCGCGGCACGCGAGGAACGGGCCTGTCAGGTTCACGGCGAGGGTCCGCTGCCAGTCGTCGAGGGTGATCTCCTCCGCCGGCGAGATGCCGCTGATGCCGGCGTTGTTCACCAGCACGTCCACCCGCCCGAGCCCGTCCATCACCTTCTCGACCATGCCGCGTACCGACGCCTCGTCCGAGACGTCGCCGGGGATGGAGAGAACCCTGGCGCCGGCGGTTCGCAGTTCTTCCAGAGCCTCCTCCGGTGCGGCGAGGTCGTTGGCGGCTATCCGGTACCCTTCCTCGGCCAGCACGAGGGCCACGCGGCGTCCGATGCCGCGGCCAGCACCCGTGACGATCGCGACCTCTTCCCTCTCTTTCAAACTTCCCTCCTCTACTTGACGGCCCGGAGATAGGTGACGGCTGACGTCCCGCGCCTCCGGGCGTTCTCAACCAGCGGGCGAAGGTGGGCGGTGAAGCGTTCAGTTTCCTCCTGCGTCAGCGTCTCGCTCATTGCCTCCTCCAGCGTGGGTATCCTGGGGTTTCCGGCTGATCGCAGTAAGACGTGCCAGTCCGTGACCTCGAAGTAGGCGTCACCGGAGACGAGTCTGGCTTCGTAGTTCAGGTGGACCTCCACGAATCCGGCGTCTTCGGCTAGGTCGAAGAGGTCCCGCTCGTCGAAGTCCAGCATCGGGTCCGTGTCCATCGGCTGGATGCGGTCGAAGACGGCCTTGATTTTCTGGGCGGGCTCCTGGACCGGCGTCGCGTCGTAGCCCAGGAAGAGATGCGGCGGTTCGGGCTTCCCGAAACGGTTGATCGGCTCGAAGATCGAGAGGCGTCCCCCCGGTTTTAGGACGCGGTGGAACTCTTCGAAGGCGCGGCGCTTATCTTCCACGTAGATCAGGACCGAGCGCGTCGTCACCGCGTCCGCGGACGAGCCGCCGAGCGCGGAGAGGTCGTCCGCCGGAGCGAGCAGGAACTCGCAGCGGTCCATCACCCCCATCTCCCCGGCGAGCTTCCTGCCGTGGTCCAGCAAATCCCGCGAGATGTCCGAGAATAAGATCCGGCCGGTCTCCCCAACGAGGTCGAGGGCCCCGAAGGCGATGAGCCCATCCCCCGACCCCACGTCGAGCAGGGTCTCGCCTTTCCTCAACCTGGCGTTCTCCAGCACCCGGTCGCGCCAGGGCAGGAGGCCCTCCAGAAAAGCCTTCCGACGGTCGGCGTCACCGCCGAAGCGCCGCTCCAGCAGCCACTCCGCCCACCGGTCGCGCACCGGCTCCGTCATGGCCTGGAGCGCTTAAACATCCACCGGCGTTTTCGGATCTTCGCCGGAGAGGACCGCGACGATGTTCTCAGCCGCCAGCGCTGCCATCCTGTCGCGGGTCTCGACGGAGGCGCTGCCGATGTGCGGGGCGAGGACGACGTTTTCGAGTTCGAGGAGCTTCGGATGCACTTCCGGCTCGTCCTCGTATACGTCGAGGCCTGCGGCGAAGATACGGCGCTCCGCGAGCGCATCGACGAGCGCCGCTTCGTCCACGACCGGGCCACGCGAGGTATTCACGAGGACAGTTTCAGGCTTCATTTTCTCCAGCTCCGGGGCGCCGATGAGGTGCCGAGTCTCGTCTGTGAGCGGCGTGTGTATGGAGATGAAATCCGCCGTGCGGAGCAGATCTTCGAGTTCCAGGTAGCGGGCGTCCAGTTCCTTTTCGGCCGCTTCTTTTCGGGAGCGGTTGTGGTACAAGATCTCCATGCCGAAGCCCCTCGCGCGGCGGGCGACGGACTGCCCGATCCTGCCGAACCCGACCACGCCGAGCCGTTTGCCCCACACGTCCTGGCCGCGTAGCTGCTTCGGTCCCCACCACTCCCACTGCCCGGCGCGCAGCAGACGCTCGCCTTCGCCGAGCCGCCGAGCGGCGGCGAGCAAGAGCATGAAAGCCACATCGGCGGTCGTCTCGTCCAGCACGCCGGGCGTATTGGTCACGACGATGCCTCGCTCCCGCGCCGCCGCCACGTCGATGTTGTCGTAACCGACGGCCATGTTGGCGACGACCTTCAGGCTCTCGCCCGCGGCGTCCATGACCTCGCCGTCAACCTTCTCCGTGGCGGTCGAGAGGATGCCCGATACGCCACGGACGGCTTCCATTAACTCGCCGCGCTCCGGGGGACGCTCGTGGAGGACGATCACATCGAAGGGTTCGAGGACGCGAAGCCCAGCTTCTGGGATCTCGCGGGTTACGAGGACCTTCTCGGGCACGAGAACCCTCTCCTACTCGTCCTCTTTCAAAAGCTGGCGCAGGACGGTCTGGAGGATGCCGCCGTTCCTCAGGTATTCGATCTCGACGGGCGAGTCCACCCGCGTCTTGACCTCGAATTCCTGTGTTTCACCGTCATCGCTCGTGGCCTTCACGATGAGTTCCTGGCCGGGCTCTAGGTCGCCGAGGCCACCGATGTCGAAGGACTCCTCTCCGGTGAGGCCCAGGGATTCGGCGCTCTCGCCTTCGGCGTACTGGAGCGGCAGGACGCCCATCCCGACCAGGTTGGAGCGATGGATGCGCTCGAAGCTCTCGGCGATCACGGCCCGCACCCCGAGCAGGAACGAGCCCTTCGCCGCCCAGTCGCGCGAGGAGCCGGAGCCGTACTCCTTACCCGCGAGCACCACGAGAGGGACGCCTTCGTCAGCGTACTGCAGGCTCGCCTCGTAGATGGTGGTCTCTTCGCCGTCAGGGAAGTGGACGGTGTAGCCGCCCTCCTTATCCACGAGCTGGTTACGCAGCCGGATGTTGCCGAACGTGCCGCGCACCATCACCTCGTGGTTGCCGCGCCGGGAGCCGAAGGAGTTGAAGTTGCGCGGGTCCACGCCCTTCTCGATCAGGTACTTCCCTGCCGGCATCTTGGACGGGATGGCCCCAGCCGGCGAGATGTGGTCCGTCGTCACCGAGTCCCCCACCTGCACCAGGACGCGCGCGCCCTCGATGTCGTTCAGGTCCGAGGCGTCGGGATCCAGGTTCTGGAAGAACGAGGGCTCCTGGATGTAGGTGGAGTCCGGGTCCCACTCGTAGAGGTCGCCACTAGGCACCTCCACGTCGTTCCACTGCTCGTTGCCGGTGTAGACGTTGGCGTACTGCTCCTTGTAGATGGAGGGGTCGAGGGCGTTCTCGATCTCCCGCGCTACCTCCTCCTGCGAAGGCCACACGTCCTTGAGGTACACGGGGTTGCCGTCCTGATCCTCCCCGAGAGGGTCCCTGGAGAGATCAATGTCCACCGTCCCGGCCAGAGCATAGGCGACGACGAGCGGCGGGGAGGCCAGGTAGTTGGCCCGCACGTCGGGGTTGATGCGCCCCTCGAAGTTGCGGTTGCCCGAGAGCACGGCGGCGACCACAAGGTCGTTCTCCTCGACGGCCTCGGAGATGGCCTCGTCCAGCGGCCCCGAGTTACCGATGCACGTCGTGCAGCCGTAGCCGACCACGTCGAAGTGGAGCTTCTCCAGGGGGTCGAGGAGCCCCGAGGTCTGGAGGTACTCGGTGACGACCTTCGAGCCCGGCGCCAGGCTCGTCTTGACGTGCGGCTGGACCATGAGGCCCTTCTCGACAGCCTTCTTCGCCAGCAGCCCGGCCCCCATCATCACGGAAGGGTTCGACGTATTCGTGCAGCTCGTTATCGCGGCGATCACGGCGGAGCCGTGCCTGATATACACCTCTTCGCCGTCCAGGGTGACGGTGACGCTCCCGTAAGGCTCGGCCTCGGGCTCGTCGCCCTCCGGCTCGCCGCCGGAGGTGGGGTCCCCGTCTCCCTCGTTGGTCACGTCGGCGGACCCGGCCGGGGTGTCGCTCGTCGGGAAGGACTCGGTGTCGTCGGCTTCGTGGCTCTCGCCAGTGGACACCGCGCCGCCCTCCTTGCCTTCGGCCTCGTTGGCCGCGCCGGTAGCCGCGGGGCTGCCAGGGCTCGGGGTATCGCTGGCCGGAAAGGACTCTTCGTCGGCGTGATTGTAGGCGTCGTCGTGCCCGTTCTTCGAGCCGTTGCCCACGAGCGCGTTCTCCGTGCCGACCATCTCCGCCAGCGCCTGCCGGAAGGAGGGCTGCATGTCCTGGAGGGCGACCCGGTCCTGCGGGCGGCGCGGCCCGGCAAGGCTCGACTCGACCGTGTCCATGTCCAGCTCCAGCATCTCCGTGAAGCGCGGCTCAGGTGCATCGTCGGTGCGGAAGAGACCCTGCTCCTTGTAGTAAGCCTCGACCAGCTCGACGAGCTTCTCGTCGCGGCCCGTCCCCCGCAGGTACTTTAGCGTCTCATCATCCACCGGGAAGAACGTCGTGGTCGCCCCGAACTCGGGGGACATGTTGGCGATGGTCGCCCGGTCCGGCAGCGAGAGCTTGCTCAATCCATCGCCGTGGAACTCCACGAACTTGCCGACGACGCCGTGCTTGCGGAGCATCTGGGTGACGGTCAAAACCAGGTCAGTCGCCGTGACGCCCTCGTTCAGAGCCCCCGTCAACTTGAAGCCGATGACCTTGGGGACGAGCATATAGTAAGGCTGGCCGAGCATCACGGCTTCGGCCTCGATGCCGCCGACGCCCCATCCGAGGACGCCGAGGCCGTTGATCATGGTGGTGTGGCTGTCCGTCCCGACGAGCGTGTCAGGCATCGCCACGCCGTCCTTGACCATGACGCCCTTCGCCAGGTACTCCAGGTTCACCTGATGGACAATGCCGGTCGCCGGCGGCACAACGGTGAAGTCGTCGAAAGCCTGCTGGCCCCACTTCAGGAACTCGTAGCGCTCGCGGTTGCGCTCGAACTCGCGCTCCGCGTTGAACTGCAGCGCCGCCGGGGATCCAAAAGCGTCCACCTGCACGGAATGGTCGATCACGAGGTCGGTGGGCACCAGGGGGTTGATCTTCTTCGGGTCTCCCCCGACTTCCTGCATCGCGCTTCGCATCGCCGCCAGATCCACGATGGCCGGAACGCCCGTGAAATCCTGCATGACTACGCGGGCCGGCAGATAGGCCAGTTCCCCGCCGACGGACTCGGGCCACGAGGCAAGCGCCTCGACATCTTCTTCACCGACGAACCTGCCGCCAGCGTTGCGTAGCAGCGCCTCCAGCAGCACCCGGATGGAGAAAGGAAGCGCGGACACGTCGCCCTCTACCTTTTCGTCCAGCTTCTTCAGGCTGAAATACGTAAGCTCCTCGGAGCCAGCATTCAGTTCCTGCCTGGCATCGAAAGCATTGTTCTTCGGCATGTGTTCGCAACCTCTTTCTTCTGCTGTATGTGCCTCGATTATAGATGATAGCGTCGCGTTTACCGGTCGCGGCGGGACCGCGACCGGCTCAGGCCAGATCGAGGTCAGGGACCACCCCGGCCATCTTCTCGAAATCCCGGTCGTCATGCAATAAGAGCAGGCCGTTTTCGATGGCGATACGGGCGATGAGGCAGTTCATGGCCGAACGGATGGTGACACCCGCGCGACGACAATCGAAGTACATGCGTGCGGCTTCCGTGTAGCTTTCGACGGGGTCTTGCGGATGGTAGAAGCGCAGAGAACCCAAGTATTCCGACGTACGGTCGAACTCCTCCCGCGAAGAAACACCCTGGACGACCTCCTGGTAGACGACACTCGTGAGTCCCACCTCGTGGCCCAGGTTCAATATCTCCGCGAAACGACCTGTGATCTCGGTCTCCCTGCCTCCCAGGTAGTCGATCAAGACCGAGGTGTCTACCAGGTACAGGATTACTTCCCTTCGCGTAGCTTCTTGTAATCGTAGCCCGGGTGGAACGTGATCTTCCCCCGCAAATCGCGTATGTCCCTCCGCTTGCGTTTCTCCACGAACTCCCGCAAGGCTAGATCCACAAGCTCCCGCTTGGTCTTCGCATCAGAGTGCCGGAACGCCTCCTCGACCAACTCGTCATCGAGCACGATGTTCGTGCGCATACTTATACACCTCCTGATGTGTATTGTATGGAGAGTCCGGGCCTGGCTCAAGGCAATCGTCCCGCTCCGTTCCCAAATCTCGGGACCCGTTCCCGCCGAAAACGGGACTTCTGCCTCTGCCGGTGGGACGCCGCACCCCGTAGGGTGTTTGTGGTCGTGCGGGTCTGTGGGAAAGGAGATCGCTTATGTATTCGTTCGTCGAAGCCGGGGAAGCCCAGCGTTGGTTCGGGTTCCTGTCGCGCTGGTCGCTGCTCGCGGGGGTTGTGATCATCGGTCTGATGGTCGCCTTCGTCGCGGGGGTCCTGCCCGCGGGACAGAGCGGCGAACTGCCGCCGAAGTACTTCGAGCTCGCGGCGGCCATGAAGAGCCCGGCCATCTACCGCCTGACCATCGCGCTGGACATAGCTACCTGGGTGGCGCTTGCGGGCTTCTTCGTCGCGCTCGGCGCCGTCCTGTTCCGCCACGCGCCGGTTCGTGGAGTTCTCGTCGCGGCGTGCGGGGTCGGGCAGGTGTCGGGCCTGATCGGGGCCTTCATGCGCCTCAACGGGACGAGCGGGACCGCCGAACTGTACGAGGGCGCTTCCCCGAGCCGGCAAGAGGCTCTTCTCCAATCGTACTCCTACGTGCAGTCCGCCTTCTTCTCGCACTTCAACGCCGGATCTCTGCTGTGGGGCGTGGCGTTGTTGCTCGCGGCTTCCGTGGTCCTATCGCTCGAAGGGTTCCCGCGCTGGCTGGCCGTGGTGATCGCCGTGCCGGGCGTGGTGAAGCTTTCCGAGAGCATCCTGGGGATCGCCACCGGCGCGGACCTCGGGTTCCTGATCCTCCTGGAACTCCTTATGCTGGTCGTCGTCTTTTTCTCCACATCCTGGACGTTCCGGGGCCGTGCGTCCGCCGCGATCCCCGAAGGCAGCAGCGCCACCGGATAGAAGGACGATCTCCGACCTTACAGCCATTCCGACGCCCGTCATGGGCCGAAAGGAGAACGCTATGTCTTCCGCGACGCTCTTCCGCTTGAGCGGGCTGGCCCTGCTCGTCGCCCTGCCCCTCCAGGTTCTGGGGTTCGTCCTCCATCCTCCGGGCGAAAGGGTGGCGGACGTGCTGCAGCCCGCGTACGGCCCCGCGCACTTGATCTTGTTCGCTTCGTGGATGTTCGCGCTGCTCGGCCTGACCGGGTTCTACGCACGCCAGGCGCACCGGGCCGGCGTGTTGGGTTTAATAGGCTTCTCCGCTACCGTGTTCGCCGCCGCGTACCACTTCTACCTCCTGCTGTACGAGGCGTACGCGACGGTGGCGCTCGCCCGAGACCCCGCCACGCGAGCCCTGATCTCCGACGGACCGCTGGCCCACGGGGCCGGGGCGCTCGGTCCGCTCGGCTTCGCCTCCATCCTGGCCTTCCCGCTGCTCGGCATTGCGACGGTGCGCGCCGGCGTCCTGCCGAGCCCGTCAGGATGGCTGCAAATAGCCAGCGTCCCCGTGTTCTTGCTCGGCGCGATCTTCATTTCGCCCGAGGCGCCCAACGCCCTACCTGGCGTATCCGCCATCGCCTTCCTCTACTACGCGGCTTTCCTCGGGTACGCGTGGGGCGGATACGCGCTCTGGACTGGCAAAGAGCGGGCGCGGGGCCCGGCAGAAGACACCGCAGCCCGTCGCGTAGAGCATCTATCGGGGAGTAAAATGACCTGATGCGCTCGACACACGCAACAGCGGAGACGGCAGCGCGCCCGGAGGACGGCGCGCCGGTCCTGCGTGGGCGCCTGCTGGTTATGGGCCGGGTGGGGTGGGGCGCGCTCGTCCTGCTCAACCTGGGTCTCTTTGCTGTCGCCGTGCCCGCGCTCTACGCGCAACGCGCCGCGCCTCCCAGGGACGTGCTGGCGGGGCTGGCGCGTCTCGAGATACCGGCGGATCTCTACGCCATGTACGTGACCACCCTGCTCGCCGCCTTCGGGCTGGGATGCTTCGTCGTGGCGGGCGTGCTCGCATGGCACCGTTCCAACGACCCCGTGGCCATGTTCGTCTCGCTCTTCCTCGTGCTGCTGGGTGGCCCCAACCACCCCAACGTCAAGGCGCTGGCCGCCGCGTATCCTGCGTTCGATCCCGTGCTCAGGTTCTCGTGGGGACTTCTCCTGGTCTCCCTGATCCTCTTCGTCTTCCTCTTCCCCGACGGGAGGTTCGTGCCGCGCTGGATGCGGCTCCCGATCGGTCTCTCGATAGTGGGGATCTTCGTCGCGCTGTTCTCCGGCGGAGGCTCGCTCGCCGAGCCTCCGGCGGTTCTCGTCCCGATCCTCGCCGCCACCCTTCTCGCCGGGACGGCCGCCCAGATCCACCGTTACCGGCGGGTGTCGAGCCCGGAGGGACGCCAGCAGACCAAGTGGGTAGTCTTCGGCATTACCGCGGCGATCTCGGTTCAGGTCGGCAGCATCCTACTGACATCGCCGTTTACGGGGGCCGGCCTCCCGGCGCTGCTCTACAGCGTGGCCAACTTGACCGTCGTGAACTTCGCTTACCTCCTCATCCCGCTGGCCATCGGCGTCGCCATCCTGCGCTACCGCCTGTGGGACATAGACCTCGTCATAAACCGCACCCTCGTCTACGGCGCCCTGACCGCCAGCATCATCGGGCTCTACGTGCTGGTGGTCGGAGGACTGGGAGCGTTGCTGCAGGCGCGCGGCAACCTGCTCGTCTCGTTGCTCGCCACGGGCCTCGTCGCGGTCCTGTTCGCGCCGCTCCGCGACCGTCTTCAGCGCAGCGTAAACCGCCTGATGTACGGCGAGCGCGACGATCCCTACGCCGTCATATCGCGTCTCGGAGAACGTCTCGAAGCAACGCTGGCGCCCGAATCCGTCCTGCCGGTCGTGGCGCGGACGGTGCGCGAAGCTCTCAAACTGCCGTACGCCGCCATCGCGCTCGGAGCAGGGAAGGAGGCCACCGTCGCCGCCGAGTCCGGGTCTCCGGTGGACGCCCCGTTGCGCCTGCCGCTGGTCTACAGGGGCGTGACGGACGGAGAGTTGCTACTAGGATCACGCGCCGGCGAAGAAGGTTTCTCGCCAGCGGATCGCCGCCTGCTCGACGACCTCGCCCGTCAGGCGGGCGTCGCCGTCCACGCCGTGCGCCTCACCTCCGACCTCCAGCGTTCGCGCGAACGGCTCGTGGCGGCCAGGGAGGAGGAGCGCCGACGCCTCCGTCGTGACCTGCACGACGGGCTCGGCCCCACCCTGGGCAGCCTGCCGCTCAGGCTGGACGTGGCCGGCGACCTCATGGAGAGCGACCCTGACGCCGCCCGCGAGCTGCTGCGCGGTCTGAAGTCCCAGGCCAGGGACGCCGTCGCGGACATCCGGCGCCTGGTCTACGCCCTGCGCCCGCCCGCGCTGGACGACCTCGGTCTCTCCGGCGCCCTCAGGGAAGCGGCGGCGCGGCACGGTGCGAACGGGTTGCGCGTCTCCGCTCGGGTGCCGGAGGATCTGCCACCTTTGCCCGCCGCTGTCGAGGTCGCGGCCTACCGCATCGCGCAAGAGGCGCTCAACAACGTCGCCCGACACGCCGCGGCGAGCGAATGCGTCGTGCGCCTCTTCCTCGACGGGAAGACGCTGCGGCTGGAGATAGAAGACGATGGGCGTGGAATAGGAGCGGAGCGCGGCCACGGGGTGGGCCTCCACTCGATGCGCGAACGGGCCGCGGAGTTGGGCGGGGAGTGCGTGGTGGAGCCGGTTCCGGAGGGCGGCGCGCGCGTGCGCGCCTCTCTGCCTCTCACGGAAGCGTCAGGCAGGAGCAAACCCTGATGCCTGAAACCTCGAAAACCCGGGTCCTCATCGCCGACGATCATCCCTTCTTCCGGGACGGGCTGCGCGTGCTCCTGGAGGCGACGCCCGACACGGAGCTGGCCGGCGAGGCGAAGGACAGCGACGAGGTGATGACGCTGGCGGAGAAGCTCTCGCCGGATGTGATCCTGATGGACCTGCGCATGCCGGGGACGGGAGGCGTTGAGGCGACCCGCGAGATCCTGCGCACCAACCCAGATACCGCCGTGCTCGTCGTCACGATGGTGGAGGAGGACGCCTCGGTCTTCGCGGCCATACGCGCCGGGGCGCGTGGCTACCTGCTCAAAGGCGCGGACAAGAGCGAGACACTCGCCGCGATCCGGGCGGTCGCCAGAGGCGAGGCCGTCTTCGGCCCCGGCATCGCGCAGCGTCTGACCCGCTACTTCTCTGAAAGCTGGGGGCTCCGGTCCAGGACTCGTGACGCCTTCCCGGAACTGACGGATCGAGAGCATGAGATCCTGGCTCTCATCGCCGCCGGCAAGAACAACGCGGAGGTCTCACAGGCGCTTTTCCTCAGCCTGAAAACCGTACGCAACTACGTCTCCAGTATCTTCGCCAAACTCGGGGTTAAAGATCGCTCCGGCGCCATCATCCGCGCCCGCGAAGCGGGGTTGGGCACAAACGTCGAGGAGTAATAAGGAAACCTTTTCGACGCTTTCCACTCAACGAAAGGCTTCAGCCGACCTCGCATACTCGTCAAGGTCCCTGATGGTCTCGGCCTCTGGGGCAGCCTCCAGGCCGATGAGGGCCCGTTCTATTCCGAGCTCCGCATATGCGTCGAGGTTTTCGGCCTTGCCACCGAAGACGGTTACGGGGACTTCGCGGCCGGCCTTGTCGTTCAGCTTCTGCATGAGCGGAGCGAGCTTGTCCGGTAGCAGCCCGTTCGCGAGCCAGGCGTCGCCGTGCTGGACGATGCGGCCGAAGGCTGGTTCACCGCCGCCGACGAAGATCGGGGCGTGCGGCTTCTGGACGCATTTGGGGCGCTGGTATATGGGGTCGAACGAGACGAACTCCCCATGATACTCCGCAGGATCGTCCGTCCAGATCTCCCGCATCGCGGCCAACTGCTCGTCTACGAGCCTACCCCGCGTCTTCGGGTCCGTGCCGTGGTTCGCCATCTCCTCCCGGTTCCATCCGACCCCGACGCCGAAGAGAAACCGTCCGCCGGAGACGAAATCGACGCTCGCGACCTCCTTGGCGGTCGTGATGGTGTCGCGCTCCATGAGCAGCGTCACGCCCGTCCCCAGGAGCAGCCTCTCCGTGACCGCCGCCATCGCCGTGAGGGTGACGAACGGGTCGAGGGTCCTGTAGTACTTGTCCGGCAGGTCCCCGCCTCTCGGATACGGAGATTCGCGGCTCGCGGGGATGTGGGTGTGCTCGGCTATGAAGACCGAGTCGAAGCCGCGCTCCTCGATGGCTCTCGCCAGTGGGATCGCGCCTATGCCGTCGTCCGTCACGAACGTCGAGATGCCTACCTTCATCTAATTCTCCTGCTCTGTGGGGCGGATCAGGATCTCGTTCACGGCCACGTGCCTCGGCCGGGTGACGATGTACGTCACGGCGTCGGCGATGTCCTCGGCCTGGAGCACCTCCATGCTCGCGAGCCGCTTCTCTGAACGGGCGCGGATCTCATCTCGCAGATGGCTCTGCAACTCGGTCGCCACGGCCCCCGGCTCGACGAGCGACACGCGGACGTGCCTCCCCGTAACCTCCTGCCGCAATCCCTCGCTGAACGCGCCAACCCCGAACTTGGTCATGTTGTAGACGGCGGTGCCGCTCGACGCCCGGCGCCCCGCTACCGAGGAAGTATTTACGAGGTCCGCAACCTGTCGCGGTTCGTCTTCGGCAGCTTTGAGCAGGTGCGGCAGGGCCGCGTGGGCGACGTAGAGAAGACCCTTCACGTTCAGGTCAACCATCCGGTCCCACTCCTCCGTCGGCGCGTCCTCGAAGGGACCGTTGAGCATGAGGCCCGCGTTGTTGAAGACCGTATCGAGGCGTCCGAGCTCGGAGACCGTCCGCTCGACGGCGTCTATCGCCTGCTGTTGTTCTGTCACGTCGGCCTCGATGGCGAGCGCCTTCCCGCCTGCGCCTTCTATATCCGAGACCAGCGCGTCGAGCCTGTCCCCGCGACGCGCCAGCACGGCGACCGCCGCGCCCTCTCCGGCGAGCGACTTCGCCGCTGCTTCGCCTATTCCGCTGCTTGCCCCGGTTACGAGCGCAACCGTTCCATCCAGCCTGTCCGCCATTGCTTCCTCTCGCTTCTCAGGTTAGTCGACGGGGGATTGTTTCCCGATATCGGGAAGGGTTAACCGAGCCGAAAACGTGTCGAGTACGTGGAACCGTCCCCGCAAGACACCTGCGGGTTGTTCTTGCAAAGGCTCCTGGCCGTTCTCTACCTCAAGCCCGGAGGAACCGAAACCGAGCCTCGAACTTATTCAGAAGATCCCGACCCTTTCTTACGGGGCACAAGCTCGTAGAGCAGACGTCCCTCACCCACGGGCGTCACCCGAAAGCCCGCTTCACGAAAGCTGTCGAAGCTGACCTTCTGCTGCTCGAACTCCCGGGCCAGGATGTAGACGGGCCCGCTCTCGGCGGCCTCGCGGGCTGTCTCGACGCCCGTGGGATCGGGGGTCCCGTAGCGGGACGCGCCCGGTGGATCCGGCCACGTTATGTCATCGAAGCGGGTCCACGAGGTGCAGAACGGGTCGGCGAGCTTCAGGTCCCGCCGCCGGTTCTCCACGACGGCCATGTACCAGAGCGGACTCCGATGATGCAACACGGTCGCGTTCGGCCCTGTGTTCTCGACCACGGACTCTATGGTGCGGCTGCCTTCCGTGTCGTGGCTGCGATCCCGCTGCGCGTACTCGCCCGGCACACCCACCAGGACAGCAGCGAGCGCCGCCCCCGAGAGCGCAACCACCGCGAGCCGTCCGGGCGTGGTTGAATCCGTAAACACCCCTTCCACCCGGCGCAGCAGGAAACCCAAGCCTACGGAGATGCAGACGCCGAAGACCGCGTAGGCGGGGATGAGGAACACCGCGAAGTCCTCGATGCCGCGTTCGAGGTAGAAGAGAACGTGGATCAGGCATCCGGTGAAGAGCGTCCCGAGGAGGATGGCCGCCGGCCTGCAGGCCAGGATCAGGGCCACGATCCCGACCACCCCCACCAGCACCAGGATGACCGGAAACTCCCCGAAAAGATGCCCGGCGAAGAGCTGCACCCGCGCCCAGGATCCCTCGGACACGAGCGGGGACACGGCACACCGTGCTTTCTCCTCGGGGGTCGCTATGGCGTAGCTCCAGCCCGTCACGAGGAGCAGGAACCGTCCAACGGTCGTTGGGTGCGTCTCGTCCAGGGGCGCGTTCATGTAGGCCCGGATCGGGAGGTAAAGCAAAGGTAGCATTCCAACCAGGAACAGCCCGATCCCCCGCAGCAATAGCCTCCCTTCCAGCAGTTTCCGGCGCTGGACGGCGAGGACGAAGAGGAGGCCGGCGGGGATGAGCAGTCCGCTCGTCAGATGATGTGTAAGGGAGAGGCCGGCGAGGAACGCTGCCAGGAGGAGGTAGCGGTCCCTGCCTGTATCCCTCCAGACGAGCAAGACGAGGATGGTGAGCGCCACGAACAGGACGTTCAGGGTATAAACCTCGGAGATCACGGCCTGGCTCCAGAACGCCCCCGAGCCCGCAAACGCCAGTGAGCCCGCCGCCGCTGCCACGATCCGCCCGCTCAACCGCAACGCGACGGCGAAGAGCGCGGCGACGGCCAGCGCCGCGTACATGGCGGAGGCCAGGTTGGCCCCGTAGGCTGGCTCCACGCCCGGCAGGCGGGTGAAGAGGTGCGTCAGCATCATGTACGTGGGGTAACCGGTGGGGTGACCGATCCCGAGTGATGCCGCCTCGGCCTGCAACATCGCGGAGTCGAACGCGATGGGCCGGTCGTAGTACAACACCGACGGCGCCAGGGTGCGCAGGTAGAGGAGAAACGAGAAAAGGGAGATCCCGGCCCCTGCCATCCAGGCGGGCCATCGCCGGGGACGCCGGGCTCTACGTCGCGGGGCACGCTCCTCTACCATAGCGGAGGAGGATACTACTTCCCGCCGGTCGCCCTGACGGTCGTCCCGGCGGGCGTCCCGGTATACTCAGGCCGTGGCGAAGCGTGGCTACAACAGGGATACCATCCGTGGCAGCGCCAGCGACTGGGACGTCTCCAGGCCCTTCTCCAGCTACCTCAGACTGCTGGCGCAACTCCTGGTCCACCCGATCCGCTTCTTCGAGCTTCTGCCGAGGGTGCCTGACCTCAGGGCGCCTGGCCTGTTCCTCGCCTTCTCCGGTCTAGTTTCGGCCCCCGTCTGGTTCGTCTTCGAGGGAATCGGGCCGGCGCTCGCCGCCCTCGCGCTTCCGCTGCCACTCTCTTTCGCGGTCGCCGGGCTCTGTCACGCGGGCGCCGTCGGCGGGCGATACGGTTACCGGGTCACCTGGCGAACCGTCGCTTATCCACTGGGATTTTTCCTGCCGCTCGCTGGGGTGCCGGGGCTGCGGTGGGTTGCGGTGGTTTATGCGGGGCTGGCGCTTCTCACCATCGGGCTGGCGACGGTGCGGGAGATAGGCCCGGTGCGGGTCGCGGCGGGCCCGGTCGTAGTGACGGTCCTACTGCTCTTCGTTCTCTGGCGGCTTCTGTAGGTCGCCCACGAACTCCAGGGCGACGAGGTCGGTCTCCACGAAGCCCAGGGATCGGTAGAACTCGCGGGCGGCCTCGTTCTGGCGCGTTGCGACCAGCTCCACTAGGGTCACGCCTTCTCCCGCGGCTCGCTCCCTTACCTCATCCATCAGCATCCTCCCGATGCCGTTGCGGCGGGCCTTCTCCGCCACGACGAGCGTCGGGACCTCGACCACGATATCGCCGTGCGCGAGGTCGGGTTTGATCCAGAAGCTCACCGCGCCCGAGATCCCGCCTTCGCCATCCTCCGCCACGAGCACCCCGGCGCGCGGCTCCTTCAGCAACTCGGACAGGCGATCCCTCACAACACCGGGCTCCGGGTGCCGGTCACCCACGGCGTCGGCCAGCTCGCGGACGAGAGCGTGGATGTGCTCCGCGTCTCCGACGGTCGCCTCCCGGACCTTCGCCCCGGAAAGCTCGTCTGGATCGCTGGGCATACGGCTATCCTACCCGCGGGCGTGGGCATCGAACCCCGGCGGGAGCTAAGATGCGGCTGAACCCGCGAACAGGAAGGGAGACGGACATGCGCCGGGCGGTCGCCATCGTGCTGGACGGCGTCGGGGCCGGTGGCGCGCCGGACGCCGCGGCCTTCGGTGACGAAGGGGCACACACCCTGGGCAACACCGCCAGGGTCACGGGCGGCTTCCGCGCCCCGAACCTGGGCGTCCTGGGCCTCGGCAACGTCGCGGAGATAGAGGGCGTGCCGCCCGCGAGGCCGCCCCGCGCCTCGCACGGGCTCATGGTCGAGCGGTCCGCGGCCAAAGCCACGCTCGCCGGTCACTGGGAGATGATGGGTCTGATCCTGGAGGACCCGCTCCCCACCTACCCGGATGGTTTCCCGCCGGAGATCGTCTCCCGCTTCGAACGTGAAACAGGGAGAGCGGTGATCGGCAACCAACCCGCCTCCGGGACGCAGGTTATCGAGGAGCTTGGCCCGGAGCACGAGCGGACGGGGGCCTGGATCCTCTACACCTCCGCCGACTCCGTCTTCCAGGTCGCCTCCCACACCGGCGTGGTGCCGCTGGAGGAACTCTACGGAGCCTGCCAAAAGGCCCACGCCATGCTAATCGGCGGAGACCAGATCATGGTCGAGCGCGTCATCGCCCGCCCCTTCCACGGCGAGGCGGGAGCCTACGAACGCGAGAACGAGAACCGCCACGACTACGGCATAGAGCCGTTCGGCGAAACGTACATGGACCGCGTAAAAAACGCCGGACACGAAGTCGTGGCGGTCGGCAAGATCAGGGACATCTTCGACGGCCGGGGCATCACCAAACACCTTCCCGCCCCGCCGGATGATGATGCCAAGGTAGACGCGATCCTGACGTCGCTCCATACGATAGAGAGCGGCTTCATCTTCGCAAACCTGGTTGACTTCGACGCCAAATACGGCCACCGCCGCGACCCCGAGGGCATGGCGGAGAACATCTCCCGCTTCGACGGCCGCCTCCCGGAGTTGCTAGGCGCCCTCGGGGATGAGGACCTCCTCATCATCACCGCGGACCACGGCAACGATCCCACCTTCCGGGGCACCGACCACACCCGCGAGCGGGTGCCGTTGCTCGTGGTGAGCGGCGGAGAGCCCCGCGACCTCGGCGTCCGGGACGGCTTCTCGGACGTGGGGGCGACGGTCGCGGCCTGGCTCGGCGCCGGGAGCGGCGGGCTTCCGGGGGAGAGCTTCTCCAGATGAGCGCCCCGATACCGCACCCTTTGCAGAGATTCCGATTGACCCCGGCGCCGACGAGGTTAAGATTCGCCAGACGATGATGTTCGGATTCCGGGAGGTTACGGGTCGTGCTGGAAGATTTTGGCGTGGGGACTTTCTCCGGGCGCCTCGGAAGCAGTTTCCGGGTCTACCCCGACGACTCGAGCCCGCTGGAGATGGAGTTGATCTCGGCCATCGAGCTGGGCGATAGCTCAGGGCGACCTTTCTCCATCGTGTTCCGCGGTCCCCAAGACGTTCTGCTGCCCCAGCGTATCTACCGGATGGAGCATGCGGAGATCGGGAGCTTCGAACTATTCCTCGTCCACATCGGTCCGGACGAGGAAGGGCTCCGCTACGAGGCAATCTTCAACTAGCGGCGCTACTTCAAGATGCCCTCGCGTTTCTCTTCTTCGTAGACCCTATCGGCCACGAACTGTCGCAAAAGGGTCTGGTAGCCAACGCCTTTGACGGCAGCCAGGGCCTTGAGGCGGTTCACCAGGTCGTTCTCCATCCTCACGGAGACCGAACCTTTACGCGGTCTCGTTATGGTCCGCTCCCGCGGCGGCGGCAGATTGCTCCTCTCCAATCGCGGCTCGAACGTCTCCAGCAACTCCTCCGAAAGGCTGTGGGAACCCCAAAACTCGTGCTCCTCACGCTCGCTCTTGAACTCCGGTACCTCGTCCCAGCTTTTTATGGTCTTCAGCCTGTTCCCTGCCAAATCACTCACCTCCTTCCTCTACGGTATCTTCTTTTCTCTGTTCCATCGGCGGCGCGGGCTGTGATGGGCCGCACCTTCTCCCCGCGCATCGTATAGACGACGTGCAGGATACGACCGAACTCTGTCGCTCCTATCAAGGCCTCCCGTTTCTCTCCCGCAACGTTCCGAGCGTCGGCCCCAGCCCCATGTGGGTCCAGCAAAGCCTCCTCGACTTCCATCGGGTCAACGCCGTGACCCAGAACATGCCCCTCGTTGCTCTCGTCCCAATCGAACCAGCCGCTATCGCCCACATTCGAAGTCTAACAAATGCATATACAAACGTGGGATCTGAACGGACGTTGTGCGGTGCGGCAGCGAGTGGCTAAATCGTTCCGGGCGCTCGCTCCATGAGGAAATAGACGCCTTTATCCGCGACCTCCCGGAAGCCGAGCCGCTCGTAGAGGCGCAACGCCGGGTTGAAGCGTTCGACGTGGATGGAGAGGGGTTTGCCGGAGGCTTCGGACTCGGCGATGAGGTCTTCGAGGAGTTTCGTCCCTATCCCCCGGTTACGACGCTCCGGCAGGAGGGCGATGTCCACGATGCGGATCTCCCCCGGCCATCGGGCGACGTAGAGACGGCCGGCTGGTCTTCCGTCCGACAGGATCACGGAGAACTCCGCTCCAGCGTAGTGCTCGCGGTAGTAGCGACTCTGCGCCTCGAACTGCTGTCGGAGGAAGGACGCTTTTTGCTCCTCGGACCAGCCGGTCTGCGCCAACTCCTCCTGCCGGGTGCTCGCGTACACCCCGTACAAAAACTCTTCGTCGCTGGCGCGAATCGGGCGTAAGGTGATGAATCTTCCGGTACGCTCAGACAATCTTCGCGAGTAGGGTCAGGTTGTAGATCGTCATGTCACCCGAAATATCACCCTTGTTCAGAAAGACCGCGAAGTTCAGATCCTGAAAACGCTCAGCCTCGTAGAACGTCGACGTTTCGATCGCGGCCCATTGATCGCCGGTCACGAGCACACGGGTGGATGGGGTGATCTCCTTCGCGCCGCCGGTGGTCTCCACGATGGCGTAGTAGAAGCTACCCCTGGCCGAGGCACTCAACTCGACCTCGACGATCGTGCCCGTGTCAACGTTGGGCAGGCTCGCCGAGAGCACCTGCATCGTAGGGTTCAGCGGCCCCTCGATCCAGCCCGAGTTATGACTGTCGTAGGCAACGGTAGCGTTGATCGTAGCCATCCTGTATCTCCTTTCCCTGATGGTCGAGTCCTGTCCACGGCCTCACTTCCTGCGTGTGCCTCGACCGGCTCAGGACGGAGCCGATCCGGTCGCGTGCCTAGCTCCTTGGAGGGAAGACGCCCTGCAGTGCGATGCAGAAGTTGAGGGTGAGGTAGAGTTGCATGTTGTTGTGCGGCAGGCTCCCGCCGGCGGGCGCCGCGATCTGCGGGGACATCGTCACCAGGTTCTGGTTGGACGAGGTGTAGGCGTTGATCGACGCACGAGCCCAGTACAGGTTCTGCGCATCGTTCTCGTTGGCATCCCGGCCAGACACCATCAGGGAGTGATTGTGCGAAGGTATCTCGGACTCGAGTAGCGTCACGTTCGGCGTGCCGCCCACCTCCCCGAGGTAGTGGTTGCTGAGCCCGGGACCCTGGCCCGGGTGCATCGGCGCGCTACCTTGAAGGTCCGGCAGCGCGAAGGTGGTCCTGCCGTCGCCTCCGTAGGTGGTCCCGAGCAGCGAGAAAAGGGCGGTGTTCTGCGAGATCGGCATGATCTGCCCGTCGCAGAACGCCCAGCCGATGGGCGCGAAGTTGAACGGGAAGATGCGGATCTCCGCGACGAATGGATCGGCCATGGTTCCCTCCTAAGTCGGGCTCGGGAAGATCCCGAACAGCGAGATAATGAAGCTGATGCACAGGTACGGCTGGAAGTTGGTGTGGGGCTGGCTGCCGCCGACCGGGAGCACTGCGGCCGGGTTCATCGGCACGAACGGGTCCTCGTTGCCGTAGAGGGCAACCTCGGTCTGTCCCGTCACCGCCTGGTTACCCGGGCTTTCCTGGTTGGCGAGCGCGGTCGAACCCAGCAGGGGATGCGTGTGAATCGGGTTCTGCTGAACGGTCAGCGTCACCTCCTCGACACCGCCCGTCTCCGCCAAAATGAAGTCGTTGCCCTGGTGCAGCGGGAGGCGGCCGCGCAGGTCGGGTAGGGCGAAGGTGCTCTGCCCATCGCTGCCGTAGGTCGTCCCGATCAACTGGAACAGCGTCTCGTTCTCCGAGATCGGCAGCAGTTGCCCCTCACAGAACATCCAGCCGGCCGGCGCGAAGTTGCCGGCGAACATCCGAACCTCTCCCACGTATGGTTGTGCCACGAGTCAAACCTCCTTTAGTTCCTCGACGGGAAGATGCCTTGCAGGGCGATGCAGAAGCTCAGGGCCAGGTAGGGTTGCGTGTTCTCGTGCGCCTGGCTCCCGCCGACGGCGGCGACGGCGCCCGGATTCATCGTGGCGAATGGCCCGGATTGAACGTAGATGTCGCTCCCCCCGTTCGCCAGGAAGGCGCCATTTCCACCCGCCTGAGTGCCCTGCCCGGTTGACGCCTGCACCGCGTGCGTGTGCATGGGCAACTCCGACTGGGTCAGAGTATGGACCTGCTCGCCCGCCGTCTCGCCGAGGGTGAAGCCCGCGCCCTCGTGGATCGGCACCCGCCCCTGGAGGTTTGGCAGCGCAAAATTGGTCTGTCCGTTGCCGCCGTAGGTCGTGCCGAGCAGCGAGAAGAGGGCCTGGTTCTGGTTGATCGGCAGCAACTGCCCATTGCAGAACGCCCAGCCCTTGGGCGGGAAGTTGAAGCTCATGATCTGGATCTCAGCCAAGAACGATTCAGCCACGGTGCCTCCTTTATTGGGTGATCCGAGGATCGACCTGGTCACCTTTCCAACCTCGATTCGTCCACGCAACCGCGACAACGAGGCCTGACGATCGGTTGGTTAGGGGGGCTTCCGCCGGGTCGGCGTGCCGAGACTACACCGTCCGGCGTGCCGCGCGCGGTGGTGGCGACCGGTGCGGCCGCTCTCGATCGAGAGCGGCCGCACCGGCGAATCTGGTGGACATCAAATGGTCACGCAGCCCCTCCTACGGTGCCGGCGTCGTGGCCGGATCCTGGCAGGTTCCATTGTCTACCAGCGTAATGACTTCGCTGATCAAGACGCCGTTTGCACTGGGATTGTTTGCCAGGTAGACCGTTGCCGGGTCGCTCGATGTGGAAATGCCGCGCTCCAGCCTGAACGTGGTGGTGGCGTCGTCGTCCAGGAACGTTGAGGCAGCGTCGAACCCTATGCCGCCCGCGTTCGAGCCACCGCGGGCGATCGAATTCGCCCGAATGTCCGCGCAGACGTTCGAGGTCCCGTTCGTGGTGACTTGCAGGTTCTCGAATGCCGTCGCGTCGGCCGGACGAGTGTTCATCGTGTTGCTCAGGATCGTGGCATCGAGATTGGCGGCGTTGTTCGCATTGAAGAACATCGCGCTCTGCCGCTGTCCGCTCACCGCGTTGCCGCTGATCAGGAGCTTCGTGTTGGGGTTGGTTCCATCGGGGTTGCCGTCGGCGGCCAGGGTTCCATCAATGCCGTAGCCGTTCGTCGTGTTGGTAATAGTGTTGTTCGTCACACGGCCATCGTTGGCGGAGTGACCGTTAATGTTGAAGATGATCGCGCTGTTGTGCGAGTCGTTCATCGTGTTGTTGTGGAGATTGAACTTCAGGTTTGTGCGCGTTGGGTTGACCCCGGTCGAACCGACCGAGATGGCGTTGTCGCTGGGGTTGCTGAAACAGCCGACGCTGCAGCCGGTGAAGGTGTTGTTCTGAGCGGTGAAGTTCAGCGTGCCGGCGTTGGCGGCGGCCGTGATGCCGTCGCTCGCCATGGCGGAGAACCGGCTGTTCTGGACGAGCGCCGTCACCGTGGCGGTGCCGAACGTTTCGAGCAGGACCCCATCCTCTCGCTTGGCGTTGGTGAAGTCGCTATTGTTCACCGTCAGGGCCAGGCTGCCGGAATCGTTGCGGACGTGGACGCCGACTTCTTCGTAGGCGTTGAACGCGGAGTTCTCGATCAGCGCGGTCCCCACGAGATTGGCACCGCCGATGGTTCCGAAGAAGATGGCACCCTCGTTGTCGGCATCGCCTGCCTCGTCGACCACGCCGGTCGAGAAGGTGAAATTGGTCACGGACGTGCCGCCGATCCCGTGACGGCCGGTGGCCCTGATGCGCATGTTGCTCAGCGAGACGTCCCGCGTATTCGTGAGCGAGATGCCGTCGCCGGTGGTGTTCTGGATCGTGCCGCCGGTGCAGGTCGGGGTGGCGATCGTGCAGGTGCCGCCGGTACCCGTCACGGTCAGGTTGCCGCTCGTGCCGGTGTTGTTGAGCACGATGCCGTTGGGAGCGCCGTTGGCCGAGATGCTCTGGAAGGTAAGGTCGCTCGCGCCGATGTCGGTGTTCGTTGCGTTGAGCGCGGTGCCGGTCGTGGTGGTGATCGTGTTGCCGGTGCCCGTCACGTTGAGTGTGCCGCTGGTGTCGGCCTCCAGGCCCTTACCGCTGGTGGTGTCGATGTCGAGGCCACCGCCCGAGAGGGTCAGCGTGTGGCCGTCGCTGGTGGTCATCCGGATCGCATCGCCAGCGGTGCCGGTGTTGACGACCTTCGAGGCGTTGCCGAAGGTCGTGGAGCCGCCGGTGTTGCCCGACAGCGAGATCCCGCCGCCCGTGTCGATCGTGTCGGAGATCTGACCGTTCAAAGTGACCGCGCCACCGCTGCGGCCGGTGATCTCGGCCGTCGCGCCGGAGCCGTTGCCCAGGTTGCCGGGGTACGTGATGGCGCCCGAGCCGCTGTTCAGATCGAAGGCGATGCCGCCCGCGCCGCCGATGTCGCCGCTGGACGCCGAGAAGGTTCCGGTGCCCAGCCCGTCGAGGTTGATGCCGTCTGTTGTACTGTTGGTCGAGTCGACGTCGTCGAAGGCAAGGTTCGCCCCGCTCGTACCTGTCACGTCTATCGCCGGGCCGCCCGTGGCACCGACGTTCGCGGTACCTCCGGCGGGGACAGCAACCGTGCCGGCATTGGTCAGGCCGAACGCAGGGGACACCGATGAGGTTGTGGTCAGGGAGAGGTCGGTACCGGTGCCGTCGCCGAAGGTCGTCGTGCCGGTCGTGCCGGACATGCTCACGCCGCCCGAACCCGAGCCCGTGACCGTGATGTCGTCAAAGACGCTACCCGTGCCCATGTTGGTATTCGTGGCGTCGAGTCCCCTGGCGCCGGAGGTGGTGATCGAGACCGTCCCGGTGGAGGCAAAGTTCGTGGTGCCGGCGTTGTTGAGGCGCACGCCCGTGGCGCCGTTGGTCGAGACGGTGAGGTTGGAGATGTTGAAGGTTCCGGTCGTGGCGTCTAGTTCGAGGCCCGGCTGCGTGCCCGCCGTGCCGGTGTCTATGACCCGAACGTCGTCGATCGTGCCGCCCGTGTCGCCTGACGCCCCGGCGATGCCTCCGCCCGTGCCTTGCGGGTCGAGCTCGACGCCGCGCACCTCGTTGGCGGCGGCGAGGGCTACCACGTCGTCGTTGTTGTCGGTGATCGTTGGCCTCTTCAGCGGGTCGCCGGTGTGCAGGGTGTCGGAGCCGACGGTGAGCGTGGCCGCCTCGCCGATCAGCTTCTGGTTCGCCTTGAGGTCGATGCCGGCGCCGTAGCCGGTCGTTGTGTTGTCGCCGTCGAAGACGAAGATCGTATGGTTCGCCGCCGAGGCGGTCTGGGCCTGGGCGAGCGTGTCGAACGGAGCGGCTGAGGTGCCGTTGTTGCCGGTCGCGTTGTTGCTGACGTACCAGACGCAGCCAGCGACCGAGACGTTCACCCGTCCGGTGTCCGTGCCCGCCGTGGGCGAGTTACCGTCGGTGACCGTGTAGTCGAAGAAGTCGGAGGTGTCGGCGCAGGCGTCCGCCGGGTCGTTGACGTAGGTGAAGTCGCCGTCGGCCTCGATCGTCACGCTGCCGCCGTCGTTCGTGGTAAAGGTGCCGGCCTGGACGGCGAGCGAGCCCGGGCCGTCAACGTCGGTGTCGCCGTCGAGGATGTCGCCGGTGATCGACTTCTTCGGGCCGGTCACGGACGGCGGGCCGTCGGAGGGGTCGTTGACGACAAGCGCCGTGTTGCCGACGGCGCTGTTGGTTCCGGTGAAGGTCTCGTCGTCGGCTAGTGGCGCGTCGTTGGTCGGGGTAACGGTGATGTCCCTCATCGCGGTGTTGCTGAGGTTGTTCACCGAGCCGCCGTCGTTGGCCTGGAAGGTAACGGTGCGCGTGGCCGCGCTCGGGTTCTCGGAGGTGTTGCTGTACTTCACCGACCTCAGCGCGGTCTCGTACTCCGCAAAGGTCTTCGTGCCGCTCGCGTGCGTCAGGGTCAGCTTTCCGCTCGGCGCGTCGAAGGAGCCGCTGATGCCGTTGGCCGCGGCGAACGAGAGCACGTCCTGGCCGCTCTGGTAGTTGCCCGTGATCTGGACGCTCGCGCTCTGGATGGTCGTCGAGTCCACGTCCGTGACCGTGAGGTTAGGCGCGATCGCGAGCTGATGGTTCTCCGAAGGCGTGTCCTCGGTATAGCTGAGGGCGCCATCGGGCTGGGTGAGCGTGGGCGCGTCGTTGACCGGCGTGACGTTGACGCTCCTGGTCGCGGCGTTGCTCAGGTTGTTCGCCGCCGAACCGTCGTTGACCACGAAGGAGACGGTCCGCGCGGCGCTGCTGGGGTTCTGCGAGGTGTTGCGGAAGGTGATCGAGCGCAGCGCCGTCTCATACTGCGCCTTCGTCGCCGGCCCGGTCAAGGTCAGCGCGCCGGTCGATGCGTTGTACGTGCCATCGATTTCCGCTGTGTCCGTGAACAGCAATTCGTCCTGGCCGCTGGCGAAGTTGGAGGTGATCGAGACCGTCGCGCCGGCCATGTTGGCCGAGTCTGGGTCGGCGACCGTGAGGCCACCGTCCACCGTCACCGGAGCGCCGTCCTCGGTGAAGGTGTTAGCGCCGCCAGAGGTCGTCACGACCGGCGGGTCGTTCGCGTCGTTGATGGTGATAGTGAACTGCTCGTCGAAGGACAGGTTCGGTGATCCGTTATCCGTTGCGCGCACGCAGATCGTGTACGAGCTATCCGCCTCGAAGTCGAAGCTGGTCGCCGATTTCAGATCGCCGCCCGAGATCGAGAAAGAGCTGTTGTCGAACGGACCGCCGCCGCAGCCGGAGTCGGCGAGGCTGAAGCTGTGCGTCTGGCCCGAGTCGGGATCGGCCGCCAACAGAGAGCCGACGGTCGTCCCCGCAGGCTTGTTTTCGTCGATCGAGTCGTTCGAGAGCGAGATGTCGGTGGGCGCGTCGTTGAGGTCGTTGACCGAGATGGTGAACTCCTTCTCGGTCGAGTCCGAGCCGGAGTCGGTCGAGCGGACGCGGATCGAGTAGCTCGCCTTGGTCTCGAAGTCGAAGGCGGCGCTCGTCTTCAGGGTGTCGCCGTCGATGGTGAAGGAGGCGTTGTCGGTGCTGCCAGTACCCGAAACCAGACTGTAGGTGAAGGTGTCACCGGTGTCCGGGTCGGTGGTCGAGAGCGTGCCGACGGTCGCGCCGGAAGGCTGGTTCTCGCCGACGCTCGAGCTGGACAGCGCGATGTCGGTGGGCGAATCGTTGGTGTCGCCTACCGTGATCGTGAACTCCTTCTCGAACGTGCCGCCGTTTCCGTCGTCGCTCTTGACCCGGATCGTGTAGCTGTCCTTCACTTCGTGGTTGAACTGTGCGTTCGTCTGGAGCGTGTCGCCGCTGATCGTGAACTGGGCATTGTCCGTGTCGCCCGTGCCCGCGACGAGGCTGTAAGTGTGCGTGTCGGCGGAGTCCTGGTCGGTAGTCGAGAGTGTGCCCACGTCCGTTCCCGAGGGCTGGTTCTCGGCGACGCTCGAGTTCGACAACGAGATGTCGGTCGGCACGTCGTTGGCGTTGGTGATCGAGATGGTGAGCTGCTTATCGAATGTGCCGCCTTTGCCGTCATCGACCCTGACACGGATCTTGTAGCTATCCTTGCTCTCGTAGTCGAAGCTGGCGGCGGACTTGAGCGTGTCACCGCTGATCGTGAACGAGCTGTTGTCGTCGCCGCCGGTGCCGGAGACGAGGGTGTAGGCGTGCGTGTCGCTGGAGTCCTGATCGGTGCTCGAGAACGTGCCCACGTCGGTTCCCGAGGGCTTGTTTTCGTCGATCGAGTCGTTCGAGAGCGAGATGTTGGTGGGCGGATCATTGGCGTCGCCTACCGTAATGGTGAACTCCTCCTCGAACGTGCCGCCGTTGCCATCATCGGTCTCGACCCGCACGCTGCGCGTGGCGCCTTGCTCGTAGTCCAGCGCGGCCGCGGTCTCGAGCGTCGAGCCGTTGATCTGGAACGAGGCGTTGTCCGTGTCACCGCTACCCGCCACGAGTTTGTAAGTGTGTGTGTCACCGCTATCGGGGTCGGTCGTCGAGAGTGTGCCGACGCCGGTTCCCGAGGGCTGGTTCTCGTCCACGCTCGAGTTGGAGAGGGAGATGTCGGTCGGGTCGAAGTTCGGCGGAACCACCGTGATGGTGAACTGCTCCTCGAACGTGCCGCCGTTTCCGTCGTCGGTCTGCACGAGGATGGAGTAGGTCCCCGTCGCGAGGTCCGCGTCGGTCTGCAACTCCGAGCCCGAGATCTGGAACGAACTGTTGTCCGTATCACCTGTTCCCGAGGCGAGCGTGTAGGTGTGGGTGTCGCTGGAGTCCTGGTCGGTACTCGAGAACGTGCCGACGGAGGTGCCCGATGGCTGGTGCTCGACGACCGCGTCGTTCGAGAGCGCGATGTCTGACGGCTGGTCGTTGGCGTCTACGACCGTCACTGTCAGCTGCTCCTGGACGGTGCCGCCGTTTCCGTCGTCGGTCTGAACGCGCACCGTGTAACTGTCCTTCGTCTCGAAGTCGAACTTCGCGTTCGTCTGAAGCGTGCCGTTCGTGATCTGGAACGAGCCGTTGTCGTCACTGCCCGTCCCAGAGACGAGGGTGTAGGTGTGAGTATCGCCGGAGTCCTGATCGATCGTGGACAGCGTCCCGACGGTGGTGCCGGATGGCTGATTCTCGTCCACGCTCGCGTTCGAGAGCGCGATGTCTGACGGCTGGTCGTTGGCGTCGCTCACCGAGATGGTGAATTCCTCCTCGACGGTGCCGCCGTTGCCGTCGTCGCTCTTGACCCGGATCGAATAGCTGTCCTTGGCCTCAAAGTCAAACGCAGCGTTCGTCTTGAGCGTATCGCCCGTGATCTGGAACGATGAGTTGTCGGTATCTCCAACCCCCGAAGCGAAGGTGAAGGTCTGTGTGTCGCTGGAGTCCTCGTCGTCGGCGGAGAACGTGCCGACGGTGGTGCCCGATGGCTGGTTATCATCGACCGTGTTGTTCGACAGCGCCAGGTTCGTCGGCCCGTCGTTGGCGTCGTTGACCGTGATCGTGAACTGCTTCTGGGACGTGCCGCCGTTGCCATCATCGGTCTCGACCCGCACGCTGCGCGCGGCGCCATCCTCGAAGTTCAGCGCGGCCGCGGTCTCGAGCGTCGAGCCACTGATCTGGAACGAGTTGTTGTCGCTGTCGCCCGTCCCGGACACGAGCGTGTAGGTGAAGGTGTCGCCGGAGTCCTGGTCGGTCGTCGAGAGCGTTCCCACATCCGTGCCAGCGGGCTGGTTCTCGTCCACGTCGCTGTTAGACAGCGCGATGTCTGACGGCTGGTCGTTGGCGTTGGTGATCGAGATCGTCAGCGCCTTCTCGGACGTGCCGCCGTTGCCGTCGTCTGTCTTGACGCGGATCGTGTAGCTGGACTTCGTCTCGAAGTCGAATTGAGCGTTCGTCTGGAGCGTGCCGCTCGAGATCTCAAACGAGCCGTTGTCGTCGCTGCCGGTGCCGGAGACGAGGCTGTAGGTATGGGTATCGCCGGAGTCCGGGTCGGTAGTCGAGAGCGTCCCAACGGTAGTGCCCGCCGGTTCGTTCTCATCCACGCTCGCGTTCGAGAGCGTGATGTTGGTGGGCGAGTCGTTGACGGGCGTGACGGTGATCGAGACGGTCGCGGCGGCGCTCAGCCCGTCGTGGTTGTCCTTCGCCTTGTAGGTGAAGGAGTCGGAGCCGTTGTAGTCCGCGTCCGGGGTGTAGGAGAAGGAGCCGTCGGAGTTGAGGGTGAGCGTGCCGTTTTCTACGTCGTCCACCAGCTCAGCCGTGGTCGGATCGCCGTCCGGTTCGGAGTCGTTGGCGAGCACGCCCGGGGCCGCCACGGTGAGCGGGCCACCGTCCTCCGCCACGCTGTAGGGGCCATCATCGTCGGCAACGGGCGGGCGGTTGTGCGGCCCGATCCCGACCGCGTACTGCCCGGCAGAACAGGTGGGCTCCGACGTTCCCTTGAAGTACATCGTCCCGTCCGACGACTTGACGCAGAAGTACAGCGAGTCCGAATCCGCCGGCACCTTCGGGATCGTGTTCTCCTTCTTGCGCGGGTTCTCGCTGCACGTGGTCGAGTCAGAAACCTTGCGCGTGACGCCGTTCGACGCCAGGTAGCACGCCTTGAACTGCTTCTCAGCGGTCGGGCTTACATCAACCGGGCTCTGGCTCTTCTTGCAGGACGCGAGGTAGAAGAGCTGGCCGCTCGATTTGTTCGCGCACACGTGGGTGATCGGCGTCGTCTGTGAAGCTACCGCGTTGGTGCCGCTGCCGGCCAATGCGCCAGCGGAGATCGCACCTGCTGCCGTCACCACCAGGGCAACGAGCACACCCACCAGGAGGGTTCTGCCCGTTAGCCAGCGGGGTCCCGTGTCTCTACTGTTCTCCTCCGCTGTCCTGGACCCCTCATTCATCATGACCTCACCTCTCCCGGTTCGCTACCCGTCCAACGCACCCTGAGCGAGGTTGACCCCGCTCCGGCGCGAGCTTCGTCCTTCAACCAAGTCCTTGCGTACAGTTGCCGCTTGTTCGTACATCCTTGAAACCGTCGCGCAGCCAGGTGAGACGGCCTTCGGCACGGCGAACATCCCCCGTCTGCGGACGACCGCAGAGTGGAGTGTTCCTCCACCCCGCCGCGCCTCGCGCACGTGGGTGGGGATTCTCCTCCCGGATTACTGGCGTTTATCTTTATGTTGCCTCGCGGCCCGCGACGACTGCGTCCGTCACCTTTTGCTCCTCTGGCGGAAATGAACCGCACTGCCCTGCGACAGCAATATAGACCCCCAGGTCAGAGGCCACATCCCCCAAATGGGTGATCTTTTTCTAGCTCAATTGAGCTAGACGCCAGTAGCAAACCGCCTTCCGGGGCCCTCGGAATCGCGGTCCGGCCCACCATGACCTTCTCCGCTTTCAGCTTTCGCCCGTCGAGGTTCGCGGTGTGGGGAGCGCGGGTGCTCCTGACCTGAGCAGCGGTTAACATTGTGGGAGGTCTGGATCGTCCACCTGGAAGGGGGTGGGGTTTGCCTGGCGCGGTGCTCGATGCTATAGAGATCAAGAAGTCCGGTGCAGAGCTATCCGAAGAGGTCATCCGGGAAGTCGTGGCGGGCTACACGTCAGGCACAGTGCCCGACTACCAGATGTCCGCGCTCCTCATGGCGATCTTCATCCGGGGCATGGACTACGGCGAGACGCTCGCGCTGACGCGGGCAATGACCGAGTCGGGGGAGACGTACTCGTTCCCTGGTTGCGTGGACAAGCACTCCACCGGCGGGGTCGGGGACAAGGTGAGCCTGACCTCTCTACCCATCGTCGCGGCCTGCGGGGCGCCGGTCGCCAAGCTCTCGGGGCGGGGGCTCGGCACGACCGGCGGCACCATAGACAAGCTGGAGGCGATCCCGGGTTTCTCGGTCGCCCTCTCGCGGGAACGTTTCGAGCGGCAGGTCGAGGAGGTCGGGCTCGCCATCATGGAGGCTGGGGACCTCGCCCCGGCGGACAAGGCCATCTACGCCCTCCGCGACGCGACAGGCACGGTGGACTCGCTGCCGCTCATCGGCTCCTCCATCGTCTCCAAGAAGACCGCGACCGGAGCGGGGCACCTGCTCTACGACGTGAAGCGCGGCTCCGGGGCGTTCATGAAGACGGCGGAGGAAGCCAGGGAGCTGGCGGACCTGCTGGTGCGCCTGAGCGAAGACCTCGGCGTCCGGGCCTCCGCCCTGATCTCGGACATGGACAACCCACTCGGGAGCGCCATCGGCAACGCCCTCGAAGTCCGCGAGAGCGTGAAGCTGCTCAAAGGCGAAGAAGTTCCCGCCGACCTCGCCGAAACTTCCCGCCGCGTCGCGGTGCGGCTACTCGAACTGAAGGGAACGGAAGACCCGGAGGGCGCCGCGGAGCGCGCAATCTCCTCCGGCGCGGCCTTCGAGAAGCTCAGGGAGTTCGTGCGGGCCCAGGGCGGCGACCCGGACGCCCTCGAAGACCTGCCGGTATCGGATGTGGTGCGGGAGGTAACGGCCCCCCGGAGAGGCTACGTTGCTAGCGTGCGGGCTCTCGGCATCGGACGCGCGGCTCTAGCCCTGGGCGCCGGCCGGGAGAAGAAGGGTGACTGGATAGATCCCGGCGCCGGGGTGGAGATCCTGGCTAAGACCGGAGACAGGATCGAGGAGGGAGAACTTATCGCCCGGCTCCACGGCGAGCGCAACGCGGAGAGAGCGGTGACGCTGGTGCTGGAAGCCTTCGACCTCTCCGGCGAGCCGGTCGAGCCTCCCCCTGCTATTCTTGACGGCCTGTGAAACGCTGGCCGGGCACGGTCATCGTCGGTATCGTGCCTGAGCGCGGAGGACATCCCCGGCCGGCCGGAGAGGAGGTTCGCGTGAGCCCAGTCCATGTGCGGGCGGAACCGGGAGACTTTGCCGAGAGCGTGCTGCTGCCGGGGGACCCCCGCCGGTCCCGGTACATCGCCGAGAACTTCTTCGACGACGCGCGGCTGGTGACCGAGGAGCGTGGAATGCTTGGCTACACCGGCATGTACCGGGGAAAGCCGGTCTCCGTGCAGACGACCGGGATGGGCTGCCCCAGCGCGTCCATAGTGACGACAGAGCTGATGCAACTCGGGGCGAAGAACCTGCTGCGGGTCGGCACCTGCGGCGGCTACCACGGGGATATGCGGCTGGGGGATCTGGTGGTCGCCACCGCCGCCGTCCCCCAGGATGGGACGGTGTCCGCCATCACCGGCGGCGTCCCGTATGCGCCGGCAGCGCACTTCGATCTCGTCCACGCTGCCCATCACGCCGCCGAAAGCGCGGGACGGCGGACGTTCGTGGGTCCTATCGTGAGTTCGGACCTGTTCTACGATCCGGAGGAAGACCCTGCTGCCCTGTGGAACGGCCTCGGGGTGCTCGCGGTCGAGATGGAGGCGGCGGCGATCTTCACCCTCGCGGCGATGGAGGGCGTGCGTGCGGGATGCCTGCTGACGGTCTCGGACACCATCGGCGAGGAGATCGTGCGTATCACTGACGAGAACCTGCAGGATGCCGTGGACAACATGGTGACGCTGGCGCTCGACACCCTGAACGCCTTAAACTAGAGGCTCGCCGGAAAGCGCGCGGGGACGCGCGCCGGTCGGATCCCAGGTAGAGCCTCGGGAGGGCTATTGACGATCCTCAACGAGTCGGGCGTACCGGACGTTCTTTCGCCGCTGCATGCCGCAAGAGAGCTTTCGACGCTACTGCCTGGCGCCCTGGTGATCGTGGCCGGCACCCGGACGGAAGCGTATCTGACACAGACACTGCCCGAAGCCCTGCCCAACGCGCTCGGCCCGAAAACCGCTGCCCGCGGCTCGTGGCTCCGCTTCATCGTTCTGGACGCGGATGAGCCGCCGGAGCAGGGTCAGGTGGCGTCGCGCGTGATCGAAGCCTGCGCCGGCGTTCCGAAGACGCGGATGGCGCTGCTGGTCGCGGGCCGCGCGGCGGAGCTGATGGGCGTGGACGCGGGCTTCGAGGCCAGGCTCGCCGCCCGGCGGCTGGAGATCCCGGTGAAGGTAGTGGACCCGGATACAGCCCCCAACTCCCGCGCCTGCCTCTCGACCGACCTGGAGGACCGCGCGCTAGCCGCGCTGGTGGAACTGTGCCGCGAGGCGACCTCGGACCTGGTGGCGGCCAACCCTCCATCCCCGAAGCGCGGCGGGCTCCTCGGCGGTTTCCTCGGCCGGAACCGGGACGAGGACCACGAAGCGCGGCAGCATCCGGTGGTGTTGCTGGGGAGCTCGCCGGACGCAGCGGAGAACCTCTTGTCGGAGCTGGAGCGCGCCGGGGTGGCGGTCGCCGGGAGCGTGCCGAATGGCGTGCCGGTCGGCGTGCCAGCCGTCGAGGATCTTCCGGCTATCGGAGAAGGCACCGTGGTCGCGCCGTTGGACCCACACCTGGCGACGGCCTGCCGGACGGCGGAGGGAAGGGGCGCGAAGGTGGTCAGGACACTGGCGCCCATCGGGGTGGATGGCACGGCCCGCTTCATCCAGGACGTCTCGGCGGCGGTCGGCACGCCAACGAGCGAGACCGGGCGCGCCAGGGAAGTATGGGAGAGCCTGGACCCCCTGAGGAACCGCGTTCGGGGCAAGAGGATCTTCTTCGCCGGGGATACGGGGCTGGAGTTGCCGCTGGCCCGCTTCCTCGCCGACGCCGGGGCCGTGGTGCTGGAGGTCGGGGCGCCGCGGTTGGACCGCCGGGCGCTGGCGCCCGAGCTGCACTCTCTGGGCTCCGACGTGGACGTGGTCGTGTCGCCGGATTGGGAGGGCCAGATCCGGCGCATAGACGCCGCCAGGCCCGACGTGGTCATCTGCGGCCCTGGCCTCTACGTGCCGCTGGTCGCCCGGGGACACCTGTGCCGTACCACGCTGGAGCTAAGGGGAGCCGGCGTTCACGGTTACGCAGGCGCTCGCCGGGTCCTGGAACTGTTGGCGAGGACCTTCGAGCGGGCCGAAGTCCTGGACGCCCTGGACCTGTAATGGCTCCGAAGCCTTCATGAGGCTGCTGCGCGGCATCTACGAAGGCCCGGGGAGCCACGGTATCCTGCGGGTGGCCGCGAGCATGAGGGGCGTGCGCGCCATGTTGCGAGCGCTACCGGGAGAGGGCTACTTCCCCGCTCTCCACGGCGCCTGGACCCGCTCCGGAGAACCGGCTCCGGTCCACATGAGCCCCGTCTGGGAGAAGCCGAAGGGCTCCAGGGAACCGGGGGACGCAGCCAGGGATCTCTCGGAGGTGGTCCGGCGCCATCCGGAGACGGAAGCCGTCGTCGTGGCCCGCTCGGAGGCCGCGCTGCTCTCGGGGGAGCCCGCCCCCGTTATCGCCCTGCCGGAGAACGAGACGGGACGGGCCCCGAAGCTGGTGACGTGCGAGTGGGAGGCCGTGGGCGTGGGTGAGACAGAGGCCGCGGACCACGCCCTGGAGGACATCGTGCGGGCCCACGCCTATCCGGCCGAGAAGAGTCCCTCTCCCACGGTCAACCTGTTCGGGCCTCTCCTGTTCGATCCCAACGCGGCGGCAGAGTACGAAGAGGCCGAGCGTCTGCTCTCGCTGCTCGGGGTGGGGGTGAACGCGCGGGCGCCGCTCGGCGCGACGGTCGCGGACCTGCGGCGCCTGCCGCGGGCTTGGGCCAACGTGCTCCTGTACCGGGAAACCGGCGACGCGGCGACGTTGTACCTCCAGGACGAGTTCGGCACGCCCAGGGTGACGACCCCCATGATCGGGGCCGCCGGCACGGGCGCGATCCTGTGGAGCGTCGGCGAACTGTGCGGGCTGGACCCGCGGACGATCCGGCGGACGGCGTGGAACGAATTGGGGACGACGGCGAAGCTACCGTGGTACGCCCGGCTCCAGGCGCCTGAGACCTTCCGGGGCATCCGGGCCGCAATCTTCGGGGACTTCACCCACACGCTGGGCCTGGGCTACGCGCTCTCCCGGGAAGTCGGCCTGGGGGTGGGAGCGTGCGGCACGTACCTCACGCACCTGGAGCGGGACTTCCTGTTCCACGCCAGCACCTTTACCGACGAGGCTTTCGTCACCGACGACCCCGACGAGGTCGCGTCTCTCATCGAAGGGTCGAGGCCTGACCTCTTGATCGGGACGCACCTCGAAGAGGAGGTCGCGGGCTCTCTTGGAATTCCATTCCTCCCGCTCTGCCCGCCCGTCCTCGACCACCCTTTCGTGGAACGGCCGCTCATGGGCTACCGGGGGTCCAGCGTCCTGGCCGATCTCCTCGAAGACGCGCTCCGGCAGCCTAAGCGGGAACAGAGAGCAGAGGAGGAACACCCGCCATCCGGGCTGCCGTGGACCGAGGAGGCGCTGGAGGAGCTGGAGGAGATCCCGGCGTTCCTCCGGGGCAGGACGCGCCAGCTGGCCGAGGAGCGCGCCCGCGCAACCGGGTCCCTGGAGGTGACCCGCGAGGTGCTCGAAGAAGCCCGGACCTGAGCCGGTATAATCCGCCGCGTGGGCATCAGAGACTTCATCCGGCATCTGGAGGAGCATCGTGAGAAGCTGGGAAGAGACTCGAAGCTCTCCACCGGGGAGCGGGAGGAGATGCTCCGGGAGGCGGAGACTATGGTCGGGATGGCCGACGCGGCCGTCAAGGAGCTCGAGTCAGTCATAAACAACCGCCGGATCAACCTCCCCGAGGAGCACGCCGTCCGCTTCGCCCAAGACGTCTTCCTCTACCTCAGGGACGAGGAGGAGAAGGTGAAGGAGCGTCTGCGGACGCTCGCCTCCTGACGCTGCCGAACCCCGCTTTACTCCGTCCGCGAGGCTCTAGTCGTCATCCTCTTCTTCGTCGTCATCATCGTCCTCTCCCGCGCAGCCCGCGAGGAAGAGCAGCGCGGCGCTGGAGATACCCGCGACGCCCATCCCGAGAAAGCTCCTGCGGCTGATCCTCTCGTCCGTCCCGGGCATCGGCGCTCCTTTCGTGACCCTTGCCTCCGTTCCGGTGGACTTTCCCCCATGTGGGTTTCCTCAAACGAGACCGTGCGAACGCTGGTGCCTCCGTCTGTTTGTGGTCGCCCGCGATACGCGAGGGTTGTCGCAGAAACTCTGGAGCGGGCCCTTCGTATAACTTGCTGGTTACACGAGCGCGAGTGCGCATACGCAAATGCGCATACAGGAGGTTTACGAGACGTTGAGGCTGAGATCGAAGAAAATCGTCCCGCCGGTCATGTTACTGGCTCTGGTGCTGGTAGCGGGATGTTCGTTGGAGTCCAATCCGGAACAGGGCAACGCGGCCCAGTTGCCGCCCCCGATTCCGTCCAGGATACCGGAGGACGAACCCGTAGCGCGGGTCGCGGCGCAGGTGGAGCAGAGCGTGGTGCAGGTCAACGTACAGGCTGTGCAGGAGACACCGTTCGGTTCGCAGGAGGCGCAGGGGCTCGGGAGCGGGGTGATCTACCGCGAGGACGGCTATATCGTCACCAACAACCATGTGATCCGGACCGCCAGCGAGGTGAACGTCGCCTTCGCCGACGGCTCCACGGAGCGCGGGGAGATCGTGGGCCGCGATCCCCTCACGGACCTCGCCGTGATCCGGGTGGACCGCAACGACCTGCCCGCGGCCAGCTTCGTCGAGGACGAGGATCCCCTGGTGGGACAGCTCGCCGTCGCGATCGGCAGCCCCAGCGGCTTCGAATCCACGGTGACCTCGGGGGTTGTCAGCGGCGTCGCCCGCGAGTTTCCGCCGAAGCTTATCGGCCGCGTGGAGCCGTCGCTTACGGACCTGATCCAGACCGACGCCGCCATCTCGCCCGGCAACTCAGGCGGCGCGCTGGTGGACCGCTCGGGCGAGATCATCGGCGTCAACGTCGCCTACCTGCCAGCCGAGACCGGGGCCGTGAACATCGGCTTCGCCATCCCGTCGGATACGGTCGTCTCGGTCGCCGACCAGCTCATCGAGACCGGGGAGGTCTCCAGCTCCTACCTCGGCGTCGAGACGGCGAACCTCAGCCCGCAGGATGCCGAACGGTTCGGCCTCTCGGTGGGCTCGGGCGCCATCGTCGCCAAAGTCGAGCCCGGCAGCGCCGCCGACGCGGCGGGCGTCCGCGTCGAGGACATCCTCGTGGGCCTGGAAGATTCGGAGATACGGAGCTCGGGAGACCTGTTCGGGGCTCTCCGCGACTACAGGCCCGGCGACACCGTGGATCTCGCCGTCGTGAGGGCCGGAGAGGAGCAGACCCTGAACGTCACCCTCGACGAGCGCCCCCGCTAGCCGGAGACTGCAGATTGTAGAGTACATTCCATGGGATGTGTACTCGGACGAAGGGGGTAGAGGATGACCAAGCTGGTGGTCGTCTTCGGGCTGTTCGTGCTGGCGGGGCTGTGCGAGATCGGGGTGGTTACCTGGTGTGGGGCTGGATGCGCGACAACAAACCGCTCCTCTGGATGGCGCTCGGGGCCGGCATCCTCGCCCTCTACGGCGTGGTCGCCGCGTTGCAACCTATTCCCGAGTTCGGACGGGTCTACGCGGCCTATGGCGGCGTCTTCGTGTTGCTCTCGATACTCTGGGGCGTGGCGCTGGACGGGTTCAGGCCCGACCGTTACGACCTGGTGGGCGCGGCCGTCGTGCTGGCGGGCATCCTGATCATGGTAGCCGCCCCGTGCGGATGAGGGCCGTGGAGCAGTGGAAGCGGTGGGCCGGGAGGCTCAAGGTCGAGGTGTACGCGCTGTACCTGGCGTACCGGGACCCGCGCGTTCCGTGGTACGCCAGGGTCTTCGCGGCGTGCGTCGTAGGGTACGCCTTCAGTCCGATAGACCTGATCCCGGACCCCATCCCCATCCTCGGCTACCTGGACGATTTGATCTTGATACCCCTCGGCGTCGCGCTCGCCATACGCATGATCCCGGCCGAAGTCCTCGAAGATTGCCGGGAGAAGGCCCAATCCGCCGAAGGACGGCCCGTGAACCGGTGGGCGGCGGTCTTCGTGGTGGCCGTGTGGGTGATCCTCGCGGTCCTCGCCGTCTTCCTTGTGGCGCGGCTATGGGGATAAACAACCTTCCGCTCGTGATCTTCTTTTCGAGGAACTCCGGGGCGCGTATGCTACGATCCAACCTATCCGTATCGAGCGAGGAAGAGGCGAGAGTTTGGGCAGGAAGCGTGGGACGCAGGATCGGCGGGTCTCCGAGGGCGGGGGCTCCCGGAGAGCCGGGATAATTATCGGGGCGATAGCGGCCGTGTTCCTGTTGGGATTCGGCGCGCTGGTGTTCTTCGACAGCCGCCAGCGGTCGGCGAGCGCACCTCCGGGCGAGGTCGAGACTTTCGACGTGGGACCGGCGGGCGATCACACGGAAGCCTCCGTGGACTACGATCAGACGCCTCCGGCGGGAGGACCGCACAACCCCGTCTGGCAGAACCAGGGCTTCTACACCGAGCCGGTTCGCAACGAGACCGCCGTCCACACCCTGGAGCACGGGGCGGTCTGGGTCACCTACCAGCCCGATCTCCCGCAAGCCCAGAAGAACCGCATCCGCGAACTGGTCGAAGGACAGACCTGCATGCTGGCGAGCCCCTATCCAGACCTTTCATCCCCCGTCATGGCTTCCGCGTGGGGCAAACAGTTGAGCGTGGAGAACGCCGACAGCCCCGATCTCGAACGCTTCATCAGGGCCTACCGCCAGGGACCGCAGACCCCCGAGCCCGGAGCCGCCTGCACCGGCGGCGTCGGAGCGCCCTCGTAGCATTGAGGTCCACGACCCCTCGCGAGATCTCGAAGCGAAGCGGCAAAAATCCGCCCCGGCGGGACCCGCTGCTCCTGCCCCTCGCTTTGCTCGCCGCGCTGGCGGTGGCGGCGGTGTTCGCGGTCTACCTGTCCATGCGTCCGCCGGGCGACGGTTCGGTGGAGGCCGGGTTCGCCAGGGACATGTCCACCCACCATGCCCAGGCCGTGGAGATGGCCGGAATCGTGCGGGACAAGACCCAGAGCGACGAGATAAGGACCCTCGCCACGGACATCACGCTCACCCAGCAGGCCCAGATCGGGCAGATGCGGGGCTGGCTCGACGTGTGGGGCCTCTCTCCCACCGGGTCCGAACCCGCGATGGCCTGGATGGGCCACCCGACCGAGGGCCGCATGCCACGCATGGCGTCGCCCGAGGAGATAGCCCAACTCCGCGAGGCATCCCCAGAAGAGGTCGACAAACTCTTCCTGCGGCTCATGATCCCGCACCACCGAGCCGCCGTCCCGATGGCCGAGGCCGCCCTCGAAAAGACCGGACAACCCGAGGTGGAGACCCTCGCCCGGACCATCGCCACCTCCCAGCGAGCCGAGATAAAGGTCATGGACGACATGCTCCGGGAGCGGGACGCTAAGCCTCCCGCCAGCGGCTCTCACACGCACCACGGAGGACACGAGCAGCATGGCGAGCACGGCTAGGCCGCTCGTGGACCGCCGGGCGGGCTTGCTGGCGGCGCTGGCGGTCTCGGTCTCGGTCTTTGTCTTGGATCAGGGCCTCAAGCGTCTGGTGGAAGGCGCGATGCGCCTCGGGGAGAGCGTGCCCGCCGTCCCCGGCGTGTTGAGCTTCACCTACATCGAGAACGACGGTGGGGCTTTCGGCGTCCTCGGCGGGAGCCAGTTCGTGCTCCTGATCGGGAGCGCGGTAGCGGTCGGGGTTGTTTTGTGGATGCTCCTCTCCGGGGAGCCGTCGAAGCTGTCGAGCGCCGGATGCGGCCTCGTACTCGGCGGCGCAGCCGGGAACCTGCTCGACCGCCTCTCAGCCGGAGAGGTGACGGACTACCTTGATCTCCAGTTCTGGCCGCTCCAGGCGTGGCCCATCTTCAACGCCGCCGACATCGCCATATCCACCGGCGTCGGGCTGCTCCTCCTCTCCGCGATCCGCAACCCCGAGAAGGAGTAGCCAGCCGTCCGCTCTACTCCAGTCGGCTGAGTATGAAGGCCAGCAGAAACCCGGCCGAAGTGACGATCCCGACCACCTCGCCGCCTTCTTCGTAAGCCTCGGGCATCATGGTACTGGCTAGCATGGTCAGGATGGCGCCGGCGGCGAAGGCCTGTATGCCGGCGACCAGGTTCTCGGGAGCGCCGGCCAGGAACAGGTAACCCAGGAGGGCGGCGACCGCGGAGGCGGCGGTCACGGCGGCCCAGAGGCCGAGCACGTGGGCCGTGGAGCGGCCTGCCTGCTTCATCCCGGAGGCAGAAGAGAGGCCCTCTGGCACGTTGGAGAGGAACACGGCGGCGACGAGGGCGGCGCTGACCCCGCTCCCCTCGATCAGGCTGATCCCGATGGCCGCCGACTCCGGGATACCGTCCAGGAGCGCGCCGATGGCGATGGCGGTCGCCGAGCCACCCTGCGCCTCACCGGGGCTCTTGCGGCGCTCTCCACCCCTGCGGCTCACCTCACGGTCGGCGGCGAAGAAGACCGCGGCGCCGGTCAGCAACCCGACAGCCGCCGCGTCGAACCCGCCAATCCGGTACGCCTCGTCCATCAGCTCGAAGGCGACCGAGGACAGCAGAACCCCGGCCCCGAAGGCCATGATGAGGGCGATGGCGCGCCGCGAAGCTCCGGCATAAAGGCCCAGCAGAGCTCCGATCAGGAGCGAAGCGCCCCCCACGAACCCCCAGAATGCCGCTAATAGCGCCCCGGCGGCGACGGCTTCCTACCGTTCCATCAAACGCTCGTACACGGTCCGATACCGGCGGATGGCCTGCCTCAACTCCTCGGTGCCCTCTTCGTCCGTTTCCTCGGGGCTGCGGGCGGAACGTCCCACTACGCCGGCCCGAGCGCGGCGGGCCTCGCGGTAGTGGTCGGCGACCTCGGGGTGCATGGCGGCGAGACCCTGCTCGGTCTCCTTCTCGCTCTGGGAAGAGTTGGCGACGAAGTTCCGCTCCTCCAGAAGGTCAGCGACCGTCCGGTCGGCGAGCTCGATGGAACGCTCCGGGTTGTCCACGAAGACACCCTCAACCTCCCGCCACCGCTCCTCGTAGCGTTCGCGTCCCTCATCGGAGAGAGGCTCGATCTGCCGCTCCACCCGGCCCCGGCGCTGGCGCAACTCCTTCTCGGCCTCCTCTTCCGAGCCCCGTTCCTCCACGATGCGCTCGTACTCGGACCCGAACTCCTCGCGCGTCCGCTCCCGTTGCTCCTCGCCCCGCTGCGCCCGTCTCCGGCGCTGGGCGAAGATCACCAGCAACACGATCACGACCACCACGACGACGGCGATGATCGTCCCCAAAGTTGCGCCACTCACGGGTCCTCCTCCCGTTGGATCACCTGAGCAGCATCATTCCCCGAAATGCCACTTTCGTAACGCCGCGAGTGGATACCCCCGGCTGGCGGGGAAGCCCTCGCGGGGAAGCCTGCTTGCGCGCCCTCGCGCAGCCAGCAGGACGATTTCGGCGACTGGATACTGATCAGGGGACCGCGAAGAATTCCTCTTCTACGCAAATCGGTGAACAGAGGTGATTTTCTTCCATATCATTTGCCTTGTCTGGGTTTGCTAAGTAACTCACCTTACGCACGAGGCAGGGTGTAGAGTTAGAACACTATGAACAGAGACCTCCTCGAACTCTATTCCGATTACTTGTTGAGTACCTTTTCCCACACCACCGCCACCGGCCTCTCA